>WNFZ01003221.1_pt1 | contig 20590 bp, 19 predicted proteins | sample 5400081 | NCBI WGS metagenome assembly WNFZ01 (sample SAMN13153365, study PRJNA577476) | soil metagenome | isolation source: 80 cm soil or saprolite under grassland replicate 1 | place: USA:California | collected 2016-06-15
TTGAATTTCCCTGGCGGCGCGCGATGGGGAACTCAAAGACGACAACGCACTCCCTTTTTTCTTTTATCCAAAATCGTCCATTTATTCATCGAAATCGACATTTCGCCCGCGGTGAAAGAAACCCGGGCGCTTTGAAGGCCGGCACCCCCTTCGGGGGGCTTCCCCCACCCTCTTGCGCCGCCAGGGAAATTCATTGGTGCGCACCCTGAAAAACCTATGTCACCTTGGACCCGCGCTGGGATATCCGTCGGAGCACACATTCCCTTTCTTTTTCTTTTTGTCCAAAATCGTCCATTCACTCGTCGCCATAAAGGTGAAGGTAAGGTGAAGGTGCAGGTCTGTCGCCTTTCTACAATCGCGAAGGCTCAACCCGCTGCTACGCGCTGGTCGATGATGATCAATTCGAGACGCCCAATGTCCGCGACGAAGGCGGGATGGTCAGTTTGCGGCAGGACTGGCAAACATGGTCCTACACCGACAAAGGTGAAGTGCAGCCTTTTGCTGGAATAATTCTTGATTGCATCAGAATGACCATGTATAGATTCGCCCTTACGGCAACCAGTCTGACGCCGGAAGAACGACGAGTTGCAAAACTTCCCCCCGAACTTCGGCCCGAAGCCCTGAGAGCAAAACTCGGCACACCGGAATTCATTGAGCTCCATTCGCTCAAGAACATACCCTGCGAACCATCCGCCTGCAGGAAGAGGAAGAGCAGCGGAGCGTTTACCGCGACTCACGCGGTAACGAACTCCGGATCGGTCCAGGCGCGTTCACACACAGGTATAAACGCGGGCGATAACACGCAGCGTATTGAAGATGCTGATACTGGGATAAGTACCTCTGGCGGAATCGGAAGCCGAACAAGAAAGGCACATTCGTGGCACCCGATTCACATCCCCCAATGAGACGAATTTCTATAGACGACGTCTGGAGTCACTCTTGCTCCGGCAAATGTTGCCCGCAGTGCTTTTCAATCATGCCGATGCAGATTCATTTTCGCTTTATCGCTTTATGCTTGACATCGGAGGTTAACGCGGATTTTGAGCACAAAAGTAATGCTCCTGGACCCAGTTCGGACTCGAATTGCCAGCCTTCAATTGCTACAATTGATCTTTTTCCTGAGTAGTGTTTGCTTGTCTCTGAGTTTCTAAGCATGTTTTTCGTAATCCTTTTTCGCTAACCCATAATGACTTCTTCAGGAGCTTTGACACCGGCCGAGAAACTTGAGGGGTGTAGCCTGCCCAACGGCTGGACTGTCGTTCAGCAGATTCTAAAACGCCCGGGCGCCACTGGCGGATTCTTTTCAGTAGGCTACAGGGCCAAAAACGTCGACGGTCGGGAGGCTTTCTTGAAAGCCCTTGACTTTAGTAGGGCCTTCGCTTCGCCCGATCCGTCACGGGCACTGCAGGAACTGACTGAAACCTTTAACTTTGAGCGGGACCTACTAGAAAAGTGCAAGGCTAAGAATCTAGACCATGTTGTTCGAGCGCTCGAAGAGGGCAGACTAACAATAGATGGGTTGCCTGTTCAATACTTGATTTTTGAACTTGCCGAGGGCGATATGCGCTCTCATATGGACTTATCGAGCGCGGTTGACCTTGCATGGACTTTAGGAATGCTTCATGACGTTGCAGTGGGAATGCAACAACTTCACGGAATTGGTATTGCTCATCAGGATTTAAAACCTTCAAATGTATTAGTATTCAAGAGCCTAATAGCTAAGCTCGCCGACTTGGGAAGATCTGCCCATCCAGACTATGCCCCACCTCACGAAGATTTCGTGATCCCAGGTGCGTGGTCTTACGCTCCACCCGAACTCCGATACAATTTTACTCACCCGGATTTCAAGCAAAGGCGGTTTGGGAGCGACGCCTTCCTTCTAGGTAATATCCTATTGTTTGCTTTTACCCGTTTGACAATGTCATCGGTCTTATTTTCGTTTCTTGCTCCTGAGCACATGCCGCAAGTTTGGCAGGGAACCTATGAAGAAGTAATTGCCTATTTACAAAACGCCTTCAGCGATGCAGTGCAGGCGGTAGAGCCAGAAATACCAGCAGAAGTTCGGGCAGATGTTATTTTAATGCTTCGACAACTATGTGAACCGGACCTTGCAAAACGCGGGCACCCACGAAATCGTTTTATTGGCAAAAATACTTTTTCATTGGAGCGGTATATAACTAAGCTGGATGTTTTGGCGTACAAGGCTAAGCGGAAGCTGTTCAGGGAGAACTAAGGCCCTTTATGGATGCAGACATTGAAGAAAAACGTAGGGTTGTTATTCCGCGTTGGCGGGATTTTAAGACTACGCTTGCGCTAGGGGAATTACATTCAACCAATCCGCACCGCGAGCAACTCGCTGGTCAAGGTTCTTTAGAAGAACAGCTTGCTGATTGGGAGAGCAACAAATCGCTGGCGTTTGCTACGGATCTAGTAGGGTCAGGTTTTGTGCTCGGTCAAGGAAACTTGGCCCGAGAAGCCGCCGAGTTTATCGTTTCCATTCCCCACTCAACTACCCTTCAAAAACGAATTGCTCGCCAAGTAAAGGATCCGAACTTTTGTCCTCAACTTTCCGTCACTGACGATATCGTTAACAGTTCAAGTGGTCAAATAGTAGGTCAGAGCAAAGAACTGGTTAGGAAATACCGAGCCCTGTTACGAAATGCACCTCGAAATCCAGTTAGACTAGTGGAACTATCACGCCAGTACGCGATTCTTGGAAGTCTCCCAAAGGCGATTCGAACTATGGATATCGCTCTGGGATTAGCGCCAACCAACCGCTTTATAGTAAGGTCCGCCGCCAGGCTGCTTGTACATGCAGGAGAACTTGATAAGGCCCATTACATACTCAGAAAAGCTCCTTCGCTTCGGTATGATCCATGGCTTCTGGCTGCAGAAATTGCGATCGCTTCGATGAAGGAAGAAAAGTCCAGCCATATACGACTCGGAATGCGCACGGTGGAGGATGCGAACTACAGTCCTTTTGAACTTAGTGAGCTTTCGAGCGCGTTGGCTACGCTTGAAATGGAGAGTGCCAATAGCAAGCTCGCTCGCAGACTCTTTCGGCAGGCGCTTCGGAAGCCGACTGAAAATAGTATCGCTCAAGCTGAATGGGCTTCACGATCAATGCAAAGCCTCGTCGGAGAAGTCGGCAGGTCTAATGCGCCACGCAACTTTGAAGCGCCGGCATGGAGTTACTTTCAGAAAGGTGAGTGGACTAACGCACTGAGTCAGGGCACTAACTGGATCTTAGATCAGCCTTTTTCTATAGCGCCAGTCGTGTTTGCGGGCATAGTCGCCTCTATTATGGAGAATTTTTACTTAGCAGAAGACATTTATCGCTTTGGACTTGCCGCAAACCCGGGCAACTCAACCCTCACCAATAACTTGGCCTTTGTTTTGGCGAGTAACAACGAGCCAGAATTGGCGGAGGCAGAACTTGAAAAGCTTGATCGGGGTTCGCTGAAAATCGAAACCCGTATTGCTGCTACAGCAACGGAAGGGCTCATTAGGTTTAGGAGGGGTTTCTTCACTGAGGGACGGGCGCTATATATTCGGGCCATCCAGCTCGCACAGGAAAACAGTAAGCAAAACTATGTATTTCGAGGCTTGGTCTATCTTGCGAGGGAAGAGATATTGGCTAGATCTGAAGTAGCAGAACAAAGTCTAGAGAGTGCGGAAAAAGAGGAGAAAGAGGCTAAGAGTTCTGAACACGACCACGAACTGGGCGCGCTTCTGAAGAAACTTCGCGTGCTTCTAAACACCTCGAAGACACAAGGAATCTCGGTCAACTCACCTCAGTAACCCGCCCCAAATCAGGCTAGTTCGTCGTCAGCTCTCTTGCCATTTATTAACTATCATCTCCTCGCGGTTCTGTTGCACATAACCAAGATCGTCAATGATCAGCGCTTCATACTTGTCCAGCCGGCGCAGTTCCTTCTCCAGACCCAGGGTCTGTTTCGCTTGCAGGAGCCGCTGGACCAGCAACACACAAGTAGTGAAGTACACGCTCTGTCCTTGTTGCACCAGTTCATGGCCAAGCGCGGCCAACAAATGCGTCTTCCCGACTCCCTGGGCTGCCAAACACCAGCACGTTCTCCGCCCGCCGCAGAAACTCGCCATCCAGCAGGGCCACTTCGATCCAAAGGAACCCGGCGCCGCGAAGGCCGGCACCCGTCTCAGGGGGGCTTCCCCCCACCCTTCTTCCGTCCCGCCAAGGGAAAATCCAAGGCGACAAGCGCAAGATGCCAGTGCAAAAACTATGGCTGAACCTCGGTCCGGCGGGAGAAAGTCAATTACCGCGCGTTTCCTTTTTTCTTTTTTACGCAAATTTGGGTATTTCTGTTGCCACTTCGACTTAAATCCCATCCTAAAGGAACCCGGGTGCTTTGAAGGCCGGCACTACTTCCGGGGAGCTTCCCCCACCCTCTTAACGCCGCCAGGGAAATTCAAAGGCGAACTATGCGGACACCTGAAAACTGTCACCCTTGGACCAGCGCTGGGAAAACTTTTCTTTTTCTTTTTGTCGAAAATCGTCCATTTACTCGTCGAAATCGTCAGGGAACGCTCACACCCGGCACTTTAAGGGACAAAATGCCGGGTGTGAGTTGTCTGAGGCTTTCTTCGGCGAAAAGAACACAAACATCCGGTGCCTCACCGTTTGGCTCGCGACTTCTCTTTAAGCGCTTTTTCGCCCAGTGGGTCACCAGCACGTGCCTTTTCCATCCCCTTCGGAACCGCCGCCTCTGCCGCACCGGCAGCTCTCTTACACACAAAGTAGTTGATCGCACCGGCAGTGATGGCCCCTCCCTTGAGGTTACCTACCCCGGCCAGGAGATCGATGTGATCGTTGCGAAAGCCCGGACCGAAAGGTGCACCCTGAAGCACGCCGGCGGGAACGTTAAACCCGGCCGCTCCAGCGCCTACGGCGTTTGTTGCCAAAACCCCGATGGTAATAAATCCACAGGCCGCGGCATGAGCAGGTCCGCAGACGAGGTAGACCTCGTATTTGGTGTTAGGTTGACCGAATTCCAGGTTGATCCTGATACCCAGATTACCGCCAGGTTGGACGTAGAGCACCTCGCCAACCAGCGGTCCTCGCATGTCGAGTGGTCCTCCGAACCCGCCGGCATCTGTATCGTAAGCAAGTAGCACGTGTGTTTCTTTAATTGGTCCAACAGGTGGTGTTGGTGGTGGCATTTTTGTAACCTCCTAAGGTGAGTTTGTATCGCTTGATTGAGGTTGTCGCTCGATTCCGCCTTCCGGTCTTGTAAGGGGTATTTGGGGGGTTCAACTAAAAGGCGGATACAAATCGAAAACGGTTACGGCGATCTCGATAAGCGAACTGAGGTGTCGGCATCTGATTACTCAGAAAGAGACTTGTGTCTCAAAGAGAAGCAATAGCGGCTGAGTTTAGCGAGTGTGCGAGGAATAGCAGGCGCTCGTGAGAATTCAGCCTAATCAATCTAAGCGCCCGCAAGATATGCTCAATGTCCGCAAAAGTCAACGAAAATCGCGGCACTGAAAATCGATAGGCGCTTTTGAGTTTGGCGCTTTTGCATAGGGCCGACCATAAGTATCTCTAGCAATTATTTCTGCATTCAATTTGTTTTGCTTTTCTCGCACATCAAGCCATTCTAAGTAGTGAATTTTTGCTTCTGCGACGTTAACCTCAATTCCAGTGACGCACTGATATAAATAATCGCTAATGAGTATTCGCTCTTGAACTGGAAGAGACCGCCACCAAGAAATACCCAATGAAACTTGGTCCAAGTCCCCAAAGATTTCCTCGGCCAGCTTTGTTGCGCTTGGAATATCTGCTCCTATCGCAGCATTAAACCGTCTATCGATATCAATCCTTGGGTCAGAATAAGGTTGACTCAGTCGTTCTATATCGTCCTGACGCATCGTACCTCCCACAATTGGGGCACGCGAGATCGGTGCGATGATTCTTGTCTAAATCTGAATCGCCCCCGCACCAGTCCTTGCCAGGTAGGTTCCGTTCCGATGTGGATGGTATGAAGGTGTTCGTCTTTCCTATGTCCCTGGCGAAATCGCCTCGATAGGCCGCCACCAAGGAAACGAGACAGTCTTCAACCGCTTTGTCATTGAGCTTGCGGTGCTCACGGTTTTAATAGTTGCGCTGGTGATCTCTGTAGTGCTTTTACGAAAGCGAGGGTCGCCGATTGTCGCCGAGCGCGCAACCTGAGAAGACCATTTTCCTTTCAGGCGCGACGCGCTCGGAACTGTGGCGGTAGAGGAGATCGAAACCGAATGCCGTGATGTTCATGATGATCATGATTGTGGCAAACAGCCAAAGTCCCATCAGCAGGCCTATACTCAAATGTAACAGGCTGATCCCCATGAGCCAGATCACACGAGACCTTTTCGGCCAGATAAGAACGACATATGCGATCTCTAGCAGCAGTATGGACCAGGCAGCCAGCTTTGGAATGAGAGGGATTGATGCCAGCCAGCTCATGTCGAAGACGGAAAACTGAGGTTGCATGAGAGCCCGCCAGATCGCTTCTCCATTCCTCCATTGTATACCCCTAATCTTTGCGAGCCCGGTACTGAAATAAATGATGCAAAGATGAACTTGAAGAGTGCGTTGGGAAATACGTGCCATGAACGACGGAACAACTGTTTCCCGATGCAGCAAATGGCGGATGGTGAAGGCGCCTCCGACGGGCATCCAGGCACAGTAGAACAGAGAGATGTGAAGCATCGTGTCTACGCCATAGAGAGATATGTATCCGCTGTTCACCGTTAATCCATGCAGTAGCCAGGCACAAACAGCGAAGAGTCTAGTTTTCCACCCGATAAAGAGACCGACGAGGCAAATGAAATAAGAAACAAAAACACCATAAACGCAGGTGCTGGAGGAGATGCCATAAGGCTGGAGGAGCACACATAATTTGCCAATGCTGGGCACCCAAATATCCGTGCCGGTCTCAATCACGTTCCATTGAATGAATCCAAAGTTACCGTAGAGCTGGAGCAGATGAGGCCAAAGCACAACAACCTGGACTATTGCCAGCAGACTGACTCCAATGCGAAAAAATCCGAGCGGATAAGGAAATTCGGGTTCAGAGATAAATTTGATTATCTTTCGCCAAACACTCGGGAATACGCTGCTTTGAGGTAAAGCGTAGGAGGAAGACATCGCCATTAATCATCCGCAAGGAACGTTATTCATTCGGCACGGAATTGCGACGGGCGAACTTGCCGACGTAGAGCAACTCCCAATGTGGCCGCTGGCCTCGGCCATATTCCTCCATTGTCGGCACGGTAAATTCCTTGACCATCACTGTTACATCTTTTGCATCCGGATTCGAGCCCAACACTAGAGCGGACCAGGACTGAGCAAATAAATCCCTGCCTCTTATATCTCTCATGCAGGCAAGGATGATGCAGTTATACCGAAAGTTAACTTCTCGGTTGTCAGAAATGAAGTTGACTACCTGGGAATTCCCAGACGAATCCGTAAGCAGAAACCCGGCTTTGATGTCATTGCCAACGGAGGGAGCAAAAAAAGCATAGTCTCTGAAGGTGCCGGAGAGATTCTGATACGTACGAAGAGCTATATGTATGTCGCGGCGCGATCGTTCAGGCCAATCAGCCCAAATGAATACCATCACCGAAGACAGGTGAAGCAGCACCAGGAAAGTAATGATAATTTCCTTAGGGCGCATTTGACGATCCGTGAAAGGAAGCCTAGTAGATTAAGGTGTACTGGCTCTTATCCAGTCGCTCGATGATCTTCTCGATCCGACGACCGATATCCGTACCGGGACTCTGAGACTCTGTGTGAGAGCCGGCGCCACCGCCATCGGGACTGAATACTGCCTGTACGTTGCCGCTATCACTGAAGGGGATGTTTCTCTGTGAAGCAACTCTTCTAACTTGAGTAACCGGCAGAGAACCATAGGTTTTCGAACCAACCACTTTGCCATCCCTGAATTCCGGCAGGATGATACGGTAGGTGTCAGGCCTGACTCCGTTGAGAACGGCTTCAACCTGACGGACTTCTTCCTCGGTGAATGCTTTTGTATCTCGGTCGGATGGTCGACAAGCGAGAATGAGAATGGAAAGCACGAAAGAGGAAACTAGAACGCTGGGGAGCATTTTTCTCGCCATGATGTTCTCCTGTCTTCTTCGCTGAATTTGATAGTTATCCTGAGGAAACGATCAAATCAGTGGCGTTGAGACAGGACAAGCACGGACGATTGGTCCAGCTATCTTGCTGAAACGGTTCTTAAGGCCTATCGGAAGTGCTCAGCGAATCTCAACACGACCTCAATTTAGCCGGGGGGAAGTGCGAGGACGGGGAGAATCTACACCCCACCTTTTGAAGTGTCAATAACAAATCACCTGAATCGCTTGCTCTTGATGGTCAAACTATCGAATGAGTTCCCATTTAATATAAGGCTTGATCATAGAAGGCTGAGGAGTATAATCGGCGGGTAAATCTGGCTTAAGAAGGCCTCATCTGACCTAGTGGCTCAAGATCCTGAGAGCGACGAAGTCACCAACGCCGCTTCACCATCACGCCGCTGAACGTCATACGAGCTGCTTTAACTTACTCCGACTCTGACACGTTCAGATCTGTACGTGCCAGTCTCCTTTGAAACTCAGGAAGGAGCTTCCAATGAAAAAGAAAGTTTTATTATTCAGTGTGGTTGTCACACTTTCTTCAGTGACGCTTATTTCGGCCGTTCTGACGTCACCCACCTCAACCGCCGCGCCGGCGGCACCTATGACAATTGCTTTTGGGCCCAAACAATACACGCGCGCTGCCGGCGCGCCCCAGACTTTTACTGAAACCTTTCAACATTGTGGGACTGCTCCGTGCCAGATCTTCGTGGTTAACGGAAGTGACACGACTAAACGCGTTAGTAGTGCGTCTATTTCTCTAAATGGCAAGCAGATCATCGGCCCCAGAGATTTCAATCAGCAGGTCGAAAGGATCGTAAAACCGATTACGCTGCTTGATCAGAATCAACTCACGATCACACTTTCCTCGAGCCCTGGAAGCTCCTTGATAGTGTCTGTCGAATGCCTGGCGCCTGCTGCTGTGCTTGAGGCACGCGCACCGGGGGTAAGCTTGTTGAACCCGACAACATTGCTCTCCGCATTTTCAATCGCCAACGCCGGAACTGTCGCTGCGGAGAATGTTAAGGTTACGGCGATCTCGCTGCCCGGCGGAACGCTGACAACGCCCACTCTGCCGGACAATTTAGGAACGATTCCAGCAGGAGGCTCAACGATTCTCAATACGAACTTCACAGGTGGCCCATTCACACCTGGTGGAGCTTATGCTCTCACCGTGGAGGGAACATACCAGGTTGGAGGTTTCACCTTCTGCTTCACGCTCAACATTACGTTGCGCATTCCACCGAGCGCACCTGGCTCCGGACCACTCGGGTCGGTGACTGTGGGATCAAACTCTGTGACCGGCGCACCGTTTCCGCCCCAACCGCCAGAGCTTGACAATGAGAATGGCTCGCTGTGGACAGTGCCAACGGGACCGTTCGTGCCCGGCACGCCGACTGCGACAAGTACGAACGCGCAAATGGCGCCCGCCCTCGCCAGGACGAACCGTGAACAGTTAGTTTCCCTGGACAGCCCCGGCACAGTTGAGTTTCCTGAGAATAGAGGATTGGGGATCAACGGTAACAGCATCGCAGAACCAAGTGGTGCGTCCGGCGGCGGCGTTATCTTCGTCACAGCAAATTCCTTCGCGGCTTATTCGACCAATGGAGGAAGTAGCTTCACACCATTGAATCCAAGCACCATTTTCCCCGCTGACGCGATTGGCTTCTGCTGCGATCAGATCGTGCAATACGTGCCGAGCATTGATCGGTTTATTTGGCTACTCCAGGGAAACGGGTTTCGACTCGCTTCCGCCAGTCCGGCTTCCATCATCAGCAGCGGCGGTACGGCCTGGACATATTGGAACCTTCCATCGAATATTTTCAGCCAGCCCACCGGGACGGGTGTCGATTACCCCGATCTCTCGGTGGGAGATAATTCTCTGTACCTCAGTTGGGATGTGGGATGGCCTGCTTGTCCCGCTGGCTGCAACAGCGGATTTCAAGTCTCCCGGATATCACTGACTGGTATTCAGGCTGCAGGCACCATCACGATCGAGTACACGAATCCTCCAGATGCGTCGATGGCGTGGGGTGGTCACCTAATGCAGAACACGCTTAATGAAATCTTCTGGGCGGGACACAATAGTAATAGCCAAATGAGGGTCTTCTCGTTGGCCGAAGGCTCAGGCACTTACTTCTGGCGCGACGTTAACGTTTCATCGTGGGCGAACAACGCCTTGTCTTCGTTAACGCCGGATAATCAAAACTGGCTTAGTCAATGTGGTGGCGGCTTTCCGGGTTCCGCTGTCATCGGCTCGACGCGTGTATCTAATCAGCTTTGGTTTGCATGGAGCGCCGGGACGGACAGCAACTTCCAACAGCCTCACGTCGAGATCGTGACTCTCGACCGTAACAACAACTTCAGCAGAATCCAGCAGGTGCAGATCTGGAACAACGATTACGCGTTTGGTTATCCTGCGTTGGCGACTAATGTCTGCACTGGAGAAGTTGGCCTCTCGCTGGAGTACGGAGGCAACGGAAATTATGAAAACCACGTAGCGGGATTCTGGGGCGACTTTATTGTGTACATCACGACAGCGAGCAATGTCGGTACGTGTCGTTTCGGAGACTATGTGAGTATCAGGCAGGCGCCGTTTACAGTTGAGAACCCGGGGAACCTATTCACTGCTTTCGGCTATGGACTTAATTCCGTTCCTTCACCAGGAACAGGCACGCAGACCGACATTCGGTATGTTCTGTTTGGGCGCCCGTCATCGTCATGCGTACGGCCGCCGGGGTGAGCATTAATCGCCGAGATGATAGCATCGCGCGTTGAAGTTGATGATCGGAATTTCCGCTTCTACACTCCTTCAAGACAATGGGTCGCCAAGCGGCGACCCATTGACGTTCTTCGAGCTATCACGCGCTCTTCACTGAACTCTTACTGCGTAAACATCAAATGCACCACCGGTTAAACACAGAGAATTCCAATCCAATAGGACTTGGAAGCAGCGCCGTTAGGCCCTCAGGCGCTAGTATGCATTACACATTCCTTACGCATTCAAGCCGCAGTTTGACGGAGGCTTTCCATTTCCTTTAGCCAAAATTTCCTTTAGCCAAACAAAAATCTGGTTCCAACTTGGAATGCTTTTGGACGCCAAACTTGATTCTGCTCTAACAATTTCCCTAAATAAATTGAAAAGCTAAACAAGTTGCTAAGATTCCAAATCTCTCGCTGTCGACATCGCAATCCATGCGGGAAAACGATCTGTTGGATTCTCTCTCTTTCTGAATGAGCTGCTTTATTGCGTTCATTGGAGTTCTAGAAACCGATGCTCTGGTCGCATTGCAAGCAGCTGCCGTAAACTAAGTGAAGTCGACATCCAACTAACACCGCTCGTCTGAACTTTCGAAAAAGATAGCTGGATCGCTCGCGCCCTACGGCAGGCATTCTGAGCAAGTAGGAACATTTCTATTTTGCGACATTTGGGTGACATTTCTACTTTGGGTTTACACGCCCAAAAAATTTGTTGACTTCCAAATTTAATGGGAATATCGTCTCCGCGTTTGTCATGAACGGCTGAATTCTCACGAGCCTCTGCTTGCATACTCGCAAAGTCCAGCCTCGAAACAATTCGCAAGTGCGTTTCCCTTACCTCGCAAAGAGGGAAGCTTCACTTTCGATCGTAGGCAGCGAGCACCAAACCAGTTCTCTGGAACCACGTTCTATTGATTCCGGCCGCCGCTACTGCCTTTCGGCCACTCGCAATTAGATTGGCTGGCATCGCCTGACCGAAAGCCCACTCGAACCCGACCTTGGAGTAGCTAAAACTGAAGACTGTAAGTATCTGCTCATAATCCATAGACGCCGCTTTTCACCTGGAAACTGGCGGTGCTGGCTGCAAACGTAGCCCCGAGCTTGCGCGTCCGATGCATTTCTACTGGCTGACGCTTGGAGTTTTAGCCGTATGGCGGATTACCCACTTCTTCAATGCCGAAGACGGACCGCTCAATGTTGGGGTGCGCTTGCGAAGATTGATGGGCTCGAGCCTTCTGGGAGAGCTTCTCGACTGCTTCTATTGCCTCAGCGTGTGGATTGCAATCCCCTTCGCATTCTGGATTGGATCCGGTTTGAAGGAGATCTCACTCCTTTGGCTGGCATTCTCCGGCGGAGCCATTCTCCTGGAACGGTTGGCGGCGCGCGTTGAACACAATTCCCCCACTTTGGCCTGGGAAGAGGAGACAGAGAAGAATGAGTTGTTGCGGAAAACAACGGACGAACTGGAAAGGTGACTCACCACGCATACCACGGGCTCAGCCTGTCAACCCGCGTGTTGTTTACTTTCGGTATGTCGGCAACAAGACGATCAGCGTAGTGGGGTCAGCTACCGGTCGAACCTACAGTTTCTGGGGCGCGGGTGCGACCGTGGCCGCTGACCCCAGAGACGCTCCTTTTATCGCAGGCGTCCCTCTTATGGAGCAAGTAAGCGACCTCTAAAACAATTTTTGCCTTTTCGCTGAACACTGCACCAAGACCTCTCGAAAGGAGAAGTTACCGTGGCCAAAACAAAAGTTACCATTGACCTTACACGAATCGATGAGAAGGAATTTGCACCTGACCGCCCGCTTCGCGTCGCCGCGATCCGGGGCGGCAAGATTCTTGACCAGAAAACGGTCATACCTGCAAAAGAAAAGGATCCGCGCCGTTTTCAGGTCGAGCTTTCTCTTGGGCCAGAAGAGGACGGAGTTTCCGGAGCAGAAGTAGTTGTGGCCCCGGCTGACGACGAGCGTAACATCTTCAGCAAGTTGACAGCCCGCAGATTTGTCTCGGCCACCGGTGAGAGAACCAGTGCGGCCAACATTACCGTGCTCCCGGGCATTTATACATGGTGGCGCTTTTGCTGGTTTCCGAGATCTTATCGTATTACGGGCCGGCTTCTGCGACATGTTGACGATTGCTCCCATCCAATCGCCGGAGCGCAAGTCGAGATCTACGATGTCGACTATTGCTGGTGGTGGTACAACGAGGATTTGCTCAGGACCGGCGTTACCGACGCTAACGGGTTCTTCGATATCACATTCACATGGTGCGTGCCATTGTGGTGTCTCTTCGAAATCATTCGTAGACCGCCACTGCTCGTTGATCCAGATCTCCGCGACCGCCTTCGGGCCGTCGTCGCAGAACGATTCCCAATCAAATTTCCTCCACCTCCACCGCCTCCGGATCCTTGGGAATGGGAGAAACAGCTGTCCAATTTGGGCTTGGAACTGCCTGCTCCTGGTAGGCCGCGTCCGAGCGGCGTGGAAGCCGTCGCTACTCGACAAGTCCGCAGTGCAGAACTGACTGCTTCACCTGCGGCGGCCGACGAAGCAACTTCCGCAACGCAATTTGCGAGCAATCTTTCCTCGGCAGCCATTAGCTCGCTAAAACCTAAAATCAACGCCGCCGAGATCTTTCGTCCGATCATTTTTTGGCCACCGTGTGACCAGCCCTGCGACTGGCTTCCAGATATCAAGATTCGCGTAACTCAAACGCAGCCCGGCGGCACGGTCGTCATTTACCAGGATACGTGGTTCGACATTCACTTTAACCAGGTCGGCGACATCCTGAATCTGGCGCTCGAAGCGAACGCTAACGCGTTTTATGCGGATGACTGTCATCCAGATCAACTTCTCGGCAATTGCATGTTGCTTGATGCAGTCGGCACCATCAAGATTATGCCCACCGTCGATCCGATCACGCTGATCCCAAATCCCCTCGAAGGAATTTACCAGCCGGATGTGACTCTGGGAGTGTCATATGGGGTTACCCCTGACAGGAGGCAACGACTGGGTTACGTTAAGAACTACGACCGGCCCTGGGCCTTTACCATCAGCGTATATGGACGTTTCGGAATCGCCGCGAACGTCGATTATTACCAGGTACAAGTTGCCAAGTGGACCAACGCCGACTTGCTCGCATGGGACTTGGACCACACACACGTGCCGCCGGATGCGGCGTTCGCACCTGTGCCGGGTACTGCGCTGGTAGCATTCTCTCGCTCTTACCTGGAAGAAAGCCCTTCCCCGCAACATTGGCCGACCGAAACTTTTGGTCCAAATACTGTGTCTGGCATTCCACTTTTGTATAAGAGCCGCGAGCGTTTCGAACAGGAATATCGCGACAGTCACGGCGGTAACGATCCGGCGCCAAACTTTGGCGGATGGTACTGGTATTACTTTACTGAGACTCGCCTCTTCGATCTCGACACCAGCCAAATGCCCAACGGTTATTACACATTTCGCTTTGTCTGCTACAACCAGACAGGCGTGGACGGTTCGGGCAATCCAATCCTTGTGCCTTGCCCGATGGGCTTGCCGGGCGGCGTAGGTAGGCGATGCAACTCAACTAAAGCCGAGCTTGTTACCTTATACCTGCACCACGACACGTACAAACCCGACTGCGAAATTCTAACCTTCACGAAGAACGGAACTACTGTTGTCGATGAGTGTGCCATGGTCACGCTCACGGCCAGCGACTGGCTCGAGGTGGAGTATCAGGCTTCAGACGGTGCTGGCAATCTCGACAGCTATTCAGTCACGTTGCAGAAAGGTTTCGGTCCGGAACTGGGGTTAACCTCCTTGGCTGGTGTGGTGGCAGTCAGTGGCAGCGTACCGGAAGGACCAACGTATGGTGACGCCCTTGTGGACCTTACGCCCGCCATCCCGCCCTACTGGTATGGAGGGATATGGAAAAAGAAAATTCCTTATTCCACTTTTGTCGCCATGGGCGGCAGCTGTGCCTACAACTTACGACTCACAGTGTGCGATCGTCACACCAATGGGTTCACGTCCGCTTGCGGACTGTACTACTGCCAGAAGAACCGGGCGTTTACGATTATTCTGTCTTAGCACGGCAGGTTTACCGGGGAATGCGCGGTATTGTCGCGAGCGAGCCTCTCTCGCTCGCGACATAATTAGCGTCTCGAAGTCTGCGCAAAAATACCAAACCCGGGCAAAGTCTCTCTTTCGACAAGTCGGTTTCCGTCAGCGAGGTAAGAGCTTCTTTGCCAGGATTCCAATCAGCTTGGGATAGTACTGCTCGCTCTTAGGTATGAGGAAAGAGCCTTCAGCGCGCTCCCACCGCACCTCAGAGACAAAACGAACTATTACAAAGCGCCGGAGCGAGCGGGTGTCTCATACATGCTGTCCCCAATCCTCAGGACCTATGTGAACCCGGATGAAAATGAGAACGTAGCTGCCCGACAGTCCGTCTCCGTTTGTCATACTTCATGGCCCCTATGGATAAGCGATCTCTGTCGAAATGGCAGATTCAATGGCCACTTTTGAGCAAAAAAGAAAAAGACGCGCGGTAACGTGTTTTCCGGCGCCAGTCCAAGCGAAGCCGTTGCCCTGGCGAGCCGATCTTCATAGGTGTTGACAAGGCAAATGAACTCCTTCGCCAGCCAAAACAATAGCCAGCCCAAAATTCACGACCGCAAATTCGCCCGTGGTCCGAAGGCGGGGGGGAGGCCCACCTTGAAGGGCATGCCGGCCTTCAATCCGCCCGGGTTCCTTCATGAAAAAGCGATCTCTGTCGAAATGGCAGATTCAATGGCCACTTTTGAGCAAAAAAGAAAAAGACGCGCGGTAACGTGTTTTCCGGCGCCAGTCCAAGCGAAGCCGTTGCCCTGGCGAGCCGACCTTCATAGGTGTTGACAATGCAAATGACCCCCTTCTTTTTCTTTTTTGTCCAAAAGTGGCCATTGTCTCATCGAAATCGACGAGGCAGATACGGCGAGTAGTTCGCGGACGGTGCGACCTTTGGCATCGATTTCGCGGGTAGGTCTAGGCCTGCTGTTCATAAAACTCCGTCCTCGGAGAATGCGTTCATCACGCTATTCGTCGTCGTCTTGCTGGCGTGCTTCTTCATCCCTGGGAGCTCCGAGGCGGGCCACCTTCCTTCGCACGCTCTGCATTGAATACATTTCCTAACCGTTACCTGTCGCAACCTGTCCAAGGTTTTGCAACTTGAACGCCACGCCATCGGGGTTTCTAAACGACTCTTTCCTTAACGCTACTGAATGGTACCGTAGACGGCGCAGCAAGCGCGACGACTCCCAACCCGATCATCATCCCTGACGGGATTCTTCCCCCAACTTCGAAAGTAAAGATTGAGCGTCAGGATGGTCTCAGCCATTGTCCATTTTGAATTTCCGTGTCCTTGTGTCCGAGCCATACCCTAGGCAGAGACCTTTAACGCGTATGCTATCCCGGCGGCTGAGGTCACCTAATTGTCTTAGGGAACGAGTTTGCGGAAAGACTTTGCTGCAAGAACGACAACAGCCTTGCAGATGATCATTTGGTCACGATGACGAAACTCATTTCGCGTTTACGGCACCAGTTACCAGCCGCCTCATGCTTACGCAATGTGTCTGGATTCCTCAAATCACGACCGCTTTTTATCTCGTGGAGCTCCTTCAAACCATCGACCCGCTCAATAAGGAAATCCGGATGATACCCTCTAACGTTGCCCGCTTCTGTGACGTACTGGATCGCGACACCATGATTCTTAGTCCATTTTGCCACTGTTCGATCGCGTTCTAGCCGCTTCATGTATTCCCTTTCCCAAGACGAATCGTATCGTTCCACCGAATACGCGCTCTTCTTCGGGCTTTCGAAGTCTCCTCGCTCACTGACTGGCATAGTTAGCTCTCTTATGATTGATCGCACTGCCGACGAGACCAGGCATTCGCCTGAAGTTAGAAGCAATTCGATGCACGGAGATAAGCGCGTGCCGAAGCTCGTCTAGGGTAGCGGTTCCAACTGTTTTTCCTCTCAGCATACGCTTCCTAACGTGATCAAGAAGAACACTGTAGAAGTAGCCCAATTCGTGAGATCCAATACCTTCGTCGGCAAGAAGATCGGAGGCTGTGTCGCGAACGGTATTTTTCAGGATGTCACCGAGTTGGTCGGTGTCACTTATCTCATCGAGAGCCTCTCCGGACAAAACGGAGCGCGGTGGCCCATGAATTTCGCGGAATTTTGATCCGTCAAGAATGACGGCTTCTACGCTCGTGATCTCTACCCGCGTGATTTCTGTCTCCCCTGAATACTCGAAAGAATCAATAATCGACTGCCAATTGGGATAGTCGCCGAAACCAACTTCAACTTCCAATAATTCTAAATCGAAGTCTGCCTTTTCCTCCTCAACCGGATCAGGTATAGCAATTAACAATTCGGGATTGACGACAAGCTGCTGCTTGCGTTTAGGGGGAAGGTCTTCTTCGATTCCAAAGAGGTTTCCCTGATCAACATCCTTCTTAATCTTAGCGCCGACCAAATCCCAGAGCCAGGTGTGCTTCAGCTTTTCGTGATCAACGACGGCGCAAATCTCTTGGGCATCCTCACCGCGCATATTTAGGCGCAACCCGCGACCAACAACCTGCTGCCCGTATACGCGCGAAGAGAATTTTCTGAGCAGTAGGATGACTGATACGGGGGGAACGTCCCATCCTTCCCTAAGCATGAGAACGCTTACGACGGCCTCGTACTCACTGCCCGGTTTGCCAAGTCGTCTAGCTTCTAGACGATCAGTTTCGTCAGATTGTTCAGTGACAAGAAGAGTCCGAACCCGAAATTCTTTCTCCAACATGTTACGCACTTGTTCGGCATCTTTGATGGTGATTGCGACTACGAATAGGATGGGACGATACGAGTTGTTAGCCAGGACGGCTGCACGGCGCTTTTGTTCTTCTAATCGGTCCAGAGCAATTCGCAGTTGCTTGCGCATAGGGTCGGGGTCCGTTACCCATTGAGTTGATGTAAGGCCCTTCTCAATTTTTTCGAATTCCTCATCCATTTCATCCACCGTGCGCCGCTCGCCGGTGTCAGGATTAGTATAGGTCAACTCGACTGTCGATAATTTCGGTTGGTAGACGACAACGCTTTTGATTAAGGGTGGTACTTCTGATTGAGCGTCGGCAATGCTGTACTCAAAGATCATCTTTGAGTCCGGTGTTTTTCCGTCTGCTCTATCCGGTGTTGCTGTAGTGTCCAACCTAAATTGTGAGATCTGTTGAAGTGTGAACAGAGTATTGTCGTATTCGGCCGCGGGCGTGTTATGAGCTTCATCGTTGAAGACAGCAATGCGGTCCTCATTATTCATCAATACCGCAAGATTCCGCTGACCGTTTACATTCGTCTGATAGAGCTGCTGAATGTTTCCTAACACTACGCCACAGTCGCGAATTCCCTGAGGTGCCGCGCCCGGTTCCATCACATGGAGCGCCAGCTCATTTGTATAATGCTCCGTGCCAGGGGGAAAGAATCCAAAGTCCCGGAACACTTTCGCATCCTTGAAGTCGTCTTCCAAACGATCGCGAACAATCGTATTGGGGCAAAGGAGCAGAAACTTATGTACGTCGTGGCATGACTTCAACCAAGCGATTACCGCTCCAATGATTGCAGTCTTACCACCTCCGGTAACGATATTCAACAGTGACTCTTTCCATTGCAAGAGCTCGTAAGCATAGACCGTTCGCAAGACGGCCTCCTCTTGATGCCTCCATAACCCTCGGGTGGCGTCCTTCCGCCCTAGGTGCAATAGGAAGTCACGAGTTAACGGATTTACGTCTGGAAAAGCGCCAGACTGTTTCCACTCGCGAAAGTCTAATTCGTAAGGTGCGAACGAGTAATACATCTAGGAAAAGTTCATCTCATGCGAGACTGTTCGCTCGCCTCCTTGGTCATCTTGAACAGAACAAGCGATGTTATATTTACCGGTTACCGGAAAAGTATATTGAACCGCAAGCACTGGCCGCCCTTTATCTCGCAAGAAAGTATAGCCCTGAGTAGAAGTAAACTTTCCAGGTGTATGATTGAAATCCCATTGCACGTTCGCGATAACACCATCTCGGTTAAGGCTCACCGAGTCCGACACATCAAATTCATATGTTTTCGAGCCAACGCGATTTATAGCAACGCGTACCTCGGGCGGTTGAATAAAGGTAAGTAGCGGACCGTAATCACGATGCTTGTTCACAACGTGTTCCCGAAACTCATCGGACTCAAGGCGAATAAGGTTCAAGCGAACAAAGTCGATGCGCTTATTCTCACGCGCCGCAAGAATTTCCGCTGCCTTGCGCGCATCGGGACCAAAGTTCCATGCGAGCATGACCCCATGATTGGCGTGTCGTTCTTCGTAGACCGCCTTAGCGAACCTCGCCACATCGTCTTTGCCGATGCGCGAGTTTCGCGACGGCTCACCCACGAAGAGCGGTATGCCATGGCGCACACCATGTATCGCGGGCGAGACGTGCTCCGGTTTGCCGCCGAAAGCTTTGACTACAAACTCTTGAAATTGAGCAATACTATACTGCTCAAGCTTCGGTGCCTCATAAATACCCCAATGCTCGACACTGAAATCCGGAACGGCAAAAAGTCTTCCGATGTTCTCTTCGATAACCTTTGCCACTCGGTCGGCCGTAATTGCGACTGCGATGCGGGATTGGTCGCACGCTATCCACCGCCGCGCTGGAGCGTTGAATCTTGGAACCCGTTTTATATGCTCCGTTTTTGTCCCGTCGCGCTTCTCCTTAGAGATGGTTTCTCTGTCAATTCGAGCACCACTTGCCACGACACAAGTCGTCCCTCCACCGAGGAAAAAATCTGCGACCACACCTCCAGGTGGGCACGAAGAATCTATAATACGTTGTAACAGTTCGATCGGCTTCTGCGTCGGATAACCTATCCTTTCAACCTTATCTCGTTCCGGGATCTGGGCTACTTCCCACACGTCCTCCGGGTTACGCGGCTCGTCCATGTAATACTTATAAACCTTTCCCGCTTTTCGAACCTCGCGGTATTCGCGGCCGTCTTTATCTTTCCCAAAGTAACCGCCAAACGTGCCCTTCTCCTGTTCGCGAAGATCACCAACGGCTTTGCCATCGTAGAAATAGTCTTCTCCCTTCGAATATTGAAGGATCACGTCGTGACGTTTGCTAAAACTTGTCCTTCCAATTCCGCCGCTATTCTTGTGCCAAATTATTTCTGCCAAGAATCGCTCGTAGCCAAAGATCTTATCCATCTCAACCTTGACGTAGTGGCTGGCGTGCCAATCAAGATGCACGTAGATCGAACCCGTGGGCTTCAGCAATCGCTTCATTTCGTAGAGTCTCACGTTCAGCCACACGAGGTAACCAGGCATGCCACCCTCCCAAATATCCGAAAAGGATCGCATCTCGTTCTTATCGCCAAAGATCACGTTGTAATTGCGCCCTGAGAAAAAAGGAGGGTCGATGTAAATCAAGTCAATACTGTTGCTCGGAAGTTGGCGCATGACGTGAAGATTGTCGCCAAAGAACAGCCGGTTTGCACCAGTAGGAAATAATTCCCGTAGCTTCGAGTCATTCTCATTCTGAGCGAGAAATTCTTCGCCGTGTCCAAACGCAACGCGCTGCACTTCCTGAAAGGGCAAGCGAATAGTTGGATACGCGTGCTGAAACTTGGTGACTTTA
>WNFZ01005574.1_pt1 | contig 20541 bp, 16 predicted proteins | sample 5400081 | NCBI WGS metagenome assembly WNFZ01 (sample SAMN13153365, study PRJNA577476) | soil metagenome | isolation source: 80 cm soil or saprolite under grassland replicate 1 | place: USA:California | collected 2016-06-15
TCAAGCCGCAAGGCACAAGAGCCGAAACCAAAGACGGCTCTTGAAACGGCTGGCGGGCAAAGAGAAGAGATCGGTTAATTGGTTGCTCTGGAATGTGGCCAACGAGATCGTGGATGAAGCCTTGAAAGCCGACGCGGGCGCAATAGTCGTCGAAAACCTTAAGGGCATTCGAGACAAGATCAAGGTTGCCAAAAAGCAACGATTGATCCACCACGGATGGCCTTTCTCTTCGCTCTTTTCCAAAATCGGGCATGTCGCCAGTAAACACGGCATCAAGGTTGAATCGGCAGACGCTCGTAACACGTCCAAGACTTGCCACAAATGCGGGCATTGCGACAGCGCCAACCGGAAGAGTCAGAGTATTTTCGAATGTGTTCGCTGTGGTCATAAATCCAATGCGGATTTCAACGCTTCTCTCAATGTCCGTGATCGGCGAGCCTTTCACGGATGCGAGTCCGTAACTACTCGCTCAGGGTCCGCCGTTTCCGGCAGGGCTAAGAAAGCCGCCTTGCTTTAGCTGGCGGAATAGTTACATAATCACGCCCGCTCTTAACATCAATCCGACCGTTTTTTCGGCCGACCGTTTTTTCGGCCGACCGTTTTTTCGGCCGACCGTTTTTTCGGCCGACCGTTTTTTCGGCCGACCGTTTTTTCGGCCGCCAAATATATGGGGACGTGGCGGAACTGGTAGACGCGCAGGTCTCAAAAACCTGTGTCCGCAAGGACGTGTGGGTTCGATTCCCACCATCCCCATCCACAAATAGCTGATTGACAAGGGATTATTCGGTTCACACGCTACACGCTACACATTCACCAAGAGGATAGCGAAGTGAGTAAACCGAATGAAGGTTACGTTTTCCAGCGCGGGCAGAAATGGGTTGCTCGCGTCACCTACACCGACACCACCACAGGCAAACGTAAAGAGCAGTGGCGGACAGGGCGCAACGAGCAACCCGCCCGCGAACTACTGGCAGGTATGCTCGCAAGCCTGAGCGAAACAAAGACCGCCACAGACAGCCCTGACACCAATACAGCACCATCCACAGCGCCAACTTTCAAGACGGTTGCAGCCCAGTACGCAGCCCATAAGATCAAACCAGCAGTCTACAGAGATGACAGGAAAATAGCTGGGCTGCGCTCCGAGCGCACCACGCGCATCAGGCTTGCGGTCTTGCTGGACTACTTTGGGGAGATGCCCGTTGACCGGATCACACACGCCACGGTTGACCGTTTCCGACTCGAACGACTGGCCACACCCACGCAGTACAAGCGAGACAGAGCAATCGCATCCGTCAACCGTGAGCTTGAATTGCTGCGCTCCGTGATGCTCTGGGCGGTTGGCGAAGGCTATATCTCGAAAGCCCCGCGAGCGCCAATCACGAAAGCCCACGAGACAAGGCGCACACGCGTCCTGAGCATTGCGGAAGAAAAGAAGCTGCTCAAAGCCTGCGACACGCCAGACCGCAGACATATCATCCCCTTGATTATTTTCGCCGTCGAAACTGGAATGCGGAAAGGTGAGATGCTGGCCTTGACGTGGCGGGATGTGGATATGTTCGCCAAGCCTTGCCCGATCATCAGGGTACGCGCAACGACAACGAAGACGTTACAGTCTCGTGTGATTCCGATCAGTAAGCGACTGTTTGAAGTCCTGCAACAAAAAGCCTTGAATGATCCGACACCGCCAGAGTATGCGGACGATCCGCAGTCATCGCCTGTGTTCGCTATGACCACTTGGCAGAAGAGTTGGAATGCTGCGTGTAAGGATGCGGGCATAGCTGGTCTGCGCTGGCACGATCTGAGAGCGACTTTCATTACTCGCCTTGTCGAATCTGGCGTATCCGCTGAAACCGTTGGGAAAATCTCTGGCCATCAAGACGTTGCCACGCTCTACAAGCACTATCTCCGCTCATCCGTGAGCGCCGTTGATGCTGTGCGCGCTGCTTTGGATTCGATCAAACGTTGATCCGCTCGACTCGACGCCCGATAGGTTGCCCACTCGACAATCCACCCCCCGCCAGGTGATTCTTCGATTGTGAATAGTGGCAGTCGCTACCAGGTAATTTTATTGGTGAGACAAGTGGCGTTTACAAGACGTAGGATTATCTGGTAGTCTGCGTGTCTGATTTTTGACCTTCGGGCTTATCCTTTCTTCCCGAAAAGTTCGACTCCATAAAAGTCGAACGCCCTGGCCTGTATTCGCAGTACAAGTCAGGGCGCATTCTCCAAGAAAGGAGGGGATGGAAATGCGGTTCACCTTATTCCATCCGTTATATACTGTAACGGTGACCATCTCTGAATCAGGCGAGATCACTGTTGCAGTTGACCCGCCTTAGCGGGTTATCAAGGGCGACGTTGTTTCAGCGTCGCCCTTTCTTTATAAAACCTTGCGTGCTATGCACCACGGTGATATCAGAGTGATGCCATAGTGATATCACAACAGGCCCAATGTAGGCCCAATTAGGGACAATGTCAACGAATAGTTGACATCAACTGTTAACTTTAATGCGGTCCACTTCCTCTCTGTCAAGCCATAAAACCTTTATTTGACGGGGTTTAGCGGTTGCGGTGCGCTGAGGGTGAATACTACGCGAACGCGTAGATATGTTACTACTCGTTCGCGTAGTATGTGCGCCCGCTCGGTTGAAATCACTCGAACAAATCCGCTTTCTTGTCCCCGCTTGCGCTCTGCTCGCTCTGAGACGCTGAAATCCGTATAATCCTGCCCGTAGCAGTCACCTTAGCTCACCGGAGGCGGATGGATCATGGCGAATCCCGAACATCTCGAAATACTCAAGCAAGGCGTGAAGACGTGGAATAAATGGCGTTTTGACCATCCCGAAATAAAACCTGACTTTGCCAAGCATTATCTCGACTCAGAGTCGGGTGAATACGTCTATCTCAAGGATGCAAAATTCACCGGCGCGAATTTTAGTGAAGCGGATTTTACTTCGGCGGACCTCCGTGGAGTAGATTTTTCTGCGGCAGACCTCCGCGCGGCAAATCTTACCGGGACAAACCTCGTCCACGCGAATTTTTATAAGACATATCTTGATCGAGCTATACTTAGAGGGGCAAATCTTGGCGGGGCGAAATTTGTAGAGGCGACCCTTAATGGCGCGGATTTCAACGAGACGAGAATTTGGCAGACTACTTTCGGTAGCAATGACCTCAGTTCGGTAATAGGTCTTGAGTCTGCGTATCACGAAGCTCCTTCAACAATTGGCATTGATACGCTCTACCAGTCAGGCGGCAAGATTCCCGAAGTCTTCCTGCGCGGATGCGGTGTACCGGAGACCTTCATTACATTCGTCAAATCGCTGGTCAACAATCCGATTGACTTCTACTCCTGCTTCATCAGTTACAGCCACGCTGATAAATCCTTCGCGCGCAGACTGCACGACCAGTTGCAGGCGCGGGGTATTCGCTGTTGGTTGGATGAACACCAGATGCTTCCGGGTGACGACATCTATGAACAGGTGGATCGCGGGATTCGGTTGTGGGACAAGGTGTTGCTATGCGCGTCGCGTCATTCGTTGACAAGCTGGTGGGTTGACAACGAGATTGATACAGCTTTCGAGAAGGAACGGAAGCTGATGAAAGAGCGCGGATCGAAGACGCTGGCGATGATTCCGCTCAATCTCGATGGATTCCTGTTCAGCGATGAATGGAAGAGCGGTAAGGCGCAACAGGTGAAATCAAGACTCGCAGCAGATTTCACCGGATGGGAGCGCGACAATGCCAAGTTCGAGGAACAGTTCGAGCTAGTGGTCAAAGCCCTGCGCGCTGACGATGGAGCGCGGGAGCTTCCGCCAGAATCGAAGCTGTGAGGGGGACGCTCTTTACAATTATTGCAGGCACGTTTCCGGAAGCGTATACTTTCGCCACCCAATACTTCGGCTTACCTTTCACTGAGCGAAATACCAACGCTCTAAACCCAACGTTGTCCCAGAACAGGAGCGGGTATGGAACAGATAACTGAATATAAAGCTGATGAGATCGGCCACTGGTCAGAGATGAAACTCGACATCATCAAGGAGTACGCAGATGCCTATTCAAGGGTTTTAGGCTCAAAGAATCAAAGACGTTTGTATCACGTTTATATTGACGGATTCTCTGGTGGTGGTGTACATGTTTCAAAGACGAAACAAGAATTAATCCCTGGGAGTCCGCTAATAGCCCTCGGAGTGAATCCGCCGTTCAAGGAATATCACTTCATAGATTTGGACTCCCAGAAAATAAAGGCGCTAAGTGATATAGTTGCCGGTAAAAGCAATGCCCACCTTTACGAAGGTGATTGTAATTCGATACTGCTTGATAAAGTCTTCCCCCAAGTGACCTATGAACAATATCGTAGGGGACTGTGCCTCCTTGATCCTTATGGTTTGCACCTCAACTGGGAAGTCATTAAAACCGCCGGACAAATGAAGTCCATCGAAATCTTCCTGAACTTCCCTGTAATGGATATGAATCGCAATGTCCTTTGGCGGGATAAAAACGACGAACGCATCAGGCCCGAAGACATACAGAGAATGAGTGCGTTTTGGGGCGACGATTCCTGGGAAGGGCTTGCTTATACTCCTAAAGCGCAACAGAGCCTTTTCGGCGGAGTCGAAATGCAAAAGGAAGACAACGAAACAATTGCTGAGGGTTTTCGTGACCGCCTTAAGAACGTTGCAGGGTTTAAGTTTGTGCCCAAGCCGTTGCCTATGCGGAATTCAACCGGGGCTACTGTTTATTACCTGTTTTTCGCTTCCCACAACGAAGTCGGCAATCGCATCGCCGAGCACATCTTAAAGACATACAGACTCAAGGGGACATAATAAATGGCGACAGCATCATCTATTGAGTGGACCGAAGCAACTTGGAACCCGCTTACCGGGTGTACCAAGATAAGCCCAGGCTGCAAATTCTGTTATGCAGAGAGGATGGCGAAACGGCTACAGGCGATGGGGAATCCAAGTTATCGGAACGGATTTAAACTCACACTGCAAGAACAGATTTTAGAAGTTCCACTGAAGTGGCGAAAGCCTAAAGTCATCTTCGTAAACTCGATGAGTGATTTATTCCACAAGGACGTGCCGACCGAGTATATCATTCGTGTTTTTGACGTGATGCGGAATGCTCACTGGCATACTTTTCAGGTTTTGACCAAGAGAGCTGATCGTCTTTCAAAGATTGCTCCATTGCTCCCATGGAATCCGAATATATGGATGGGAGTGAGCGTAGAAAACGAAGACTATACATACAGGATTGACCACTTGCGAGATACAGGGGCCTACATCAAATTTTTATCGCTTGAACCCCTGCTCGGCCCTCTTACCAATTTGAATTTAGGCAACATTGATTGGGTAATTGTCGGTGGTGAGTCAGGCCCAGGGGCACGGCCAATGCGGAAATGCTGGGTAGAGGATATTCGCAAACAATGCGGGCGGGCAGACGTGTCTTTCTTTTTCAAACAATGGGGTGGATTCAATAAGAAGAAAGCAGGGCGTGAGCTAAACAATCGAACCTACGATGAAATGCCACATCTTCCGGCCCAACAAGTCGCGCCTAAATGAAAACTGTGGGTAAATCTTACCTATGCAAAAGAAGCGCAATCGTAAAAACAAGAAATTCAAGAATAAAAACACCATTTCAAACAAGTCGGCTGCCAAAAGTTCCGCCTTAAAAACGGCACTCTTCGTTTCACTCAAGCTGTAGCCCTCAACGATCCATTAAAATCATCTCCACTTGGAACGTATTTGAATAAGTCGCTTGTTGATAAGCAACGGGAATGGGTCAAGCAGAGTGGGATAGAACTGGCAGGAATGGACAAAGTAGAAGTCGAAGCATATATCATTCAAAGGGCACGAGAAGTAGTACAGTCGATAACGGAACACGCTAGACGGGACATCGGTATCCTTAGCGTCTCCTTGGAGCGAAGTGAACTGTTGATGTGGTCACATTACTCCGACTCGCATAGAGGGTTCGTCGTCGGCTTCGAAGGGTTACACGATTATTTCCAAAAAGGCATTCCTGATAAGAGAGGCGGGTTAAGAAGAGTAATATATACAGAAAAGCGACCATATCTGCCTCCATTTGACCGCTTCTCCGCCTACAATGTTGCAGAGATACTCTTGTTCGCTAAAAGTCCGCATTGGAGTTACGAAAGGGAACTGAGGATGCTGCATAATATAGAGCACGCAGACATAAATCTTGGCCCAGATCAAGGTGGACATAATATTTATCTGTTTAAATTTCCGCCTGAGACTGTTAAGGAAATCATTCTAGGTTGCCAGATGCCAGAGGATAAGAGACAAGAGCTTATCGCTGTGGCCAGAGAGAAATACCCGGAGGCGAAGATCTTCCAGGCGGCGATGAATAAAACAGAATTCAAACTTGACCTTGAAGAGCTGGAAACAAAAGCTTTGGCGGAATCGAGTGCTTCAAACTAGGATACGCGACGAAGGATGTCCAGGTTGTCATCGTAATAGAGTGTGTTCATTCGATTCTCCGGCACCTCGCTGACGTATGGGGCAAAGCTGGGAAATCTTTGAGCGCGATTTTCCTCTGGTCAATGACGAGAGAAGACCGCGCCCTAAATTAGGGGCCAGTGGGGAGTCCCGCAAAACCTCTGGCTGGAGGTTTGGCCAGGCGCCGGTTTGAAGGCGCGACTCGGCCCGCAGTTCGGTGAAGCCGTCAGCCATGTAGACCGCCAAACCTGGTTGATCAGTGAGAACCCGCATACTCATTCCGTGGCGCACGTAAACCAGTGTTTCCACCGGATCATTTTTTTTCGCGCTGCTCGATCTTAGCCCAGGTATCCCGCAGGCCGATTGTCCGGTTGAATACCGGCTCACCGGGCGCAGAATCGGGATCCACGCAGAAGTAGCCCATCCGTTCGAACTGATAACGCGCGCCGTCGTGAAGAGGTTGTCGTAGAGGCGAACCTCTGCGTCCACGGCGTGCGCCGCCGAGACCCAGTGGATAGTGGATTTGACCTTGCGCCCGTCGGGCGTGTTGCCGCCGCGTGTCGCCGGGTCGTAGACGCAATGCAACTCAACCACATTTCCGTCGGCGTCTTTCACAACCTTCTGGCAGGTGATGAGGTAGCCGTAGCGTAGACGGACTTCCCGGCCCGGCGCGAGACGATAGAATTGCTTCGGCGGATCCTCACGAAAATCTTCCTGTTCGATGTAAAGAACCTTCGAGAACGGGACCTTGCGGGTTCCTGCGCTCGCGTCTTCGGGGTTGTTGACGGCGTCCATCTCCTCGACCAGGTCGTCGGGATAGTTATCAATGACGACGCGTAACGGATTGAGCACAGCCATTACACGCAGCGCGTGTTTGTTCAGATCCTCACGCACGTAGTATTCGAGTTGCTGAAGCTGCGTGACGCCGTTCGTCTTGGACACGCCGAGGCTCGCGCAGAAGTTGCGAATCGCTTCGGGCGTGAAACCGCGCCGTCGCATCCCCGACAGCGTGGGCATTCGCGGATCGTCCCAGCCTCTGACGAGCCCATCCTGCACCAGCTTCAACAACTTGCGCTTGCTCATCACCGTATAAGTGAGGCTGAGCCGGTCGAACTCATACTGTCGGGATGGGAAAATGCCGAGTTGTTCGATAAACCAGTTGTACAAAGGACGATTGTTCTCGAACTCGAGCGTGCAGATTGAATGCGTCACCTTCTCAATCGAATCCGACTGCCCGTGCGCCCAATCGTACATCGGGTAAATACACCACTTATCGCCCGTCCGATGATGTTCCATATGCAGAATGCGATACATCACTGGATCGCGGAAGTTCAGGTTCGGCGAAGCCATATCAATCTTGGCGCGCAGCGTGCGCGAGCCGTCAGGAAATTCTCCTTTCTTCATGCGCTCGAACAGATCCAGATTCTCTTCGATGGAACGATTGCGATACGGGCTTTCCTGGCCTGGCTCGGTCAGTGTGCCGCGGTATTCGCGAATCTCATCTGCGCTCAGATCGCACACGTAAGCCTTTCCCGCTTCGATCAGTTTGATTGCCCATTCGTAAAGCTGATCGAAGTAATCGGAAGCGTAAAACAAACCATCCCATTTGAATCCCAGCCATCGGATGTCTTCCATAATGGCATTAACGTACTCGGTCTCTTCCTTGCTCGGATTTGTGTCGTCGAGACGCAGATTGCACTTGCCACCAAACTCCGCGGCCAGCCCAAAGTCGAGGCAGATAGCCTTAGCATGGCCGATATGCAAGTATCCATTCGGCTCAGGGGGAAAGCGAGTTTGCACTCGTCCGCCATTTTTGCCCGCGTTGACATCCTCGACAATAATATCCCGAATAAAATTAGAACGGCCTGGCGATTCTTCTGAGATCGCGCCGGAGTCAGATTCTAATGTGTTCATTTTCTTCTCCTATGTGAGTATTTTCGTAGTGGGCGCATTTCATACGTTGGCAATCTGTGCATTTGACGGAGGGCTGGGCAATTCCGAGGCAGGATTACACTATTTTTCGATCCTTACTTCGACCATCAAACCAATAAGCGACATCTTCCATAAAAGTCGCAAGATCCCTGAAAAATATCTTGACATATCCCTGTCAAAAAATGTGCGAATGAGCGTCAAGCAAGCTCAGACCCTTATCAATACGATGTTTTCAACCGTGACGATGTTTTCAATCGTGAATGAAACACACTCAGCAAACAAATTTAGATCAGCAGGTAAAATAATGCAAAACGCCGCTGAAAACGTCTCAAAACGAACTCTGGCATTCTGATTTGGGCTCTCCCGAGCTTTTGGCGCAAAAGGCGCGATGGCGGCGCTTATTCGGCCGGGCGTTTCAGCGCCTGTTACGGCGCCGATGCGAATTGGCGAAAGTTATGGCGGTTTGCAATTGCGTGTACGGTGTGGGGCGATTTGTTTAATCGCCCTGTCTGTGGCGTTGTCAGGCTAGGAAACGTGCGCGAGTAAACAACTCGCGCCCGGAGTCCCGTACACGCAATTGCAAACCGTTCTAGTGGTGCTGAACTTGTCGTTACCCACAATTTTGCGCGAAATGAGTGTTCACATTCTCAGCCCGCGGATGCGGGCGGCAGCATAAAGCCTGAGGTGGAGCGTAGCGGAACCCCAGGTACGATCAGGATTTATCGCACAAGCCCGCGAAGCGGGCGACAGCCATTGGCCCAATCTCATTGATGATGAAATGGCGCATGACAAAAAGCTGCCGCCCGCTCCGCGGGCTTGATGCGTACTTACGCCATATACCTGGGGTTCCGCTGACGCTCCACCCCAGGCTCTATTCTGCCGCCCGCATCCGCGGGCTAAGAACGCGTCAAAATGTGGGCAGCGTGAGGAACAGCGTCGATAGCAGCCCGCCGACCACGACGGTGGCGAGCGGCCGCTGCACGTCGGAGCCGATGCCCGTCGCCCTGGCCGCCGGAATCATGCCGAGCATCGCCACGGCGATCATCATCAACACGGGGCGCATCTGCTTGAGCGCCCCTTGAATGACCGCCTCCCTGACTCCGAGGACGCCCGCCTCGCGTTGGCGGTTGATCTCCGCGACCACAAGCACGCCGCTCATCACCGCCACGCCGAAGAGCGAGATGAAACCGACCGCCGCCGACACGCTCAGGTTGACGCCGCGGACCCAGAGCGCGACAACGCCGCCGACGAGCGAGAACGGCACGCTCATCAGCACCAACCCCGCATGGCTCGATTTGCCGAAGGCCGAGAAGAGCAGCCCGAAAATTAGCGCGATCGTGACCGGCAGGATCAGGTAAAGCCGCCGTCGCGCGCGCTCCAGGTTCTCGAACATCCCCCCCCACGCCACCTGATAGCTTTCGGGAAGTTTGACCTCTCGTTCGAAGCTCTTTTGCGCTTCCTCTACAAAACTTCCCTGATCGCGCCCGCGGATGTTGGCGCGAACGGTAATCTGCCGCTGGTTCTCGCGCCGCGCAATGATCGTGGCGCCGTTGGCCACTGTGATTTCCGCTAGCTGCGCGAGCGGCACGCGCCCGCCGTCAGGCGTGGGGATCAGGACGCGCCCGATGGCTTCGGCGTCGGCCCTGGCCTCGGGCGCGTAGCGCAGGGCGAGGTCGAACTTCCTTTCGCCTTCAAAGACGCCGCACACAGCCCGCCCGCCGATGGCCAGCTCGATCACGTCCTGCACGTCGCTGACGTTGATGCCGTAGCGCGCCACCTCGTCGCGTTTGACGCGGATGCGGAGCTGAGCCTGTTCGTCCTCCTGCTCGATTGACGTGTCCGCCGCGCCCGGCGTCCGCCGCAACATCGCCAGCGTTTGCCTGGCCAACTCGCGCAGCTTCTTCAAGTCGGGGCCGTTGATGATCACCGCCAGATCGGCGGACGACCCCGTCGCCATTTCGGTCGAGGTGTCAATGATCGGCTGCGTGAAACTGAGCGTCGCGCCGGGGATCGCGGCGCGCAGCCTCTGTCCGAGTTCTTCGACCAGGTCGCGCTTGGTCCTGCCCGGCGGCCACGTGTCGTAAGGTTGCAGGCCGATGAGCAATTCGTTGCGGTTCGGGCCGAACGGGTCCGTGCCGGAGTCGTTGCGCCCGCTCTGTGACATCACGTTCCTGACTTCGGGCGATTGTTTGATGATGGCGCGCATCTGGCGCGCGACATCGCATGATTTTTGCAGCGAGATGCCTGGCGGCAGGTTGGCGCGAATCCAGATCACGCCTTCGTCGAGCTGCGGCAGGAACTCCGTGCCGAGCGCGCGGGCGAGTAGGAACGAGGCGGCCACCAGGGCCAACGCGACGGAGACGGTCAACACCGCGCGACGCAGCGTTACTCGCAGCAATTGTTCATAGCGCCCGGCTAGCCAGCGCAGCGGCGGATTCTCCCAGCTCTTCGCCCCGCGCCGGAAAAGCCATGTCGCCAACACCGGGATCAGCGTAAGCGACAGTATCAGCGAGCCGAGCAGCGCGCTCGCAACCGTGAATGCCATCGGCCCGAACAGCCGCCGCTCGACGCGCTGCATCGTGAAGAGCGGGATGTAGGCGGCGACGATGATGGCCAGCGAGAAGAAGATCGGCTGCGCCATCTCCAGCGCGGCGGCTTGAACGGCCCGCGTCGCGTCCCCGAGTCCGCCTTCGCGTTCGCGCTCCTCCAGGCGGTGGACGATGTGTTCCACCATCACCAGCGCGCCGTCAACTACGATCCCGAAATCGATCGCGCCGAGCGAGAGCAGGTTGGCCGGAATCCCCGCCAGGTACATGCAGATGAAGGCGAAGAGCAGCGAGAGTGGTATGGTCAGCGCCGTCAGCAGCGCCGCGCGCGCGCTTCCGAGGAAGAGCAACAGCACCCCGATCACGATCACCAACCCCTCGACGAGCGTGCGCGAGACCGTCCTGAGCGTGTTGCTGACGAGATCGGCGCGGTCATACAAGGGGATGATCTTCACGCCGGCGGGCAGGCGCCTGTTGTTCAAATCGTCCAACGCCGCCTTGACATTCTTCAGCACTTCGCTGGGGTTCTCCCAGCGGCGCATCAGCACAATGCCCTCGACCCCGTCCTGACATTCGCCCGACTGGTCGTTGACGCCGAAGACGCCGGTCTGCGGCGCGGCGCCGAAGGTCACCCGCCCGATGTCGCGCACGAAGACCGGCACGCCGTTCGACGCCTCGAGCACGATGTTTTCCACGTCGCTGACGGATTGGATCAAGCCGACGCCGCGAACCACCAGGCTCTGCTGTCGGTTGTCGAGCTGCGCGCCGCCGGCGTTCTGATTGTTGGCGCTGATGGCTTCGGCGATCCGTTTGACCGAGAGGCTGTATTTTTCCAGCTCGAGCGGATCGACCTCGATCTGGAACTGTTTGACGAGTCCGCCGAACGGCGCGACGTCCGCGACGCCGGGGACCTGCAACAGGCGCGGGATCACGACCCAGTCCTGAACCTCGCGCAGCTTCATCGTGTCTTCAGCGCCTTTGTGGTCTGCGCCTTCGAGACGGTAGCGGTACATCTCGCCGATGCCCGAAGTGAGCGGGCCGAGAGACGGCGTCACCCCGGCAGGCAACACGGCGTCGCGCAGTTTTTCCATGACGAGCTGCCGCGCGAAATAGTCGTCGGTCGGGTCGGCGAAGGTCATTTCGACTACCGAGAGGCCGAAGATCGTGCGCGAGCGGCGCGCGATCACTCGCGGCACGTTTTTGAGCGCGCGTTCAATCGGCACGGTCACTTGCTGCTCGACCTCTTCGGCCGCATGTCCGGGGTAGAGCGAAATCACCACGGCCTGAGTGTCGGAGATGTCGGGGTAGGCCTCGACCCTGAGGTTCATGAAGACGTACGCCCCGACCCCGACAAGCGCGAGGCCGAGCGCGATAACGAGCAGCCTTTGTCGCAGCGCGAACAGCAGCAAATACCCGACCATGACCGCTAACCCCTGAGCAACATCACGCCGTCCACGACGACGCGCTCACCCGGCCGCGCGCCGCTGACGATCGGCGCCAGACCGCCGGAGCGGCGCCCGGTGACCACTTCGCGCGCCTCGAACCTTCCCTTGCCCTGCTCGACGTATATGATGTTCTTCCCGCCGTCTTGAACGATCGCGCCGACAGGCAGCGCCGGCGTTTCCTGCACGCCCTCCAGGTGGCGAATACGACCGAACATCTCCGGCTTGAGCCGACCGCCCGCGTTGTTGAGTTCGATCATCACCTTGATCGTGCGCGTCTTCGGATCGAGCGTGTCGGCGATGCGCGCCACGCGCCCGCTGAAAGTTTGATCGGGATAGGCGTCGAGCGTGATGTCCACGGACTCGCCGACCGAGATCAGGCGAATCGAATTCTCGGGCACGTCGGAAGTCATCCACACCGCGCGCAGGTCGGCGATGGTCAGCACCGGCGCCGTCGTATCGTTGCGGTATTCGCCGGCGACGATGCCGATTTCCAACACCTTGCCGGCGAGCGGCGCGCGCACGACGACCTGCGGCTTCACGTCGTCTGGCTTGATTCCGAGCAGCCCGACCACCTTCAACGCCTGCGCCCTGGCGGCCTCGGCCTGTTCGATTCCGGCCCGCGCCAGATCGACGGCGGCCTTCGATTGTTTCAGAGCGCTGTCGGCGTTGATGACTTCTTTCTTGGCGATGGAGTCGTGCGCGAAGAGGTCAGTCGTGCGGTCGTAATCGGCCTGCGCCTTGACGAGCGCGGCGTTGGCCTGCGACAGCGCGGCGTTGGCCTGCGCGACAGCCGACTCGGATTGCCGGCAGGCCGTAGTCGCGGCGTTAGCCTCGGGGCTTTCGAGCGTGAGCAACGGCTGGCCCGCGGCCACGCTGTCGCCGAGCTTGACCAGCACCCGCATGACGCGCCCGGCGACGGGCAGCGGCACGCGCGAGACGCGGTTCGGGTTGGCTTCGACTTTGCCCGGCGCGGTCACTTCGCCCGCGGGCATCGCTTCGACTTTTATCGACTCAACGCGTATCTGCGCGAGCTTCGGCGAATCGGGCGGGATGATGACTACGCCCGGCGGAGCCGGCGACGTCATTGAAGGCGCGAGCCGATCGACGTTCTGTTCGGCCCTTCCTCCGCAACCGGCGCACGCTAGCGCGCAGGCGAACACGAATAAAAATCGGCGGAGCCTTTGGAGTGCGGTTGCTTGGAACCGCTTTGGTAGTCCACTTCGATACCCTGGCGATGACGGAAAGGAAGCCCACCGGATCTCCTGTCCCAGAATTCTATGGAATCGGCAGATGACTACCAAAGCGGTTCCAAGCAACCGCACTCCAAAGGCTGTCGCCATTTCATGTAGTTGACCATATTCAACTTTAATTTGCACACGCTTCAATTAAACCCGGCCCGTTACCACGCATCCTTGCCGGTGACCGAATCGATCAGGTAAAGGCCGCGCGCGTACTCCGCGCGCGCCTCGTTATAGCCCTGCATCGTGTCGTTGAAGGCCCGCTGCGCGTCTAGAAGTTCGATCAGACTTGCCTCACCAACCCGGTACGAATATTCCATCGAGGCCAGTACGCGCCGCGCCTTATCGAGCATTTCGCCTTCAATACGGGTCAGCAACGAGCGTGCCGTGTCGTACGACTGCCAGGCCGCGTCGAGTTCGCCGCGCATCTCGGCTTCGAGCGCGCGGGTACGGGCCTCGATCTGCTGTCGCTCCCGCCCCGCGCGCGCGATCTCGCCCTGATTGCGATTAAAGAGTGGAAGCGGCGCGCTGAAAAAAAATCCCAACGAGTTGCCGGTTCCGGCTAATCCCTGTTGCCGGCGGTATTCCGCGCCGATCACGTAATCGACTTTCCCCTGAGCGATCTGCAAACGCAGTTCGGCGACCGAGCGCGCCTGATCGCGTAAAATCCCCTGGTAGTCGGGCCGGCGCGCGAGAGCCTGTCGCCACAACTCATCGAGCGTGAACGGCAGAAGCTCGCGGCGCATCTCGCCGACCACGTCGAACAAGTCAGACGGCGTGGCGCGCCCCATCAGCAATTGCAGCCGCTGTTTCGCGATCCGCAGGCGCGATTGCGACTGAATCACGGCGTTGTTGAATTGGAGCTCGGCCAGTTGCGTCCTCACGAGTTCGACCTGCGCCAGATCGCCGACGCGCACGCGCTCTTTACTGACCTCCACGATCCTGTGGAACGAGTCCTGATTGCGCTCCGCCAGCGCCAGCGTCTCCTTTACCAGCAACACTTCGACGAAAGCGTTCTGCACGTCGAGCGCGAGCGCGCGCGTGGCGTTGAGCAATTGCCATCGCGCGACGGCCTTCTCCTGCTCGGCGGCTTCGATGCGATGGCGCCGCTTCTGCCCCCGCTCCCAGACGAAATCGGCGCGAATCCCGTATTCGGGCGGGCCTGTCTGGTTCAGCTCGGTAGCGCCATTGCCCAGCAAAGGCTGGAGGTCGGTGTAGACGCTCAACACCGGGTTCGGCCTCAGCCCGGCTGTGATGACGCTGGCGTCAGCGAGACTCAAATTGTAGCGTTCGGCCAGCAGGCTGAGATTCCTCTCGACCGCCTCCCGGACGCACTGGTTAATCGTGACTGGCGTCGTTTGCTGAGATTGCGCGGCGACAGGATTATTTATAATGACCGCTAAAAGAAGGGCTAGAACGAAACCTGGCGCCGCGAAGCGTTTGCGCTCTTCAATTAGAGCGGTTTGCAAATCAGTGTAGGGGTAGACCTGTGTGTCTGCCCCGGTGGTTGCGTGTAAAACCAAGCCGGGGCAGACACACAGGTCTGCCCCTACCGTACACGCAATTGCAAACCGCTCAAGTTCCCTGACGTTCCGATTCGATTGAGTCTTATTGCGGCAAAGTCGGCCCGACGCGGGCGGAATAAGATTCATCCTCTTTCTCCCGAATCGGTGAATTAGCGGTGAGTGTCGCCCTCATCACCATGCGCCGTGATAAAGATCACCGGGGCTTCACGATGACTGGCCGCCGCCCGGCGCCGAAGCTCTAGCCCATTCATCCCCGGCATGCGCATATCAAGGATCATGCGGCGCGTGTTGGGGATTCGCGCAAAAATGCGCGTTTGATTGCGCTTGAACATTGCTAAAACTCGCCGATCGGCGCAGCGTGTCCTGAAGGACCTGGCTATGAACCTCGCCCATGTCTTTAAGGACTCGTTTGATTTGCGGAAGCTGGACGGCTTGGGCGTGATAGTTGATCGGGAGGCCGTTGATCCGAAATTTGTATTTATAGGCCTTCACGACCCGCATTATACTTCAGCCGCCGTGACTGAAGTATTGAAATATTGCGGGAGTAAATCGAAGAGTAGCGCCTTTCATCTCCACCCAGGCATAAAGGTTGTGGATGGAGTATTCCCCGCGTGGGAAGATAAACTCTTTAGATTTTACGTATGTCGAGAATTAGGACAAACAACCGTATATCTAAACTTCAAAGAGCGAAACCGTTATCTCTCGAAGAGAGTGCCTTTGCTCGGGCGCACTCTACCGGATGTTCGCCGATGGGGCAAGCCATTCAACTCACATCCAGTCTCGATTTCCTCTCCATCCAAGCCTATGGCTGTGGATAGAGCATCCATCGAGGGAGAAGGTGAAGCTCTCTCTCTCGCACAGGAGGCAAAGCCATCTGCCATGATGTCGGACCTGTGTGGGTTTGGGACATGCGGCGGTACAGCATTGGGAGCGATGGCGATCGGACGCTTGCGGAGAACCGTTCGCTACCGCTCTCGGCACTGCGCCAATGTTTAAGTAGCGCGCAGGAGGAAGAATATGATAATAAGTTGCGGCGGCCCCAGCGCCCCCCATGCCATGCAACACGCTCAAAGAGGTTCTATGCCCGAGCCCTCGGCGTCAGAAGTCACTCAACTACTCCTTGCCTGGAGCGCGGGAGATCAGTCCGCCCTGGAAAAACTGGCTCCGCTCGTTCACCAGGAACTGCATCGCCTGGCCAAGGCCTATATGAGCCGCGAACGTCCAGGCCATACTCTGCAAACCGCGGCGCTGGTCAACGAAGCCTACCTGCGGCTGGTTAATGTCAAACGCAATGTCCGACAAGCTTCCAGCTTGTCGATGCTTCCGGCAAAGGGCGACTTGGGAAGCCATCGACAAGCTGGAAGCTTGTCGGACATCCTCGGAGGAGGACATAAAAATGAATCGAGCCGATGAGGAGGCCGCCAAAATGCTTGCGGAGCAGCAATCGGTGCGAAAAACGCTGGCCATGGATAGAGTAGCGACCGACGAGCGGTCGCACGGCGCCACTACTCTGATCGACGGCGGACAAAACTTCATGCTCGCGCCGGGCGCGATTCTGGACGGGCGCTACCTTATCGAGCGCGAACTTGGGCAGGGCGGCATCGGCCAGGTCTTCCTGGCGCGAAATCTCAAACTGCCGGGCGGCGCGCAGGTGGTGATCAAAGTCCTGCGGGAACAAACATTGGAACGTGAAGATCGCGACTGGTTCGAGAAAAAGTTTCGCGCCGAGATCGAGGCGCTGTCGCGAATAAACCATCCCGGCGTGGTCAGCGCGCTCGACGCCGGCCAATCACCCGACGGCCGGGCCTATTTCGTGATGCAGTATGTTCCCGGCGTGACGCTGCGGTCGGTGATGACGCCAGGCGGGATGGATCCGAAGCGGGCCGCCGATCTGTTGCGTAAAATCGCGCAGCCGCTGGACGCCGCGCATGAACAAGGCGTCATCCACCGCGACCTGAAGCCGGCGAACATCATGCTTCAACCCGCAGGCCCTGAAGAGTACGTCAAGATCATCGACTTCGGCATCGCCACAGTGCTCGGAACGGCGACCGCGACGCCGAAACAGACCAGAGCCATCGGCACGCTCCCTTACACGGCGCCGGAACAGTTGCAGGGACGCCCGATCGCCGCCAGCGACATCTTCGCGCTAGGCGTGATCGCATTCGAGATGGTCACAGGGGAGCCGCCCTTCAACGCCGATTCGAGCGCTCAGCAGATCGAATTGCAACGCGCCGGAGCCGTAGAGAAACTGCGCGAAATGCGCGCGGGGCTGCCCGAAGCGGCGCGCGCGGCGATTCTGAAAGCGATGGCGTTCGATCCCTCAAATCGCTACCGCGCCGCGCGTGAATTCAGCGAAGCCTTCTATCGGGCGCTGGCCGAGCCTGGCCAACGCGACCCCGTCCGAACACCCCCACGCGCCCCCGAGCCTCGTCCGGCCCAAAGAAGAAATGACGGCTCGCCGCCTCCCGCTTTCCGAACACCACAAGTCGCCCCCGCGATTCGCCAGCCCACGACCCGGGCGCCGCTATGGGGCCCGCTGATCGTAGTGTCGATCGCGCTGTTGGCCGCGGCCGCAGTGGGCACAATCGCCTGGCTGCGAATGGGACCAATCGACTGGTCGCGTCTGTCGCCGTGGAGCGACAGAACGTCTCCCACCCCCGACGCAAACCCACCGGCAGCCCCCGAACGCGGCTTGAGCTACTCGCTGCTGGCGCTGAAGAATCCAAAACGCAATCCCGGCAGCCAGCCGTTCTCTACGCACGGCGCCATCATCTTCAAAGAGGGCGATCAGGTTCGGTTGAACGTGAGCAGTGCGCAAGCAGGCTATCTCTATGTCATCAACGAAGGGCCTGAGCTGGCCGGGGGCCCTCCCGAGTTCGTCGTGATGTATCCGAACGCCGGCGGCTCCGCTCAGGTCGAAGCCGATCAGGCGATCCAGATTCCTGCGCCGAGCGGGAATCCTGAGACGGATTGGTTTGTGTTCAATGAGGAAGTGGGCGTGGAAAAAATCTGGCTGATCTGGTCGGAGCATAGCGTGGCGGAGATGGAGGAGATCAAACGCTGGGCGAATCCGAAAGACAAGGGCCTCGTCGGCGATCCGAGCCAGGTCGAGCGCGTGGCCCAGTATCTGAAGGCGCTCGCGGCGGCCGAAGTCGAGGTCGAGAGGGACGAAGCTAGCCAACGGACGAGGCTCAAAGGCAAGGGCGAGGTCTTAGCGGGTGTGGTGAGGCTGGAGCATCGTTGAGCGGCGCAGGTGGAGATGTGGCGGGACAAGCTATGGGAGGCGCCGGATTACTGGGCGGCGTTCACGCTGCAGGGCGAGTGGAGATGACCTAGTACGATATGGGGAGCGGTAGCGACCTGTGAGATTTTTGGCAGTTAGCGCACTCATCTGATATACGCGTCTCGGCGAGTCGCTACAGGTCGCTACCGCTCCCTGTACTGTACCGGCGGACGATCGTGTTGGTACGGTATGGGGAGCGCTAGCGACCCGCTGTGTCATTATAGGAGTAGAGTAGTGACAATGAATTACCAGAAAAACAAACAAACGCCGCGCTGGCGCGCCTTATCACTTTTACTCATTTCCTGCGCCATGCTCGCGGCGGCCATGCCGGCGCCGCAGGAAGAAGATGATATGACGCGCCGGCTGTGGAACAAACAATTTCTGAAAGCCCGCGAAGAGGCCAAGAAACCCAAGCCGAGCGCGCAGCCTCAGAAGACGAAAACGAAGCCGCCGGCGACCACCAAGCCGGGGGCCAAGCCCGGCGCGGCCGGCATTGAAACTGTGGATGGCGAGTTGATCGGCGTCACCATCTGGCGTTTGCGCCCGGCTGCGGCGGGCGACGATCGAATAATGGTTCAAAAGAACGGCGCGGCCTCCGGCCAATACGCGCTCGAACGAGTCACAGCCGACACTCGCTTCAAAGAAGGGCAACTCGTGCGCATCAGCGTCGAGGCGCCGCGCGAATACGACAATTATCTGTATGTGGTTGATCGCGAGGTCTACAAAGATAACAAAGGAGAGCGATTGGGCGAGCCGTCTTTGATCTTCCCCGCGCGCTCCACGCCGCCCGGCGGCAATGTGATTTCGGCCGGCAAGAGCGTCTACATCCCCGCGCAGGGCGACCCCATCCCTTACTTCACGTTGCAGCGCAGCGGCGGGAACCACGTCGGCGAAATGTTGTTCATCCTCATCAGCCCGAAGCCGCTGCCGGCCCCCGTCGGGCGGCCTACGCTCGATATGGCCACGGTGGCGCAGTGGGAGCGGCAGTGCAGTGGCCAGACCGAGCGGCGCGAATCTAGCGGCGGCGCGGGCAGACAGTGGACAAAAGAGGAGCAGGAGGCCGACGAGCGTGCGCGCAAGCTCGTGCAGAGCGACCCGCTGCCGCAGACTATTTACCGGGTGCGGGTGAAGCAGGGCGGATGCGCGCTAGTACCCATCCCGTTACGGTTCTCGCCGTGAACGAGTATCACTATCTTTTACAAAATTTCCCGACTTTTCGGTCGATCTCGAACTCTCAAATGTTCCCCTTGCATAAAAGTTTCGACTTAATCTTGGAGGATTCGCGTGAGTATGCAAAAAGCTTTGCAAGTTATTTTAGCCGCGCTCTTATTGACGATTTTCGGGCAAGCCCTATACGCCCAAAACTACGGCCGCTGGGTATATCTCGGCGAAGCCAATGTAGATGGAAGTTTCTTCGAGGTAAACAGTGAACGCATTCCAGCAGGCTGGGTATATCTAGGCGAGTCCAACGTGGATGGAAACACCGATCACGACAAGATCAAAATAGGCCGAGACGACGGGAGGTTCCGCGCGATCCAAATTCGCGTCGAACGCGCCCCGATCGAGTTTTATCGCGTCGTGGTCCACTACGGCAACGGCGCCGATGAAGAGATCGCAATCAGGAACAGAATCAATCCCGGCGGCAGAACGCGTGTTATTGATCTTCGCGGACGTGACAGGGTGATCGAGAGCGTTGAGGTCTGGTACGCCAGGGCGAAATACGATTCCGCAAAGCCGAAGCTGCGCCTCTTCGGGCTGCCATAAGTGTTGGGCCGCATGGTCAGTCAGTTGAATCCTGCGCATAAATTGGGAGGCGCGCCCTGGGTACGCATCGCTTCCAGCGTGCAGTCTCGGTTAGATGGCCCATTGCTTCCCAATTCGCCTCCCGCCGAGACTGCACGCTGGAAGCGATGCGTACCCAGGTTGGAGCCAATCACAGTGTCGATTGCAAAGGGTTTTTATTTGCACAGGTTTTAGTACAGCGTTAACTAAATTTTTTGGCGCTTATTTAAATCAGAACAGTCGAGATTGGTACAGTACCGCGCGCGTAAGCAAGCGGCCGTCCCATAAAGTCAACCGCTTGCTTACGCGCGCGGTACTGTACCGGCGTCCCAAT
>WNFZ01007212.1_pt1 | contig 20524 bp, 21 predicted proteins | sample 5400081 | NCBI WGS metagenome assembly WNFZ01 (sample SAMN13153365, study PRJNA577476) | soil metagenome | isolation source: 80 cm soil or saprolite under grassland replicate 1 | place: USA:California | collected 2016-06-15
CGCTGATGACAGACCCGCGGATCCTCCTGCTCGACGAGCCGTCGACGGGGCTCGGTCCGAAGGTCGTCTCGGCGCTCTTCGAGTCGCTGGGCTGGCTGATCCGCGAGGAAGGCCTTGCTGTGCTGCTCGTCGAGCAGAACGCAAAGCTCGCGCTCACGATCGCCGACCGGGCATACGTCCTCGAGCAGGGGCGCTGCGACCTCTCGGGTCGGGCCGCGGACATTGCAGGCGATCCGCGCGTAATCGCCGCCTACCTGGGTCACGGTCGAGTCGCGCTGGCAAGCCCCGCGGGCGTCGAGTCGTCGACGCCCGCGGCGGTGGTGACGGAAGAGGCCGATTAGCAGCGGCTTCGAGTGGGCGGTACTGGACTCGAACCAGGACCCCCAGTTTGTCGCGACCCCGTGGCGACCGTAGACGGTAGAGCACGACTGTCCGCTACCGGGCGGGGCCTGCGTCGGGTACACCAAGGGAAGTGGCGTCCGACACTCCCACCATGGCTCGTCCGACCGCTCGCGACGTGCACGTGTGGCGGATCGAGCTGCTCGGTGGTGCCGAGCGGTACGTTGCTTCGTTATCGCCGGGGGAACACATTCGACTCGAGCGCCTGCGTGGCGAGCAGCGAGATCGCTTCGCGATCAGCCACGGCGCGATGCGGCAGGTGCTGGGCGCGTACCTCGGGTGTGCCCCTGCCGATGTGCCGCTCGAGTCGCCCTCTGGTCAGCCACCCAGCATCGTCGGGCTCGAGCTCAGCCTGACGCACTGCGACCGGCTTGCTCTGTTCGCCGTCGCCCTCACGCCCGTCGGTGTCGATGTCGAGGCGACGCGTCACGTCGAGTCCGGCGATCTTGCGGAGCTGGCCGAAGCGACGTTGGCCCCGGCCGAGCTGAGGCAGTTCCTGACGACGCCGTCCGAGGACCGCACTCGGGCGTGGCTGCGATCCTGGGTGCGCAAGGAGGCGGTGCTGAAAGCTCGGGGAGAGGGGCTCGGCGATCGATCGCTCTGCGAGCTGGACGTGACGTCCGACCGCGTCGACGGGCTGACGCTCGTCGACCTCGAGCTCGGACCCGACCACCTCGCTGCCGCCGCAATCACGCCCCCCGCGGTTCGGATCACCCTCGAGGACTGGATCGACGCGTCGCGCTGAGGTTCAGCCGTGTCTTCGCAGCTCGTGAAAGAAACCGTCGACGACGTTCAACTCGCCGGAGCGGGCGATCTCGTCGTAGACGTGCTTGCCCACCGCGAGGTCGAGCACTCCGAGGCCGAACGGCGAATAAATGAGCGGCCGGTCCATCGGTAGTGTCACCCGGCCGAGCATCACGTCACCCAACGTGCCGTGCACGAAATCACGGTTGCCCGTTAGCTGTTCGGCCAGATGCGGTGAGGTGTTGGCCTTGAGGCAGTGCTCGACGTCGTCGAGGATGTTGGTCGAGGCGAGCACGATCTGAGGCGTGAGGTCGCGCAGCGACACGTGCAGCACCAACGGATTGTGTTCGAACCACGCCAGGTCGCTGACGTGCGGCCGGCCGGCGACGGTGGCGAAGACGACAAGGTCGCTGGAGCGGATCAACTGCTGGGCGCCGTCGTGCACCGTGATCCTGCCGGCGGCGCCCGACCGCTCCAGGTAACCCCGGAAGCCTGCCGCACTCTCGTCGGACAGATCGTGCACGCCGATCTCGTCGAACGACCAGCCGGTGCCGAGCAGGAAGGTGTGGATGTAGCGGGCGATCAGGCCGACCCCGAAAAAGCCGACACGCGCCGGGCGGCGCCGGCCGCGGCTGAGCCAATCGGCCGCCGACGCCGCCAACGCGGCCGTCCTGGTCGCGCTGATGATCGAGCTCTCCAGACAGGCGAATGGGTATCCGGTGTCACGGTCGTTGAGGATCAGCACGGCCGAGGCCCTCGGTATGCCGGCCGCGACGTTCTCGGGAAAGCTGGAGATCCACTTCACACCGGCCACACCAACCTCGCCGCCGATCGAGGCGGGGAGCGCGATGATGCGAGAGGACGGGCGGTCGGGAAAGCGCAGGAAGTACGACGGCGGGTTCACGGAATCGCCGGCGCAGTGCGCCCGGTAGGCGCTCTCGACCAGCCCGACGATCTCCTGCTCGCGCCCCTGCAGCGCCTGCTTGACCTGAACCCCCGAAATGACCGCGAAGGGGGGTACCGTGAGCCGCTCGGAGAGTGCGGTCTCCGTTTCCTTGGAAGCGCTCGTCGTCATCCGGTGGTCACCTCGATCGTCGGCGAGCAGTCGGCCAGGTGCACCGCGTCAGCCATCGCGACGAGCACTTCGCGCGGGCCCTCGAACGACTCGCGGGCGTGCGCGGTGCGGACGTTGTCCACGAGTAGCAGGTCGCCCGCCTGCCACGGCTCGCGTGCGGTATTGGCCTCGTAGACCTTGTCGAGCAAGTCGACGACGTCCTGGCCGACGGCGTCGCCGTTGCCGAAGCGGGTGTTGAACGGCAGCTGGTCTTCGCCGTACATGTCCACCAGGAACTCGCGCACCTCCGGGTCGAGCGTCCACTGGTTGAGGAAGGCGATCTGGTTGAACCAGCAGCGCCGGCCCGTGGCCGGGTGATGCACCACGGCGCTGCGGCGCTGCCGGGTGCGGAGGCCGCCGTCGGGCTGCCACTCGAGCTCGATCGCGTTCTCCCGGCAGTAATCCTCGACGGCGCTGCGGTCGTCCGTGCCGAATGCCTCGGCCACCGAGGCTCCGATGTCCTCGTTGTAGTTGCGGATCAGCAGCCAGCCCTCCCGCTCGCAGCGTTGACTCAGCTCGGTCGGCAGCGCTTCGAGCACCGTCGGCGAGTCGGCCACGGCGGTCTCGCCCCCGGAAGTGGGCGCGGTGAGGCACGCAAACAGCATCAGGCCGGGGAACTCGAGCAGGTAGCTGAGCTCGTGGTGCATGCACATGTGCTGGTTCGGCGGCCACTTCGTCGCGGAGTACACACCGTCGGAGTAGCTCTCCCGCGGCGCAAAGGACTCTCGCTCCGTCATCAGGCTGCCCAGCCGTCGAAAGACGGCGCCGACATCCTCCGCGCTTCGGAGCTCGAGGCCGCGAATCAGGAGCGAACCGTGTTCGACGACGGCGGCACGCAGCATGTCACGGTGCTCCGCCGCCCACGCCGGCGCGTCGTCGGTCTGGGCGAGCAGCAGCGGAGGCTTCCCCGGCTGCAAGTCGATGTCGAGCGTCGGCGTCGTAGATGAGAACGACATCTGCATTCCTTTCGTCAAGCGATCGGTTGAAGGACGTTCAGCACGACCTCGGCCGCCTCGGCCGGACGCGTGCGCAGGAAGTAGTGCCCGCCGTCGGGAAGGTCGCACGCGTCGACGTGCTCGGCGAGGCCGTGCCAGTCGTCGCGATGCCTCCGGAACGCTTCTTCTGTCGGGTCGTCCGCGGCGACGACCACGGTCACCGGTGCGGACAGCTTCACCGCGGGAGGGCGCTCGAACGCATCGGCGAGGTAGCGGCTCGCGGACGCGTAGTCGTGCCGGTACGCGGCCCCGACGCGCTCGGCGCGCAGCCCATCGAGCTCGCCCAGCTCGGTATAGTCCCCGGCCGTCTTCAGCCTCTCGGCGATATCGCGATCGCTCTGGGTGCTCAGGTCGGCGAGCGCGCCACGGTCACCGACAGGCGGCGCAGCGAGGAACACTCGCCGGACGTGCACGCCACGCTCCTCCAGCCGTCTTGCCGTTTCGATCGCGAACGCGGCGCCGGAGGAGTGACCCCACAGGAGAACTTCGTCCAGCTCACGCTCGTCGATCTCGTCGACGACCTGTTCGACCACCTGCGTCAGCGGTGCGAACGGCTCGCTCTCGGCGGTCAGGTCGTGACCCGGCAGCTCGACGGCGCAGACGGAGAGCCCGCTGCCTCGCAAGGCGGCAGCCAGCGGCTGGAAGTTCACGGCGTTGCCGCCGGCGTGCGGGAAGCAGATCAGGGCGCCGGCCTGTGCACCGCCGGCTTCGACCAGTGGCTGGAGCAGCCCCGAGCGCCGCTCGGACCTGCCTTCGATGAGCCCGGCGAGATCGGCGAGGACCGGGTGGCCGGTGACGTCCTTGATCGAGACCGCACGGTCCAGCGCTATCGCGAGCTTCACCACCGTCAGCGACGTGCCGCCCCGGTCGAAGAAGTGATCGTGGCGGCCGATCTGGTCCTCGGGAACGCCGAGCAGCTTCGTCCATGCAGCCGCCACCCGTCGCTCCGTCGCCGTCGTCGGCCGGTCGTCGGCGTGCTCGACGACGGCAAGCCGTCCGGCGAGCGCCGTCAGCGCCTTCCTGTCGATCTTGCCGTTGGCCGTCAGCGGCAGGCCTTCCTGCCAGTGGAACGCCGACGGGATCATGTACGCGGGCAGCGACTGACCCAGCCGGTTCCGCAGCACGGCGGCGTCGAGCGGCCGCTCGGCGGTGTAGAAGCCGACGAGGCGCTTGTTCTCGTCGGTCTCGCCGCTCACGACTGCCGCGCCGTCGCGGATACCGGGCACCCGCAACAGGGCGTTCTCGACGTCGCCGATCTCGATCCGGAAGCCGCTGATCTTGACCTGCGTGTCGCGGCGGCCGAGGAACTCCAGCTTCCCGTCCGGCCGCCAGCGGCCGTAGTCGCCGCTGCGGTAGAGGCGCTCACCCTCGCGGTGCGGATCCGCCGTGAAGGCGCCCCGCGTGCGCTCGGGATCGTTGACGTAGCCCCGGCCGACGCAGATGCCCGAGAAGACGATCTCGCCCGGCGCGCCGAGCGGCACCGGTGACAGGTGCTCGTCGACGACGTAGACGCGTACGTTGTTGACCGGGCGGCCGAGCGGGACGGAATCGCCGTCCGGCGGCCTCTCCATCACCTCGTGCGTGGTGTCGTCGGAGGTCTCCGTGAGGCCGTAGGCGTTGACGAGCTTGATCCCGGGGTTGACGGCGAACCACCGCTCGACCAGCTCCATCTTGAGCATTTCGCCCGTGACCGACATGCAGCGCAGGTCCGGCAGCTCCCGGGGATGCTGCTCCAGGTAGGACAGCAAGGCCTCGAGGTAGGACGGCACGACCTGCAGCACGCTGACCTTGCCGTGGACGATCCTGTCGACGAAACGCTCGGCGTCCAGGATCACCTCCTGCTCGACGAGCAGGGTCCGCCCACCCTCCAGGAGCGCGGACACCAGCTGCCACAGCGAGATGTCGAAGCACTGCGGCGCGACCTGGGCCACCACGTCGCCATCGCCGATCCCCAGGTCGTCGATCTTGGCGAAGAGATGGTTGAGCATCCCGGCGTGCTCGCACATCGCGCCCTTCGGCTCGCCCGTCGAACCGGATGTGAAGTAGATGTACGCCAGCTGCGTCCAGCGTCGTGGTGCTCCCGGGCTCGGTCAGGACGAGGCGGCATCCGGCACGGGACATCGTCCTCGCGATACGGTCGGCGGGGAAATGCGGCTCGATCGGCAGGTATGCGCCGCCGGCCTTGAAGATCGCGAGGACGGCGGCGAGCCAGTCGAGGTTGCGCTCCGTCACCACGGCGACGACGCCTTCGCGGCGCAGCCCGTGCGCCAGCAGGGCTCGTGCCAACCGGTTCGCACGGCTGTTGAGCTCGCCGTACGTCCATTGCCTCTCGCCGTGGACGGCCGCGACGGCGTCCGGGTCTGCCCGAACGTGCTCCTCGAACAGCTCGTGGACGCGGCGGTCCGGCAGCTCCGTGCGCCGGCCGGCGAGCCCGTGCAGCTGGAAGTGCAGCTCCTCCGCAGAGAGCAGGCTCTGCCGTCCGTGCTCGGCGTCCGGATCCGCGGCGATCAGCTCGAGCGCCCTGCGCTGGTAACCCGCGATCCGCGCAGCGTCCGCGTCCCGCACGTCGAGCGGCGGCTCGACCGGCAAGTCCCCCTCGTGTGCCGCCAGCAGGAGCGCGCGCCACGTCGGATAGCGCGCCGTCGACTCGCGCTCGCCTGTGAGCTCCGCGCGGACCTTCGCGTGCGCGGCGCGCAGTACCGCTGCGAGCGGCACCGACAACTCGCCCAGAGCCTGGGCGAGCTCGTCGGGGATCGTCGCCTCGGGGAGCGTGAACACGGTCATCTCACGTCGCGACTGCCGGATTGCCGCCCCAGCGCGCATTCGCCGGAACCTCCTCGCCCTTCATCAGGAAGGAGTCGGGCGCGAGCTCCGAGCCGTCACCCATCGTCACGCCGTAGTGGACGACCGTGGCGACACCCACCGTGCAGCCGGCGCCGAGCGTGCTCCGGTCGGATTTGAACGTGGCGTCCTCCTCCGAGTGGCACTGGATCCTGCTTCCGTTGTTGAGGACGCAGTCGTCGCCGATCGCGGTGAGCGTCCGATCGGAGATGTGGATCCCGTCGTCGAAGACTCTCTTGCCGACCCGAACGCCCATCAGCCGCCAGATCAGGGTCTTGAACGGCGTCCCGTCGAACCCGTGCAGATGCTCGTATGCCGGCACCTTCCAGAGGCGCTCGTGCAGCCAGAAGTACGGGTCGTAGATGGAGCAGTACGTCGGCTGCAGCGTGCGGAATCGGGTGAGGCAGCGCTCGAAGAGCGCGAAGTAGAACGGCCTGATCACGAGGCTGAGCGCGAAGAGCACGGCCATGACGACGTGTGCGAACAACTCGGAAAGCTCGAGGGCGGCCAGGTCGAGGACGACGACGAGAAACACGCTGAACCAGCGGGCGCCGAGGAAGATCCCGATCGTGCGAAAGTTGTACCGGTTCTTCGCCTTGAGCCCGCGGCGCAGCGCCTCGCCGGTCCGCAGATGGTCGAAGCGGGTGTCGCGGTCGACGGTCCGCGGAATCTGGAAGGACGGGGACCCGAGCAGGCCGGTACCTTCGTGAACCTCGCCGTCGAGCGGAACCATCGCCTTCGTCCCGAGCAGGCAGTTGTCACCCGTCCTGCCTCCTGCCGGATAGGTCACGTCGTTCCCGAGGAAGTTGCGTGGTCCGATCGACGTGCTCGAGACGCAGAAGGACGTGCTCGAGAGCTCGTCGTTGACGACTATCAGCCCGTCGGCGACCATCGTCCCGGTACCGACCGAACAGAGGAACGGGTTCGCCTGCTTGACGGCAATGCCGAAGTTCGATCCAGTCTGGTCGACCGGGGTCAGCTTGTAGCCCAGGCCGCGCAGGTAGTGGACGATGTAGGAGCTGTCACCGAAGAGATGCGTGAAGAACTTGAACGTGGTCAGCCGCACGATCATTCGGTGCACCCGGTCGTGGAAGCCGTACAGCGGATAGACGGTGTCCGGCTTCAGAAACACGTTCAACAGGCGAGGGACGGTGAAGACGACCAGCAGGCCGAGGATCACGCCGCCGAAGAAGAACACGAGCGAGAGGGTGAGCGCGCCGAGCACGACGCCCTGCACGGTTACCGCGTCCGCGGTCAGCGTCGGATCGAGCAACTGTGCGAGCGACGGCGCCACGGTGAGCAGCAGGTAGAGCCCGCCCTCCACGAGCGGCAGGTAGACGAAGAAGAGGGAGAGCAGGGTGACGGCGCAGAAGCCGACGCGACGCAGCGCGCCGGAGCGGGTCGGCTCGACGCGCAGGTAGTTCACGTCCGTGCGCTGCGCCGGAGAGCCGTGCCACCGCTCGCCCTCCGGCACAGCCTGTCCGCTGTGCAGCGCGGAGGCGTGACCGAGTTGCGCGCCATCGCCCATCGACGTGTCGATGTCGAGCACGGTCTTCTCGCCGACGAACGCGTCGCGGCCGAGGGTCACCGGTCCCGTCTCGATGCGTCCCGCGCGCGCGCGGTAGCAGAGGAAGAAGGACTCCCTGCGGATGACGGTCCCGGCGCCGATCGTCAACAGATCGGTGCAGATCGGGACTCGCCGCGAGAAGATCGCGACGCCCGGCCCGATCTTCGCGCCCAGCGCCCTCAGGTAGAGGACGTAGAGGGGCGAGCCGATGAACAGCAGGGCGCACGGATTCGCGCGCACCAGCGTCTTCACGATCCAGAAGCGGACGTAACGGAGGCTCCAGATCGGGATCTGCTCCGCCTTCCAGCGACCGATCAGCAGCCACTTCGCCACGATGGGGACGGCGGACACAACGACGAAGACCGCGGCGCTGAAGAGGACCACCCGAAGATAGATCTCGACGCCTGAGCCGGCGGAGATCCAGCCGAAGCCTCTCGCCGCGGTGAACGCGGCAACGTAGGCATAGCCGAGGAAGAACAGAAGCTGCAGCGCGCCGCAGAGAACGTACTCAGCCGCGGTTGCTCGTGCCGGCGCCTCGGTAGGCGCGGGCGACGGGGCCGGCAACGCCATTGAGGCGGGCGCGCCGTTCTGGAGTGCCTCCGACAGGCTCCTGATCGTCGGATGCCCGTAGACGTCCTTGATCGACACCGGCGGCAGGTCCCCTCGCTTGCGTACGCGCGCGCAGAAGTGCGCCATGACCAACGAGTCGGCGCCGAGGTCCTCGAAGAAGTGGCTGTCGACCGACACGCGGTCGACCTTGAGAAGGCCGGCAAGTACCTCGGCGAGAGCGCTCTCGATCCGGTTCGCGCCGGCGCCGCGTTCGTGGAGGAGCGTCACGCTACCGACCCGACGGCCAAGTCGGAGCCGATCACGTCCTCGCCGTAGACATCCCGAACCCAGTCGGGTTGATAGACGGTGTCCAGGTAGCGCTCGCCGAGATCCGGTGCGATGGCTACCGCGGTCAGATCGACTTCGTCGTGCTCGTCGAGCCAACGCATCGCGCCGCTGACCACCGTGCCGGTCGAGCCGCCGAAGAGGAAGCCGCGGCCGGCCAGACGATGGCAGGCGCGGATCGTGTCGGGCTCCTCGACGAGGACGACGTCGTCCACGTACGACTCGTCGAGCAGCGGCGGACGGACACCCGTTCCGAGACCGGGGATCATCCGGCAACCGGGCGGGCCGCCGAAGGTCACCGAGCCGACGCTGTCGACCGCGACGACTTCCACCGGCCGGTGCCACTCGCGGAAGTAGCGCGCGCAACCCATCAGGGTTCCCGTGGTGCCGGCGCCGATGAACAGCACGTCCAAATCCGGGAACTCGTGGCCGATCTCCGGCGCGGTCGTGCGGTAGTGCGCCTTCCAGTTGCTCGGATTGCTGTACTGGTTGAGCCACACGTACCGGTCGTCGGAGGCGCACGCAGCGCGGACGTAGTCGATCCGAGCGCCGAGGAAGCCGCCGACAGGATCCGGCTCCGTGATGACGTGCACATCGCTGCCCAACGCCTTCATCAGCAGCCTGGTCGACAGGTTGCACCGGGAGTCCGTCACGCAGAGGAACTGGTAGCCCTTGCTCGCCGCGATCAAGCTGAGCGCCACGCCGAGGTTTCCGGACGACGACTCGATCAGGACCGAGTCAGGCGACAGGACTCCATCCCGCTCGGCGACATCCACCATCTCGTTCGCGGTCTTCAGCTTGATCGAACCGGCGAAGTTGAAGCCCTCGCATTTGAGGAACAACGAGCAACCTAGAATCGACCGAAGGTCGACGAATAGGTCCGCTTCGTTAAATGCGTCGGGCGCGGATATGACTGACACGATTTTATCCTCCCATCGACAAACCTCGAATTTCCCAGCGGAGGAGCGACCCGGCAGCGGCCCGCCCTGCCGAGGTGCTGGTGTCCCTTGAGGTCATGGTGCGACGGCGCGCTCCATCCGAGTTGCCGTGCACACGACGACGCCGACGGCAGGAGTCAATTCTCGAAAGTCGTCGGCCGCAGTCGCCACGAATTTCCTGTACACGAATTCCTCTTAGACGTCCTGTGCGCACTTGAAACGTCCGCACCGAAGGATGCCAATACTCGTTTGTCTACCTCGCGTTCAGGGCTCGATACGGATATGGCACCCCTTATGTCACGCCCTGACATGACGCCGCGAACGGCGAACCTTGCCATTCTCTTGCGACGTCTCAGGCGCGTTCTGCCCTGCGCGAGAAGCTGCTGCATCGACTAGAACTCGGCCATGCGCGTAGCGCTTTTTGCGCGCGTCCCTGATGTCGTCGTGCAGATGGACGCGCTGCTGCGGGAGCTCGGCCACGAGTGCGTCGGGGTCGTGACGACGGAGGGGCCGCGCGGGCGCTACGGCGAGGATCTACTCTCGGCGCTGATCGACGTGCGACCGCCGCACCTCGACGTCCTCGTCGCGAGCGGGCCGGCGCGGTTCGCAAAGCTGCTCGAGGCACTCGAGCCGGATCTCGCGCTCTGCGGTGGCTTCCCGGTGCGGATCCCCGAGGATGCGCTCGCGGTGCCGCGCCACGGGGCCGTCAACGGCCATCCGGCGCTGCTGCCGCGCTACCGCGGGCCGAACCCGATCGGCTGGGCGCTCCGCAACGGCGACGCCGAACTCGGCTTCACCTTCCACCGCATGGACACCGACTTCGATACCGGGCCCGTGCTTGCCCAGGGCGCAGCGCCGCTCGTCGGCGCGGAGCGCGCGGAGGACGTGCTCGAGACGCTGTTCGGGCTTGCGGCGTCGCTGCTGCCACGTGCGCTCGAGCGCGTGGAGGCCGGTGACCCGGGCGACGCGCAGGGCGGGGAGGGCGCGAGCTACGCGGGCTTCTTCGAGCCGGAGTTCGCCGAGGTCGTGTGGACGCGTCCCGCGCAGGAGGTGCACCGGCAGGTGCGGGCCTGGTGGGCGGCCGCGGCGCGCAACGGTGTCCGCGGGCCGCTCGCCGAGGTCGGCGGCGAGCGCGTCTACGTGCTACGGACGCGCCTCGACGGCTCCGAGGGCGGTACGCGCGTCGAGTGCGGCGACGGGCCGATCTGGGTGCTCGAGACGGCGCCCGCACCGGTCGCGGCCGGCGCCTGAGCAGGTCTGGACGTTCCCGTGGCCGGACGGCCCGGCCCGACTGACATTCGCGGACTGGCCCGATGGGCAGCGCCTTCGTTCGGCGCGAGGAGTTGTCCGGCCCTACCAGCTCGGCCTGGTTTCCGCCCGTCGAAAGTAGGGCCGGGGGCGCTCGGCACGCCCCCGGCCTCAGCTGCTTCGGGCCCGCTTACTGCCGCTGGCCGGCAAAGAAGTAAGGAAGAAGCTCGGCCGGCTGCGGCTGACCGTGGAAGGCCTGGTAGCCGAGCAGCTGCCCGGTCGTGCACGCGAGAATCGAGACGCCCTCGATCGGCGTCAGCTTCTCGTCCCGCACGGCCTCGACGACGGATGCGCGGACGGTCTGAATCCCGTCCCAAATCCGCTCGAGCTCATGCTCGAAGTCTCCCGACGAGATCTTCGAGAAGCGCTCGACGACGCTCATCGACGGAGACAAAGTCGTCTGAGGCATCGTCACCCCCTCTTGTCGCTCACTGTTCGAGTACCCGTCCTGGCGCGGTGGATGCACTCTTCAAACCTGTAAATCCCGCAAATTGCGGGTTTGTCGGATCGCGCCTGCCGAGCGCCAGTCAGGCTACGAAAAGGCGTTCGCCGGGCCGGTTCCGTCCGGCTTGACGACCGCGAACGCCGCTGCCGAATCCGCGCGAAGCCGCGCGGCGGTAGCTCCTCAGCCTTTGACGACGCCGAGCGGCGTCAGCCGCACGACCGGCCGCGCGAGGCCGGCGCGGGCGACGATGTCGACAACGCGGTCGACGTCCTTGTAGGCGAACGGCGCCTCCTCGGCGAGGCCTTTGTTCGAGGGCGAGCGGACCACGATCCCGCGCGCCTCGAGCTCGCGGCGCAGATCCGCGCCCGCGATCCGCTTGCGCGCGCCCGTGCGCGAGAGGCTGCGACCGGCGCCGTGACACGTGCTGCCGAAGGAGAGCTCGAGTGAGCCCGGCTCGCCGGCAAGAACATAGCTGGCGGTCCCCATGCTGCCGGGGATGAAGACCGGCTGCCCGACCGCGCGGTACGGCTCGCGAATCTCGTCCGACCCGGCTGGGAAGGCGCGTGTCGCGCCCTTGCGATGCACGAGCAGCTCGCGGCCTTCGTAGGACTCGACCTTCGCAACGTTGTGCGCAACGTCGTACACCTGCCGTGTCTCCTCAGCGGCTGCTTTGCCGAGGACGCGGGCGATCGCGCCGCGCACCGCGTCGGCGATCGACTGTCGGTTCGCCCAGGCGAAGTTCGCGGCCGCAGCCATCGCCGCGAGGTACGCAGACCCTTCCGGCGAAGAGGCGGGGGCGCACGCGAGCTGGCGGTCGGGCAGCTCGATTCCGTGGCGGCGCATCGCAACGTCCATGCGCTTCACGTAGTCGGTGCAGACCTGGTGGCCGAGCCCGCGCGACCCGGAATGAATGAGCACCGTCACCTGGTCGGCGCGCAGGCCGTACGCCTGTGCCGTCTCGTCCTCGAGCACCCGCTCGACGCGCTGCAGCTCGACGAAGTGGTTCCCCGAGCCCATCGTGCCGAGCTGGCCGTGGCCGCGCTCGCGGGCGCGCTCAGAGACGGCCGCGGGGTCGGCGCCGGGCAGGCAGCCGCCGGACTCGGTGCGCTCGAGATCGCCCTCGCCCGCCCAGACGCCCGGGCCGCGGCTCAGCACCGACTCGAGATCGGGACCGCGCGCGCCGTCGCGGCGCTCCTTGCCGACGCCGGCCGGGACGGTGCGGGAGATCTCATGCACGACCGCCTCGCGCCGGCCGCCGAGCTCCGCCGCCGTGAGCGGGAGCGCGAGCAGACGGACGCCGCAGTTGATGTCGTAGCCGACGCCGCCCGGAGAGACGACGCCGTCGGGCAGCTCCATCGCCGCCACGCCGCCGACGGGGAAGCCGTAGCCCTGATGGGCGTCGGGCATCGCGAGCGCCGCGCCGGTGATGCCGGGCAGCGTGGCGACGTTCTCGAGCTGCTCGAGCGAGCCGTCGCGCGCGATCGCCTCGAAGAGCTCGTCGTCGGCGAACACGCGCGCAGGGACGCGCATGTCCGGACGCGCGGCCGCGGGGATCTCCCACACGGTGTCGGAGATGCGCCGTGCGTCAGACATCCAGCACCACCCGGGCATGCCAGCCGCCGTCTCGGTCGCCTTCGAAGCTCAGCCGGTGGCGCGTGACCGCCTTCACGAGCGCGCTCGGCTCGCCGCGGTGCCCCCGCACCGTCGCGCGCAGCGTGTCGCCGACGTGCAGCAGTTCGTGCCCGAGCACCTGGCCGACCTCCAGCTCGACGCCGAGGTAGACGAGCTCTTCGAGCCACTCGGCCAGGAGAGCCGCGCGGTCGTCCGAGCGCAGCTCGATCTCCCGCCGCTCCCCGTCGAGGCTGCCGTCGTCACGCACGAGCTCCGCAAACGCGGCCAGCGCATCGGTGAAGACGGCGGTCTCGGTCGGCGCCTCGATCGCAAGCTCGAGCTCGCTCATGTGCTCTACCCACGTGTACACAAGGTGGCATCACCGGCCTCGCGAGCGTCAAACGGGCAGGGATGGGTATGTCTTCGGTATGGACACGATCGTAGTCGGCTACGACGCCTCCGAAGCGGCGGAGCGTGCGCTCGCGCGGGCGGCGGATCTCGCTGCGGGTTTGTCGGCGCGGCTGGTCGTCGTCAGCGTCTCGCCGTCGCCACTCGTGCCGGTCATGACGCCCCTGCCGGAGCCGGTCGACCCGATGCTCGTACGAGGCGGCGTCGCGGGACCGGTCGCGACGGGCGGGACTGTGCCGCTGCCCGAGCCCGAGCCGGAGGAGCTCGCGCAGAGCGTGCTCGAGCAGGCGCGAAGGGTGCTGACGCGGCGTCGCGTCGAAGCCGAGTACGTCGCCGAGGTCGGCGCACCCGCGGAGTGGCTGCTCGAGATCGCGGACGAGCACGACGCCGACCTGATCGTGGTCGGAACGCGCGAGCACGGCTTCGTCGAGCGCCTGCTCGCCCGGCCGGTCGACGAGGCAGTCGCGCGCAAGGCGGCGCGCGACGTCTTGCTCGTTCACTAGTACGCGGTGAAAGTCGCGCTCGCCGGCGACACGATGCTCGGCCGCAAGGTGGCCGAGACACTCGCCGAGCACGGGCCGGCGGCGCTCGTGACCAACGAGGTCGCCGCGGTTGCACACGAAGCGGACGTCTTCGTGCTCAACCTCGAGTGCTGCATCTCGGAGCGGGGCGAACGCTTACGAGATCCGCGTAAGCCGTTCTTCTTCCGCGCACCGCCCGAGGCGACCGGGCTGCTGACGTGGCTCGGCGTCGACTGCGTCACGCTCGCGAACAACCACGCGCTCGACTACGGCCGCGAGGCGTTGCTCGATACGTTCACGCACTTGCGTGCGGCCGGGATCGCGTGGGCCGGCGCTGGGGCCGATCGCGACGCGGCCCGTGCGCCGGCGCTGCTGCAGGTAGACGGGTTCCGGCTCGCCGTCCTCGGCTGCGCCGATCATCCGGCGGAGTACGAGGCAGGGCCGGCGACACCCGGGATAGCCCACGGGCTCGAGTGGCTTCCCGAGGCGATCGCGCAGGCTGACGCCGACGCCGTGCTCGTGACGCCGCACTGGGGCCCGAACATGGTCGCCGCTCCGCTGTTGCGCATCCGCCGCGCCGCGTCCCGGCTGCGTGCAGCCGGGGCAACGCTCGTCGCCGGACACTCGGCGCACGTCTTCCACGGCGTCGCGCCCGGGATCCTGTACGACCTCGGCGACTTCCTCGACGACTACGCCGTCGATCCCGTTCTGCGTAACGACCTCGGGCTGCTGTTCCTCGTCGGGCTCGAGGATTCACAGCCGGTACGGCTCGAGGCGGTGCCGCTGAAGCTCGAGTTCTGCCACACGCGTCTCGCCGACGCCGACGAGGCGGCGTGGATCCGCAACCGCTTCACCGAGGCCTGCCGCGTCCTGGGCACCGACGTGACGGAGGAGCAGGGTCGCCTCGTCGTCTCCCTGCGGCCGTGAGGCTGCGCTTCCTCGGCAGGCGTGGCGAGATCGAGCGGCGCTCACGACGGCACTACCGGCACAGCGTGCGAGGCCCGTGCGCGAACAGGACGACGCCTGCCGCATCCGCCGGAACCGACAGCGTCCCTTCCAGCACGACGGTGCCGGCCGCGACCGCGACCGCCGTCTCATGCGCGGCCGTATGCATCTTCCACTCGTGCGAGCAGATCACGGATTTCGCCGTCGGACGTCTGCGGGAAGTCCTCGTACCACACCCCAATTGCTATGAACGGCTCCGGCGTGTGCGCCGGCCGCTGCCGGCGGAGCGCCTGGACCGCGACGCGCATCGTCGAGCCTGTGGCGACGCCGTCATCGACGAGGATCACCGTCTTCCCCTCGACGGTCAGCGACGGCCGCTCGCCGCGATAGAGCTGCTCCCGGCGTGCGAGTTCCTCACGTTCGCGCGCGGCCACCGCCTCGATCGTCTCGGGCGGGATTCCCGCCGCCTGCACGACCTCGTCGTTGAGGACGCGCGCGCCGCCGCTCGCGATCGCGCCCATGGCGAGCTCCGGCTCCGCCGGCAGGCCGAGCTTACGAACGACGAATACATCGAGCGGCGTGCGGAGCTCCCGCGCAACCTCGAAGGCGACCGGTACGCCTCCCCGTGGCAGCGCGAGGACGACGACATCCTCGCGGCCGGCGTACTCGCGCAATTCCGCGGCCAGCTTTCGGCCCGCCTCGGCACGATCGGCGAAGCGCACGTCGGTCGAAAGCTCATTGTTCACGTCACGGTGCGGCTACCCGCGCCCTCGAGAGGGAAACCGGCAAGATGGTTTCCGTCGCTCCGGAACCGGCGAGGTGATGTGCATGAGGTTCGCCTATGTCGTCGACGTGCACGGTCGTCCGCAGTCCGTATCGGATGCGCTAACGGCGATCGGTGAGACCGACCTTCTGGTTGTCGGCGGCGACATCACGACGGGCGGCACGCCCGACGAAGCGGAGGAGGCGATCGATTCGTGGCGGCCGCTCGCGCCGCGGCTGCTCGCCCTCGCCGGAAACATGGACTCACCGCAGATCGACAGCCGCCTGGCAGAGCTCGAGGTCTCCCTTGACGGTCGCGGCGTCACGCTCGACGGCGTGGGTTTCTTCGGCGTGTCCGCCGCGCCGGTCTCGCCGCTCCGTACGCCGTACGAGCTGCCTGACGAGGAGCTCGAACGGCGGATCGCGCGTGGGTTCGCCGCGGTCGAGGCGTGCCGAGTGAAGGTCTTTTGCCCGCACGCGCCGCCCCGAGGAACCGCGTGCGACCTCCTCCCGGGCGGCGAACATGTCGGCAGCGCCGTCATCCGCACATTCGTCGAGCGCGAGCAGCCGGACGTCGTGCTCTGCGGTCACATCCACGAATCCCGCGGCACGGACGCGATCGGTCGCAGCCGAATTGTCAATCCTGGTCCGGTGACTGCAGGCCACTACGCGGTCGTCGAGCTCGACGGCGAGCTCGACGTGCGGCTGGACTGACACGAGGTGGCAAACGGAATGGGCGACTTCATCCTTTCGAGCAGCGCATTCGAACACGAGCAGCCGATCCCGGCCCGGCACACGTGCGAGGGTGAGGACGTCTCGCCGGCGCTCGCGTGGTCGGACGTGCCGGCGGAGGCGCGGTCGCTCGCCCTGATCGTGGACGACCCCGACGCTCCGCGCGGGACCTTTACGCACTGGCTCGCGTGGGGCCTCGACGCCCAAGCCACCGGACTCGCCGAAGGCGAGCGGGCCCCATCCGAGGGGCGTAACGACTTCGGCGTCACCGGCTACCGCGGGCCGTGCCCGCCGCCCGGGCACGGTCGCCACCGCTACATCTTTCGCCTCTTCGCACTCGGGGACGAACTCGAGCTGGCGGCGGGCGCCGCCAGAGCAGAGCTCGAGCTGGCGATCGGCACGGACGCGCTCGCCGTCGCCGAGCTGATCGGCACCTACGAGCGCCGCTGACGGCTACTCCCCAGCGGTCGCAGTCGCCTTCGAGATCTCCTCGATCGTCTCGCCGACCTTCTTCTCCTTCGCCTCGAGCGCGACGTCGGCTTGGGCGAGCATGCCGACGAGATGTCCTTCCTCGACTACGGGGAGCCGCCGCACCTGATGGCGCGCCATCAGCGCGAGCGCCTCGTCCAGGTCCTCGTCGGGCTCGACGGTCACGAGCTCACGGGAGGCGATCTCGTCTACCAGGACCGCCTGCGGATCCCGCCGCTCGGCAACTGCCCGCACCACGATGTCGCGATCGGTCACGATCCCGACCGGGCGGCCGTCCTGGACGACGGGCACCGAGCCGACATCCTCGAGCTTCATCAACTCCGCCGCGTCAGCGAGAGATTGCGACGGGCTCGCAGTTCTGACGTTCGGAGTCATCGCGTCTCGCACGTGCTTCGTCATCTCCTACTCCTTCCGTTGTTTCGCTGATGACGTTCCCGGATGGCCGCTCGCGCGAACACTTTTGTCGCTTCACATCTGCGTCGCGCGCGCCGCGAGCGTGGCAAGACCGAGCGACCCCAGATCGTCGGATCCTCGGAGAAGGCGCACGACTGCGGCAGTTCTCCGATAGCGGAGTTCGCTGGCGGCGCCGCAGGCGTGAAGCATCCAACTCGACGGTGTCAGCTTTTCGACGGTCCGCCGCGGCGAGGGCGACACGCACTCCCGCCGTCGAAGGCAAAGGGAATCGTCCCCTCGGTGATATGGAGTCGCTCGCCCTTGCATGCGCAAGGAACGCCGACGCGCGTCACTCGATCGTCTCTACGGCGACGGCAGCTGAAGCGCGCGCTGGAACCTTCGTATGTCCGCGTGCGGCGTCGGCGCACCTCGCGCGCGCCCCCTATATCGAGCTTTGTGAAAGCCGCCGCTTGTGGCTGTTGCCGAAGCCGCTTGTGCCACGCAAAAACTGTAGCGCCTCCGCCACCAGTGCGATCGCAGTCGCGCGACCAATGCCGCTCGAGAAATCCGGTGATCAGGACGCCCGCGTTCGCAACCTCTCCCATCTGTTGCAGTGGCAGGCCGACTTGTCTGATTAGCAGATAATCAACGACCTACGCCGCGCCCGCGGCAGGGTCAACCAAGGGGAGGAAGGACGGAGAGGATGAGCAAGGAGGCGATCATCACGGAACGGGTGGTCACGCCGCGCGGTGCCTACTCGCAGGGGATACGGAGCGGTCACCTAGTTTTTGTCGCTGGCCAGGGCCCGCTCAATCTCGACGGCGGGATCGTAGGCGAGACGATCGAGGACCAGACTGCAAAGACACTCTCCAACGTTCGCGAGATTCTCGAGACCGCGGGTGTGGGGATGACCGACGTCGTGAAGACGACGGTCCATCTTGCCGATCTCGCCTTGTTCCAGCGCTTTAACGACGAGTACGCGCGGCACTTCCCCGACCCGAAACCAGTACGAACGACGGTCGGCAGCAAGCTACCCGAAGGAATGCTGATCGAGATCGACGCGATTGCGGTGGCGTGAGGGATGCATGGCCCGCTCCCCGATCCCGCGTTGACACCCTGAGTCTTTAGGTGTGTTCGGGAGAGGCTCGGAGGGCGGAGGCTGGGAGAGCGTCAAGTCCGGGCTAGGGCGCTGCTACCCGAACGCTGTGGCTGAACGAGTACCGGACCCGGGCAGCGCACGGGAATCGTCGATTGGGCCGGGTGGGCGTCGCGCTGCTCGATGCGCTTGCGCCGGCCCTGGGGACCCCTGGCCATGCCACCACTCGGTCACCGAAGCGACCCTGGGCGTTCAGGTGGCAGAGACGCCCGTCGACCGGCGCCAGGCGGCTCCGCACTAAAGTCCTCCTGCTCGGCTCGCGCGAGCGCGCGCTCGAACTCCTCGAGGCGTGGGAGCGTCTCCCAATCGCCGAGGCCGCCCAAGGCGGCGGCGGCGACGACGTTCCCGGCGCGGGCGCAACGTCTGAGAGGCCAGCCCTGGAGCAAGCCGTACGCGAATCCAGCCGCGAACGCGTCGCCGGCGCCGACCTCGTCGACCACCGTCACGATGCTTGCAGGCGGCACCTCCTCGCCGGCGACGAGCGCACCGCGGGGTCCAAGCCTCACCGCGCTCGGCACCGGAATCGACGCGGCAAGCTCGGCCTCGTGGCCGGTGCCCCAGAGCACATTGCCCTCTGCTAGGCCGCAAAGGTAGTAGTCGACGTAGGGCAGCACCCGGCGTTGCCGCTCTGCCGCCTCCTCAGGGCTTCGCCACAGCGCCCGGCGGTAGTTCGGGTCGAAGAGCACGAGCGCGCCGCGCGCCCGTGCCCGCCGGGCGAGATCGAGCACGAGTTGCTCGGGTCCGCGGCCGAGCGCCATCGTGATTCCGGTGAGATGGACGAGCTTGACCCCGTCGAGCGCCGCGTCGGGGACGTCCCGCGGCCGCAGCCTCGAGGCGGCCGAGCCCGCGCGGTAGTACTGGGGGTGCGTCCGTCCGTCGAGGCGGTACTTGAAGAAGAGACCGGTCGGCGCGCGGTCGCGGCGTACGAACCCGACGTCGACGCCCTCGGCGGCGAGCGTCCGCACGATCATGTCGCCGAACGAGTCGCTACCGAGCCGCGAGACCCACCTGGCGGTCACTCCGAGCCGCGCGAGGCCAACCGCGAAGTTCGACTCGGCCCCCGCGATCCGAAGCGTGAGGCGCAAGCCGGGAGTGATCGCGCCGTCGTCCGGGTCGACGAGGGCCATCGTCTCGCCGACCGTGAGAACTCCCTCGCGCTCAGGCACCGCCGTTGCCGACGTGGAGCACGATGCTCTTCAGCTGCGTCATCGACGTGATCACGGCCTCGCCGCCGAGCCTACCGACGCCGCTCGACTTGCCGGAGTAGCCGCCGAAGGGCGTGCGCCCGTCCCAGTACGCGGCACTCTCGTTGACGTTGACGACGCCGCACTGGAGTCGCTCCGCGTAGCGGAAGGCGCGGCTCAGGCTGCCGGTGTAGACGGAGCAGCAAAGGCCGTACGGGCTCTCGTTTGCGATCCGAATCGCCTCGTCGGCGTCGCGAACGGCGATCACGGGCGCGACGGGGCCGAAGGTCTCATCGGTGGCGAGCAGCGAGTCGAGCGGGACAGCATCGACGACGTTCGGCGGGTAGTAGAGGTGCGTCGGGAAGTCGTTCGTGCGGCCGCCGCCGGCAACGATTGTCGCGCCCCGCGCGACGGCGTCGGCGAGGTGCTCGTCGACCTTGTTCGCCACGGCTTCGTTGTTCAACGGCCCCATCGTCGTCCCGGGCTCGAGCGGGTGTCCTAGCCGGATCGCGCGCGCCTGCTCGACGAGCCCCTCGAGGACGGCGTCGTGCACCTTCGGGTGCACGAGGATCCGCTCGCTCGACTGGCAGATCTGGCCGGCGTTCGAGAAGCAGCCGAAGGCCGTGCCGGCCACGGCGAGCTCGACGTCGGCATCGTCGAGGATGATCGTCGGGCCGTTGCCCCCGAGCTCGAGCAGCATCGGCTTCGCGCCGGCGCTGCGTGCGATCGCCTCGCCGACACCGGGGCTGCCGGTAAAGCCGACCGCCTGCGTCCCAGGGCTCGAGACGATCTCGTCGCCCACCTCGGCGCCGCCGAAGACGAGACTGACCGCGCCTTCGGGGACGCCCGCCTCGAGCATGCACTCGAGCAGCTTCACTGCGACGAGCGAAGTCGTCGGCGCCGGCTTCCAGACGACCGCGTTGCCGACTGCCAGGCACGCCGAGAGGTACTGGCTGGGTATCCCGATCGGGTAGTTCCACGGCGTGATCACGGCGACGACGCCGTGCGGCTGCCGGATCGTGAGGATCCGCTTCGCCGGGTCGACCGACGGGATGATCGCCGTGTCGAGGCGCCTGAC
>WNFZ01005238.1_pt1 | contig 20508 bp, 17 predicted proteins | sample 5400081 | NCBI WGS metagenome assembly WNFZ01 (sample SAMN13153365, study PRJNA577476) | soil metagenome | isolation source: 80 cm soil or saprolite under grassland replicate 1 | place: USA:California | collected 2016-06-15
AGAAATATTGACCCTAACAAGCCTACCGACAACAAATCTGTCGCTTCATCTCCAGTTGTCCTGGAAACCCGGGGGTTATCCGCTGGTCGGCGGGTGAAAAATGTGTCGTTTTCGCTTCACCGCGGCGAGGTACTCGGCTTGGCTGGACTTGTTGGTTCGGGGCGGACGGAGCTGGCACGCTTGTTGTTCGGTGCCGATCAACGAGACTCAGGAACGCTGCTCTTTGACAACAAGGTATGGCTTCCAAAGAGTCCGGACCAAGCAGTAGCCAAAGGAATCGGATTTGTTCCCGAAGAACGACGTCGTCAGGGTTTGATCCTGGATAAATCCGTGAGCTTCAACATCAATCTCCCATCTCTACAATGCCATCGAATCAGTACGTTCCTGCCTCTGCTGAACCATGGTAAGGCATCCAAAATGGCACGGAGCATATCAGATCGGTTATCTGTGAAAACACAATCTGTTGATACGCGGGTCGGGGATTTGAGCGGGGGCAATCAGCAAAAGGTTGTCATTGGAAAATGGCTGACACGGGATCTCAAAGTACTCATTCTGGATGAGCCCTCTCGCGGCGTAGACGTGGGCGCGCGGGCAGAAATCCATAAAATTATTCGCGAGCTTGCTGCAAATGGTGTTGGGGTCATTGTCATTTCGTCTGAGGTGGAAGAGTTACCGGGTTTGTGCGACCGGGTGCTGGTCATGGTAGAAGGGAGAATTGCAGGCGAATTGGTCGGTAATGCAATTACCAAGGAGTCTATGATTCACATGTGCTACGAAAACGCGCTCGACACAATGGGAGACCGATATGAATAACCAGGCTGTCACACCTGCTACGCCAGAAAAAATAGGAACGATCCGATCCACGGAATCCAGAATGAGTCGATCATTGGGTTTTGTAGCTAAGTATGGAACCTTGATCGGAATGTTCTTAATGTTGGCGTCCTTTAGTTTAGCAGCACCGAAGTCCTTCCCATCGCTTAACAATCTTCTGAACATTGTGAACCAGGCATCTTTGACGGCCATTATTGCTGGCGGTTTGACCTTGGCTTTAGTGGTGGGAGAAATGGATCTTAGTATCGGATTTAACGCCTCACTTGCTGGTGTACTGGTCACCGGGTTAATCGTAGATCAGCACTTGCCGATCGCTGTTGCCATTCTCGTGGTCATTGCAGTGGGCGGACTTATAGGTTATATCAACAGCTTGTTGGTCACCAAGTTGCGAGTGAATTCCGTAATTGCAACTTTGGGAACGGGTTCTATTGTGGTCGGGCTTAATTTTGCATACTCTCAAGGTGTTCCAATCGCTTCGGGTGTGCCCGATACATTCAAGAATATCTCCCTTGGACGTTTCATGGGAATTCCAAATAACATCATTATTATGGCTTCTGTGTTGGTGATCCTGTGGGTGCTTCTTAACCATATGGAGTGGGGTCAACAAATTCAAGCCACGGGCGGAAACATCGAAGCAGCGCGGCTCTCCGGCATTCGAGTAGATAGTATCAAGAGCCTTGCGTTTATCATTGCCGGGTCATGTGCTGCACTAACCGGGATTCTCCTGGCATCCCTAATTGGATCTGGAACGACTTCGGCTGCAGACGGATATTTAATGGCATCTTTTGCGGCTGTGTTCCTGGGATCTGCAACCCTAAAGGATGGTGAGTTTCATGTTCTGGGTACGTTTATCGGTGTGCTTATCATTCAAATTGGATTCAACGGAATGGCTTTATTCGGTGTCCCAACCTTCTATCAATATGTTTTTCGGGGTGCAATCCTTATTTTTGCGGTTGGTCTGAGCACAGTTGCTCGACGGCTTTCAAAACGTTAATTCATTTCATTGAAAGGATAGTTCAACATGGCTGAATATTCGATTTGGATGCTGGAATACGCTCATTGTCTGACACAGCCTGTATCCAGCATTATCTACACCCAGCACAACCAAGGGGTAAGGCTCCTGACATTTACCTATCTCGTTTTGAAAAGCCAGGAGCACACGGTGATGGTGGATGTTGGCTATAACTACGAAGATTACGGGCGCGAACTTGCGGATAAATTTGGGGTAGTGGATTGGCAGCCGCCCGAAAAGGTCCTGGCAAAGATCGGTCTTAAGCCTGAGGATATCGATATCATCCTGCTTACACATGCCCATTTTGATCATATGGGCAATCTGATGGCTTTCCCAAATGCACGTTATTATCTCCAGAGGAAAGAAATCAGTGACTGGGTGTGGGCGCTTTCCTTACCCAAAAAATTCAGTTTCATCTCCGCTGCCACCGATCCCAACGATGTCACGAATGCTATAAAGTTAGGTGCCAGTGGTCGTATGACATTTGTGGATGGGGACAAAGAAAATGTGCTTCCCGGGATTGATTTGCATCCTGTCTATGACAGCCATACGTTTGGATCGCAGTTGATCGTAATTAATAATGAAAGTGCGGGCGGCCAGAAGGATCGCTGGGTTGTCGCGGGGGATAACTGTTACGCATATGAGAATCTGTTAGGTATTGACAATTGCGGCGTATATTTGCCGGTCGGTTTTGGCGTGGGGAATCTTGTGAACATGACCATGTCTTTGGATAAGATGATGGAATTCGTAGGCGGCAATATTGAACGAATCATTATCGGTCATGAACCCAAATCGTGGGAACATTTTCCTTCTTGGAAAACATCAGATGGCTTATATGTGGCTGAACTTCACCTCGCTTCTGGTGAATGCTCATATCGACCGTAGCACTCAAGTGACACGGACAGATATCCTGTCCGTGTCTTTTCGTATCGTCCTGCCACAACCCTAATGCGATATAAGGCAAAGCCCAGGCAGAAGATTGCAAACTTAGGATCTGCTGTAAAGCAAAGAATGAAAAGCCCCCTGGATTTTCCTTCGATGAGGCTTTTGATAATGAACTCAGATTGCTACCTGGGTGTTGCAAAAGTGTTGCAATCAGAAAAAACGCCATGGAAATATTGGACGCAATGGACATTTAGACCCCTGAAAACTGCAAAAATCCAAACAGAAACGCACGAAATGGACGTATTGGAAGCAGTGGAAAGTGAGACTTTAGAATCACACAGTGTGGACGTATTGGAAACAATGGACACAATGGACAGATAGGAAACATGGTCTTGTAGTTCAGTTGGTTAGAACGCACCGTTCACATCGGTGAGGTCGCAGGTTCGAGTCCCGCCAAGACCACAAAAAACAGGCAATTTTGCTTGAAAATAAGGCAATATGCTCAAAATCAGAGCATGTTGCCGACATCCTAAATAACCTCCCTCGAAATCGGGGAGGCATTTTTTGTTTAAACCTCTATGGTGTTGCAAAAAGTGTTGCAATCATGGTGGACAGGACGCAATGGTTTCAAAGTAGAGGTCGGGAGTTCGAGTCTCTCTGCACCCACACAATAGCTAGGTAAAGCAGCCTACAACCGCAAACACCCTATCATAATGATTTATCGATCAACGAATGGATACTCGCCCCAAATCATTGCGCTTCTAACTTGCTTCTACATACTTCCTCAATTGCGGATTAGAAATCCACTGTTACCTGCAATTGGCTTGTAAAGCGGGTGAATGAGACGAAAACCAATCCGCCCCGCGGGTTCAAACCCCGTCGGGACCGCCAAGGTAGACAACTTGATGAAATTCATCAAGTTGTTTTTGTTTTGGATTTCTTCATAGCTGACTTTTAACGAATGTCAAACTGGCTTGAGAATTCTCATCCACCCCAATTGTCTTTGAATAGAAATCAAACTCTCCATTACCAATCTTGGACAGATCAAGAGTATCAATTTTTAAATACTTAACTTGAATCTGATATGCTTCTTCTTGCTTTCTTCTTTCGATTTATGTAATTCGCAAACTCACAGGTTTATCCCGTATATGCCGCTTCCTAATTACTTTTGAAATTTATACATCAAATCAGTTGCCATACCAAGCCGCAACCCTCATGAACTGTAACCTTTTCCTAAAATCTGCGACCACTTTCCTTATATAGATAAATGTAATGATTAAAAGAAGCATTACAGGCAGGATACCTAGCAAGCCAGTCGCGAAACCAGCGTTGGTGGACACTTTTTGAAGGCGCCAATTTGATCAAGCACAACAACTTATCCGCTTGAACATTGCTTCAATGTAAGTTAGAAGAGGAATGTTTCGTCCTTTGGGTGGAGTATATAGTTGTCCCACTTCGCTGAGGGTAATCGTTTGCTTTTCAGTGCTGTTTAATTTTCAGTCCACACAATTTTATTTCTTTATTCGCTTTACAGAACCAGCCAAACATAGCTGGTTCTTGCTTTATGCCTGCCACCTGCAATACGCAAGATTGGCAGTTAATGGCAGTCTTTTATCTGGTATTGGCAGTTGCTTCCACATTTAATGATGGAAAGGAGAAATTCATGAAACATTATCTTTTTGCCCGATTAGCAATCGTGATCATCCTAAGTTCACTATTAGGCGCGGCTTGTAGTGCCCCCGCGCCAGAACCCACAGCTAGGTTGGCACCCACCGAGATGCACATCCCACCATCAGAAACACCGACACTCCAGCCGACTGCTACGAATACTCCAACATCCGTTCCATCCAAGGGTGTAATCACTATAAAGCCGCCTGCCCATGCAAAAGATTTCACATATGTAGAGGGGCTTTCCATGCCTCTCAGCACTCTCACGGAACAACAATTCAGCAAGCTCGTAGAGAACATCGTTAACGACGACCCTTTCTCGATCTGCCCAGAGATTTGGATTGAAGCCGTACCTGATGCACAAGTTCCCACCTATGGGTTGTTCATCAATGGCTCGCCTGATGATCGAGATAAGCTATTTGCGGTAATCATTCGCCCGACGGCCGCCAATATGAACGCAGGCGGCTCCATTAGTATGGTGACGATGGGCTTGGAAAGTCCTGGGAAAAGCCTCACTGGAGCAATTTTTAGCCCCGCTGAAGGACAGACAGCCCAATCCGAAAGAACTCGAAATCCAACTGGTCTTTCCAGGATGTGAGATCTACACAGAGAAAGTCAACTGGCCCGGATAAGTGCAGAATTTACTGTTTTGGCAGTTCAATTGCACTGCAATAAGAATGACGCATCTTATTTGCATCACAGGAAATAAGGGAAAGGAGTCCGCTTTTGCATATAAATCACAAATCGATTCACTATCATGCAAAATATTCTATGTGTTCTTTTGTTTCGCCAAGAGGAGATTCCAATGTTTATTTCAAGATTTCGAACAAGGGTCACTACAATCGTCATCATCTTGATCATGACCCTGAGCAGTGTACAACCCGCGTATGCGGCCTCATCTAACGATAGCTTTGCTTCCCCTACCGTCATTGCTGGATTACCGTTTAGTGACACAGTGGACAACACTTCAGCTACCACAGAATTGGGTGAACAGCAGAACTGCTTTTATTCACCGCAAACAGTCTGGTACTCTTTCACGCCAACGGCCAACGTTGCAGTTAGAGTCGATATGAATAGAAGCAGCTTTAGCGACACCATCCTTAATATCTACCAAGATGGTGGATCTGGATTCGGCGATTTGAACTTGCTCCAATGCGTATATTTTGGTGGCTCCATCGCTTTTACTGCCCAGGCAGGAGTAACTTATTACTTCCAGGCAGGCAGTATCAACAATGGTGGTGGCGATCTAAATGTGAATCTGCAGGAGATTCCGCCTCCGGCCAATGACAACTTCTCCAACGCAACCTTCATTCCCTCTCCGCTTCCGTTTTACGATTCGATTGACACAAGCAGTGGCACCAAGGAGACCGATGAGCCAACACCATCTTGTGGAAGCAACTCGTTCGGCAAGACTGCTTGGTACGCTTTCACTCCTACCTCCACTGAGTCCATCACAGCGAACATCCTTTCCGCTCCGTTCGCACCTGTTCTTGCAGTTTACACCGGCCAGTCGTTAGCCAGCCTGAGTGAGATCGGTTGCCATCAGTTCCACGGAGTTTTGACATCCCATGCTATTGCGGGCACAACCTACTATATCCAAGTGGGCGGTTTTTTAGGCGAGGGCGACATACTTCAGTTAAGTCTGGATGTTGCACCTGCCCCGCAAGCCGATTTCTATTTCATTCCATTTGACCCGTCGAAGTATGACACTATTCAATTTTATGATTTTTCCTCCGATCCCGGCGGAGTCGGCATTCAATCTGCGACATGGGATTTCGGCGACGGAAGTGCTGCCCATGATCTGTTCGTCTTCCACAAATATGCCGCCGATGGAGATTATCAGATTACTCATAGCGTGACTACTTACGATGGAAGAAGTGCCTCAATCACCAAAACGATTCAGATTTACACCCATGATGTGTCTATCACAAAAGTTGCTGCACCAACCTCGGTTGGGAGCGGGCAGACTCGGGCAATTACCGTTTCTGTCGGTAATAAGAATTATCCTGAAACAGTCACGGTCGATTTGTACAAAAGCACTTCAACAGGCGATGTATGGGTTCGTTCATTGACACTCACAGTGCCAGTCTCTTCAGGCAACCACGCCACACAATTCGCCTTCAACTGCACATTCACATCCCAAGACGCCCAGGTTGGTAAGGTAACCTTCCACGCTATCGCATCAATTTCGGGTGTGCGCGATTCGTTCCTGCAGGATAACACAGCGATTTCTTCACCGACGCGGGTGACTCGATGATCCATTTCGTTGGCAACTCATTATAAGAAAAACAGAAGGAGCAAAAATGTCTCACAAGATCTTTCGTTGGTTTACCAGCCTATTCCTGGGGCTAACGCTTTCGGTTGCCGGGTTTACTCCGGCGCTGGCGGCGGCACCCGGAAACGACAACTTCGACTTTGCTACAGCGATTGGCACACTGCCTTTTAGCGACTCGCTTGATATTACTGAAGCGACAACGGAACTTGGAGAACCTGGCTGTTTCACATCACAGACCGCATGGTATTCGTTTACACCTACAGCAAACGCGGTCGTCACCGTCGATACTCAAGGAAGCGATTTTAGTGATACCACCCTAGATGTCTATCAGTCCATAGGTTCTGGAATCGGCAACTTAAATCTCTTGAATTGCGCAAGTTTCGGAGGCTCCTATACCTTTAATGCTCAGGTCGGCACGACATATTATCTCCAGGCTGGAAAATACTTTGGAGGTGTTGGTACGGTGCGTGTGAACGTGCAGGAGATTCCTCCCCCGGCGAACGATAACTTTTCCAATGCAATCAGCATCGGACATCTGCCTTATTCCACCAACTTCGATACCACCGCTGCCACCTTCGAAAATGGTGAGCCGGTTCCATCCTGTTTTGTTTACCCAATCCCTGATCCGACGATTTGGTTCTCCTATACCCCCGCGCAAGATGAAACGATCATGACAAGTGTTAACGGCTCTAACCTTCCTTTATGAGCACTATATGAGGGCACGAGTTTAAATAATCTGACAGAATTAGGTTGCACCAATAACTTCAGATCAGCATTCCAAGTAACAGCGGGTCAAACATATTACTTTCAGGTGGGTAACTATTTCGGGGACTTCAGCCAAGGAACATTTCAATTAGAAATTGCCCCGCCACCGCAGGCTAATTTCAATTTCTCACCGGGAGAGCCATCCAAGTATGATGCGATTCAATTCAACAGTTTCTCAAGCGACCCTGCAGGTGTAGGTTTTCAAACAGTGGCTTGGAATTTCGGCGATGGAGGTACTGCAAATGGCGATTTCCCAACTCATCAATACGCTGCAGATGGCGATTACCAAACAACGTTGAATCTGACAACCTATGACGGCAGGACCGCATCAACGATTCAGACAATTCACGTCCGCACCCATGACGTGGCAATTACGAAGATTTCGACACCGAAATCGGCCACTGTTGGGCAGACACGCGAAATCGATCTCTCCATCCGTAACTATCTCTATCCTGAGACAGTAACAGTTGAACTGTATAGAAGCGTCGCCGGAGGAGGTTTTGAATTGATTGCTTCCTCAACGCAGTTCGTCCCGGTCCGTTCTGGCAGTCGTACTACGCAATTTGCCTTCAATTACACATTCAGTCCCCAGGATGCGCAAGCTGGCAGGGTGGTTTTCCGTGCCCTAGCAACGATTGTCAATGCCCGCGATGCATTACCCTCGGATAATGAGGCGATCTCGGCACCCATGAAAGTGATAAGATAGCCACAATTAGTAATCAGTAATCACTCAGCCAGCGGATTTTCCACTGGCTGAGTGATACTACTCCCTAAAAGTTGTTTTCGTCATAAGCTTAGTAAGGTCAAGGTACAAACCAAGGAAGTAGGCGGATCAAGATGGGCACACAGTTCCACTGTGACACTCCTGTGGACATCTTGACCGGAGTTGTTGCAATGATGAAGAAAACAATCAAGACCGCGAGCTTATTCATATTTCCCCTGATTATGATCGCTACGATATATTACTATTCCTCTTTGCGGTCTACATTCTATGCGGGACGCACTCAGTATTTAGCGGGAATAAATCCAGTGCTGGTTGCAATTGATCCCAATGGACAACCCTGGGTCTTGGATAACCCCAACAATGGAGAAAGGTTAAGAACCCTTCAAGCAGACAAATGGATTACCAGTAACTCTTATTATGGCTGGGCAAGTTCGATAGTCTTTGATAAAGCTGGGAACATGTGGATTTCTGATGGACAAAATGGTTTGTTCAAGATTGATGCAGAGAAGCGGACCGCATTCAAGACAGGAAATTCTGGCCTTGCGAGTGATGCCGTTTATTATCTCGCCATCGACAACTTGGATCGCCTCTGGATGACCTATAATTATGGTGGTGGTCTGCCTCTGCCTGCATCTGGCGTTACGATGTTCAACGGAACTACCTGGACCACTTTCACCGACAAAAACTCAGGTTTGGTCTTCAATGAAGTCACAACCATTGCATTTGATGCTGAAAACCGGGCTTGGTTTGGTACAACGCATGGGATCAGCAGTTATGATGGAAACCGATGGGTTATCTATTCATCCAGCAATTCCAAATTAGCTGGCAATGAGGTTTGGGCTATAGCATTTGATAAGAATGACCGCGCCTGGATCGAAACAGCAAATGGCATTAACATTTTTGATGGTAAGGCGTGGGTCCATTACTCGTTCGAAGAGGTTGGTTCTCGTGGTCATTCCTCCCAAATTGGTTCGGAGATCTTTATCGATCCATCCAAGCGAATGTGGATACAGAACAATGGCGAGGTGCGAATCTTCGATGGTCGAAGATGGATAGGTTTTGCCGAAGAAGATGGTTACAACAATAATATTGGTTCGCTAGCCTCTGATAAACAAGGAAACATCTGGATCGCAAATGGCAACAGCAGAGGTTTGATAACACTTAATTCACAATACGCCCTAATATCTGCATGGCAGAGTCAACCGCAGAGGATTTTCCTCTCGAGCGGCGGATTGTGGTATATAGGTTTCATTTTGATTTGCCTCTGTATTGCAATTCTTCGCAATACTGTTGTTCCTGTCGCGCTGGCGCTATTAAGCGGGATTGCTGTTACTATAGGCTGGATAGTGATTTTCAATGATTCGCATGTATTTTTTTCTTTTCCCGTTCCAATTGGAAATCCGGGCCTATATGCTACAGTGGGTGCAACGATTGGCGCAGCGGTTCGTGCCGGAACGTCCAATCGTTTGCGGTTTGTAGCCATAGGTCTGGTCGTTGGCTTGGCAATAGGAATATGCCCACTCATACCCGGCATGTTTGCACAGTGATCCGAATCGTTCAAGGCTAAAACTAACATGATCAAATGGATACGTCGGATCAAAGAGCTTGATTCTTTTTCTCAATTAGTATTCTCGCGAGACCTCGTAGTGCATTTCGCCGAGTGCGATTGAAGGTGCCCTCAGAGATATACAAACGCGCCATAATTTCGCGATTCGGAACACCCTCTACCTACGCGTCATGTAACACTGCATAACTGTACCAAACACGTGGCAGAGGTTCTGGTGGACGCTTCTCCGTAGGACGCAACGATTCAATAGAATCAATCAATATTTGGTGTAGCTGTTTGCCACAATCAATAAGTGATTCGCCCTTGACATTCATTTGGCCTGCCATAGGCAATTGGCCCAAAGAAATGTAATCAGATAAATGACGCAGCCCTTCTTCTACGATCGGAATGAATGCTGAATCGGAATTGTTCGAGATCGCGGAAATCATTTCTTCTGTAATGTTATTGAGTTCGCTCGCACGTACTTGAGATTCAGCCACCAATTGTTGAATTTGGCTGGCGTGTATGACTGTCAGATTACTGATAGAGACGATTGTGCCGACGTGATCAGAGACCTCGGTGAGAACATCCAAGTCGCTAGCCGAGTAATCCAGTTTAGCTTTTGGTTTGTTAAGCCCAATCACAGCGACTTGTCTCTGTCCTTCAAATGCAGGCGCAAGCCAGTCAATGGCTGGTAGCTCACTATTCTTGAAATGAGATATATCTTCACGAGCGACAACTGTGGGAGGGAGCTGACTGCCAATCGGAATGGAATCGTTTGAAGCGGTTACCACAAAGTTATCGCCGCGTCGGATCGCAATAAACCCACCCATAGTATTGAGAGTCTTACATAACAAGTCCAGTTCATCTTGCAAACGACTTTGAAGCGCCTCTTCATTGGATATTTGGGTTTCAAGTTGTCTCAATTGGCGTCGGAAGGTACTTTCACGGTGAATTCGCATGCGCTCCAAAAATTCACGTACCACATCGTAAACTGAGTGTGTCAATACAGCAAATGCAAGCACAACACCAGCCATCTCAAGCGGTAATCCCCACCGCATGCCGATGAACACATAAGCTGCAGCCAATGCAAGAACCGTAAAAGCTGAAATGGGAAGATCCTGTATGGTTGTGCGACGCTCGATCAGACTCTGATGGCGGGCAACGGATATACTAAGAAGAAGGACTCCGCTGAAGATCAAGAGATCAGGAATGACTCTCGGCATTTGGGATGTGATTGCTAACCCAACAACACCAAAAAGAACCGCGGCCGCTGGAAAAAGAGATGCGATCAGGAAATATTTGCCTTGACTTGTGATGCCAATTTTGTTGTCTGTTAGCAGGTTGTACAAAATCCCAAGGGAAATGACGAATTGAAAAATTCCATACAAGATGTACGGAAAACCAAGCTGCATATGAGCGACATATAGCATATTTCCCGGCTCGCCAACGAAAGCATCCCGTGTTCCTAATAACAGGGTGCCTGTAACGCCTCCAAGTACATAGATGGCAATTTCGATCCAACGAAGACGTTCTCGACCCTGAGGCGACATAAATCTATATGTCAAGCTATACCACGTTTCCAGCCCCAGGATCAGAAACGCAGCGCGCCAAGCTGCAGTACCAACTACTTGGTGAAATAGATTGTTATAGGCTTGGAAGAAAAACATGGATAACAGCAACAGGAGTATCGCTACACGTAATGTGATCCAACTCGGAAAACCTAGCGCGAACAAATAAAAGGCCCCCCACAGTGTTATAGCCATGGCGATCAAATCGACGATGAGAGTAATATTAAACAACATGTGAACAACTTTATTTACTATATAGACGATTAGGCTGAAAGTCAAGCTTCAATTTCGAATTTTTTTGTTGCCGGTTTCCAACCTGGTTTATGGAAAATTTACTGAAAAACTCGATGAATCTTCTATGCGACTGGTATAGACTTGTGCTGGCTACTTGATGCCTCCGCCAAGTTCTTTGGGATTGGAGATGTGATTTTCGTCAGGCGATAAACCTTTTTGATCCACTGGGATGCCTCTGAAAGATTCGATTGAGTAGAAATCCGCCATTCACAAGCAAATAGATACCACTCAATTTCATATCCTGAGGATCGATGTATGCGATCTCCCCTTGCGTGTCAAGTTTTGAGCAGGAGTGTCTCGGGCTGGACAATAGGCAGTGATTGTGAATTTCGTGAAGTGGGAAAGGAACACGAGGCAAAACCGGTCAGGGTCGGTTCACTCAGGTCGTTTGTCCCGTCGTTTCAGGACGATCAGTTGTTGGCGCAGCAGAGCGTTTTCCATGACCAGATCGATACGGTTGCGGGATAAATCTGAAAGAACTCCGGAGACCAAGATACCCTTCCAACCGTTTTACCCCAAAAACCTGGGAATCTCCCGGCGGATAACCAAGTAACCACCACAGCTCAACAAACTTAAATAGCCTTTGAAAGATTAACTATTGAATAATTTTTTGTTTGAAAGCTTATCTAAATCAAATATGTTCTTCGAACACAAAATAATATATTTAGCATGTGACCATAACAACGGTGATGCAATCTGACCCCAGCGCTCTAGCCAGATCGGATAATAGGATGGAACGTTCAAGCTTTCAGCAACTTGTTCCGGTAAGCTTAGATCGCTATTCGTACGTGATTCAATCCAACGTTGGCAGGTCTGGATTTTTGTCTCGAGTTCAGATGTTAACTCAGGACGCCGCGCTGCCAATTCAATGTAATACCAGCCTAGCCAGGCAGTCAGCAGAATCCAAGATCCGCCACCATAGTAAGAATCTTCTGCATAACGATGAAGCCCACCATCGCGCCAAATGGTTGATTCAATCTGCCCAATGGTTCTGAGCATCAGCGGATCATCAGGAGGGACAACGCGATAAGGGACAGCGAGTCCTAGCAGGCTTGCATCGACAGCAGGCGAACCGGGAAATTTTACAAAGTAACTAAAGTGTTCTGCATCGGTGAGCAATCGTTTTCGAATTGCATCTGTCACCGATTGATGATTGTTACCTGTCAATTCAGTATGTGCCTGGAGTCCACCATAAATCGCAGCGAGAGTATGGGGATGAATATATTCTGGGAATTCCTCCCAGCAATCATAGCAAGGCAGCGACCAAAGTTCACTCAAATAATCAGCAACAAGTTCAGATGAATCCAGTAATTCTCTTGAGAGTTGCTTTTCAGGATTTTGCTTCTGATGTTCGTTGAGTGCCCAAAGCCATGTGCCAAAACCATCAAGTTGGAAATTGGGCCAGTTGCCCGGCTCGCTGTCCGTTCCGTCAAGGCGATAACGTGTATGCAGAATTTCGGACTCAGTAAGCTTCATACCGGAACGAGCTTTGGCAAGACCATTCCGTACAAGTTCTTTGCGTTCATTGACGCGCTGCGCCACCCATCGATGAAAGCGATGAGCACTCCGATGCTGACCTGCCAAATCCATGGCATAGGCGATAAAGGAGCCATCTCGAAACCAGCAATAATGATAGGTGGGAAAATTGGGACTTGCGATATACGCGCCACTTGCTGATTGATTTCCAAGAATAATTTCAATGCTACGTTGTACTAAGTCAGTCATGGATGACAACCAATCCTATGAAATTAATTTGTGGAATCTGAAACGTTAGAATTCTGTTGGAGTATTCAAAATTCAATGCTTGCAGACCTTTGGTCTGTTCTGGCGAGTCCCAAAAGATTTGTGTTGGGCTTTGAGATCTTTGAATAGATATGGAAACATTTTGGCAGGGAGTTGGAGCAGCATGATCTTCATCCCAACGCGGGTGAGATCCAAGGTCCGTAAAATTGACCAAGTGGAGAATCATCTTCTTCGGAAAGTTTCTCATCACTGTCATGATCGAATCAGATGTGGAAATGTATTTTGGATTCAACGCATCTTCGGCCCATTTTTCTTTCTCGGCTTCTGACAAGGCGTAAGGTCTCAACCATTCTCCATTGCGCACTAGGAAATCGGAAAGTCGCCGCAACTTGGTTTGAAGATCAGGTGGAATTTCTTCGTGCTTGGGGAAATAGGGATCGGAGAGCAGACGTGTCTCTTCTCCCAATTCGATGCGCGTGCCGCCACATGCCAGAATCACAGCATCAGCCAAAAGGTTATTAGCGGGACGACTTGCTAGCAGATAAAGTGCGATCACAACTGCTTTGCCATGAGAAAGTTTCACTGCATTCAAGACGATTTCTGCCAATTGACGATATGCGACGTCTGGCGGCCAGACTTCGATATACATAAAGTCGGCAGCCGACTCTGCCAAAGATTCAATGGGCCAGTTGCCGACCGCGTTGAATAAGATTGTCTTGTTTGGGTGTCGATCGGCGGCAGATTGAATAAAATCCACAAATGCTTTTGGCAAATCAACCGGATGATGTCCTACATCCCAGGCTTGTTTGGGGTCTCCATATTGGTCGATATGTAGTCCGTCGAAAGGAATGGCTTGTAAGGCCCGCGTTCCTTCGGCAAGCAGATGTACACTCCATGGACAGCCCGCGGAAGGATTCATCAACCCGAGAAAGTTTTCTCCAAATGCGATCGGTTTGCCTGATTCATCGTAAAGCGCCAAATCGGGATGCGCACGCCAGAATTCTGTTGAGGCGGCGTAGATTGCCAAATAAGGCATGGCAGCCATACCATGTTCATGAGCAACATCGACTAATTTTCGAATCGAGGCAAGAGACATCTCACGTCCAAGTGGATCGATATACCTTTCACTGGGAGCCAGTAATTGATCATGGCGATATTGCCAGTCGTAGAACTGAAGCCCGTTGATGTGGAAGCGCGTCAGTTTTTTGAGAACAAGTTCAGGGCCTGGGCGCGAGCCGCTGAAATCTGTGAGAGATCCATAGCGCGGAAAATCGGTCCAATTTGATAGAACATCAAAAGCAGTTGTCGCCTCTGAATTTTCAGAATCGTCGACCAAGAAAATTTCAAGCCGAGCCGAGTATCCCGCTAGCTTGGCAGGAGGTGTCCATTGCATCTCAATTCTTTGTTCACCAGGTGCAAGATGCAAAGTTTTCTCAATCGATATCGGTTGCTCATTGAGATGTCCGATAAAGAGTCGAAGCGTAATATCTTCCGAAGAAGTTTCGAGTTCGATGAAAAATGTGACCGTTTCGCCCGGAGAAAATCTTCCCTGCGATGGATAGAAATCGATGATCCGCATGTTAGCCTTTCAACCCGGTTGTGGAAATGCCTTGCACAAAATGTCGCTGGAAAATAATAAAGATAATTAACACAGGCACGAGCGCAACGAGCGATGCAGCAAAAACCTGTCCCCATTCGGTGAGATGTTCACTTTGGAAGAGAGCGATGCCGATTGGCAACGTGCGTTGGCTGGCATTCTTGATCGCTACATTCGCCCAGGCAAATTCCTCCCAGCTATAGAGAAATGTATTGATCACAACGACGGAAATGCCGGGCCCGGATAGCGGAAGGATGATGCGCCAGAAAATTGTCCACGGTCCGCCACCATCGATCAAAGCCGCTTCTTCGAGGTCACGCGGCACATTTTCAAATACACCACGCAGCAGGAACGTTTGCATGGAGATGTTCATCGTGGTGTAAACCAGGATCAATCCCCAATGATTGAACAAGCTCAACCATTTCGCCACAAGGAATTGTGGGATGATCAGCATGACTGGTGGCACCATCATGCCAAGCAGGAAAATATAAAATAACGCTTCCTTACCCGGAAAATGCAAGCGGGCAAATACAAAAGCCAACATGGATGAGATCAATACTGTGAGAAGCGTGCTGGCAATTGCCACTTTGGAACTGTTCAGAAAATAAAGACCGAAACTATCTTTGCCGAGGGCAACGATGTAATTCTTGAGTGTCCACGTTTGCGGCCAGAGGCGTGGCGGGAGTTCGAAGATCATCGTCTGCGGCTTGAACGATGTAATAATCATGTACCAGATGGGAATGAGGACGAATCCCAATCCCAGAATCAGGATGAGGATCCTGAACAGCGTTGCCAAATTTTGTCGCACTTTTCGGTTCATGCTACGCCGCCTGTTGCCTCATGAGCCGAAGCTCTACCAAGCTGACGATGAACACAAAGAATGTCAACAGGTAACTTATTGCTGCACCATAACCAAAGTCGATGCGACCGAAGGTGGCTTCATACATAAGCGTCAGAATTGAGTGCGTCAAATCCATCGGGTCGCCACCATGGGTCATTAATTGAAACGGAACATAGGCATTCAACCCACCGATAATCAGCACTACAACGAGGAAAACTGTGGTGGGGCCAAGTAACGGCAAAGTAATGTAGCGCAGTTGCGCAGCACCATTTGCGCCATCTACGCGCGCAGCTTCATAAAGTTCGGCAGGAATCGCCTGTAGACCGGCAAGAAAAATAATCGCTGCCCAGCCAATCCCTTTCCAAATATCGAGGAGAATGATCGGGACGAGCGTCAGGATTGGATCGGCAAACCAGAGCACATCCTTGGGGATGATGTGCAGGATATTATTGAGAACATAATTCACGAGTCCAGCCTGCCCGTTGAACATATATTCAAACAACAGACTGACAATGACCCACGAAGTGATCACTGGCAAGTAATAAGCCACTCGGAAAAATGTTCGCCCGGGAAAGCGTTGATTAAGCAACAGCGCGACGCCTAGCCCAAGAAACAGTTTTACGATTACAGTGATTACTGTGTAGGCAAGGGTATTGAGAATAGCGCGTCTAAAAATTGGATCGGATAATGCGTGCTGATAATTGCGAAACCCAACAAAGACCGATTGATCGGGATGGACAATCTTCCACTGAAAAAAACTTATACGTAGTGAGTACAACATCGGACCAAGAAAGAACAACGCAAACAACACCAACCCTGGAAGTAGAAAGATCAGCGCTGGAAGTAGGTCTGAAGAGTGCCGTTTGGTATACATGATCATTGGGAGTGATGTGGGCGGTTATCAACCGCCCACATCTGAAAGTTTCGTTTTTTCTTATACTGAGTGAGCAACAGTTATTTTAGCAGGGCATTGATTTCATCGGCAGCCTGATCGAGTGCCTGCTGAGGAGTCTGATCACCCTTCAACATACGCTGATAAGCATTGTTGATGGCATTATCCATGTCTCCCCATTTGGGATGTGGAACACGCGCCTGAGCGGTCTTGAGTTGTTCCTGGAAGACTGCGAAATATGGCGGCATCGCAGGGTCACCCGTGAGGGACGCAAGTGTTGGCATCTGACCAACTTCTGCCATCATTTTTTGCGCTTCGGGGCTAAGCAGATAGGCTGCCCACTTCATCGCGGCGTCTTGATTCTTGGTACCTGCCAAAACAACAACATCTTCACCACCGACCACGGAACTGGTTGCTCCCTGTGGTCCCGCGGGAATCGGCGCAAAGTTAACTTTGAAATCGGGATAGTTATTCTTGTAAATGTCAACCATCCAGGGTCCGTCGATAATCATAGCGTAATTGCCCTGGGCATGACCTGCATCTGTCGCGATACCACCCCCTAACAGGTTCGGGGATAAACAACCCTTATCATACAAATTTTTGAGCATTGTAAACGCCGCGACACTTTCGGGACCATTGACATAACCCGTTGCTGTAGTGATATTTGGATCTGTGACCTTGCCCCCCATCGCATAGAAGATCGGCGCGGGTGCCCAGAAATATGTGCCACCCTCAGCGTAACCATATTCCTGTTTGGCTTTGTTGCTCAGCTTGCAGGCATCCGTTGCAAATTCTTCCATGGTTGTGGGTGGAGTGGCAATACCGGCTGCATCAAAATCAGCCTTGTTCCAAAGCAAGACTTGCGTGTTCGTATCCAATGGCAAACCAAAATAATGACCTTTCCAGAAGTTAGTGGAAAGTGGTCCGGGGAAGGTATCTTTGATGATGGTGTCAAAATTAGGCAGAGTGCCATCCAGCTGAACGAGCGCACCTTGATCGGCAAATTCGGAAACCCAGGCAATATCCAGGCGCGCCACATCGGGAACCTCGCCGCTGGAGATCGCAGTCAAGAGGGCGGTTTTATAGTCGTTATATGCATAGCGAGTTGGTGCGATCTTGATGCCAGGATTAGCAGCTTCAAACGCTGCGATCACTTTATCCAGTTGAGCCGTTTCCGGATCGCTATGCGTGTGCCAATATTGAAGTGTGACCGGCACAGGGGCTTGCGTGGGTGCCTCGGTCGGTGCTTGTGTAGGAGCCGCGGTTGCGGCAGGTGCCTGGGTTGCAGGAGCTGAGGGAGGTGCAGATGTTGGAGCTGCAGCCGGAGCACAGGCAGCCAGTACAGTCGTTAGGACAATAAGCATGCTGACGAACAATAGGGACAAACGTTTGATTCTCATTTCTCTTTATCTCCATTTCTGATATTTGAAAGGCAAACGAAATTTCAAGCAATGTCTTTTAGAACGAGCACCTCTACTTTCTTCGCTGAGTAAAATAACTCAGCGCAAAAAAATTTATACAGGTATAGTTGCTTTTTGATGGATGGGCGATTCAAACACTTCGCGAAGAACAAGCCCGGCAGCTCCACGAGCCCAAGCATCGTCGCCCCATGGTGCAATTTCCACTGTAGCAGGATCAAACAATCCCGGCATCGTATTTTGTTGGATCGATTCCTTCATCGGAATAAAAAGAAAATCACCCTCACGAGTGCCCTCGCCACTGATGATGATCTTCTTTGGATTAAATAGATTGACAAGATTGGCGATTCCAATGCCAAGGATTTGCCCCGCCTGACTAAAGATCCGAATGGCAGTCACGTTGCCTCCTGCCGCGAGAGACATTAATTCGTCCAGGGTTTGAACCGAAGTAGAAAGTTCGCCGCGAGTTGCCGCTTCCTGGGCGGAGCGAATTAATCCGGGATCACCGACATAGGCTTCCAAACATCCATGCTTTCCGCAGTCACATAAGGGGCCATCAGGATTCATTGTGACATGGCCAAATTCACCTGCCCCACCAGTCTGTCCACGATAGAACTGACCGTTGGCTACAATTCCGAGGCCTACCCCGCGGCCGACGGTGACAGTTAGGAAATTATCCACGCCCTGTCCGTGGCCAAACCATCGTTCGGTCAATGTAAGCGTATTAACATCATTTTCGATATAGACGGGAATGTGCAGTTTGCTTTGAAGCATATCGCGCAGTGGAACATTATTCCAACCATAGATCGGCGATTGCCGCAAAATTCCATTTTCAGCATCTACAATTCCCGCTAGTCCAACGCCAACACCGAGCAACTGCTTTTTTGCGATTTTCTGCTCACGGATAAAGGAAAGCACCATTTGTGCCAAATCCTCTACAACCTGCTCTGGACCGTGTCCAGAAAGCGGCATAGAAGATTTTGCAATGATCTGTGCCTCCAAATCGGTTAGGGCACAGACAGCATGAGTCTCGGTCAGCTTAATACCCACTACATAGCCACCCTTTGGGTTGATCACCAGCAAAATGGGGGGTCGTCCACCACTGGAATCTCCAGCAGACTTTTCGAGAACCAAACGTTGCGAAATTAGCTTCGCAGATATGGATGTAACAGTAGCAGGGCTCAAGCCGGTTCGACGAGCAATATTGGCTCTGCTAATGGGACCATGTGTCTTGATAGCGTTCAAGACGTGAGAGCGGTTGATAGCTCGAATAAGGTCGCGATTGCCGGTTGGATTAAGCATAGATACTTTATTCACTAAATAAAGTTAGTCGCATTATAATCGTGAGCGCAAGTTTGTCAAGAGTTACAGCGTAATTTAAAGCGTAGAGCTATATAAGTTATTGAGTCATCGAAACAGGAACTTCACCAGCCTACGCATCACTATCCATCCATAAAGATGTCTCTAAAAAATCATTCCCAGAATAATACGCCATTCACAGACCGCCCAATACAACTTGATCTGATTTCTCGGTCGTCAATAGATACCATTCACGTTGTTCGTCAAATTCTGATGCAGAACGTCTGTGTCAATTCAAAGAAGTCGCACAGGAATAATGGCGGGTTCCCAGCGCGTCGGCACGCGACAACCCGTTCGATAGGCGATGAATCGCCAGATCGTTTTGTCCACGGGCGCGTGCGACCAGTCCCAGATTGGCGGTGAGACCAGCGAGACGTTGGGGCATCGAAAGTCGCCCGGCCAGCGCTAATTCTTCGATGAAATGACGTTCAGCCAGATCAAGGTCATTGGCGCCAGGGCGATTCGCCCAGAGTCGGGAGCAGGTATGGCTTCGTTATCAATACGCCCTTCTCTTGAGCCAACTGCAGATGACGCTAAGCATAATCATGTGCGGCTCAATCAGGATCACCAGCCACAAAACATATGCTGAAGTAGATTTGTAATTTCACCCCCGAATTTTCTTAATTACATCTCCAGCTTCTTTTGCCGTGCGAGTTATCTCGTCAAAACGACCTTCATTTATAGCCTGACGTTTTGCCATCCACGAGCCACCTACCGCATGGATTTTTTCGGCTTGTAAATACTCTTCCAAATTCTCTTGCCTAATACCGCCTGTAGGAATAAAGCGCACCTGAGGAAATGGATCGGAAATAGCTTTGATAGTTTTCAGTCCGCCCATCGCTTCCGCAGGAAAAAATTTTAGAAGAGTCAATCCTAGATCGATGGCACGGATAATTTCTGTTGGCGTGACTGCACCGGCTATTATAGGGATATGCTGTTCCTGCGCCCATATGATCACTTTTTCAGCCAGCCCTGGAGAAACGAGAAACTTTGCTCCTGCGTCGCACGCCGCTTGAGCCTGCTCCAAATTAATCACGGTTCCGGCCCCAACCAGGACGAGCGGCACATTTTGAGCAACGCTTCTAAT
>WNFZ01006086.1_pt1 | contig 20497 bp, 20 predicted proteins | sample 5400081 | NCBI WGS metagenome assembly WNFZ01 (sample SAMN13153365, study PRJNA577476) | soil metagenome | isolation source: 80 cm soil or saprolite under grassland replicate 1 | place: USA:California | collected 2016-06-15
ACCGCCTGGGCTTGGTGGTAATGGACGAAGCCTTCGATATGTGGCGAATTCCGAAAGTCCCGAATGGCTACAGCAAGTACTACGACGAATGGTCAGAGCGGGACGTGGGCGACATGATACGGCGCGACCGCAATCATCCGAGCATTATCATGTGGAGCATCGGTAATGAGATCCCCGAACAAAAATCCGCGGATGGCTGGAAGGAAGCCAAGCGCCTGACTGGCCTGTTTCATGAAGAAGACCCAACCCGTCCCACAACCTCGGCCTTCAACGATTGGGATGATGCCATTCGCAACCACCTCGCCGATAACGTAGATGTCCCAGGATTCAACTACAAACCGATGCGTTACGAACAGATCATGAAGGAGCACCCGGACTGGGTCATCGTCGGATCGGAGACATCATCATGCGTAAGCTCGCGCGGCGTTTACCATTTGCCGATCGAGAAATACGAAAAAGACGCGTCACGCCAGCTCAGCAGTTATGACATTATTGCTCCGCCCTGGGCCTATTGCCCAGACGTCGAGTTCACCTATCAGGACAAATTTCCCAACGTGCTCGGTGAATTCGTCTGGACGGGATTTGACTACATCGGCGAACCGACTCCGTATTTCGACTGGCAAGGGAATAATAACGATCACGACTGGCCGGCGCGCAGCTCTTATTTTGGCATGGTTGATCTCGCGGGATTTCCCAAGGACCGTTACTACCTTTATCAGAGCCAGTGGACCAGAAAACCCATGGTGCACATTCTGCCCCACATGGAATTGGACGGGACACGAAGGAAAGAACATTCCGGTCATGGCCTACACCAACGCGGAAGCAGTCGAGTTGTTCCTCAATGGAAAATCGCTGGGAAAGAAGGGACGCTTTTCTGAACCGGTTGATATACCTGTGGGTTCAAACGTAAGTCCTGACAAAAACTTCTACACCAAATATCGTTTGCTATGGCAAGTGCCGTATGAGCCTGGGACTCTAAAGGCAATTGCCTATTCCAGCGGAAAAGAAGTAGCAGCGGAGGAAGTTCACACCGCCGGCGCTCCCGCTAAAATTGCTCTCGCTCCCGATCGTAAGGTGATTCACGCGGACGGCGACGATCTTTCCTTCGTCACCGTGCGAATCGAGGACAAGGATGGGAATTTATGTCCCTCCGCGGACAACCTCGTCCACTTCGGCGTAACGGGCGCGGGTGAAATCCAGGCGGTGGATAACGGTAATGCCGCGACCGTCGAGCCGTTTCATGCCGACCACAGAACTGCGTTTAGCGGCTTGGCGCTGCTGATTGTCCGCTCGCAAAATCGGCCGGGAAAGATCCAAGTAGTTGCGACCAGCGACGGCCTGTCCCAGGGTGAAGTTGAGATTGACACAGCGCCGATTGGTAGTCAAAACGAAACTGAACTGGCACACCTCAAATGAACCTGCGACGGGGTCGATCGATATTGGTGCTCTTCGCGGTGATCGCCGCAACAGGCCTCGCATGTGGACAGGACTATGCCATCGGCGCCGATGTCTCGTTTCTGGCGCAGGCGGAAAAGCAGGGCGTGGTCTTCAAAGACAACGGCGTTCCCCGGCCGGGGCTGCAAATACTAAAGGACCACGGTTACAACTGGGTTCGGCTTCGCTTATTTCACACTCCTACCCAACTGCCGAACGATCTCCCTTACACAATTGCGCTCGCGAAGGATGCTAAGAAGCTTGGCTTCACGTTTCTCCTCGACTACCACTACGCAGACGATTGGGCTGATCCTGGCAAGCAGCCGATTCCCAAGGCATGGCAGGGGAACTCTCATGAGGAATTAGTGCAGGCAGTCTTCGAATACACACGGGACACTATCGCAGCGTTTCGTGACGCAGGCGCCTTGCCAGACATGATCCAGATCGGCAACGAAATCATCAATGGCATGCTCTGGCCGGACGGCAAGCTCCCAGAGCACTGGGACAACTTCGCGCAATTAATCTATGCCGGGATCAACGGCGTTGACGCCGGACGCGGCAACAATCCACGCCCCAAAATCATGATCCACATTGATCGCGGTGCCGATCTCAAGCGCACCAAGGAATTTTTCGACAAGCTGAATTCCTATGAAGTGCCTTACGACATCATTGGCCAGTCCTATTATCCGTGGTGGCATGGAAGCTTGAACGATCTCCGGCAAAATCTGGAATTCATGGCCCGCGAATATCAAAAAGACATCATCGTCGTCGAGGCCGCTTACAACTGGCAGCCGGGAAATTACATTAACCAGCCGCCGCCTTTCCAGGAGTCACCCGACGGACAGCGCCAATTCCTGGACGAGCTGAACCGAGTTGTGATGCAGACACCGAACAATCGGGGGAAAGGCGTCTTCTGGTGGGAGCCGGCGGTAAAGGGCCGGCTTGCAATCCGCGGGTTCTTTGACGACCAACACAACGCTTTGCCGGTGGTGACGGTGTTCGACCGGTTTACGCGAAAATAGAGTCTCGCTTCCCATTTTCGGGAGACGCCTACAGCAAAATGTAGGAGCTGAACATTTTGGGACGCCCTATTTCATTTCTGCCAGGGCCACGGCACACGAAGTAACCATTTTGTCGCCTTCCTACTTTCGTCGGATTCGCGCAAACGATCTTCCAGCATAAAATCAGCGCGCGTCGTAGTTCTGAATCATTTTCTTTGTGGGCTTCTCCCAGATTCAAGTTTGCAGAACTACGCGGCAAGGTCGTTGAGATTTAGGAGGGTGCGCAATGAGAACAGACGGTCTGAGCAAGTGTGGCCGTATTGGTTTGATGCTGATCGTAACTCTCATCAGCAGCTTTGCTACGGGGCAAAACGCCAACACCGGAGAGATTAAAGGAACGGTGACCGACAATTCGGGTGCCGTCGTACCCGGAGTAAGAGTCACCATCATGAACGTGCAAACCGGAGTGAGCACGGTCGCCACGACAAACACGGCGGGAATTTACGAAAAGATGGTTTCCGCCAGCTCGTCCGCGATGGCGTGACTTTGCAGCTGCGGACAATCGCCGTGGACGCCTCGCTGCAAGTGGGCGCAGCAAGCGAGCAAGTGATTGTGACTGCGGAGGCTGCGCTACTGGAAACGGAAACCTCAGACCAGCATGTGGACCTTAACAGCGCGGCGGTCCACAATGCTCCGATCGTTGGGACTGATTGGCGCGCAGAGATGACCCAGCTTATTCCCGGCGTGAATACCGGGGGAGGAGGCGGCAACGGAAACGGAACAGGAATCGCCGCTGGCCAGCAAATCGGAGTCAACGGCACTCAGTCCTACAATGTGAACTTTCTGTCTGATGGATCCGCGGCCACGGCTCCCCGAGATTACAACAGCAGCAACTACTACATGCCTCTGGACGCCATTAGCGAGATCAGTGTCAATTCGGGCAACGCACCTGCGGAGTACGGCAATGGACTCACTTCAATTAACGTGATCACCAAGAGCGGGACGAACAATTGGCACGGCAGCGCTTACGAATACATTCAGAACACGGCGTTCAATGCCAGAGGTTTCTACAATCAGACGGGGCCGAAGTCGGTGGAACACTGGAATACTTACGGCGGCAGCCTGGGTGGGCCAGTCATAAAGAATAAGCTGTTTTTCTTTTTCAATTACCAGCGCAACCCTTCATCTACTCCAACTGCGGGTCTGTATAGTTACCCGACCGCCGCGATGCAAGCGGGGAATTTTTTCGGTATGGCTGGCGCTACAGGCTCGGCCTTTAACTCTTCCGGGACACTGCAGGGAACTTACGATCCTGTAGCGTTGAAAATGCAGACCTACTTCCCAGCCGCAAACGCCAAGGCATGGGTCGCGGGATGTCCTGGTCCCGTAAGTCCGTCCGCGAGTACTCCACAAACCTGCCCTACCCAGAATAATTTTGTATTCAACGGTACCAGTCCGAATCTAGCCACGTGGTATACCGGCAGAGCAGATTACAACGTATCCTCCAAGCAAAGACTTTCGTTTAGTTTTAACTATCTCCCCAGTGTTCCGTCTTATGTGCCTCCCGATCCTCTATTTCCCAGCGATGCGTCGGCATATGAGCAGGGGCATACCGACAATCTGACCGGGCAACTGTCCCACGTCTTTACCATTAGCCCGACCCTGATTAACGAATTTCGTGTGGGCGCAAGCCGCGAACTCGACAAGTACAAACCACCTTCCTTGGGGAAGAATGACCCTGCGACGCTTGGACTTCAGCCGACCTATGGCACCAATGCCCCTGCCAACGTGTTTCCTCACGTTACGATTGACTCGGGTGCAGGAACTGGCCCGATGGCTCTGGGCGCGGGAGAATATAATAAGGGCCTCCCTGGACCCGGCGGCAACGGCAACATTGATGCCGTTCTGGGTGAGGGGATTTACAACGTCGGCGATGTACTCACACTCATTCGCGGCAAGCACACCATCAAGGTTGGCGGCGAGTTCGATAAGTATTACCAGAACTATACGAGCTGGGGCGACATCACCTCGGGTCATTTCGAATTTGATGGAGGCGTCACTGGTATCCCGTACGCTGACTTTCTAGCTGGCGACGTTTTCGGATGGTACGTTTTTGAAGCCGACCCGACCAGCGCTCACATGCGGAGTTCGGCAATATTCGCAAGCGACAACTTCAAAGTCACATCACATCTAACGCTGAACTTGGGCCTCCGCTGGCAAATGCAATCCGGATGGACCGTGAGTAATAACCTGTTCGGCAACTACGACCCAGTTCTTCCAAATTCTGCCTTAGGCGGAGCATGCAAAGGAGCCATTCTCTTTGGCGGACAGAGCGACAAAGCCTTTGGAGGGGCGATCAGCAAACTGAGCGCAATCCAAAATGGCGACTACAAACAGTTCGCGCCACGGATCGGTGTTGCTTGGGCACCCCGCGACAAGTGGTCCGTCCGGGCGAGCTACGGCATCTTTGACGCGCCACGGGATGCCGAGAATTATACCGACAACGCGCTCGGCCTCGGCCTGAATCCCCATAACATCGGCAATGGAGGATACGTCAGCGGCAGCTCTCCGTGGCAGTTGGCGGTCGGACCGCCTGCTGGCACTGTCGTCTTTCCGACAATTCAGACTCTTTCGCCGGAAATTCAGAATTTCAACACTGCCGCGTTTTACCCGCGCGATATGCCTACGGTTTACGTACAGCAGTTACTCTTCAGTATTCAACATGAACTCGCGCGTGGCATGTTGCTAGACACGAGTTATGTGTACACTCGCGGCAGGAACTTGAACTTCGCAACCGACATCAACCAGGCTCCTGCAAGCGCATTGGGTTGCACTGGCTCCAACTGCGGAAACCCCAACCCAGTGTTCAACGCAATCCAAGCTCAAATTTACGATGGCTGGTCAAACTACAATGCGCTGCAAGTACGCCTGGAAAAGAGGATGTCGTATGGCTTAAGTTTCCAGGTCAACTATGCCTGGTCAAAATCCCTTGATACCGGAACCGGTAATGGTCACGGCTCGGGGGTTGATATCTACCAGGACGCTTACCACCCAGCAGCAAATTACGGCTTGTCTAACTTCAATGCGGCGAATACGTTAGTCGGTCAGATCGTTTACGAGCTGCCGTTCGGGCGTGGGCGCCAGTTTGCGCTGCACGGGCCACTCAATCAAATTGCGGGTGGCTGGCGTCTCTCCACTATTTTCCAGTGGCACGGAGGAGTTCCGTTCACCCCCGTGATCCAGGGGTCCGTAGCGAATGGCATTGACCCCGGATTAACACCGTCCCTCAACGCCGGATCAACCCTGTATCCCGATCAAGTTGGCGACCCAAGGACGTCCCATCACACGGTAGTGCCGGGGGCAAGCCCTTCTACTCACAGTGGAATCGGCGGGTGGTTCAATCCCGCCGCGTACGCCAACCCCGGGTCGGGCACATTTGGCAATGCTCGACGAAACAGCCTGATAGGGCCGAGTTTCTCGAACGTTGACCTCAGTCTGGCAAAAGAGTTTTCTCTTACGGAGAGGCTGAAGCTCGAGGTCAGGGGTGATGCGTATAACGCCTTCAATCACGTTAACTACGCCAACCCTGACGCGAACGTTGGCTACAGCGGCAGCACATTGGCCGATACAACCGCTGGGACAATTACCGGCCCCGCCGGCTTTAATTCGAACATGCGGATTATCCAACTGGGCGCTCGTTTTTCGTTCTGAGCTCAGTGTCTGAATTCGATTGAGCGCTGCGGCGTGCCAAAACTGATCACGTTTCCCACGAAGCTGGGATCGGGCCTGTAACATCAAGCCTGGTCCCAGCATTTTTCCTGCGTAGCAGTTTTAGGAAACTCCTGCCGTGCAACCGGGCTGAGTCTGGGCGCGAGCATGCCGGGCGCAGTCCAGTCCAGCGGGCTGCGTACAATGGGTCGTTGAGGCCTCAGATGAGAATGATTCGAACACTGCTCGCTCGAATTCCTCTAATCGCAGCGCTCGTGACCTTCGCTACTGCTCAAAATCAAATTGCGACCTCCAAATCCAGGGAAACGGCGCGCCATCTCCAACGCGCCGAAGCCGCGCTGCGTTCGAATGACATGGATACCGCTTCCGTGGAATTTCGGGCGGTCCTTGCATCCGATCCGCGGAATGTCGAAGCGAATGCCAACCTTGGTGTGATCGCGTTTGGGAAAGGCGAGTTGCGCGCTGCATCCGAAGATTTTCGTAAGGCACTTGCGGTGCAACCTTCGCTGACCAAGGCTGCCGCCCTGCTGGGGATATGCGAGAAACGTGTGGGTGATCCTTCGGCGCAGAAGCAGCTCGAAAGGTCATTTGCCAAACTATCAGAGCCGCAGCTGCGCACGCAAGTTGGCCTGGAACTCGCCGAGCTATACGAACGCAATGGCGACTTGGAGCACACGGCATCAGTCATGGGCGCGCTGGTTGGACTGAACCCGGAAAGCCCCGACATCCTTTATTACGCGCAGCGGACCTACTCGGAACTCGCCGACGACACTCTCAACAAGCTCGCCATCATTGCTCCTGGCTCGGCCCGAATGCAGCAAGTCATTGCGCAGCGTCTGGTCAATGCTGGAGATCTTAAAGGAGCCGCCGAACACTACCGCAAAGCTTTGGAACTCGATCCTCGCCTGCCCGGAGTTCGCTATGAATTGAGCGAGGCGATCCTGGAATCAGCGCCAGCCGATTCGGCCGTCCAAACCCAGGCCGAGCAGGAATTAGAGAAGGCTCGACAGACGGAAGGCGACAGCTCAAAGATCGAGTCTGAGCTGGGCCGGATCGCTGAGCTCCGGTCCGATGCGGACCACGCCGTCGAGCATTACCAGCGAGCATTTGCCCTGGATTCGAGCGACATCCGGGCTGCTCTGGGGCTGGGCAGAGGCCTAATGAACAAACAGAAGCCAGATGAAGCCGTCAGGTATCTGCGCCAGGCAGCGCAGGTTGATCCTCTGAACACCGAGGCCCATTACCGGCTTGCACTCGCCTACAAGCGACTCGATCAGGCTGAGAAAGCACAAAAAGAAATGACGCTGTACCAGGAAATCCGGCGCACGAAAGATCAAGTCAAGGAGCTTTATCGACAGATGAATCGAGCATCGAAGCCGGAAGCCGACCAGGTCTCAGACTTGCCGAAGTAATTCAGGGCATGAACTAGCAATAACCACAGGTGCGACGAGGTGAATCATGAACCGTCGAGATTTTGCGCGCAGCGTAGCCGGAACTCTACTGGCCCCATCCGTCCTGGCGCATGGTTTAGCCGCCGAAACCAATGAACCGAGTAGCCGCGTCAATGCTGAACTTTCATCGGCGCCGTTCCAATTGTCAGTGATGCTTTGGACGGTTTTTCGCGACCTCCCATTTGAGCGCCGCCTGGAGAAAGTCGCGGAAGCAGGTTACAGAAACGTCGAATTGGTTGGCGAATACGCGACGTGGACAGATGCGGATTTCGAGCGCGTAAACATAAAGCGGAAGGAACTCGGAATCGCTTTCGACTGCACCGCAGGGCTGAAGCACGGGTTATGCAATCCCGCTGATCGCGAAGGCCTGATTGCGGAGCTACGCACCACACTCCCCATCATGGAGAGAATTGAATGTCCTGCCATCATTTTGCTCTCGGGGAATGTTGTTCCTGGAATGTCAGTCGAAGCCCAACACCAGAGCTGCATTGACGGACTAAAGGCAGCGGCCGCCCTGGTCGAAGGCAAGAAGATCAAAGGCGAGTCAGTCCGGGTGTTGCTGGAAAACATAGATCAGGAAGAAAATCCAAAATACTTTCTGACGTCGGTGGCGAGGGGATTTGAAATTGTGAAGGCTGTAAGTCATCCTCAGGTGCAGTTTCTCTACGATTTTTTCCACGCGCAGATCGCGGAAGGCAATCTCATCAAGAAATTGGAGCAGAACATTCAGCATGTGGGACTCGTGCACATTGCTGATGTTCCCGGCCGCCACGAGCCGGGCAGCGGCGAGGTTAACTATGTAAATATCTTTCGCAAGCTGCGCGAGCTAAAATACGACCGCATCGTCGCCATGGAATTTCTGCCATCCGGTGACCCCGTCGCCCAATTACGCGCCGCCGGTGTATTGGCATCGTCCTGAGCTGAGTTTGACGGTCTTCACTGGGCGCCTCATCTGCCCCAAGGACGCCTTAACCTCTTGTATGGTGCAGTGCAGGAACGTTCGAAAATCGTCCACTAGGGCCGACCAATTCGTTTTATATACGTACGAAATCGCCCCACTCCCAGTTTCCGTGCTCGTCCTCGAAAGTTAGGATGAACCGTTGAGCCGCTTCCAGCACCGACAAGATATTTCCCGCCGGATCCTTGAACAACGCGATGGTTGGCCCGTTCCCGCGATAAATGCCTCGCGTATCTGTCTTTAAATTTGGTTCGTTATAGACTTCACATCGCACGCCGCGTTGCTTGAGTTCATCCACAGCTTTTTCTACGTTGTCTACCGGAAAATTCAGGACGGTAAAAGTGGCCGGCTGGTGATTGGGTTTGGGGTACACCAGAGCTTTGGTGCCGCCGGCAAGGGGCAGAACCAGTGTGCCTTCCGGTCCGGTGGAAAGTTCGACACCGAGTGTCTTGCCATAAAATTCCTTGGCCTTCTGAATGTCGTTCACTGAAAAACTGCTGAATGCCTTAGTTGGGTTCAGCATGGATTGCACTCCTAAAGTTTTTAGCTTTCTAACTTCGATGCGTAATCACGGTTCGGGTGGCCCGGACTTTGCCCTCGCTTAGGACGGAATCGTGCTCACCCTCGACGGGCCCTGGATAAAAGGAGGAACAGCGCTACCAGCAAGGCGAACGTACCCACCTCGAGCAACAACGCGTATGACGTCAGGCGCTTCGCCCGGCTAAAGCGCGCCAAAAACCGGCTGACCGCCAGCCCCATAAAAACGAGCGGCGAGGCAAACAGCCAATAGATACAAAACACGCCTAGGAACGTATTCCCCTGGTTCACCGTGGGGATGAGGAACACTCCCAGGGAGATTGGTGCGGTAAGGCTGAGGCCTAGCAGTATCTGCGAATATCTCGTATACGCTGTCTCAGATTTTTCGGATGACTAGGACAAGCAGAAACGTTGGTATCAAGAACAGGCCGGCGATAAAGAGTTCGAGCACCAAGTCGCCAAACGCATACATGCCGCTCGACGAAATCGCGTCCGCGGGATGATTCACGTACTGCATGTAGCGGGCCGCGTCCGCGGGATGATTCACGTACTGCATGTAGCGGGCATAAATAAGCACTGCCGCCACCAAAAGAACTGCCGCATAACCAACTGCGACAAGACCAAGTTGTCCGCGCCAGGGAATCGGTTTCATGTGAGAGATTCTACTGCCGCCGGCCGCCCACACTGTTGTCAACAGCGAAAACTTTACGGGCCTGTGTAGAGCTTTATTGGCGAATCGCCGTTAGGCTCATTGATTGTCGCGGGAATCGCCGTTTCCCGACTACAGCCCCTGTAGCGATCCCAGAAGCCCGAACAGTTCGGGAATCGCCTGCCAGGGCCGACCAATGTCAGATTGCTTCCGCGTTGCCGTGGGTCGACCGTGCGAAGGCAGCGGAGCAAATTGATTCTCGCGGACACCTCTATTTGGATCGAGCATCTCCGTTCGGGAAACAAAGAATTGCGCAAGCACCTTAATCAGGGGCAGATTGTGATCCATCCATTCATCATCGCGGAACTTGCCCTGGGTTCGCTGAAGGAGCGTGCTGAGACCCATGCGCTGTTGGACCTCTTACCACAGGCGCGGGTGGCGCAGCTGAACGAAGTGCGGCTAACGATTGAGGCTCGACGCTTGTACAACCGGGGCATCGGCCTCATCGACGCACACCTAATAGCCTCTGTCTTTATCAATCCGTCCACCCTTCTGTGGACAAGAGATAAGCAACTCCGTAAGGTCGCCGAAGCTCTTGGTATTCACGCCGGTCTGGCTTGAGTGGATGGGAACAGCTCAATCAGAAAATGGAAAGCGGTCTCCAAAAGCTTGGCTGAAGTTCGTGAAAAGTAAGTCCACACTCCTGCGGCTTGCACGCGGGTGTACAATTCCCGCGTTTGGAGGTTTGTCTATGAAAAAGCTGGTATTCGCGGCGGTATTTCTTGCGCCAGTGATGTTGTTTGGACAAAGCGCCTTTGACGGAACCTGGGTATTTAGTCCGCAGAGCGCGCAGTTTGCCGGCAAGCCAATCACGATCCTGCTGCAGAACAACGTGTATCAATGCGATTCGTGCGTGCCCAAAATTAAAGCCCAGGCCGACGGTAAAGACCATGAAAGAAAGGGATCACCGTACTCTGATACGGTGAGCGTTCGCGTGATCGACGACAACACCACTGAGGTTGTCACCAAAAAGGGCGGCAAGGTGGTCGGCACGACAAAAGACTTAGTGTCAGCGGACGGTAAGACAATGACCAGTGAGTGGAGCTTCGTCGCTGACAACGGTCAACCAGGAAATGGAAAAACGGTTTCCAAAAGAGTGGCTGACAGTGCCGCAGGCGCGCACAAGGTTTCGGGCTCATGGCAACCGGAGAAGATGGAGGATGCCTCCGAGAGCGTCCTCAAAGTCACCTTCAAGGCAACCGAGGATGGCTTGAGCATGGGCGACCTGACCGGTGACTCCTATACTGCGAAGTTCGATGGCAAAGACTATCCCTACAAGGGTGATCCCGGTATCACCAGTGTGTCTCTCAAGAAAATCGACGCCAATACCATTGAAGAAACCGATAAGCGAGCCGGCAAAGCCATCCTGATTTCGCGAATGACGGTTTCTGCCGATGGGAAAACTTTGACCGTAGAAAACAACGATAAGCTACGCAGCACGTCCTCTAAATTCGAGGGCAAGAAAGAGTAGTCGCCGCCAATGCTGGCCTAAAGTCGTGGCGATTGTTCAATGTTGCGATCTATCACTTCGGCCCTGGGGATGGGGATCCCACGTTTCGAAAACCGTGAGACGTGGGGTACCCTTTCGCGGAACGCCGTGAGACCTTCATGGGTTCGATAGCGTGAGGCAGTTCTCTTGAACGCATTTGTGAACCGAACGCGAACCAGCCAGAAAATCATCAATATCAGTGGGAAGAAACTCAGGAGAAAAAGTACGCCTGTCTTGCGTAGTACGGCAGGAAAGAGGTGTTGCCGTGCCAGGAATATGGACGATGCGGCGATAAAGAACGCAAAGCACATGCGCCAAAGATGCCGCGCGATACGGTGTGTGCCGGAAATACCTCTGCGCACCAGCATGCGAATGTCCCCCGTGGCGGCAATCACAGCAACGGAACCAAGGAAAAAGTAGGGCCCCGGACCATATCCATACTTTGACCCCGTCGGACTAGTTGCCGCTTCTAGTCCAAAGATCAGCTCGACAGCTGCGAGCGCTGAGGCAACCAGAAGCGCTCCCCAGTCGAAAAGGCCCGCTTCCCCGTCCCTGCGCTTGGCGGCCATCCATGCGGTTGCTACCAAATAAAAGGTTAGAGTGCCTCCCAGAATATTGCCTGGTTGGGATTTCATAATCGCCATGTAAACGCCGCTTGCGGCCAGGCTCAGCATTGATATGACAAATACGTTTCCAGCGCGGGCATGCCAGCGGGAACCTTTGCGGAAAAACACTGCCACGGCACCGGACAGGAACCCTAAGGTCCCAGCACAGATGTGAAAAAGTAAAATGGGAGAAAATCGCATTTTCCTTCCTTTAGCTAATCGCGCATCCCGGCTGCACTAGCCTGCTCCTTCCATCGTTGTTCGTTCACGCCGAACACGAGGAGCCACACGATTAGCGCTGCTGCCCCGAGCAGGCCGAGGGCTGCAATGTAAGGGAACAGATGGTATCCGAGCGGCGGATACATGAATGTCAGCCAAGCCAAACCTCCGAACATCCCCAACACGCCGAGAATTCGAGGCAGGAAGGTGGATCTGACAATGAGGTAGCCTTGCAGGAGTGCATAGAATCCGAAGAATACCAAGGCGATGGCGGCGCCGTGGTCATTCACCTTGAGGAAGAGGAGCGCCAGAGCTTGCAACTGTTCCGCGCTAAATACGGTCAAGTAGTGGGCACCTCCCAAGACGAGCAAGGGGGCGATATAAAAGAGGCGGCTGAAGGTCTTGATGATGCAACCAGCAAGGCCCAGGAACGCCGCAACCAAAGAGACCCTCCTGCCCGCCGGCTTAAGCAAATCATAAAAGAGAGCTGTGATTGCGATCTGGCAGGCCATTTCGATGAGGTAAACCGTGAACCCCAACTCAAACCAGCTCTTGTGAGTCAGGATGTTGGTTGCCGTCGCCGCGGCGTCGCCGGATACAACAAGCCTCTCGCTAACGAAGCCCTGGGCGAATATTCCCGTCAACATGGTGAGGAGATAAAACACACCAGTAATTCTGGCCGTGAGACGTGGTGATGCTTCTGCAATCCGTTCCGTCATTACAGATGCGCTCATATTCGTTCCTCCTCATGCGAACGATTGCACCATGCGTCCATGCGACTCAGATCGGTCCCTGAGAGCGGCGCAGCCGCACCGCTGCGGCGAGAAATGCCGCGGCGATTGCCAGGCCGATCCACAGACCCGGGCTGATCAGGAAATGACCTGGAGTGAGGTGCGTCATCGGATCCATCGGGGAGCCACCCGGCATCATGACAGCTTCTGGGCCACCACTCATGCGGTGCTCCATCATGGCGGCGAAATGCGAGGTGTTGAAGGCAATCTTCTCGACGATGCCGATCGCGAACAGCGGCAAGAAGGCCCATAGGAATGCCGCACGCCGCGCCCAGGCTGAGACCAGCAGCAGCCAGGCGAAGATTGGCGCATACCACAGCGAATGAACGGCCACAAGGTGATAGAGCAGCATCAGTGACGTCTGGAAAAACGACAACTGGGTCCACTGCGTCGCGATACTCTGACCGCTCGCCAGCAGTACTGCGCTGCTAAGCAGCAACATGATCCACTGCGTGGCAATGGTGATCGCGAACGTGACCAGCGGCAGAATCACGAGCGGGATGCTCGCCTTCGAGAGCACGGTGGTGAGATCGGAAACCGGCAGCGACTTCCAGAACATGATGCTGCGATCGCGACGCTCGCCGTGCAGCGCGTCGAGACAGTAGAACACCGCGACAACAAAAGTGGTGCCCATGATCAAAAACGCAGCGAAAGTGTACGGCTCTTCGAGCACCGCGCGCCGCTCAGCCGGATCGCTCGTCGACAAGGCACGACCGATGGTGGCGATCAAAAAACCGAACAAGGTGACGGCAGCAACGGCCAGCGGCGCAATATAGATGGAACGGTTCTCCCACAATTCGCGGCGCACTGACCAGTACAGGGGCCGAGTCGCCGACATCGCCGCCGGCGCGATTCCCTGCGAGCCGAAGGACTCGGGCATAGCGTTGGATTCAGTATTCATCTGGCTGCTCCTTGTGCCTGACGGACTCTATTGGCCGGCATATCTCCCGTCATATTTCCCAACAAGGCAACGAACAAGTCGGCGATGCTGGGCCTGCGCACATCGCCTAATGCGGCAAGTTGCTGGCGATCGACATGATCGAGCTTTAGATCGCGCTTTAGATCGAAGAGCAGGATGCTGCGGCCGAGCACCTGGCGCTCGTGCATCGGCTTGAGCGCCCGTGCTGCGGCGAGTTGTTCGGGATGCACCATCACTTCCAGATAGCGCGACTCGAATTCTTCCATGCTGCAATCGAGCACGATGCGACCGCGGTTGATGAACATCAGATCGGTGAGGACGTGCTGGACGTCTTCAACCTGATGTGTCGTAACGACGATGGTGCGGCTGCGATCGAAGTAGCCGTTCAGCAGTGAATCATAGAACTGCTTGCGATACAGGATGTCGAGGCCGAGGGTCGGCTCGTCCAGCACCAGCAATTTCGCATCAATGGCCATTACGAGAGCGAGGTGTAGTTGGGTCACCATGCCCTTCGACAATTCCCTGACCTTGCTGGCGCTTCGGATGTCGGTCTTTGCAAGAAAACCTTCCGCCTTGGCGCGATCGAATCGCGGATGTACGCCGGCAACGTAGTCGAGCGCCTGCGAAACCCGTATCCAGCGCGGCAGCACGGCGACATCGGCAATGAAGCAGACATCCCGCATGAGCTGATCGCGCTCGGCCCAGGGGTCGCGGCCGAGCACCTTCAGTTCTCCCTGATATGGAGTGAGGCCGAGAATTGTGTTGAGCGCGGTAGTCTTGCCTGCGCCGTTGGGGCCGATGAGTCCGAGGATGCGGCCCTCTTCAACACGCAAATTGACGCCGTCCAGCGCGATGGTCGTGCCGAAGGCCTTGCGGAGGCCACGGGCTTCTATACATGTCATGGCTTCAGGGTTCCTCCTCTTTATCTTTCTCTCTGGCTTTCGACTTTGACCGGGATGCGCCACCATCCAGCAGTTCTTGTGGTTTCAAGCCGAGACGTTGAATGGTTGCGTAAATCCTGGGCCATTCTTCGCCGAGAAACTTCTGCCGTTCGCCCTGCAGCAACAAATTGCGTGCTCCGGCATTGATAAACATGCCGAGACCTCGTCTGGTCTCGACCAGCCCCTCGTCCACCAATTGCTGATAGCCCTTCAGGACGGTGAGCGGATTGACCCGATATTCGGCCGCGACATTACGCACCGAGGGCAGCGGATCGCCTTCCTTGAGCACGCCGTCGAGTATCATCGCGACCACACGGTCGCGAAGCTGGCGGTAAATCGGCTGACTGTCATTCCACTCACGGTCCATCAGGTTTTCCAGATCTCTCCAATCACCCTGTTCATGCAGGGGCGGGTGGCCCTCACCCGCCCAGCCGAGCGCAGCTCGGCAGTATCACGAATGCCCTCATTCACTGTGCACGTTTCAGGTCGAAGTGCGCGTGCATAGGTTTATCCCCTGGCATCATGAAAGTCCAGTCCTCGATGTGATGGTTGGCATCGACGGCAGTGAACACAGCATGCTGCATGTGTCCGTACTGCGTGCTACCTGCAACGTCGAGAAAATCGAATTCCACCGTCTTTCCGTCGGGCGACGTTCTGGCTGTCATGCGCGGCCGGTTGCCGGCGTCGCAATAATGGGTCAGCAGCAGGCGATCATTATCCAAATAAAACATGGTGACCGGATGGTCGTAACGTGTAGGGTCGTCGGGCTTGCTCGGGTCCTTCATTTCATGCACGAGTGCGTTTCCTCGGGAGGTTACCCGCAGCGAGACTTGCATCAGTGCCCCGTTTCCCATCTCGTGCAGCGGCGGATCAACTGTCACCGGCCCTTGCCAGCTGCCCGTCAGGTTTTTCATTTGTTCAAAAGATTTTTGCGCATCGGACTTCTGTACATCGGATTTCTGCGCTTCCATCTGCGCGAAAGCCATGGTGGAAAGCGATAGCAGACCAACGGACAGCATAAAACGAAGGGATTTCATTTTCATTCTCCTTAAGAACTTCCATTTCTTCATTGCTTTCGGTCAAGGTATTCGCTGCGTACTCCGGTGCGAGCGATCAGCTTTAATTGAATTGGCGCTCCCAAACACTGTTATAGTTAACTACAACACCATTTCACGTGTCAAGTTGTTTTTAGTTTTGCTCGCCGCGTCGAGCAAGGGGCCCTGGTGGCCAATTGGCGGAAACACCATTGCACTTAAACGGAGGTTCAGGCTAGCGGCCCGGCGAACTGCCCGACCCTGGGTTAAAAAGCATCGCGGAGGTTACGACGTGGTCTAGGTCGGAAAAGCGCCGCCTAAGGCGACCGATCTTTCTTTGTGGACACTTAGAATTTCGTTCCGCTCATCGGTACCCACAGTTGCCGCGACCTCCTTAGGGTCGGTTACGCTTACTGTCATCAGGTGTGGGTTGGCGGCGGCCAACCGGTTTCGCGTTCAGGCCTGTCGAAGGCTGCAGGAGCACAGACGCAATTCACTATCACCAGCGAAGCTAGATTGCCTGGCTAAACGTTCGCCCCTTCGCCCACAGATTGCGCCCTCAGATTGCGCCCTCTTGCCGAGTTACTCTCGTGCTGCTATCTTGCCGTGGCACGGGAAGTTGTGCCAATCCATCCTGCACAGCGGACCGTACTCCCATTGAGAGAGAGAACCGGCGTTTGTCCACGGCGATGCAAAACCAGGGGCTGAATGACGGGGCTCTGATTTCGGCAATCCGCTCCGGCAATCAGGACGCAATGGCGCAGTTGTACGACCGCTATTCGTCTGTGGTTTACTCGGTCGCACTGCGTGTGCTTGGGGAGACGTCCGCCGCGGAAGACGTGTTGCAGGAAATTTTCATGCAACTGTGGCGCAATCCGGGATCGTTCGACTCAGGGCGGGGAAACCTGGCGCCTTGGCTGGCGGTAATCACGCGCAATCGCGCAGTTGACATGTTGCGTAAACGGCGGCCGCAAACGGAAATGACCGAAACTGTGGTTTCGGTTGAACCAGACATGGCTGGAGATGCGGACCGCGGACGCACTGTCGAAAAAGTCCGGGCCGTGCTCAAGGAGATGCCGGCCCAGCAGCGGAGCGCGTTGGAGATGGCGTACTTTGAGGGATACAGCCACTCTGAGATTTCGAAAAAAACGGGAGAGCCACTGGGAACGATCAAGACTCGTATTCGCACCGGTCTGATTTTGCTGCGTAAGGCTGTCGAAACACGATGAGCGTTCACGAACAATTCGCGGAAGACCTGGCACTGCACGCGCTCGGTTGTCTCGAAGGCGAAGAGGAGGCAGCGCTCGAAAAGCATTTGGAGGAGTGTGCCTCCTGCCGCCGCGAACTCGAACAGTTGCGCGGAGACGCGGCGCTGTTGGCGGTGAGTGCTTCTGGACCGCGTCCACCCACACGTGCCAGGACTCGCCTGATGGATGCGATGGCCAAAGAACCCAGGGTACAGCCGGCTGTGCCGCGAATGCCGTGGTGGGCTGCATTCGGGTGGGTGGCGGCGGTGGCAATGATCGCAGTCGTGGCCGTCCTGTGGAACCAGAACTCTCGGCTGAAGTCGAGCCTTGCCGTTTTGCAAGGGCTCTCCGAGCAACAAACGACTGAATTGGAACGAGATCGACGCGTCGTGGATACTCTGACCGCCAGCGATGCGAAGCCTGTAAGTATCCTTCCAGTGAAATACAAGAGTCCTCCGCCGGAAGGCAAAGCAATTTATTCTCGTGAGCGCAACGGCCTGGTTTTCATCGCCAGCAATATGCTTCCGTTACCAGCGCAGAAGACATATGAGCTCTGGCTGATTCCGACCCAAGGCGCACCGATTCCTGCGGGGGTATTTAAGCCGGATGCGCGTGGGAGCGCAGTTGTGATCAATCCGCCGCTTCCGACAGGAGTGGAAGCAAAAGCATTTGCGATTACCATTGAGCCAGAGCGCGGCTCGACGACACCGACCCTGCCGATCATCATGATCGGTGCTGGCGGATAAGCAAGTTTTGTGGTCACCTGGTGCGACTCTACAAAATTGATCTCTGGTAAGAAGCCAAAACGGCCAGATGTGTATTCTTATCTTGTAATGAGTCTCCTTTTCGGGAAGCTCCGTTTGGTCTCCCCGGTAATCCTGCTCGCCATACTGTGCGCGGGCGCGCATCCGCAGCAGGCCACAGATCAATCCTCGACTCACGCTGAACGTCCGGGCAAGCGCAAGCTGATCATCAAACAAGGGATTGGGAATTTCGGTGAGGTCACGCCAAACCTGTATCGTGGAGCGCAACCGAACGCCGTGGGATATCAAGAGCTGGCCAAGATGGGTGTCAGTATCGTGGTCGATCTTCGATTGACGGGCAAGGATGCAGAGAGTCGCGAAGTAAGGAAGCTCGGAATGCAGTTTGTTGCCATTCCCTGGCATTGTTATTTTCCGAAAGACAAAGTCTTCGCCCGATTCCTCGAGCTTCTCCGCGAGAACCGCGGCAAGAAAATCTTCGTGCATTGCCGCTATGGCGATGACCGCACCGGCATGATGGTTGCCGCCTATCGCATGGCGGTAGAAGGCTGGACTCCAGAGGAAGCTCGCAAAGAAATGAAGCAATTCGGATTTCATCACCTGGTTTGTCCGTCGCTTGGGCCCTATGAAAGGGACTTTCCCGAACACTTGAAAAAGAATCCAGCTTTTCAGGCGTCGACTGCTCAGGAGAATTCAGGGGTCGTACGCTGAGTCGTGCTTTGAATCTCAGCGCGCAAACGGAGCGGTGGACCACACCCATGCCATGCTGCCCAGCGCAATTGCATTCCAGCCGAGCATAAACATTCGCATCTGGGCAAGGGAGTAAGGCTGGCTGCGCCAGACGGTCATCGCATCCAGAACGAACCACAACGCGCCGAACATCAGCGCACCGGCAATCCAGAAATTGCCAAAGTAGGCATAGACCACGATCGCTTCCACGACCAGCATGCTCGAAATCAGGAATTTTGATGGGAGCACTCCGATGACAGTGGCAGTTGTGCGACGGCCACTCAGGCGGTCGGGCTCGATGTCCATGATTTCGCCAAAGACATGCGAGTGCATCGCAAACAACGCTCCGAAGAGCATCGCCGGCCAACGTAATTGTGGAGCGTGATTCAGCACGCTGCTCAGTACGAAAACCAGAAGGTATCCGGCTTGGTTGAGTATGTCGAACGGAGGATTGCCCTTCAAACCGTAACGAGGAAAATTGTAGATCGCCGTAAACGCGACCAACGCGGCGAACCAAAGCAGTGCGTTCGCTCCGATTATGTACAAGAAGATGGCGGCAAAGATCAACTGCACAAGGGCAATCTGAAGCGGCAGGCGGGCAAGCTGGTCACGTGATCCACGAGCACCGAACAGGAACGTCCCTTTACGGGGATTGAAGCGGTCTATGTCCGCGTCCGCCACATCATTCCACCCGTAGATGATGAGCCCGAGCGGCAGGGTCACGTAGATCAGTCCTAGCCAAAATCCGGCAGAATGAAAAACGTGACGCTGTCCGAGGGGAAGCAAGTAGAACCATGCGGCAGTAGCCCAAAGACCGGGGCGCGAAGCTTTGACAACGAAGGCGAGAGTCGACAAACGCTCCGCTATCGTAGCTTCGGCGGTTGTTGAAGTGGTCGTCGCCACTCACCATCGTACACGCGTAGCTTAGGCCTCTTCTTGCTCTTTCAGCTTCGCAATCACGCTGAAATCCTCCAGTGTGGTGGTATCACCCTTCACTTCCCCGTTGGTTGCGAGTTCGCGCAGCAGGCGGCGCATGATTTTTCCGCTGCGGGTTTTTGGAAGCGAGTCGGTAAAGCGGATGTCATCGGGCTTGGCTAACGCTCCAATTTCCTTGGAGACCCACTTGCGAAGTTCTTCTTTCAGCTCGGCCGTAGGCTTGCGCCCACCTTGCAGAGTAACGAACGCGGCAATGGCTTGGCCTTTCACTTCGTCGGGACGCGCTACTACGGCGGCTTCGGCAACGAAATCGTGAGCCACCAAAGCCGACTCAACCTCCATGGTGCTCAGGCGATGACCGGACACGTTGATCACATCATCCACGCGGCCCATGATCCAGTAGTAGCCATCTTTGTCTTTGCGCGCACCGTCACCGGTAAAATACGACGGTGGAATTTGCGACCAGTACTGCTTCACATAGCGGTCGGGATCACCATAGATGGTGCGCAACATCCCTGGCCACGGTTGCTTCAAAACGAGGAATCCGCCAGAGCCTTCTGGAACTGGCTCACCTTCCATCGTGACAATCTCAGGCACAACTCCAGGGAACGGCTTCGTCGCAGAACCGGGTTTCGTCGCGACCGCGCCTGGAACCGGCGTGATCATGATGTGCCCGGTTTCAGTTTGCCACCAAGTATCAACAATCGGGCAACGGTTATGGCCGATGACTTCGCGATACCACATCCAGGCTTCGGGATTGATCGGCTCTCCTACCGTTCCTAGCAGGCGAAGACTAGTTAGCTTGTGCTTTTTCGGCCACTCACTTCCCCATCGAATAAATGTCCGGATTGCGGTGGGTGCGGTGTAAAGAATATTGACTTGGTGCCGGTCAACGATTCTCCAGAAGCGGTCGGGCTCAGGGAAATTCGGCGCGCCTTCATACATCAGGCTGCTGGCGCCGTTCATCAGGGGACCATAGACAATGTAGCTGTGTCCGGTGACCCAAC
>WNFZ01005149.1_pt1 | contig 20494 bp, 20 predicted proteins | sample 5400081 | NCBI WGS metagenome assembly WNFZ01 (sample SAMN13153365, study PRJNA577476) | soil metagenome | isolation source: 80 cm soil or saprolite under grassland replicate 1 | place: USA:California | collected 2016-06-15
AGTCCGGCCGACCTTGGAGCACGTGCTCTTCAGGCGGAAGCTGACACGCGGAACCGTCCGCGAAGCTAAGCCGGATCAAGCCGTCGAGGCCGTTCCAGTCCGGCAGCACCTCGTACACCAGCCGGAAAGACTGCTCCGAGCGCTCGGCCTCCTCGCGGCAGGCCCAAACAGCCCACGACGAAAAGCCCGGAACCTTCGCGCGGTCGCCTGGGCGCACCTCGCGATCACGCGCAAGCCGATCACGGTTTCTATCGGTTTGGATGCGGTCGAGAGGCGGCCTTGACCGAGAGAGCAAAACCGCCGCGCGTGCGGCGGTTTTGGCTTGTTTCCTGCCACAGGGCCGGCAGGACTCGAACCTGCAACCCCCGGTTTTGGAGACCGGTGCTCTGCCAGTTGAGCTACGGCCCTCGGCGGCGACCATGATACCGGCGTGGGACGGCGCCCCCTCGCGGCTCTCTTCGCCCTCCTGACCGCAGGGTTCCTCGCGATCGGCATCTACGCGGCCTTTGCGGGCGGAACGGCCTGGGTGATCGCAGTCGCCTGCGCGGCGCTCGCAACCTGGATGGGGGAGCTAGCCTTTCGGACTTTCCGGTAAGACCCCTATTCTCTGCGGAATGGCTGAGGGGACGACGGACACCAAGGTCCTCTGGCAGGAGTTCAAGAGGACAGGCGACAGGGCGCTCAGGGACCGCCTCATCCTCACGTACGCCCCGTTGGTCAAGTACGTGGCCGGCCGGCTCGGCAGCGGTCTCCCCGCGCACGTCGAGGAGGGCGACCTCGTCTCCTACGGCCTCCTCGGGCTGATCGGAGCGATCGAGCGGTTCGATCCCAGCCGCGACATCAAGTTCGAGACGTATGCGATCGCACGCATCAAGGGTTCGATCATCGACGAGCTCCGGTCGATGGACTGGGTGCCTCGCTCCGTGCGAGCTCGCGCACGAGACATCGAGCGGGCGATCGCCTCGCTCGAGGCGCGTCTGACCCGCGCGCCCACCGACGAAGAGATCGCCGAGAAGCTCGGAATCACCGAGCCCGAGTTCCAGGACGCATTGCTCGAGATCTCCCGCTCTTCGATCGCTGCGCTCGACGAGCTCTGGGCCAGCCCCGGCTCGAGCGGCGACGCGGTCGCCCTCATCGACACGATCGAGGATCCGGACGCACTCGAGCCGCAGTCGGCGATGGCGCACACGGAGTTGCGTGAAGCGCTCGGCGACGCCATCTCGCGTCTGCCCGAGCGCGAGAAGCTTGTCGTAACGCTCTACTACTACGAGGAGCTCACGCTCCGGGAAATCGGCGAGGTGCTAGGCGTCACCGAGTCGCGCGTCTCCCAGTTGCATACGAAGGCAATTCTGCGCTTGAAAGCAAGGCTCTCCTCGTCTGTAGCTAGGACCACGAGCGAGTAGTCGCTAGACTCGCCCTCCGTGCCCGCAACGGAGTCCAGCAAGATCCGCAACGTGGCCGTCGTGGGCCATCGCGGCGCAGGCAAGACGTCGCTCGTCGAGGCCCTTCTCTTTCAGGGCGGCGCCACGAACCGCCTCGGAACCGTGGAGCAGAGCTCCACGGTGGCCGACTGGGACGAGGACGAGCAGAAGCGGCAGATGTCGCTCTCGGCCTCGCTCTGCCACGTCGAATGGCAGGACCGGAAGATCAACCTCATCGACACGCCCGGCGATCCAGGCTTCCAGGCGGACACGCTCGCCGCGGTTCGCGTCGTCGAGGGTGCGCTCTTCGTCGTGAACGGCGTCAACGGCGTCGAGGTGCAGATGAGCCGGCTCTGGGACCGCAGCGAGCAACTGGGGCTCTCACGGCTGGTGTTCGTGAACATGCTCGACCGTGAGCGCGCAGACTTCTTCACCGTCCTCGAGCAGCTGCGCTCCCAGCTCTCGAACCGCTGCGTCGCGGTCAACATCCCGATCGGGCGCGAGCATGAGCTCAAAGGGATCGTCGACCTTTTCCACATGCGCGCCTACCTCTCTCCGGAGGGCGGGAAGGAAGCCGACCCGGTCGACATCCCGAAGGAGATTGCCGGGGAGGCCGCGGAATACCGAGAGAAGCTCGTTGACGCCGTCGTCGAGACGGACGAGGCGCTGATGGAGCGCTACCTCGAGGAGGGAGAGGTCTCCGGAGACGAGCTGGCTGCCGCCCTCAAGAACGCGGTGGTCGCCGACGAGCTCTTCCCGGTGGCGTGCGGCTCGGCGACGCAGAATCTCGGCACGACCGGCCTTCTCGACCTGCTCGTCGAGGGCATCCCCTCTCCGGCCAAGAAGCCGCTCCAGCTCGAGGTGGGCGCGAACGGCGCCGCTGCCTTCGTCTTCAAGACGGTGGCCGATCCCTTCGCGGGGCGCATCAACGTCTTCCGCGTCCTTTCGGGCGAGATCGCTGCGGACTCGAACCTCGTGAACCCGCGGACGAAAGGGAAGGAACGCGTCGGCCAGCTGCTCGTCCTCCAGGGCAAGGAGCACACGACTTCGCCCACGTTCGTCGCCGGCGACATCGGGGCCGTCGCCAAGCTGAAGGACGTCATGACGGGCGATCTCCTCGTTGCGTCCGACCAGGGCGTCGAGGCCCCGACGCTCGATTTCCCCCAGCCGGTGATGAGCTTTGCGATCACGCCCAAGGCGAAGGGCGACGAGGAGAAGATGGCGACCTCGCTCCGGCGTCTCGCGGAGGAGGATCCGACGCTCGTCATGCGCCGCGACGAGCAGACCGGTGAGCAACTGCTCGCCGGCCTGTCGCAGATTCACGTCGAGGTGGCTGTCGAACGGATGCACCGGCGGTTCGGCATCGACGTCGAGCTCCACCAGCCGCGCGTCCCCTACCTCGAGACGATTCGCAAGGAAGCGAAGGCGCAGGGCCGCTACAAGAAACAGACCGGAGGGCGCGGGCAGTTCGGCGACTGCCACATCGTGCTCGAGCCCCTGCCCGGGCACGAGGGCTACGAGTTCGTGGACAAGATCGTCGGCGGAGTCATCCCGCAGAGTTTTCGCCCGGCCGTGGACAAGGGGATCCAGGAGACGATGGCGCGCGGCGAGCTGGCCGGCGCTCCCGTGCGGGGGGTACGCGTCCTCTTGGTAGACGGCTCGTACCACAACGTCGATTCCTCGGAGATGGCGTTCAAGATCGCTGGCTCGATGGCCTTCAAGTCGGCTTACGAGAAGGCCGACCCCGTCCTCCTCGAGCCGATTATGGCGCTCGAGGCGACAGTTCCCGACGATACCCTCGGCGCGGTCAACGGCGATCTCAATTCACGCCGCGGCCGGCTGCTCGGGATGGAGCCGAGCGCCGGCATGACGACGATTCGCGCCGAGGTGCCGATGGCGGAGGTGCTCACCTACTCTCAGTCGCTCACCTCGATGACGCACGGGCGTGGGGACTACTCGCTCAGCTTCCTCCGCTACGAGGAAGTGCCCGCGCACATCGCGCAGAAGATCGTGGAGGAGACCAAGCGGGAGCGAGAGGAGGCGAAGGCTTCGTGATCCACCCGACACGACCCTCCGGCTTCCGGACGCGGCAACCTCACCGGGAGGATCGCTGCTGATCGTGCGTCGTCAGGATGTCTACCGCACCTGCGCGGTCTGCCACCGCACGCTCCTGATGGGCGAGCGGTCGGTCCGCTTCACACCCGGCGGGGAGGACTGGGTCGACGTCTGCGCGCTCTGCACCGAGCAGGCTGACGAGCACGGCTGGATTCGCGAAGGGACGCCGACGCAGCCGCTCGTGCCCGAGGCGCCGCGGAAGCGGCGCCGGTTCGGTGGGCTCGGCGCGCTGCTCGAGACCCGCAAGCCCGAGCCCGAGCACGTCGTCTCGGAGCCCGTGCTCCGGCGCCTGTCGCCGCCCGAGCAGGCCATGGTCGAAGCCGCCGAGCTCTTCAACGACAGCGCCTACCGGCGGACGATCGCCGGAATCGCGAAGAGCCTCGGCGAGGCGCGCGTCAGCTTCCTGCACCTCTCGGGCACGAATCCCGAGGTTGTCATCACGGTCGCGTGGGACATCTCCTGGTACCAGTACCGCGTCGTCTTCGAGTCGGCCCAGCCGGTCCGCCTCGCGGAGAGAGGCTACGAGTTCGACGATCTCGAGGACCGCTTCAAGGGCTGGAACGGGAACCTCGGGCCGGATGGGCGCCTGACGCCCGACATCCCCAAGATCTAGGATTCACCCTCCGGGGGAGGGAGCCGGCGACTCCCCGCACTAAGATTCGCCCGTGATCTATTGCGTCATCCCTCAGGAGCTCAAAGACGAGCTCTATGACAGGCTCGTCGAGTACTACAAGGACAACTCGAACGTCGAGGTGATCGTCGACCGACGAACGGGTCCCGACCGCCGGCGGGAGAGGGCATCTGCCGAGGTGATGGAGCAGCGCAAAACTCGTGATCGCCGCCGTGGCCGCGTCCCGGGAACTTTCCCTTCCACGGATCTCCCCGAAGAAGCCGCCTAGCTACGCGAAGGCGAGTGGCTCAGGAGAGACCATGAAGGTGAACTTCGGCTCGCTGGGGTCGCCACAGCACCAGTAGTCCACGACTGCCCAACGATTTCCCTTCACCTCGAATTGCTCTTCCAGGATCGCCTGCCCGTCCAGCGACTCGGCGTAGATCACGTGCCGGCCGTCATCGAGGCTGAACCGGAACTCGACCCAGTTGTGCTGGTTCAGCACGTCGAAGTCGTCGTCCACGGCAGGCCGGCCGTCGATCAGGACTCGGATGTCTACCGTGTCCCGGTCGAAGCTCTGGTTCGAGACATAGAGGACCAGGTTGCCGTTCTTGGCCGGCTGTCGCGGAGGCGGCCCCTCCGCGACAGGAGGCACTCCCTCCATGCCTCCGCCGCATGCGGCGAGGGCGAGCGTTCCAAGCGCGAGGGCGAATAGACGACGTTTCATGTCCGCTTTGACGTTCTCGGGGCGCGAAAGGTTCCCTCGGTAGGATGCGACGCATGGCGACGACCGGAGCGAAGACCTTCCAGAACTACATCGGCGGCGAGTGGGTAGACGCCGCGAGCGGCGAGACGTTCGAGAGCTATAACCCTGCAACCGGGGAGCTAATCGGGGTCTTCCCGAAGTCGAGCGTCGAGGATGTCGACCGCGCCGTCGAGGCCGCTAAGAACGCGTATGAGCGCTGGCGCCTCGTGCCCGCCCCGAAGCGCGCCGAGATCCTCTTCCGCGTCGGCCAGCGCTTCATCGACCGCAAGGACGAGCTCACGGAGCTGATGGTCCAGGAGATGGGGAAGGTTCGCGCCGAGGCCGGGGGAGACGTCCAGGAAGCGATCGACATGACGTACTACATGGCCGGAGAAGGTCGCCGCCTCTTCGGCCAGACGACTCCGTCGGAGATGCCCGACAAGTTCCAAATGAGCCTCCGCATGCCGATCGGCGTCGTCGGGGCCATCACGCCCTGGAACTTCCCCATTGCCATCCCGAGCTGGAAGATCGCGCCCGCCCTCGTGTGCGGCGACACGGTCGTCTTCAAGCCGGCCACCGACACGCCCGCGCTCGGCGAGCGCTTCGTGGAGATCTTCGAGGAGGCGGGCCTACCGCCGGGCGTTCTCAACATCGTTCACGGAGGAGGAGGGACCGTCGGCGAGCGGCTCGTGAAGCACCCCGACGTCCCGCTCATCTCCTTGACGGGTTCCCGGGAAGTGGGCATCAAGACCGCCGAGAACGGCGCCTCCTACCTCAAGCACGTCCACCTCGAGCTCGGCGGCAAGAACGCGATCATCGTTATGGACGACGCCGACATCGATCTTGCGGTGGACGGCATCGTCTGGTCGGCCTTCGGCACTTCGGGTCAGCGCTGCACCGCTGCGAGCCGTGTCATCGCTGCGGGCAAGGTCTACGACCAGGTCCAGTCGAAGCTCGTCGATCGTGTGGAGCAGCTCACCCTCGGGAACGGGCTCGACGACGACGTCGAGATCGGCCCGGTCATCAATCGCGCCGCGCTCGAGAAGATCCATTCCTACACCGAGATCGGCAAGGACGAGGGCGCCAAACTCCTCACCGGTGGGGAGATCGCGACCGAGAACGGTCTCGACAAGGGTTTCTTCTACCGCCCGACGGTCTTCGCCGACGTCGATCCGCAGATGCGCATCGCCCAGGAGGAGATCTTCGGCCCCACCACCGCGCTCATCCGCGCGAACGACATCGACGAGGCGATCAAGATCGCGAACGGGATCGAGTTCGGCCTCTCCTCGTCGATCTTCACCCGCGACGTGAACAAGGCGTTCCGGGCCATCCGCGACCTCAACGCCGGGATCACCTACATCAACGCGGGCACAACCGGCGCCGAAGTGCACCTGCCCTTCGGCGGCACGAAGCAGACCGGGAACGGGCACCGCGAGGCCGGCCAGGCCGCGCTCGACTTCTACACGGAGTGGAAGTCGGTCTACGTCGACTACTCGGGCAAGCTCCAGCGGGCCCAGATCGAGATCGACTAGCCGGGGATCGGTCCGGTGCCGAGCAACGCCAGAATCCCGAAGACGACCATCGCCATGAGGGCGAGCGCCCACGGGCCGAGCAGGAGGACAAGCCCTGTGACGGCGTAGCCCATCCCCCGGGCGCCGGCCGATGCGCGCCCGACGCCCTGGAGGCCGAGGACGATCCCGCCGAGAAAAGCGAGCGACCCGAGCATCGGTATCCACACGAGGGCGTCGTTGGTGACATCCGGCTCGGTCAGGAACGCGCCGCCGAGGATTCCCCAAGCGAAGACCGAGAGAAAAAAGGCGCCGAGCGCCTGAGGGTTGTCGGGCCGCGCCGTCGGCGATTCGACGAGAGGCGGGTCTGGCGTGCTTGGCATGCCCCGTGCCCGCCCAAGCTCGCGCGCAAGCTCTTCAAGGCGCTCGAGGCGACGAGCGAGCGGGGGATGCGTGGGGAACATGCGCATCGGATCGACCGAGAAGCCGTGCGACGCGCTTCTTGTTGGCAAAACGAAGAAGGCGTTCATCGCAGATGCTCCACGCAAATCCTCATTCGGAATGAGCGGCACCTGGTCGGCGATCTTCTGCAGCGCGCTCATGAGCTGCTCGGGCGCACCCGTGAGAAGAGCAGCACCGCGGTCGGCGACGAACTCGCGGTAGCGGGAAATCGACATCACGAGCAATGTTGCGAAGGCGTAGGTCATCCAGGCGACCAGCACGACAGGCAGGAGGTAGAGGAGGAGCATCGTGAACCCGATCTTCCCGGGAATGCTCGGGCTGGTAGCCGGAAGCGAGACGAAGCCCCAAAGAAGCTTGCGCCCCAGGAGCGCCGGCGCGGCGGAGATCGTCATGACGATCGCGTCTCGGTTGGCGATGTGGGCCAACTCATGGGCGAGGACCGCTTCGAGCTCCTCCTCGTCGAGGCGATCGACGAGACCTCTAGTGACGACGACGATCGCGTTCCTGGCATTCGTGCCGGCAGAAAACGCGTTGGGCACCTCCGTCGGCATGACCGCCAGCCGTGGGGCAGGCATGTCCGCCATTGCGCAGAGCCGCTCGAGCATCGGCTCGAGCCGGATTGTCTCCGGACCGGCGTCGAGGTTAGCTCTCGCTAGCGAGAGCGCGAGGAGCTCGGAGAGGTGCGGAGCGCATGCAAGTAGGCCGAGCGCCCCGAGGGCGACGAGGACAGCAACCATTCCGCCCCAGATGAAGTAGCCCATCGCCACAAGCCAGAGGAAGAAGGGGAGGTACAAGGCACCGAGCAGCACGAGCGCGATCGCCATGCGCAGGGAGAGCCCCCAGTCCCTCCCAAACGATCGACGTTCCATACCCGAGACCTCGTGCTCTACGGTTTGCCCCCAATGAGTCTCGACTGTGCCCTCGCCACGTCCCTCACCCGAATGGGTGAAAGCGCCCTCCGCGCCGGTGCGGTCCCGACTGTTCGGGCGGAAACGTGAACCGCAAGCTAGTCGTCTTCGTTCCGCGAGAAGCCCTCGACACGGTCCGGGAGGCTCTCTTCGCGGCCGGCGCGGGCCGGATCGGCGATTACGAGCGCTGCTCCTGGTACACGGCGGGCACCGGGACGTTTTGGGGCGGCGAGAAAACAAGCCCGGCGATCGGGGAGCGGGGGAGGGAGCAGCGTGTCGCGGAACTGCGCCTCGAGACCGTCTTCCCGGAGGAGCGCCACGAGGACGTGATTGCAGCCCTGCGAAGCGCCCATCCGTACGAAGAGCCCGCCTTCGACGTCTACCCTCTCCTGTGAAGGCGCGGCTCTACACGGACGGGGGAGCCCGCGGCAACCCCGGCCCCGCGGCAGCGGCCTACGTCCTCGAGACAGAAGACGGGACCGTGCTCGACGCTCGCGGCGAGACGATCGGCGTGGCAACCAACAACGTGGCCGAGTACCGCGCGCTCGTGGCGGGTCTCGCCAAGGCGTTGGAGCTCGGAGTGGACGAGCTGGAGGTCGTCTCCGACTCCGAGCTGCTCGTCAGGCAGATGAACGGCGAATACCGGGTCAAGAACGCAGCGCTGATCGATCTCTCGCTCGATGCCGCCCAACTCGGCAGACAGATCGGTCGCGTCCGCTACCGCGCGGTGAGGCGGACGGAGAACGAGCTGGCCGATGCCCTCGTGAATGAGGCCTTGGATGCAGCGGAGGACCGGCTATGATGGGCACGCTCTCGCGCGGATGTAGCTCAGTTGGTAGAGCGTCTGCTTGCCATGCAGAAGGTCGTCCGCTCTAAAAGACCTCGACAAATGGCTGTTTTGTTCTCGCATCTGAGAACTAGAACGCAATTTTGTCCCAGGTGTCCGAGCAACGAGTCGATCGCTTTTACGGCTCAAGAGATATGAGACTCGTCGAGACTAATGGCGCATGCCTGCGCGTGCATGGTCCGGGCGCACAGCGACGCGCCGCGACGAGGGGGGGTGCAGGTTTGGTTCTGTGACGGGCGGGTTTGTCGCCCTGCGACCTCGTCTCTCACCCGCGTGTGGCATCGAAGACTCAGATGCGCCCCCAGGAATGGCGTGATCTGCAGGCGGATCGAGTTGTCACCCCACAGCGGTCCCGAACGCCGCCTACCCGAGGTGGCAAGCGTTGAGGCGTCTGTCAGAACCGAGTCAGACGTTGAATCGGTGGCATGCCGACGATATCCTGGCTAAGGGTCCTTTCCGACCCGAAGGCGGAGTTGTGTGCGCCTGACGGGCCTGGCTTAGGCGTCATGCTTGACAGGCGAGCGGTCAGCCGGTGCCACGAACAGTACGGGGCCGGAGCCCTACGACCAGTGCTCGTATCAGACCAGGGAAACCGTGACTTCAAGCCAGCGCCTCAAGGGAAAAGTCGCCGTCGTCACGGGCGCGACGAGTGGTTTCGGGGAGGCGATTGCCCGCCTTTTTGCTACGGAGGGCGCGGCGCTTGTTCTCGGCGGCCGACGCTCAGGCGCCGGGGAGGCGCTCTCCGCAGAGCTTCGCAGCCTCGGCGCTGATGCCCAGTTCGTGGCAGGAGACGTGGGCAACGAGCGCGATGCGGATGCGCTGGCGGCTTGCGCGCGCGGCGCGCATGGCCGCATCGACGTCCTTGTCCTAAACGCAGGAATTGGCTACCCAGGTACAGGCCCGTTCTGGGAGGTTCCGCCTCAGGAGTTCGATCTCGTATTCGGCACAAACGTTCGCGGTGTTTGGCTCTGCGCGCGCGCCGCTGCTCCACTCCTCGGTCGGGGCGCATCCGTGGTGGTGATGGCATCGATGTCGAGCTTCGTTGTGTATCCAGGCGAGACCGTGTACAGCGCAAGCAAGGGCGCCGTTCTGCAGCTTGCGCGCGGGATGGCCGGTGATCTCGCTCCCCGGGGCATACGCGTGAACGCACTCTGCCCTGGCATTTGTGACACTCCACTCACTCGCTGGTTCATCGATACTGCCGATGATCCGACCGCAACCGAGGCCGAATTCGCGGCCTTTGCCCCGCTCGAGCGTATGGGCACGGCCGACGAGATAGCGCGAGCGACTCTATTCCTGGCTACGGAAGACTCCTCCTACTGCACGGGGTCGAGCCTTCTGATCGACGGTGGGGCGACCATCCGCTAGGTTGGACGGGACGGGGGAGGACTTGAGCCGAGCCTTCGATGGCCGCGTTGTGATCGTGACCGGCGGAGCGACCGGAATCGGCGCCTCGTCGGCCCGCGCGTTCGCGCGCGAGGGAGCCAGCGTCTTCATTCTGGACGTCAATGTGCCGGATGGAGAGAGGACTGCAGCCGAGATCGCCTCCTCAGGGAGCTCCGGGTCTTTTCGAGAAGCGGACGTGGCGGACGAAGAGGCAGTTCGGCAAGCCGTTCAAGAGATCGTCTCCGAGCACGGGCGCCTCGACGTGATGCATGCAAACGCCGGAATCGAGCTGGCGAAGACGATCGCCGATACTTCAGTGGAGGAATGGCGGCGAGTACTGGACGTCAACCTGACCGGCGTCTACCTCGCGTGCCGCTTCGCCCTGCTTGAGATGGTGAAGCAGCGTTCAGGCGCGATCGTCATCACCGCTTCCCCTCATGCGCTTGTGACTACGCCTGACGCAGGAGCCTATGCTGCCTCGAAGGGCGGTGTGCTTGCGCTAACCCGTGCACTCGCTCTCGAGGGCGCTCCGAACAATGTCCGTGTCAATGCCGTGCTTCCCGGCGGGACGGACACGCCCATGCTTCATCGGGAGGCCATGGTCGCGTCCGACCCGGAGGCGCAGCTCAAACGCTTCGCTGCCATCCACCCGCTCAATCGCCTCGGCCGTCCCGAGGAGGTCGCCGAGGGGGTGCTGTTCCTTGCGTCGGATGCGGCGTCGTTCGTGACCGGTACCGCTCTCGCCGTCGACGGCGGCCTGCTCGCAGTCCAGTCCGGTGGACCTCCTCTCAGCTATACGGACTGACAACCGAAGGGTTGGTCGACTGTCCCGTCCGGACTTCCTAGCGTCCCCATTCGCTGACGCTGCAGTACCTCGAAGAGCTCTAAGCGCGCGCGTGATGAGCGGGCCTCTTGACCGGCCCCTGCGGCGAAAGTACGGTCGGATCTCTTCGATCTCACCCTAATTCCACGCCGAGGGCCAATGCGCATCGAGCACTTCGACACAGAGTGGGGGAACCCGGGAAGCTACTCCCAGGCTGTTCGTTTTGGGGACCTCATTTTCACCTGCGGCCAGTTAGGCGCCGAACCAGGCGGACCGACAGTCGACTTCGAGACACAGGCGAGGACGGCCCTCGAGCGACTCGTGTCGGTGGTCAGCGCGTCTGGTGGTGGGGCCGACACGATCGTGAGGATCAATGGGTTCCTCGCGAGCATGGAGGACTTTCCCGTGTACGACCGCATCTATCGAGAGGTCATCGGCGTCGAGCCCAAGCCAGCTCGAACGACGGTGCAGATAGGCGGCTTCGTGCCGCCGCTGCTTGTCGAGGTTGATGCGGTCGCCGTCGCGCGTGAGACCCTGGGCGGGGCGCCTTCCTAAGGAGCACGGGGCCACGCGATTCGCCGAAAAGGTAGCGATCGTCACCGGCGCAGCCAGCGGAATTGGTGAGGCCACCGCTCGGCTCCTTGCGGGCGAGGGCGCAAGCGTCGTCCTTGCAGATATCCAGGACGCCGCTGGAGCCCACGTCTTGGACGAGATTCAACGCACCGGCGGTACAGCGCGCTACAAGCACTGCGACGTTGCCTCCCTCGGTGACTGGAATGCATTGGCGAGCTATGCGATCGGCCAGTTCGACCGGATCGACATCGTGCACAACAACGCGTACACGATCGTACGCGGCCCGACCCACGAGCTTGATGAGAGAGACTGGAACCGGCAGATCGATGTCTGCCTGAAGCAGGTTTTTCTGTCGGTCAAGACGTGCATCCCACATCTGATCGAGTCACAGGGCGTGATGATCAATACATCTTCAGTGCACGCCCACATGGGCTTCAGCCAGCATGCTGCCTACGACGCCGCGAAGGGAGCGATCAGTGCGCTCACCAGGCAACTCGCCGTCGAATATGGGCCCGAGGTGCGGGTGAACGCCGTGCTTCCTGGGGGGATTCTGACGGCCGCCTGGGAAGGAGTGAGCAAGGAAGACATAGCGCACTTCGCCAACCAGGCCGTCGCAAAAAGGCTTGGGCACCCCGCGGAGGTTGCCGCGGCTGTTGCCTTCCTCGCCTCGGAAGATGCCTCCTACATCACAGGCGAGGGCATCGTGGTCGACGGGGGCTGGAGCATCACGAGAGAGCAGTGAGGGCAAAGGAGCCATCATGCGCATCGAGCACATCGATCTGACCTTTCTCAACTTGCCTATGGTCCGACCCGAAGGTTGGGTCTGGGGACAGCGTTCCTCGTACACGGTCGGGCTCGTCGAGCTCCACACCGACGCCGGTATCTCCGGCATCGGCGAGGTCAATGTCTGCATGGGCCCGGATTCCGCTGTCATTCGGGCCATCACGGAGCAGATGTCCCGGAGTTTTGTCGGCGACAGTCCGCTCGCGCCTCAGCGAATGATCGCTCGCGTCATGGGGACGGGGTGGTACCCGTTCCACCGGACCGCAGCGCTTGTTCTGGGCGGTTTGGAGATGGCGTGTTGGGATGTGATGGGGAAATACCTCAAACAGCCCATCTCCGCGTTCTTTGGCGGTGCCCTTCGAGACTCGTTCCCCTCCATGTACTACATCCAGCTTCAGGACCTGGACCTCATGGTCGAGCAGGCGCGTGATGCGGTCCGACGCGGGTTCGGAACGATCTACTTCAAGGTCGGCATCGACGAGGAGCGAGACGTCGAGCTGGTCACCCGTGTCCGGGAGGCGATTGGCTTCGGTCCCAAGATCCGAGTCGATGCGAACGAGGCATGGTCCCCTGGGACAGCGGTACGCGTCCTCCGGCGAATGGCGCCATGCGTGCTGGAATACATCGAGCAACCCGTCTCGATGTTCGACATAGATGGTCTTGCACACGTGCGTACCGCAAGCGGCGTCGCTGTCGCTGCCAATCAGTCGTCATGGGGCTCCCAGTCGATCCTCGAGATCATTCGCAAGAACGCAGCCGACGTCCTCATGACCGATCCTCACCAGGAAGGTGGACTCCTCCCGACAAAGAGGGTGCTGGGGCTCTGCGAGATGGCGGGCCTTCCCTTCGTCAACCATGCCTACAACGCTACGACGATCACGCTCACCGCACACATGCAAGTCATGAGCACTTCGAGCGCGTGCGTACTTGCGATCCAGGGCCATCCCGACTTCCTTGCTGACGACTATGTAACGGAGCCCCTCGACTACACGGGAGGCCGACTCGCCGTGCAGGATCGTCCTGGCCTTGGCCTGGAGATCGATCCCGACAGGGTCGCACGCTACGCAGCAAAGTTTGAAGAGGAGGGAATGGCCAACGTCTACCCGACCTCCCGGGAAGCTCCCGTGGCCTTCTTGCCTGCTTTCTAACGCAATGCGCTTTCAGACTGCTCGAACACAGGATGCTCTCTCTGGTGCCGGCGTTGAGTCGGCGCTGCTCTCCTCCACACCGAGCGTCGCTTACACGGGCGGCTACTCGCCTTCGTGGGAAATGTGGCCCGGGTACAACCCGTATGTTCCGGAGCCAGTTCTCTGCTGCGCCTGGCCGGACCGCGACCCCGTGCTTCTCCTACCGAACTACTACGCACCTTATGGGGAGGCTTGCCCGATCGAGATCGATATCTTCCCCACTTACTCGCACACGAGTCCCCTCGACCAGGTCGCTGAGGTGGCGAAGGCAGCCGCTGCGCGTCTTGGCTCGCGAGTCGGGCGGCTCGGCTACGAGGCGCGGACGCTACCGGCTGGGACGAGGGAAGTGATCGAATCTCACGTCACAGTCAGCCAGTGGGTCGACATTTCTGACGCGCTCGAGCGTATGCGGGTCGTAAAAGCGCCCGAGGAGATTGATGCGATACGTCGAGCGTCGGAGATCGCTGACCTCATCCAGCAGTTTGTCAAAGACTCCGCCGAACCAGGGCGCCGCGAGATCGATGTCGCCGCCGAGGCGATCGCCGCGGCCTGGGGGCAAGCTGGGCATCGCTTCGCCATCCTCGTTCAGCTTTCGAGTGGGCCGGCGACGGCGGCGACGGGCGGATGGGAGCCGGGCGAGCGCGTGATTGCCAAGGGAGATCTGATCTGCACCGACACCGCCCCCTGGCTCGGTGGGTATTGGAGCGACACCTGTAACGGGATCGTGGTCGGAGAGCCGGCGGCACGTCACCGTGAGATCTTCGCCATTGTGCATGACGCCCTCGAGGCGGGTATCGCCGCAGCCCGACCAGGTGTCGCGGCGCAGGTTGTTGACGAGGCCTGCCGGTCGATCGTCAGGGCAGCGGGGTTCGACTACCCCCACCACTCCGGGCACGGACTCGGGCTCGCGCATACCGAGCAGCCGAGGATCACGCCGGACTCGACGGAGATGATCGAAGAGGGCATGGTTCTTGCGCTCGAACCCGGCATCTACATCGAGGGTTGGGGCGGTTTTCGCCACGAGCACGTTTTTGCCGTCCACGGGGACGGCAACGAACTGCTTTCTCAGTTCCCGCATACGCTCTGATCCATTGCTCGGACGCTTGCGGTGAACACGATCACGCTCTCCGATACACGAGCGCGAGCCGAGATAGCCCTCGCCGAAGGCGGGCGGGTGCAGCACTTAGTGGACCTCGTGTCCGGTCGCGAGCTGCTCTACCAGAGGGCAGCGCCGGAGGTCGTACTGACCGACTTCGCAACGAGCTGCCCCGGGGGCTGGGTCGAGCTATTCCCGAACGATTCGCCTTGGTCCAGCCATCCCGACCACGGGCGACTCTGGTCGACGTCGTTCGACGTCCTAGAGCATGCGGGCCGCGGCGTCGTACTCGAGGCCCACCTGGTGGACCCGCCAGTAAGAGTTGTCCGCCGTTACGAGCTTCTCGATTCGACGCGTCGCGGACTCCGAATCGAGACCAATCTGCGTGCCCTCGGGAACACCGGACCATTTCTATGGGCAAGCCATCCGATGCTCGCCGTCTCGGAGGGATGGCGGATCGATCTCGAACGCGAGGCTCTCGAGTCCGATTCCGAGATGCCAGGACGTTTTCAGCCGACAACGAGACTCGATGAGGGTCAGCGCGAACGAGCACTTATCGTTCCGGCACCCAACCAAGGGTGGTCGGAGGTCCTCTACGCCTCGGGGTCACACCAGGCTCGTGTCTCCTCTCCCGATCGCTCGAGAACAACGCGGGTCGCATGGGACGAAGATTTCCTGCGCCATCTGTGGATCGTGACGGTCAGCGGCGTTCACGATCTCGACCTCTGCCTGCTCTTCGAGCCCTGTACGAGCCGCCCGTACCGGCTCGAGGAGGCCATTGATCTCGGAGAGGCGGTGTCTCTACGAGAAGGCGAGGAGAGGGCGTGGTGGACGGAGGTCGAGTCACTCGACGCGGTCGCGTGACGCTCCATCACCGCTCGGGCGCCTCGACTTCGGCCGCGGTCGCGAAGGAGGGCATCGTCCCTGGGCGCTCGATCTTGATCGTCGCGGCTCGAACCGCGTAAGCGACGGCATCCGCGAGGTCGTCTTCTGCACGGAGACGGACCGCAAGAGCGGCCAGGAATGCGTCTCCCGCCCCGGTCGTGTCAACTGCCTCCGCGACGCGGGTCGGCACGTGTTGTACGTGATCTCCTGCGGCGACGTAGGCGCCGGCCGCCCCGGCTGTCACCACGACCACCGGGATCGCAAGCCGCTCGAGAACCGCCGCGGCCAGCTCCGCGACCGGTGCCTCCCGACCCACCAGCTCGGCCGCTTCGTGCTCGTTCGGAACCAACACGTCGCAAAGTTCGAAGAGCTCGAACGGGACCGGCACGACGGGCGACGGGTTCAGAATCGTCCGGACGCGGCGTTCGCGCGCGATCCTGAACGCCTCCAGGGCGGCCTCCGGCGGAGCCTCGAGCTGGCAGATGACCGACGAGGCGCCATGGATCGCACTCGCTCGCCGGCGGACTAGCGGTGCGTCAAGCTGGGCGCTTCGCTCCATCGCGGTCGCGATCGCCGGGATGGCGTTGGGAGGGAGGAGCACGAAGCCGACGTCGGTCGCCCCGTTGACCACGACCGAGAAGCTGACATCGACGCCGACCTCCTCGAAGTAGCCAATGGCACGACGGCCGCGCTCGTCGTTCCCGACGACCGTGACGAGTCGGACCGGCACGCCTAGCCGCGCGACGGCGACCGCCTGGTTCGTCGCCTTGCCGCCGTCCATCGGCTCCTCATAGCCCCAGGCGAGAACGCTCTGGCCCTCCGCAGGGATCGAGTCGACGTGGAGGAGGAGCCCCTGTGCGTGGGCTCCGACTACGACGATCGGCCGGTCCTCATTCATCGGACCTTGACCGCCCTTACGTCGGCCGCGAGGGCCCTCCCGAGGGCGCGAGGTCGAGGAGCTTGGGCGTGCGCTCACCGGTCGAGACGTCAGTTCCCTCGCGTACTCGGACGGCGGCTCGAGGCTGCTTGACCGTGATCGACACGGGCCTTACTTTATGCGGATCGCCGAAAGAGGGTACCCGGGCGTCTCGGTCGATTCGCAGCAGCTTGCGGACTGGCTCGCGATACCGGTGGAGGAACTTCCGGACCGCTCGCCGATACCGCTCACGGTCTGCGCGACGAAGGACGACCTGTACCTGGATTTCGCGGAGGCGATGCTGACCGAGGCGGCCGAGGCGTCCCAGCGCGGGGAAGAGGTCGCCGTCATCGTGCCGCTCGGCCCTAAGGCGCACTACCCGCTGCTCGCACGCATGGTGAACGAGCGCCGCCTGTCGCTCGAGCACGTTACGTACTTCGGGATGGACCAGTGGCTCGACTGGCAGGGGCGCCCGCTCCCATGGGAGCATCCCTTCAATCTCGAGGCCTACTTCCACCAGCACTACCTGGATCTCGTCGACCCGAAGCTCCGCCCACGGCCCGAGAACGTCATCTTCCCGTCGGTACTCGACCTCGACCGTGCTTCGGAAGAGATCGCGCGCCGTGGAGAGATCGCCACGACGTACGGCGGCTTCGGCTTTCAAGGCCACCTCGCCTTCAACGAGCCTCCATCCTCGCGCTGGACGAGCGTCACCCTCGAGCAGCTCCGCGAGAGCCGTACCCGAATCACCCCAGTCGCGATTGACACGATCATCGCCCACGCCCAGAGGGCGCTCGGCGGGAACGTCTTCGGCGTCCCGCCGATGGCCGTGACGCTTGGAATGAGAGATCTCCTCTCGGCGCGGAGGATCCGCCTTTACACGGACGGGGGCGCCTGGAAGCAGACGATCCTCCGGATCCTCCTTTTCTCCGAGCCGACGGTCGACTATCCGGTCACCCTCGTCCACGACCATCCGGACATCCACGTGATCGTCGACGCGGAGTCGGCCGCGCCGCCTTCCGGGGAGTGGTGAGCCCGATGCGGATTTCGGACGTCGAGGTCACCGTGGTCTCGATCCCCTTCCGGGAGCCGGAGACATGGATCTGGGGTCGCCGGTACGGGATCACTAACGCGCTTGTCCAGGTCCAGACCGATGAGGGGGTGACCGGGATCGGGGAGTGTCCCGGCCATCCGAACGTCGCCTCCGTGGTGGGAGTCCTGGACGCGATCCGAGAGGTCGTCGTCAGCCAGGACCCGCTGAGGATCGAGCGGCTGCTGCAGCTGCTCCTCGCCCAGCGAGGCCTGCACCACTTCCGGCACACGGCCAACGTCGCGCTGGGCGGACTCGAGACGGCGCTCTGGGACATCGTCGGCAAGGTCGCTGGCCAGCCGGTCGCGAACCTGTTCGGAGGGCCCGTCCGCGACCGCGTCCCTTACTACTACTACATCCCGATGGGGCCTTCGGAGACCATGGCTGCACAGGCAGCCGACGGCGCAGCGGCAGGATTCGGGACGATCTACCTGAAGTCTGGCTTCGACCCCATGAAGGACGTCGAGGACGTGGCCGCAGTGCGGGACGCGATCGGCTCCGACGTCGAGCTTCGTATCGACGCGAACGAGGCGTGGAGCCCCGCCCAGGCGATCGCGATCGGAACGGAGCTTGCGCCCTTCCGGCTCGAGTTCATCGAGCAGCCGGTCTCCATGTACGACCTCGATGGGCTTACGCGCGTGCGGAGGGCTGTCGACACCCCGATCGCAGCGAACCAGGCCGCGTGGCTCGAATTCGATGTCCTTGGGATCATCCGCAGGCGCGCGGCGGACGTCGTGCTCACGTGCCCGCACCAGCTCCATGGACTTCTCGCCTTCAAGAAGGTGGCTGCGCTCTGCGAGATCGCCGGCCTCCCCATCGTCAAGCACAGCTTCGGCGACCTGGGGATCACGACCTGGGCTGCCGCTCAGGTTCTCGCCACGTGTCCGAACGCGACCCTTGCCAACCAAACCCACTATAACCTGCTCGACGGCGACGTGATCGTCGGTGGACCGCCCGCGTTCGTGGACGGCGCGCTCGAGCTTCCGGAAGTTCCCGGGATCGGCGTAGAGCTCGATCCTGAGAAGGTGGCCCTCTACGAGGAGACATACCTCCGCGAGGGCGAGTACTCCGTCTACGGCTCCGTGCCGAGCGGAACACGATCGATGTGAGAGGAGGAGGAGCGATGGAGGAAGATCCCCAGATAATGGAGGCCGAGGCGGCGGTTCGCTTGCTCATCGAGCAGAAAATGCAGACGCCGATCAACCGGCGGCAGTTTCTGCAGCGCGCCGGCAGTGGGGTGGTGATGTCGACCTTCGGCGCCTCGCTCCTCGCTGCCTGTGGCGGGGGCGGAGGGGAAGGCGGGAACGCGAGCTCCGGTGGCGGCGGAGGCGAGATCGGCGGGACACTCAGGATGGTCATCTGGGACGGCTACGACGACAAGAAGGCGTTCAAGCCGTTCCTCGACAAACACGGCGTCAAGACGCAGCCGACCTACATCGGCAACAACGAGGAGATCTTCACGAAGCTTCGCGCCGGCGGCGTGGGCTCGGTCGACCTCGTGACCCCGTATCACGGCTACATCGGTGTCCTCCACGACGCCGACCTGCTGGAGCCTCTCGACTACTCGAAGCTCCCGAACTCGAAGGGCTATCTCGAGAATTTCAACAAGCCGGACTGGAACACCTTCGACGGGCAGACGTACTCGGCGCCGTTCATCTGGGGCACTGATCCCATGATGTACAACGAGAAGTTCGTCAAGGAGCCGCCGCAGTCCTGGAAGGATGTCCTGAAGCCCGAGTACAAGGGGAAGGTCGTCATGGTCGACGACACGCTCGGGCAGATCATGGTCTGGGGCAAGGTCCTCGGCTATGACCCCCCGGTGGAGCTCACCCCGGACCAGCTCGATGACGTCATCAACTACCTGATTGAGATCAAGAAGAAGCACGCGCGAACGTTCGCGTCGAGCTGGGGTGACATGGCCGACATCATGGCCCGAGGCGACGCATGGATCTCGACCGGTGGCTGGGAGGCGATCAAGAACTTTGCCGCCGACAAGGGCGGACAAGTCAACTACACCCACCCGCAGGAGGGTGACTTCGCCTGGACCGACTCGTGGTGCATCCCGAAGGACGCACCGAACCAGGACACCGCCTACGCCTGGATCGACTGGATCCTCGGCGGCGTTGCACAGGCGCAGATCGACAAGGACCTTTCGGGCGGCGCCGTGACCCAGGCGGCCATCGACAAGCTCGACCCGGAGACGAAAGCCATCTTCCCGTACGATGACCTCGGCCCCGTCTTCGCGAAGGCGCCGAACTATGCGATGCCTCCGCGCGATCCGGGTGATCTAACGACGCTCGACGACTGGAACAAAGCGTGGGAGCGCCTGCGAGCGGCGTAGGAGCATCGGCGAGCACCGAGGCAGCGGCACCAGACCGCTCCAGCGACGGCAGCGCGGCGTCCGTCGAAGCAGCGATCGTTGTCGAGGGCGTCACCAAGCGGTTCAAGCAAACCGTCGCGGTCGGCGACTGCCACCTCGTGGTCGAGCGGGGAGCGTTCGTCTCCCTGCTCGGCCCGAGCGGCTGCGGCAAGACAACACTCCTGCGCGTGATCGGTGGCTTCGAGTCGCAGGACAGTGGCCGCATCCTCATCCACGGCAAGCCGGTCGACCGGCTGCCGCCGAACAGGCGCCCCGTCAACATGGTGTTCCAGAGGTACGCACTCTTCCCGCACAAGTCCGTCTATGAGAACATCGCCTTCCCGCTCGAGCTTCGCGGTGTCTCGAAGAAGGAGCGGCGGAAGCGCGTCCGGGAGAGCCTCGAGCTCGTGCGGCTCCCGGGGGTCGAGGACCGCCGGCCGACTGAGCTCTCGGGGGGGCAGGCCCAGCGCATCGCGCTCGCCCGGGCGCTCGTCGGCCGGCCCGACGTCCTCCTGCTCGACGAGCCGCTCACCTCCCTCGACCTGAAGCTCCGCAAGGCGATGCAGCTCGAGCTGCGGAGCATCCAGGAGGAGCTCGGCACGACGTTCCTCTACGTCACGCACGACCAGGAAGAAGCGCTCACGATGTCGGACCGGATCGTCCTTATGAACGAGGGTCGGATCGTGCAAGAGGGCGAGCCCGCCGAGATCTACAACCGGCCCGAGTCGGTCTTCGCCTCGCACTTCATCGGCGAGACGAACCTTTTCGAGGGCGAGGTCG
>WNFZ01003734.1_pt1 | contig 20470 bp, 17 predicted proteins | sample 5400081 | NCBI WGS metagenome assembly WNFZ01 (sample SAMN13153365, study PRJNA577476) | soil metagenome | isolation source: 80 cm soil or saprolite under grassland replicate 1 | place: USA:California | collected 2016-06-15
GTAGATCAGAGGTCAGAGGTCGGAAGTCAGAACTGTAACCACGTCGCTGCGCGACGTTTTCTGCCAGACCACCGACCCCTCCATCGATTCACCAGTCACTAGTTACTATTTGCTCCGCGGAGCCGCCCGCCTGGGCACCATCGCGCTGGCTAGCATCGTCTGCACAGTTTCGCCTCGTTGATTAGTCGTAACATTGCGCAGGCGAATAATCCCGTAGTCAGGTCTCGAGCGGGAGCGCCGAAGACGGAGAATCTTCGTTTCCACCGTCAGCACGTCACCCGGTCGCACCACATTGGGCCAACGCAACTTATCGACACCCAGTCCGATGGCCCCTTCGGCGAAGTTCAGTGTGTGCACAAACAGCCGCATCGTCATTGCCGCGGTATGCCAGCCACTGGCAATCAAACCTTTGAAAATTGTTCGCTTGGCGCTTTTACGGTTGAGATGAAACGTCTGCGGATCAAATTTGCGGGCGAACTCGATCAGCTGCTTCTCCGTTACTTCGAGCGGTTCGGATTTAAAACGATCGCCCACTTTCAAATCCTCGAGGTAACGCTTTTTCATTCGGAAGATGCCGAAGCCACATTCATGAGCCATCCGTCGAAATCGAGCAACGTGTAAAATCTAGGCCGGTCCCCCTAATCATCATGAATGTCCACGAAGCGCATTGACAGCCTTTTTCTAATACCCCACACTTGACCGAAACTACGAGGAGCCAACACAATGCCTGTCGCCAGTACGTTTGGAGAACAAGTCTTAGAAGCAGTCGTAGCCGGACCCGATGAAGCGAATCGATTGTTCAGCATTACCGGAGCAGCCAATGTCTTTATCAGTGTGAGCGCCGGTCAAAGCAAGACCGAGACCTGGACTTTCCTGGTGGGACCGGCCTTTACGCGCCGACAGTTTTATCGAGCGATCGCTGCGGCTTCAGTATCTTCCCAGTTCGTTAACGTACAAACGGCGCCAGGCAGCTTCCAGGTCCAGATCAACTCGGTTGAGGCTGACTGGGACGATGAATCTGGAAGGGTCGAAGTCCGTGTTGAAGTCTTCCTTACTGCGAGCGCGTCACTCAACGCGAACATCAACGGGCTTCGTTACTGGGTGACGGTCCTCGCCCAGATCTGACCGCCAGCAAAGGTTGGGCCGCAATCAACCGCGCTTTGATCTAATCAGTGGCGCGGCGTCTCTGTGGAGGCAACCGCATCGGCTGCATTTGCTTCCGGTTTGACTGCTACCGTAACAGGGTCCGCAATCTTCGGTTAGCATTTCGCAAGATCGGCACAGCAGAACTGTTTCGTTTATCCACTTAGATAGGCATGAACCAAATCCCACGACCAGTCGTGGCTCTTCCTGCGGACCGGAACGGTGGTCAGGTGGCTGCCGATGCCACTAGGACAAGCGAATTTGAAGCTAACCTTGAAAAGTACGAGCACTTGGAAGAACTGACTGAGCTATTTTTCGCGGCGAAACGGCACCACCCGGTGCATCTGTCTTCCGTGCACACCTGACTTCGGCGACGTAATCGCCCGTGCCAGGTTTTCGAGTCACTTGCCGGATGCTCTCTTTCACGTTTTCGGTGAAGCGGTGACTGTTAGCGAGACGGACAAGCGAGGAACAAAATTCCGCCAACTGTTAAAGTTCACTTTTTCATCGCGCTCGGCGTTTATTCCTTGATAAGATCGCGGTTTAGATCGAATTCTTCGCCTTTTTGAACACGAAAATAATATTAGGAATCGTTGCCGTTGGAATCGTCGGGTACGCGGCATGGCGCTGGTTTGCCCCGGCTCCAACGCCACACCCTCCCGTTGCGCCTGCCCAGACACAACGCACCGCTGCCAGGCCGAAGCCCGTGGCCGCGCGTCCGACCCCAGCCAAACGAACGGCAGCGCAACGAACCGCAGCCAGACCAACGCCCGGTCGGGCGGTCGCCCGTGAACCGCGCCTTGCGCCTGAAGGAACCTTTTTCCTGCTCCAGCGAACCTCGCTGCCGATTGATTCAGGAGTGATTGGTTTTGCCCCGGGAACGAAGGTTACGTTGGTCGAGCAAACCGATTCGGTCAGCACGGTGACTGATGGCGAGTACCAATTCAAGGTCCCCTCCTCTCAGCTAACCAACGACCTGGACCTTGCGGCAAGCGTGGCTAGTGCTGATTACGCCGCACAAGCACAGATTGCGGAATTGACCGCCAAAAGGGCTCAAGAATACAGCCAGCAGCAACGCGACGCCTTCATCGCTTCAGAGAAAGAAAAGGAACAAAAGAAATCTGGCAAGAAAACCGCGCGACGGCCTTCACCCACCCCAAAACGGTAAACCGGCACTTCGTGTTTCGGTACGTTGCCTTCGTGATCGACGCAGAACCGCGCTACCCTAGGTAAAATCGCTGCCAAACCGGGCTAAACCACGTTATCTACCGGTTTCGCAACACTGATACGGCACTATCATACGGCAGTGCACATGGCGTTTTCTGTGGCGGTGAATCGTTTCTGATAGCGCCGTCCCATGGCGACGTTTAGTGACGTTTTCGCCGGGCAGCCCGAAGGGCTCAGGGCGACAAGACATAGTTGCGACGCGAATATCAGGCTTGTAGCGTCCAGTTGCGAATCCGGCTGACTTTAGCAACGTGAGAACTATTTCTGATGGACAGACCAAGGTATGATTTGCGAATACTCCTAAGGCCCCGCGGCATCTTTAGGCCGCTGGTCGATAGGTTAAAGCTTGCCAAGCTTCAAAGCGAACTGGCACAGGTTTCAAAGGATTCCGAGGCTGAACGGAAGCGATTATTGGCTTCTGGTGTGTCAGAGGAGGAGGCGTCAAGGTTAGCTATACAATATCACAAAGGCGATTTTCGTGTCACGCATACCAACATCGTCGTCTTTCCTTCCGACCGATTGATTGAGAAGGCTGAGCGCCTGCAGGTTCCCGTTCCTCAAGATGAGAAATACTGGACTCAACTAAAGTACGCTCCCATATCCACTTGTCCGAGGAAGGGCAAGCCGAATTGCGTAGAGAATCAGGGAGGAGAAGAAGGGTCGCAGAGAAGGGATTAGCTTGGTTCAATATAATTGCTATTCTCTTGAGTTTGCTGGTTCGCAGTTCTTGCGCTGCTTAAATAGAGGCCGCTCCCTACTACCTACGTTGATTTCAATGGAGGGTCACTCCGTCGAAAAATTCGCGGCTCAGTTTATCACAAAGCAATCGAGAATGCGCGCGTCCAAATTCGCGGATGAGCAATAATCCGCCATCGGCCTCGCTGCCGAAATTCCGCCTTTCAATTTTGTTACCAAATAAGCGCAGAATAATTCTCGACAAGGTTAGTGTTCTGGACTAAGGGAGGCGCGCCAGCGAGGCGATTCGAGATTGCAGATCGCGAATCGCGAACGCTTCCTTGGCCCGCCGTAGCCTTGGCAAAGGCGGCAACTCTTAAACGATGCAATCAACATAACCGCATATGAGATCTTCCACAGTTTCAACCACCAGCCTATTGATCTTTCTCGGCTCACTCGCCTCGCTAGCCACCGCTTCGGCACAAACGCCACCCGAGGGACGCTTCCCCGAGCCGCTGGAAAAATACGAGATGCCGCCAGCGTATATTTATCGGCTGGAGAGTTCGCCACGAATGGTCTCCCCATATGGCTCCTTCGTCAGTTATCAGGTGAACGTCGATGCGAATGGGAATAATATTGTCGGCGACGCCGCAAACGAGCCCTCGATTTCAGTTAACCCGACTGATGGCAACAAGATGGCGATCGGTTGGAGACAGTTTGACACGTGGACGTCTAACTTCCGGCAGGCCGGCTATGGTTACACGACCGATGGCGGTACGACGTGGACGTTTCCCGGTGTCCTGCAAAACGGCGCCTTCCGCAGCGACCCGGTAACGAACTCCGATGAAACCGGAAACTTTTTCTATCTCAGCATCTTCGTAGGCACATTTTGCGGCGATATCTGGCGCTCCACAAATGGCGGGCAAGCGTGGGCTCTCCGCTCGCCGCAGGCAGGTGCGCACAGCGGCGACAAGGAGTGGTTTACCATAGATAAAACGAACGGGATGGGCCACGGCTTTCAATATCAGTTTTGGACCGAGTTTTTCGCTTGCGACTTCGGCGGATTCAGCCGTTCTACGGACGGCGGCGTCACCTGGCAGACTCCGATCAGTATTCCCAACTCTCCTCAATGGGGCACGCTCGACGTGGCCTCCAACGGCAACCTTTTTATCGGCGGCGGAAACAGTGGCAGCGTTTTTTGGTGTATCCGCTCGAGCAATGCACAGAACGGCGGGGTCACGCCAACTTTTGACCAGATCACTACGGTCAACATGGGCGGCACCCTATGGTACGGCCCACCCGTCAATCCAGACGGATTGGCAGGACAGATTTTCCTAGCCGTGGATCGCTCAGGGGGCCCGACTAACAACAATATTTACATGGTGGCGACTGTGCTACCGACCGGCTTCGGCACCGGAACGGACGTGATGTTCGCGCGCAGCACCGACGGCGGACTAAGCTTTAGCGCACCGCGCCGGATCAATGACGACCCGGTCAATCACAGCAAATATCACTGGTTCGGCACACTTTCGGTGGCGCCCAATGGGCGAATCGATTCCGTGTGGTTCGACACGCGAAACGCTGCGAATAACATCGATTCGCAGTTATTCTATTCTTTCAGCACCGACGGCGGTGTTACCTGGGCGCCTAACGTGGCAGTGGGCAATTCCTTTACTCCTCTCGAGGGCTGGCCGAGCCAGAATAAGATAGGTGATTACATCACGATCGTTTCGGATAATACCGGAGGCAATGTCGCGTATTCTGCCACTTTCAACTTCAACCCTACCCGTGGGCAACACGAACAAGACGTTTATTACGTTCGGGTTGCTCCTACCGCCGCTGTGCGCACCCTGCTTAGCGCGGCGTCACGCCTGACTCATGCCGGGGCGGGTACATTCGACATCTCGATGCCGCTGACCGGTGTATCAGGCGTGGAAGACCGCAGCTCGAGCACTTACAACGCTGTCTTCACCTTCGATGGGCCGGTCACCTCTGGCCAGGTTACGGTTGTCAGCGGTACCGCCACCGTTGGTCCAATCATATTCAGTGGTAACGCCATGACCGCGCAACTGACTGGCGTGACCAGTGCCGAAGTGGTCACGTTGCGTGTAGAAAACATCAACGGCGACGGCCAGCAACATGGCGACGTTCCGTTTGGTTTCCTGACGGCCGATGTGAACGCCAATCGCATCGTCGACCGACCGGACCAGCAACAGCTTCAGGCCGACAGAGGCCAGCCGGTCACTGCCGCCAATTTCCGCGACGATATCAATCTGAGCGGTATAATCGATAGGCCGGACCTGCAGTCGGTGCAGACCAACAGGGGCCACTCGATCCCGTAACTCGAGAAAAGATATCTTGTCTCCGGGCTCCCGTGAAGCCCTATCCAATCATTTCGTCCGTTGCTTTGGCGGAAAATAAACTGTTATGCGATGCGCGTTCTGCGCTCCACACGTTCACCAACTTCTCTGACAGAGGGTGCCTAGTGCGGATTGTTAGTTCTTTCTCTTAGCTAAGTCTTTAGCGAGTTCGTCCCTGGTCAGCGGCGAAGACGGAGGCGCATTCAACACATCACCGAGTATATCTTGACTTCGATCATCCGAAACGGTACCATAGTTCACTGTCCAAGAGAGGACAAACCGCCATATGAAAACATCGTCGCATCACATCATCATTGTCGCGCTCACCACTGCATTTGTCGCCACGATCGCGACAGCGCCCGCACAAAACTCGGACTGGCCCAGCTATCTCCTCAACGCTCAACATTCATCGTATAACAGGTTGGCGACAGCGATCACACCGGCTAACGCTTCCACCCTGATTGAAGACTGGAGCTTTACCGACCCGGGACCAACCATCCAAGGCCAGCCCGATGCGGGCTTCAATGCCAGTCCGACTGTCGTTAACGGCGTCGTTTACATCGGCTCGAATACGGGCGTGTTTTATGCTCTCGACGAGGCGACGGGCGCGGTGTTATGGCAGAGGTTGCTGGGATATACTAGGGACCTGAGCTGTGGTGAGGGGCGTGGCATCGTTTCCACCGCCGCGGTCGCGACCGACCCTGTTTCGGGAACGCTCACCGCCTATGTGGGAGGCGGTGATGGCTATCTCTACGCCCTGAACGCTGCGACCGGTGACATCCTGTTTAGACAGTTCGTGGTGGACATCGGAACGACTGAAAACGAGGGTTTCATCTTTGGCTCGCCAACGATCGTAAACGGCAAGATTTATATCGGAGTATCATCTCAATGCGACAATCCGTTAGTTCGGGGAGGCCTTAAGGCTTTCGACCAGCACACCGGCGCACTGCTGAAGACCTTCTGGACGACACCTGCCGGTACCGTTGGCGCAAGTGTGTGGACAAGCGCCGCCTCGGACAACAGCTCTTTCTGGATAACGACGGGTAATGGCAATGCGGGCCACTCGTATGCGGTCGTACGACTAAACAGTGCGTTGCGGTTCCAATCAGAGTGGGTGCTTCCGGACGCATGCTGCGATCTCGATTGGGGCTCTTCGCCCACGTTGTTCGAAGCCAGGTTGAACAACGTGAGGACACAGTTGATCGGCGCCAATAACAAGAACGGGATTTTTTATGCGTTCGACGCGACTCATTTGGAGAATGGCCCGGTCTGGTCGTTTCCCGTGGGGACTACACAGGATTTCAGCATCGGCGCCGATCTCGCCGCGCCAATATGGGACTCCACCCGCAGAAAGCTGTTCGTCGGCTCGAACCAGACAACCATACAATCTCAGGTATTTGCCGGCTCAATCCGCTGCTTCAACCCAGCGACTGGCGCTGTCATTTGGGAAACAGGTTTAACTGGTGGGCCAATCATGGGAAGCCCCACGTTGAATGGGGCAAATGTGCTCGCTGCGGGAACCTACAACATCGTGAACCCAACACAGAATGCAGTTTACCTCCTCAATGCCTTGAATGGAAATATTCTCACAACCATCCCGGAAACAACCCTGGTTTTCTCTCAGCCGGTGTTCGCCGGCACTCATCTCTTGGTCGCAACCGCGGGATTCAATACCTCGGAAGGCGTCTTGACGGCGTTCACTCCGTCAGCTCTAAAGCCGTCGACGAAGTAGAGGGAGCTAAATTCCCTCAGCGCCATCAGTTGCTTGCCGATTGAGAAGAGTTCAGGAGAAAGGTGCCAGGTCTGTGCATATTGACATTTTCGGCCATCGGGGTTGTTAGCCGCTAGCCAACACGATCGACGGCTCTTACGTGGCGGCCACAGCGGCACCGATGGCCAGCGCGGAGACTTTTCAATGATGCACTTCACCGCTTCGGCGTCGCGGCATTTCATATCCGCACTTCGTGTTTTGCCGCATTGCTCCTGAATCGGCAATATGTAAATTTCCCCAAGATTGCCGAAATCACAATCAATCGCTCCGGGCGGTTAGCTCAGTGGTAGAGCGGCTGGTTTACACCCAGTAGGTCGGGGGTTCGAAACCCTCACCGCCCAAGTTGATTTCGTGATCTAAACCACGAATGGACCTTCCTTCGCAAGGCTACGACGCAGCAGGCACGAATGAACACAAATCTTAGTCCCACAAAAGCAGACCGTCGTGATTCCTTACACCGTTACATCGCCTGCTCGCGAACGCCTTCGGAGTTACGCCGGCAAAGGCTGAACCATTAACGATTCAACGTTTTAACGATTTAATGCGGCGAAGCAATTCGTGTTGATTAGTGGTTAATGGCGAACGATATCGGGCGGAATCTGATAATTAATCTTCTACTGCCATGACCGTTTACCGCTTCTTCTCAATTCATTGCGCGTTGTTTGTTTCAATCTCGATGACGCTTTCTCTGTCGGCGCAAGAGGATCCGCTTCATCGCACCGAGGCGAAACCGTCACCGATCAGTTCCCCTGTGACCTCCTCTGCTTCTTCGCCGGAGAGCACGACGCCGCCCTTGACCGCGCCCGAAAATTCATCGCCCTCCCCTGCCCCGAATCCGCCGCAACTCACAGACGTTCTTTTCAAAAATCTGAAAGCGCGATCCATCGGTCCTGCCGTGATGGGCGGTCGCGTATCGGACATCGCGCTCGATCCGCATAATCCCTTTGTCTTTTACGTAGGGCTGGCGCACGGTGGCCTGTTCAAGACAGGAGATAACGGCGTCTCCTTCGACCCGATTTTCGACAAGCAACCTGTTCTCTCGATCGGCGCCGTTGCCGTCGCGCCTTCCGATTCGACTGTGATCTGGGTAGGAACGGGCGAAGCGAACGATCGTAATTCCTCCGGCTGGGGGAATGGCGTTTATCGTTCCACCGACGGAGGCGAAAACTGGCAGAACGTCGGACTAAAGGAAAGTCGCGCCATTGGGCGCATCGTCATTCATCCGTCGAAACCGGAAGTGGCATATGTCGCCGTAAGCGGTCATCTCTGGGCCGACAGCGCGGAGCGCGGTCTTTTCAAGACGACTGATGCCGGCAAGGACTGGAAACTTATCTTGCAAGCGCCAGCGCCGCACAACGCGCGGACCGGCTGTTGCGATGTCGTCCTGGACCCGGCAAATCCTGAAGTCGTGTACGCTGCGCTCTATCCCAGGCAGCGTACTCCGTGGAGCTTTACATCCGGCCCGGGTCTGACCGGCGGCGAGGATGTGGGCGGGATTTTCAAGAGCACCAATGGGGGAGCAAGCTGGAAGAAACTGACAGATGGATTACCGGCGCAGACGGGTCGCATCGGTCTTGCCGTAAGCGCAAGCAACCCCCGCGTTGTCCTGGCAGAGGTGGAAAGTTATGAGGGCGGGAGCAGCAGCATTAGGGATCTGCGCAGCAAGAGCGGCGGTGTATTTCGTTCCGAAAACAGTGGCGAAAAATGGACTCGGGTAAGCGCAATCAATCCGCGCCCGTTCTATTTCAGCCAGATTCGCATCGATCCCGCAAACGATCAGCGCATTTATCTGCTTCAGTTCGCGTTGTTAGTTTCAGATGACGGCGGCAGGAACTTTCGCGAAGATCTTTCCGACAAAGTTCATCCTGACTGTCATGCGTTCGTAATTCAACCGGGCACCGTGCCGCCGCCGAAACCACCGAAGCCGGAGGATAAAGGCAAGCCGCCAAAACCGCCCGTTTGCCAGCGTTTGTTGCTTGGGACGGATGGCGGCGTTTATCAAAGCTTCGCGGCCGGGAAAGGGTGGGAGCATCTCAATCGCATTCCGGCGGGAGAATTCTACCGGCTCACTCTGGACGATACGAAACCGTACTTCCGCATTGCTGGCGGACTTCAGGACAATGAGAACTGGGTCGGTCCCAGCGGTGTGCAAAGCAAGGAAGGTATTCGTAACTCCGATTGGATCAGCCTGGCCGGCGGCGACGGTTTTTACGTCGTATTCGATCCGTCCGATCACGATCTCTTTTACGCGGAAAGCCAGGAAGGCGAAGTGCATCGGATCAATTTGCGCAATGGCGAATTGCGTCAGTTGCGCCCGGAGCCGCCTGAAGGCCAGCCGAAATACCGGTTCCATTGGAATTCGCCGTTAATCGGCAGCGTGCATAAACCGGGCGTGATTTATCTGGCCGGCAATCACGTTTTCCGGTTAACCGATCGGGCGGAAAAATACGCGGTGATCAGCCCGGACCTCACCCGCAACGATCCCGCCCGCACAACTGCCACGGGAAGTGGCGCGGAAAATTACGGTGTCATTTTTTCGCTCGCAGAATCACCGAAGCGCGCCGGATTATTGTGGGCCGGAACCGATGACGGCCGTCTTTGGGTCACAGAAGATGATGGCGGTAAATGGACGGAGTTGACTGATAATTTGCCGGAGCCGGCACGCGGACAATGGGTGACACGCATCGAACCCTCTCATGCCGATGCAAACGTGGCCTACGTGGCAACGAGCGCGTACCGTGCTGGCGACGATCGTCCGATGATTCTCCGCACGGCCGATCTGGGCAAGACATGGCAGCCGGTAATGGGCGATCTTCCAGCGAACGCGCCGGTCGAAGTCGTGCGCGAAGACCTGGTGAATCCCAAGTTACTCTACGCCGGCACACATTTTGGATTGTTCGCATCCTTCGATCAAGGGACGCACTGGATTCGCATTGGCGATGTTCCCGCAGTCCGCGTCGATGATGTCCAGATCCATCCGCGCACGTCCGACCTGGTAATTGGGACACATGGCCGGAGCATTGCCATTTTGGATGATACTGTTCCCTTCCGCGAGTTCACCCCAGAGATCGCGGCAAAAACCGCGCAGCTGTTTAGCGTCCGCTCGGTGACCGGCGCTTATCTTCCATCCGGATATGCGGATTGGAATGGCAAAGGCGTTTATCGGGGCGCAAATCCGCCTGACGGCGCGCTCTTCACGGTTTGGGTGAAAGAATTTACCGGGGACGAAATCAAGATTGCGGTCACCAAATCAACCGGGCAACCAGTCGCCAACTTAAAGGCGCCGGGTGCGCCGGGTTTCACGCGATTGAATTGGGACCTGCGTCCAACCAAAGACGTAAGCATTGAGTATGGTGGCGACGATCCGAAGCGGCTGCTGCCGGCCGGCGATTACACGGCCGAGTTAAGTTTCGGCGCGTTGAAAATGAAACAAAACTTCCACGTCGATCTCGCTGAGGGAATCACTCCGCGGTAGCAATGCCCAGTTGGTTCTCCCAGGTTCTTAATCACGAATAGACACGAATCGACACGAATTCTTAAAGCTGTTCCTTCCTTTTTTTGCCAGCGCCTTTATTTGTGTCAATTCGCGTGCCACGCCGAAGTCCGGCAGTTGCGAGACGAACGCCGGTGCCAATCAGTGGTTAATGAAAAGTAGATCGGCGCTGCGATTTGTGGTCATTATTGGGACCGCAAACTTCTTTGCCGATTTTACTTACGAAGGCGCGCGCGGGATCGTCGGACCATTTCTCGGTTCGTTAGGCGCGAGCGCGGCGATTGTCGGTTTTGTCGCTGGTTTTGGCGAGCTGATGGGGTACGGGCTGCGCTCGATCTCGGGATATTTCGCCGACAAATCGCACCGGCATTGGGCGTTCGCGTTTCTGGGATATGCGGTCAACATGCTAGCCGTTCCCGCACTCGCGCTCGCCGGGCAATGGCCGCCCGCGGCTGGTTTGGTCGTGGCGGAGCGTGTCGGGCGAGGCATTCGTAAACCGACTGTGGAGGCGATGCTTTCGTACGCCGGCAAATCGATCGGCGCCGGGTGGGTTTTTGGACTGAACGAAGCGCTCGATCAGTTGGGCGCGACGGTTGGACCGTTGCTCATGGCCCTCGTTCTTTATCTCGGCGGCGGATATAGGATTGGTTTCGGTGTGCTGCTCGTTCCAGCATTGCTTTGTCTTGCGATCTTAGTCGCGGCGCGGCTGCTACATCCGCGTCCACACGAACTGGAGGAAGGCACGGGCCATACCCTTGCGACGACTAGTCTGACGCGAGCTTACTGGATTTACCTGGCGGCTGGCGGGTTAATTGCCGCTGGTTTTGCCGATTTTGCGCTGATCGGTTTTCATTTTCAGAAGGCGAATACCGTGCCGGGAAATTTGATTCCGGTCTTCTACGCAGTCGCTATGGCAAGTAGTGCGCTCGCGTCAATTCCATTGGGTCGCATATTTGACAGGTTCGGCCCCAATATTTCGCTGTTCGCGTTTATCATTTCTGCCGCGGCCGCGCCGCTTGTGTTCCTAGGCGCATCGGCTTCTGCATTCATTGGAATGATTCTTTGGGGAATCGGGATGAGCGCGCAGGGCTCACTGTTTCAAGCGATGTTGACCGGTGTAATTCCGCCAAACAAACGAAGCACCGCGTTCGGCCTGTTTGACACTGGCTACGGAATCGCGTGGTTTCTGGGGAGCGCGACAATGGGATTGCTCTACGAGAAATCGATTCTCGCCGTGGTCCTGTTCTCCGTCGCCTTGGAAATTGCCGCGCTCCCGATTCTTTTTATCGCGACTCGAAGAAAGTAGACTTTGCAATGGATCCGTACGCCAAACCGAAAGAACGAAAAGTGGGCGCACAGCGACCGAAGATCACGCATTTGCCAAAGTCGCTCGAAAAACGAACCCGGCGAGAACGCCAGGCAGAGAAGCAAACAGTCGCCGTCGAGCGGCGCGCGATCAAAAAATCAGCGCGACGGCATTTAAAGAAGGAATTGCTCGCTGAATTAGAAGACGCCGACTAAAATAAGAAGGACGCCGGAACATCCGGCAGAGCGTAGCTGAGTCGCTCGACGTCCGGTTCAACCGGTTTCTTGTGGCGGTAATGAATCACTTTGATTTTTTCCAAAGTGACAAGCCCGCCGCCAATCATGCGCTCCAAATCGGGAAGAAACTCATTCGGTTTCTCCTCGCTATCCACGATCTCGATCACGATGGGCAGATTCATCGACAATCGTAGAATCTTTGCGGTATGAATTCGGCTGGCGGCTCCAAAACCCATTGGGCCGCGAAGGACGGTCGCCCCAGCAAGATGGCGTCGCGGGCTTTCATGATGATCGTTTCATAAAGCGATTGACGCCCCCACCGCTCAGCTCAGCGCAAAATCTCAAATGTCGAAATGTGAGACTACGGGCAGCGGGATCGAGAATTCGTTTTGAAAGGCCGAATTATTTTGAGTATGGACGCATGTGAACCACTGGCAGCAAGAGCTTGTCGCGGGCGTGATCTTTGGGATCACTTACATTCTCATCAGCGGCCGGCAGCTCAAAATCCTGCCGTTGAATCGCCCCGCCGCCGCTTTGCTTGGTGCAGTGTTGATGGTCTCGACTGGCGTCATGACACCCGAGCGCGCTTATCGCGCGGTGAACTACGACACCATCGTCCTGTTGCTCGCGATGATGCTTATCTCGGCCTACCTTTATCTCGCCCACTTTTTCGAATGGGCCGCAGACGCAGCCTTGGAATTTTCGCGCACGCCGGAGCGGTTGCTGCTTTATATCACGCTCACATCGGGGATTCTCTCGGCGCTGCTGGTCAACGACACGATCTGTTTGATGCTAACGCCGCTCGTCATCGCGGTGATCCGGCGCGGAAAACTGCCGATGCTGCCTTATCTCATGGCGCTTGCGACCAGCGCGAACATCGGCAGCGTTGCCACGCTCGTCGGCAATCCGCAAAACATGATCATCGGGCATTTCTCCCGTATTCCATTCTCGCAATTCTCGCGAGCGCTCGCGCCAGCGGCGATCATCGGCCTCGCGATCAACTTTATAATCCTACGATTGGGCTTTCGAAAAATTCTGCGGGCAGCAACGATCGAGCGAGAACCTCACGTTATTCCGACGCTCGACCGAAATTTGTTCGCGATCGTTTGCATTGTGTTCGCGCTTATCTTCGGTTGCTTCGTCGCGGGTTTGAACCTGGCGTGGACAGCGCTCGCGGGTGCGGCGCTCGTGATGGTACTGGCACGTCGTGATACCCATGACGTGCTCAAACTGGTCGATTGGCACTTGCTCGTGTTTTTCGCGGCGCTCTTCGTCGTTGTCGATGGTCTGAGCGATACCGGCTTGCCCGATGCAATTTATTCGCGCCTGCAACCGGTCTTCGGATCACGCGTGCCAACGCAGGCCTGGAACCTGGCGTGGTTCTCGGCGATTGGTTCGAACATTTTCTCAAATGTACCGTTTGTGCTCGTAGCGGGAAAATGGATTACCCATTTTGCCGATCCCGAGCTGATGTGGAAAGTGCTGGCGCTCGCCACAACCTTTGCTGGCAATCTCACTATCGTCGGCTCGGTAGCGAACATGATTGTTGTCGAATCCGCCCGCGAACACCTTGAAGTTGGTTTCTGGGATTACGCGCGTTTCGGTATTCCGATCACGATTTTGACGACAGGCGCAGGCGTAGCTGTGTTGCTCTTATTGCAGTGAAAGTTGCTGCACGGCGCTGATGCGGCAAAAAAAGCAAGGCGGCGAACGCACGTAGAACTAGACTCATGAACAACGCCAATTTCTCACAGGTGCCCCGCGGAAATTTGTATCGTGTCGCGGGGATGCGTGAATGCAAGGATCGACCTGTGAACTGGCCTGCTGACGCAGGAGCCGGAAGCGAACATTTTGGAAACTGAAGACACCGCATCAAAAAAACATAAAATCCAACTATGAATATCATCACCAAGTCCTCACGCAGAGAGTTCATTAAGAAAAGCGGAGTAATCATCGCCGCCGCTTCAGCAGGTGGCACCGCAGGCCAGTTGTCGGCCACGGAAAAGAAAGAGAAGGCACCGCAGGCCAGTTGTCGGCCACGGAAAAGAAAGAGAAGGAGGTATCGCCCCCTGAAGACTTGATGCGCGAGCACGGCGTTCTCAAACGCATCCTGCTCATTTACGGCGAAGCGCTGCGGCGCATGGACGCTAACGAGGATTTACCTCCGGAGCCGCTGACTGACTCGGCGAAAATCATCCGCGAATTCATCGAGGATTATCACGAGAAACTGGAGGAAAATTTCCTTTTCCCGCGTTTCAAAAAAGCGGGCAAGCTCGTCGATCTTGTGGACGTGCTTTTACAGCAGCATCAAGGTGGACGCCGCCTGACCGACATTACGATACACCTGGCCACGAACCAGGCGCTTAAGAACGGAGACGATCGCCGTAAGCTGGCGGATTCGATGCGGCAGTTTATACGCATGTATAACCCGCATGAAGCACGAGAGGACACGGTTTTGTTTCCCGCCTTCCGCGGGATTGTCAGCGCTCACGAATTCGATTCGTTAGGCGAAGATTTCGAGAAAAAGGAAGACGAACTCTTCGGTGACGATGGCTTTTTCAAAGTTGTAGATCGTGTTGCCGCCATCGAAAAGAAGCTCGGCATCTACGATCTCTCCCAATTCACCCCAAAATAATCAGATCGGGCGCTTGGTTTTGATCGCGCAACGAGTTTCCACGGAAACATTCATCCCCTGCCGATCACGGATCGACCTTCCTGGTCAGCAGCTTCCCATTCGCGCAAGATCTGAAGATCATTTTGGACGACGGATGTATCAATCACACCAGGAGCCGGTGCAGCTTCAAAGTGTGCGCGATGAATGTCGGCAAATGCATTGAACGCGTTGCGCAGTGCGTTGATGCTCTGTTCCATCCAGCGACGGAGACGATTTGCGTAAAGGCTTAGAAATTCCAACAGAGCGCGATCGTATTCGGTCTCCAGCTTCCGTCGCACATGAGATGCGAGCATTCCTTTGCCAAACAGTGAAACTACGGCCGGCTTTTCGATCACAATCTGTTTGAAAATTTCGCTGAGATCCAGCGTTGGCATGCCAGCCGGTTTCGGTAACTCATCCGGGGCGATCCCATCGCGACCCGACGCGGCGACGTGCATTGCCTCGACCAGGACGTCCCGCGTTTCTTCGATCGATCGCAAAATGCCGGCTACAGGGTCGGCCAGCATGCTGGTGAGCGTTTCTGCGAAAATTGCTGCAGCGTCCACATCGTCCGATTCCATCAGTGTGGCGGCAATTTTCGTCGCCGCGGCGTCGATGATCTGTGGCTCCATCTTCATCACCTTGCGCGTAAGAAAAAAAGCTTCGGATTGCGCCCGTTCCAGAATGCGGTCGCTGTTGCGCAGTGCTTCGATGGTCTCGCTAGGGTGCGGCGCCTGCTCGGTTGAAATGCCTTCTGAACCGGCGTGCAGCCTGCGCTCCAAAGCGCCAATGACAGCTTCACACAAAGCACCGATCTTGCGTTTTTGAGATGCGATGGCGAGTTCATGATGCCGGGCGAGAAATGGCCGCAGCTCGCTTTCAAACCACCGGTCGCATAGCGCTGCATTCGCGCCGAACACGCTGATCGCATGGACCGGCGCGTCCAGCCGAAGCTGACCGCGAAGGTTTGTCTTTACATACTCGATCATGCGTTCACGGTCGGCAGTACTGAAAAGATCGGCTTTACTGATGAGGATCGTGGCATTCGCGCCGGCTTGATAAAGCGCCTGCACGGTGACCAGATCGTCCTGCGTAAGCCCCGCACTGGCATCGATCAAGACGATACCAAGGTCACACCGCGGCAAATAAGCAATCGTCTCCTCAGCGCCGGCAACCGCGAGCGAGCCAAGCCCGGGCGTATCGACAAACGTGACACCTTCTGCCAGGCGGTCGGACGGTAGTTTAACGAAGATGCGCGTGACATGCTTCTGGTTCCCCGGATTTTTCTGCTCCGTCGCAAAATGCGAGAGCTCCGATAACGGAATGATTTGCGGCTGCGCTTCGGCGAATTCGATTCCGGCTTCTGCAACGGGCCCATGGCTGATCCGCGTGGGAATTGCCGTGACCGGTGTAACGCCGATCGGGAGCACGTCCGTTTGCAAAATGTAATTGAGCAGCGACGACTTGCCGGAGCTGACCCTGCCGAAAACGCCGACCTCAAAGGCTGCCGATTCCATGCGATCGAGCAGCATGCTCAGCGTGCCACGAAATTCTACCAGACCATGTGCGGTGACGATCCGTTCGATTTCGCTCAGCAACCGAATCTCGTCACCCGTTTTGCCTAATTGCTGGAGTCGCTGTTGCAAATCGCCACCGGCGCCCTTGCCCAAATAAGTTCGCAGCTTTGCCACCAATCCATCCAGCTCCGCCCGGATACCGTCTAAGCTGTCCGCCGCATCAGGACCAAGAGGTCCATAGGCCTGCATCCGTCCCGGCGTTAGTTCGTTGAGAGAGATTGAGCAGTACAACAAATTGATAGAAGCAGCCCACACCGCGCCGGAGTGCGGCTCGGAGGGTGGAATGTTCAATTCCTTCATGACGCGTCGCATCGCTTCGCGAATCCGCACAATATAATCGTGCGTCACCTTTCGCTGGATCGGCGTGGTGTCGTCCGAGTGCCTCTGGAAGGGCGAAGGCGAACTGGCGTCGGCCATGGTATGCTCAGTCTCGGAAAGTAACTTGTCGATGTACTGGAAAGTCGTCCGGACATGCCGCTGATGATGCTCGCCAAATCCTCGCGCATCGTTGTATTCGTTCATTTGTTCAGACTTCGGCTGCGAGCACGGTCATCCATAGGACCGCACGACCTACGCCATCAAATCGCATGAAACACCCAGCACGCACTCCTGCCGAGGGTCGCAATCGAATAGAGTTTTATCTCATACGTCATCGTGATTGTTCACGTCCTCGACGCTCATAATCCTAAAGGCGGATGCCTTGATCTTTTCCCGGTAGATTCGCCCCCACGCGTGCATCGCTTCGATGCTCGGTTGAAAGAATTTTTGCGCGATCAAAGTCGGCACGAATGCACTTAAAATCACTGTGCTCACGAGGATCGTGTACTGATTCTGGTCGATGATATGATTTTGCAGTCCGTACAAAGAGGAGATCGTACCAAAGGTCAGTCCCGTTGCCATGAGCAGCGTCGTGTAGCTGGCTTCTCGAACTTTCATATAGTGCAACCGCGCCAGCGGGAAAACTCCAACCACTTTCGTGAGCATTTTCAGGAGAAGGAATGCACCGATAATCAACATGCCTGACCAAAGCGCAGGCAACGAAACGTAAAGCCCCGCCTTGATGAAGTAGAACGGCGTGAAAACCGCGAAGGCGATGCTGCGCATTCGGTGCACGAGAGCTTTGTCTCGCACAAAAACCCCAGCCACAGATAGGCCGACGAGGTAAGCGGGTAGCACCGCTTCGCTCTTAGCTGCTGTGGCCAGGCCACCGAGGAAAAATAAGATGAGAAAGATAAATTTTACCTCAGGCTCGCTCACGCGCGTGGCTCCCAATCGATCAATGATGGATTGCGTCCACCCAGGCATAAACCAAAGCACGACGCACATAGTGACTATGAATAGCATGAGCCAGCCGTTGAAGTTGGCAAACAAAGTGCCCAGCGCGAGCACGGTTCCGAAGTCGGTAATAAAACACGCCGCTAGGATCATTTTTCCCATCGGCGTATCGCTCAGTCCGCCTTCAATCATAACGGCGTAAATCACTGCAACAGACGTGGTCGATAGCGCAATCCCAGCGATTTGGGCCTGATGCAGCGACCAACCGAAGAAGAACTGTGCGACAAACCAAATCACACCGAAGGGAATGCCGAATGAAAGAACTCCTATCAGAGCGCTTACTCGCCAGTTGGACTTCAGTGAGTGCGGATCAATTTCGGCACCAGCCAGAAATGTGAGCACGCCACTGCCGAGCAGCGCCAGGAAGTTGGTCCACTCGGTCGATTGCAATACATGGTGCAGTTGACCCAAATCAGCGGTAGCGCTGGCGATTCCGATTTGTAGAGTGCCGCCTTCGAAGCCTACCGCGATATTTCCAGCTACAACTCCAACAAGGATCTCAACCAGCGCCACAGAAATTCCTGTCCAGATCGAGATCAAACTGCCGGCGAGCGCCAAGCCCATCCAAACCGCAGCAATAAACCAAATATTTTGCGTCATACACTCCCATCGTCGTCTCGCATTTACGCGGACTATGATAGGAGTCATCAGCTCTGAAAACTGTCAGCGCAGTTTTCCAGGATTGGGAGGGCAAACTCCATTGCCCGAAGAGCAGCTAAGTCAAAATTCGCTGTCAGTCAACAGTCGCAATGCGCTCAATGCGTCGGATTACACTTCCTCATCGGGCGAGAGCGATTACAATTGGCGTCGTGAAGCTAATGAGTGTTTTCGCTAGCGCTAGCATCTTTCTCTTCGCTTCAGGCGCAACGCGCGCACAGTCGCCCTCCGAGCGGACCCCGGATATCTCAAACAAGGGTTTAATCACCAAATCCACCCCGACCATAGCTGCAAACGCTTTCAAGAATCAGAGCGTCAGTGCGGCAGTCTCGGATTTGCACAAACTGGCAGACGATTACTACGCGTGGCGAAATGAGAATTATCCCGTCTGGAGCAGTGAGGCGGGACTTCACACGTGGGACGATCGGCTAACTGATTATTCGCCAGGAAAAATCGCAGAGCGCGAGCAACACGTCCGCTCGCTTCTCGGGAAAGTCCGTGCGCTGAAAACCGATAACTGGTCGAAGGACGAGCGAATCGACTCGATCCTTTTCCGGGCCCAACTCGAGAACGTCGATTTCAGCGATCGCATCCTGAAATTCGAGCGAACGAATCCGCAGGTTTATGTCGATGAGTGTACGAATGGCATTTTCTCCTTGCTGAAAAAGGAATACGACACGCCGCGAAAACGCTCGTTGGTTGCCACGGCGCGGTTGAAGAAAATGCCGGCGCTGCTCAAGCAAGGTCTGAGTAACTTACAAAATCCGGTTAAACTGTACGCGCAACTTGCCATCCAATCGGCGCGCGCAATCGATCCGCTCTTGAACGAAAGTCTGATGGCCCTCGATGTCGATCTTGCCTCAAACGAGCATGAAGAATTGGTCAAATCGCGGGATGTCGCCCTCGCAGCACTACACGGTTACGCCGACGAGTTGGAGAAGCGGTTGCCGAAAATGGTGGATTTCTCGCCGATGGGCGAAGCGAACTACAATTATTACCTCAAGCACGTGCTCTTGTTGCCGCTCGATGCGTCGCAGGTGGAAATGATAGGACGCGTTGAGCTGGCGCGTTATCGCGCGCTGGAGGCGCTTCTACCCGATCCGAAATTAGCCGATCCTGATCCGAAGCGCAGCGCGAACATTCCGCCCGATCAAGCATCGTTTCTCAAGGCCTACGAGAGTCGCGAAGCAGAAATGATCAACTTTCTCAAGCAGCACAACCTCGTGTCGCTGCCCGATTACCTGGGCGCATTTCAAATTCGGCAATTGCCGGAGCCGTTTAAGCCAACCAGCCCTGGCGGCTTTATGAACCCGCCTGGCGTCTACGACAGAGATCCGACCGGATTCTATTTTATTCCGACGTACAACCCGCAATCGAAGAATTTTTATATCCGCGCGGCAATTGAAGATCCGCGGCCAATCCTCGGTCATGAAGGTATTCCCGGGCATTTTCTTCAGCTCTCAATTGCAAACCACTTGACCGACGAAATCCGGCGTCAACACCAGGACGGCGTGTTTGTGGAGGGTTGGGCGCTTTACGGGGAAGAGATGTTGATGCGGACGGGGCTATATCCCAACAACTCCCCGGCTCAGGGGCAGATCCTGCGTCTGTCGCGCTATCGCGCGGCACGCATCGGAGTAGATGTAAATCTACACACTGGTCGCTGGAGTTTCGAACAAGCCATCAAATATTTTATGGACGCCGGCGGACTCGATCGTGAAGCAGCCGAAGGGGAAGCCGCGGGCGCGGCTTCAAGTCCGCATCAAAAGATCAGCTATATCATCGGCAAATGGCAGATCATGAATTTGCTTGGCCGTTACAAAGACCGACAAGGCGACAATTTCCGGCTCGGTCAATTCCACGATGAGCTGATCAAGAACGGCAGCCTTCCCGTCTCGGTGATCGAATGGATCTTACTCGATGATCCGGCCGTGGTGCAGCAACCGACGAAATAACCTGGTGATAGCCCGGTTGTTGTAGTCGCCTGAGGATCGCCGCACGAACCTCTTTATGTCTTGACATGCGGAAGCGAGTTGG
>WNFZ01001803.1_pt1 | contig 20462 bp, 20 predicted proteins | sample 5400081 | NCBI WGS metagenome assembly WNFZ01 (sample SAMN13153365, study PRJNA577476) | soil metagenome | isolation source: 80 cm soil or saprolite under grassland replicate 1 | place: USA:California | collected 2016-06-15
GCCCCAGGTGAGATCGGCAAGCGCCGGCGCTCCCGCTCCGACCGCAGCCCGGAGCTTGGCGGCCGCCTCGGGCAGGAAAGGATCCAGCAGGATGCCGAGGCAGCGCAGCGATTCCGCCAGCGTGTAGAGCACGGTGGCGAGACGCTCACGCTTCGCGGGGTCCTTGGCGAGCGCCCAGGGCGCCTGGCTGTCCACGTAGCGGTTCACCCTGCCGATGAACTCCCAGATGGCGGCCAGCGCGCGCTGGAAGACGAACTCCTCCATGGCGGCCGCGGCGTCGTGGCGCGCGCGCTCGAGCCCCTCGCGCACCCCCGTCTCGGCCGCACCCGGCGGTCCGGGCGCGGGTACCGCGCCCCCGGCCGAGTTCACGATCAGCGTTGTGGCGCGGCTCGCGAGGTTCCCGAGGTCGTTGGCGAGGTCGGCGTTGAGGCGCCCCACGAGCGCCTCTTCGGTGAAGTTGGCGTCCAGGCCGAAGGTCATCTCCCGCAGCAGGAAGTAGCGGAAGGCGTCGTGGCCGTACTTGTCCGTGAGCTGGAAGGCCTCCACCACGTTGCCGACGGACTTGGACATCTTCCCGCCGCCATAGGACCAGTAGCCGTGGACGTTGAGCCGCCGGTAGAGCGGGATGCCGGCCGCCTTGAGCATGGTGGGCCAGTAGACCGCGTGGGGTTTGAGGATGTCCTTGCCGATCAGGTGCTCGGCGTGGGGCCAGAACTCCTCGTACAGGGCGCCGTCGGGGTAGCCGAGCGCCGACAGGTAGTTGATCAGGGCGTCGAACCAGACGTAGGTGACGTACTGGTCGTCGAAGGGGAGCGGGATGCCCCACTCGAGCCGCGACTTCGGCCGGCTGATGGAGAGATCCTGGAGCGGCTCCCGCAGGAAGCCCAGCACCTCGTTCCGGTAACGCTCGGGCTGGATGAAGCCCGGGTGCTCCTCGATGTGCTTGACGAGCCAGTCCTGGTACTTCGACATGCGGAAGAAGTAGTTCTTCTCCTTGATGAAGGTGAGCGGCGTCTGATGGTCGGGACACTTGCCGTCCACCACTTCCTTGTCGGTGTAGAACCGCTCACAGCCGAAGCAGTAGTTGCCGCCGTACTCGCCGAAGTAGATCTCGCCGGCGTCGTAGAGCCGCTGGAGGATCTGCTGGACGACCTTCTTGTGCCGCGGCTCGGTGGTGCGGATGAAGTCGTCGTTGGTGATGCCGAGCCGCCGCCAGGCCTCCCGGAACGCCGCGGCGATCTCGTCGGCGTAGGCCTGGGGCGTCACGCCCGCCTTGGCCGCGGCCTGGGCGATCTTGTCCCCGTGTTCGTCGGTACCCGTGAGAAAGTAGACACGGTCGCCGGCCAGGCGCCGGTACCGGCACATGGCGTCGGCCATGATGGTCGTGCCCGCGTGCCCGGCGTGCGGGCGCGCGTTGACATAGTAGATGGGCGTCGTCAGGTAGAACGTGCGTGGCGTCATGTCGAGAGGAGGCGGGACTCAGGACCGCTTGATGTGATCCCGCCCCTCCCAGGTGAGCTGGTCGAGCGGCACCTCGGCCTCGGTCCCGTCCTGGAATCGCACCACCACGCTCTGCTTGAGGACCCGCAGGGCCCGGACCTTGCCTGTCATGCACCCGCCCCCGCCGCAGCTCTGCGAGCACGGGGCGCCCACCTTGGGCAGGCGCGAGCGCAGCTCCTCGTAGGTGGAGAACTCGTAGAGCAGGCAGCACTTGAGCCGGCCGCAGTTGCCCAGCAGCCGGCTGTCGGTCAGCGGCATGTCCTGGGTCTTGGCCATCTTGACCGAGATGGGCTCGAACGCCCGCAGGTGCGAGGAACAGCAGAGCTGCCGCCCGCAGGGGCCGATGCCGTCCATCAGCTTGGTCGTGTCGCGCGCCCCGATCTGCCGCATCTCGATGCGGGCGTGGAACTCGTGGGCGAGATCACGCACGAGCTCCCGGAAGTCCACGCGCTCCTCGGAGTTGAAGAACACGGTGACCCGCCGGCGGGAGGGCTCCATCTCCACGTCGACGATCTTCATGGGCAGGCTCCGGGCGCGCGCCAGGCGCTGGCACGTCGCGACCCCCTGCACCTCGCGGGCGCGGCGCTCGCGCCACTCCGACCGCTCGGCGTCGCTGGCGCGGCGGAGCACGCGGCGGTAGAGACGGCCGCGCTTGAACTCGGGCAGCGGCCGCTGGGGACGCCGCACTTCGCCCACGGCGGTGCCACCCCCGGCGTCCACGATGACGAAGTCCCCGACGTGCAGCTCGGCCTCCGTCGTCAGGTAGTCCTCGGCCATCAGGGGCTCACGCATCCGGATACCGACGAGGTACTGCGGTATCTCGGGGACGGTCGGCTCGACGACGTCGGTCAGCTCACTCATGATCCATCCTCATGCCGCCCTGAGCGCGAGCCGGCTCAGCAGGACCTCGACGGTGAGCCGGGGCGAGACATTGCCCTGGAGCGCGTGCCACGCTTCGCGGCACGCCGTCAGACGCGCGAGCAACTCGTGAAGGGACGGGTGGTCGGGGGCCCGGTCTCCCGCCTCGGCGAACACGGCCAGCCGGGCGTCGGCGCCGGCCTGAGCGCAGAGGAGGTCGCGGTACCGGAGCCAGCACGCTTCGACCAGGGTCTCGGCCGCCTGCCGGTCGCGCCCCACGTCGTCGCCGGCCTCGAGGATGGCGTCGGCTCCCTTGCGCAGGGTCTCGGTCAGCACGCTCAGCGCCCGGCGCCGCGCCTCGTCTCGTCCATCCGGCAGGAGCGCCACCGTGCCCTCCGCCTGCCGGGGCCGGAAGCGGACGATCTGACAGCGGGAGAGCAGGGTGGCGGGGAGCGCGCGAAGCTGGGAGAGGATCAAGATGATGACGGTCCGATCGGGCGGCTCCTCGAGCGTCTTCAGGAAGGCCTGCGGCGTCGCCGCCGTCATCCGGTCGGCCTCGTCCACGATGAAGACCTTCCGGGCGGCCTCCGCCGGGCAGAGCGCGGCGAGCCGCCCGAGGGCGCGGACGTTCTCGATCCTGAGCAGCAGCGGCCCCTTCGGGTTGCCCTCGGGTGGCGTGGGTTGGATCAGCCTGACGTCGGGATGCGCGCCGCGCTCGACGCGCGCGGCCGGCGCCCCGCCCGCCGGCGCGACGAGCGCCTTGGCGAAGGCGAGCGCGGTGAGCTTGCGGCCGGCGCCCGGCGGTCCCACGAAGGCGTAGGCGTGGGCCACGCGATCGGCTGCCAGCGCCCGGCGCAGCAGCGCCACGACCTCGTCCTGTCCGCGGATCGCCGCGAAGGCGTCGTCACCCGGCACGGAGACTCTCCCGGCGCAGGAGCCGATCGGCCACCGCCGCCTCGATGGCGGCGAGGAGCGCATCCGCGTCCTGGTCCGCGTTGAGCACGACCGCCCGGCGCTTCTCCGCCCGCGCGATCTCGAGGTAGCCCTCGCGCACGCGGCGATGGAAGGCAAGGTCCATCTTCTCGAACGCGTCGTGCGCCCGGTCGCGGATGCGCCCCATGCCGACGGCGGGCTCGAGGTCCAGCACCAGCGTGAGGTCGGGAAGCAGCCCGCCGGTGGCGAGCGCGTTGAGATCACGGATCGTCTCGAGGTCCACTCCTTGCCCGAAGCCCTGGTAGGCCATGGTCGCGTCCGCATAACGGTCCGAGAGCACCACCGCCCCGCGGGAGAGCGCCGGGCGGATCACCTCGGCGACATGCTGCTGGCGCGCGGCCATGAACAGAAGGACCTGGGTCAGCGGAGTCGGCGTCGGGGCATCAGCCGTGAAGAGGCTCCGGATCGCCGCGCCGATCGGCGTCCCGTCGGGCTCCCGCGTGAGGACGACGTCGAGCCCCCGCGCCCGCAGCGACTCGGCGAGCCTCCGGCACTGGGTCGACTTGCCGGAGCCCTCGACACCCTCCACGCTGATGAACATACCGCGCATCCTCGTCATTCTACCTCTGCTTCACCAGGAAATGGTCCCGGCGATTCTGCGCCCAGCAGCGCTCCGCCTTCTCGGTGCAGAGCGGGCGCTCCTTGCCGTAGGAGATGAGGGTGATGCGGCTCGCCTCCACCCCGCGAGACACGAGATAGCTCATGGCCGCCTTGGCCCGGCGCTCGCCCAGCGCCAGGTTGTACTCGTTCGTTCCCCGCTCGTCGCAATGACCCTCGATCAAGAGGAGCTGCTCACGATTCGCCTTGAGCCAGCCCGCGCTCGCGTCCAGGATCTTGGCATCCCCCGACCGGATGACCGCCTTGTCGAAGTCGAAGTGCACGTCGGCGAGCGCCGCGTTCGCCGTGTACTCTCTCGCAGGTGCTGGCCCGGGTGCCGGGGCAGGGGCAGCCGGCTGCGGGGGAGTAGGCGCCGGGGCCACGGGAGGGGGTGGTGGAGGCACCACCGGCGCCGGCGCGGGCGGGGGTGTCGGGGCCGGAGCCGGGGGCGGAGCCGAGACCGCCGTCGTCACCGGCCGCTTCGGGCAGCCCGCGAGGAACAGCGCCAGGGCCACGCACGACAACAGGAGCACTGCAGGCCGCAATGGCCTCCGCATGAGCGTCCTCCTCGTCCGATTGTCGAGTGGGCCCAGTGCTGGCGGCCCGCGCTACTTGCAGCCCTCGGGCATCCGTCGCGTCACCTCGATGCGGTCGCCGACCTTCTTGTCCTGAAGGGTCTCCTTCGAGGCGGTGAACTCGAACGTCTTGCCGTCGGGCCCGCGCAGCGTCAGCTTGCCCTGGTCCAGGTCTACCTTGACGATCTGGCCCTCCACCTTCTCCGCCTTGGGGCAGTCCGCCGGCTTGGTCTGCCCGAGGGCGATGCCGCTCCACATCAGGCTTGCGGCGACCAGCACGGCCGGTACGCTAACCCAGTTCCTCATCGAAGGTCTCCGTTACTGGTTGTGCTTGGTGATGTCATAGATGGCGCCCGCCGCCGCGCCGACCCCCACTCCGATGAGCGCGCCCTTGCCCGCGCCGTAACCCGTCCCGGCGCCGATGGCGGCGCCGGTCCCGGCCCCGACGGCGCTTCCGGTCATGGTCCCGCAGGAGGCGGTCATCAGGCCGAGCATCGACAGGCCCACCCCCAGCGTCGCGATGCGCACCCTCATCGTCTTCATGATCGATCCCTCCCTTTCGTTCGTCACCGTTACTTGCCGGCCAGCCTGGTGAAGAAGTTCTTCACGCCGTGACCGAACGAGACGGCGCCGTCGCGGACCTGCTCCCAGGCGGTCTTCGCCTGGGGCTCGGCGGCCTTGCCGGCCTCCTTGAGCTTCTCGCCCGCCGTCTTGGCCCCTTCCACCACGGTCTTGCCGATACCCTTCGCGGTGTCCTCGATCCCACTCCCGATCGTCTTCGCCCCGCTCTCGACCTGCCGGGTCGCGTCCTTCAGCTTGGAGTCGTCTGCACGCGACGCGGACGGCAGCCACGAGAGCGCGAGCGACAACAGGACGACAGCCGTCGTTGCAAGAATCCTCATCGCTCACCCCTCCCTGACTTCGCTTGCTTCCCGCCCGGCTCCCCTCTCATCGCTGAGCGCCGGGGAGACTGCGCCCGGGAAGAGGCAACTGGCATGCCAATGACCCGAGCCCCGACCCCACCCGAAGGGAACCTCCGATCTGGCGGCTCCTTGTGCGCGCCGGACTGTCCTGATGCCGGGCGTCGTGTCCCCTCACGGCGAGGCACGACGGCAGCATTTACACGCGCAACATGTAACGTTTACACCCGATCGGGGCCTTCTCTCAACCCGATCACGTTGAACGCGGACACGGGCTTCGAGAAGCCCTTGAGGCCGAGCTCCCCGACCGCCTCGGCCTCCACGAGCTCCTCCACCATTCCCAGCATCCGCTGCGGGACGAGCAGCTGCCCCGGCCTGGCCTCCCCGCAGAGCCGCGCGGCGAGATTGGTCACGGTGCCGATGGCGCCGTAGTCCAGCCGCCCCTCGAAGCCGATGGCGCCGATCGTGGCGTAGCCCTGGGCGATGCCGATCCCGAGGTCGAGATCCACGCCGCGCTTGCGCCACTTGACCCGCAGATCCCGGACGCGCTCCCGCATGGCCAGCGCCATCCGCGTGGCCCGCTCGGCCGGATTCGGCACCGGGACCGGATCGTTGAAGAAGACCATCATCCCGTCGCCGGTGAAGCGCTCGAGCGTCCCCTCGTGCTCCAGGATGAGCTTGCCCATCTCGGCATGGTACTCGCGGAGGACGCTCATGACCTCCTCGGGCTCGGCGGTCTCCGCGAAGGCGGTGAAGCCCCGCAGGTCCAGGAAGACCACGGTCACCTCCCGCCGATGGCTCTTGAGCGGGTCCTCCGCGTCGCCGGCCACGATCAGCTCCGCGAGCTGCGGAGAGAAGAAGCGCTTGAGCCGTCCCAGGCGGTCGAGCTGAGACACCTGCTCCCGCACGCGCTCTTCCAGCGTCTTGTTCCACTCCGCGAGCTGGGCCGCCTGCAGCTGGACGGTGTCGTAGAGGTGCTTGACCCGGATCAGGGAGCGGACGCGCGCCAGGAGCTCCGCCTGATTCAGGGGCTTGGTCAGGAAGTCGTCGGCCCCGGCCTCGAGCCCGCGGATCCGCTCCTGGGCGGGGTCGAGGGAGGTCACCATCACCACGGGCAGGATCCCCGTGGCGGGGTTGTCGCGGATCTTGCGACACACCTCGTACCCGCTCATCTCCGGCATCATCACGTCCAGGAGCACCAGGTCGGGCGGTTCCTTCTCCACCTTGAGGAGCGCCTCGGGCCCCGAGGCGGCCGTCGCCACGGCATAGCCCTTCGCCTCGAGCAGGTGGGCCAGCAGCTTGACGTTCTGGGGCAGATCGTCGACGACCAGGATCCGGGCGGGAGCGCTCACGCCCGGTCTCCCGCGGCCGGCCGGCGGTCCAGCATCTGGCGCACCGCCGCGACGAACTCCTTCACGTGGATGGGCTTGGACTGGTACCCGTCGAAGCCGGCGGCCATGATCTTCTGCCGATCGTGGGTCATGGCCGATGCGGTCACCGCGATGACCGGGATCGCCCGCGTCAGGGGATCGGCCCGGAGCTGGCCCAGGGCCTCGATCCCGTTCATGCCGGGGAGCTGGATGTCCATCAGGATCAGCGCCGGCGTGGACGCGCGCGCGAGTTGGATCCCGTCCTCCGCGCTCTCGGCCTCGGCGGTCTGGTAGCCGTGGAACTGGAGCACGTCGCGCTCCAGCTTGCGGTTCTTGTCGTTGTCCTCGACGATCAGGATCAGCTCGCCGGCCATGGTCGCTCCGGCAGGGAAAAGGTGAAGGTCGAGCCCCTGCCCACCTCGCTCTTGACCCAGAGCCGGCCCCCGTGCAACTCCACGAACCGCTGGGCGAGCGGGAGCCCGAGGCCGGTGCCTTCGCGCTTGCGCGCGTAGTCGCTCCCGACCTGGCGGAACTCCTCGAAGATCGCCTCCTGGTCCTCCGCCGCGATCCCGATCCCGGTGTCGCTGACGGAGACCTCCACCGAGCCGTTGGCCCGCGCCACGGCGACCTCGACGCGACCGCCCTCGGGCGTGAACTTCACGGCATTGGAGAGGAGGTTCACCAGGACCTGCTTGACCTTGCGTTCGTCGGCCACGATCTGGCCGACCTGCGCGTCCACGCCGAGGCCGAGGATGATGCCGTGGCGACTCGCGCGCTCCCGCACCAGCGTCAGGGCGTTGTCCACCGCGGTGGGCAGGTCGAAGGAGGCCAGCTCCAGCTCCATCCGCCCGGCCTCGATCTTGGAGAGGTCGAGGATGTCGTTGATCAGCGACAGCAGGTGCCGCCCGGAGGACAGGATGTCCTGGAGGTACTCGGCCTGCTTGTCGTTCACCTCGCCGAACATCCGCTCCAGCAGCACCTCGGAGAAGCCGATGACCGCGTTGAGCGGCGTGCGCAGCTCGTGCGACATGTTGGCGAGGAACTCGGACTTGTGGCGGTCGGCCACCTCGAGCTGGGCGCTCTTGTCGGCGATCTCGCGGAAGAGCCTCGCGTTCTGGATGGCGAGCACGGATTGCGTGGCGAACGTCTTGAGCAGCTCGACGACCTCCGGGGCGAACGCACCCGGCGCCTTCCGGGCCACGACCAGCGCGCCGATGATGGTGTCCTCGCGGAGGAGCGGGACGGCGAGGAGGGCGCGGTGTCCCGTGCGCACGAGCGCCTCCCGCACGCTGCTCTGATACGCCCCTTCGTCGAGGATGTCCGGGATCTGCACGGGCTCCCGCGCCTCCGCCGCGCGCCCCATGGCGCCTTCCCATCTGGCCAACGGGGTGCTCCGCAGCAACCCGACCAGGTCGTCGTCGAGGTTCTCCGTCGCGCGCAGCCGGAACCGCTCCGTCGCCTCGTCGTACTCGTAGATGACCCCGAAGTCGGTGCCGGAGAGCTGGTTGGCGCGGCGGATGATCGTCGCGAGCACCGTCTGGAGATCGAGCGTCGAGCTGACGGCGCGTCCGACCTCGCCGAGCACCTGCAGCTCCTCCACCGACCGCGCCAGCGCCCGCGTCCGCGCTTGCAGCTCCTGGAACAGGCGCACGTTCTCGATGGCGATCACCGCCTGGTCGGCGAAGGTCTTGACCAGCTCGATCTGCTTGTCGGTGAATGGCCGCACTTCGTGCCGGTAAATGACCATGGCCCCAACGAGGGCATTCTCCTTGAGCATCGGGACCCAGACACAGCTCCGGGCCTGCAGAAGGTCGACGGTCGCCATCCGCTGCGGATCTCGCTCGTGGTACGCCAGGTCCGCCGTGATATCGGGGACGTGAACCGGCCGTCGCTCGGCGAGCATGCGCCCGAGCCCGGTCTGCGGTGACGGCCGGATGCCGCTCCTGGCGACCTCGAGCCATGCTGGGTTTGCGCCGCGGTGGGCGACCACTTCGAACATCTCCCCGGTGTAGAGGGCGAGAAGGCCCGTCCGTGCCTCGCAGAGACGCGTGGCGTTGGCCAGCATGGCATCGAAAACCGGTCCGAGATCGTTCGGGGAGCTGGAGATGACGCGGAGGATCTCGCTGGTGGCCGTCTGCTGCTCCAGGGCCTCGCTGAGCTCGCGCGTCCGCGCCTCCACCTTCTGCTCCAGGTTGGCGTAGGACTCCTCGAGCTGGGCCGCCGTGCGGTTGAACTGGTCGGCCAGGGTCTCCAGCTCGTCCCCGGTCTTGACCTCGATGCGATGGCCGAGCTCCCCCGTTCCGATCCGGGCGGCGCCGGCCTGGAGCGCCTGGATGGGCTTGACCATCCGGCGGGCGAGGACGAGGCCCGCCAGTACCGAGAGCGCGACGCCCACGAGGATCAGCAGCGCCGCCCGGATGACGGAGGCGCGGATCCCCTCGAACGCCTCGACCAGCGGCTGCTCGACGAAGACCAGCCATCCGAGCGGGGCGATGGGAGCGAAGGCCGTGAGGACCTGCCGTCCTTGCAGGTCCTGGGCGATGGTGGCGGGCTCGGGGGCCCCGCCGATCCCGCCGTGCGGCGCTCGAGCCGCCTGCACCTGGGGGGACGCCGAGAAGTCGCTCTTCTTCAGCACCAGGCTGATGTCCGGGTGGGCGATGAGCTGGCCGCGGGAGTCGATCACGTAGGCGTGACCGGCCTTGCCGATCTTGATCTGGGAGACCACGTCCCAGATGAACTTCAGGTTCACCTCGGCCACCGTGACTCCCGCTGGCCCGCTCGCGCTCGCCATGGACACGGTCATGTACGGCTCGGACTCCTTGCGGAAATAGACGGGGCTGAAGTAGGTCCTCCCCCCTCTGGCCTCGGTGAACTTCGGATCCCTCGAGTAATTCTCCTGGCTGCCGGCGCGGTCCATCGCCAGGCGGGACACGCGGAGCTGCTCCGTGCCCGACCCATCGAGCAGGCTCACTTCGGTGATGGGCAGGACCTGGCGCAGGAGCCGGAAATAATCGACCCGCCGCTGCTCGAGGGCGGCGCCGCCGGTGACGAGCTGGGGGTGCGTCGTCCAGCCGATCTGGCGCTCGATCTCCTTGACGAATTGCTCGATCCGGTTGGCGGCGGCCAGCGCCTTTTCCCGCTGGAGCTGGACGAGGGCCGCCTTGTTCTCCTGGTAGGAGAAGTAGATCTCCAGCGCGCCGCTCGTGACCAGCGCGCCGCTGACGAGGACGACGAAGAAGACGACGTACTTGCGGAACAGCCGGCCGCGGCGCTCGACGCCCTGGAGGGTCACGCGCTGGCCCGATCCGGGCGCGCGGAGCGGGGGGCAGCGGTGATGAGCCTGACGGCCCGCGCGGCCTTGTCGACGCTGTCCATGGAACCGGGCTCTAGTCTAGCGGAAGTCCGGCGTGGGCGTCCGCCTTTTGGCCCTGGTCTCGGGCAGCCCCCCCAGGCGATCTTCGCCTCCGAGGAGCGGAAGCTCACGTCGCGCGTCTGGCCCAGCTCCGTTCGAGCGCCGCCTTTGCCGGCGCAAGCGTCTGGATGCTCGCCTCGGACGGCGGGGGCCCCAGCCCCGCGACGTCCTGCGGCTCGGTCTTTCAGATCGCTCGCCTCGGACGGCGGGGGCCCCAGCCCCGCGACGTCCTGCGGCTCGCACTGCATTCCTTGGGGGGAGGTTTGGAAGGGGGGCTTCGCCCCCCTTCCGAGATTCACAGGCGGTGAAGCGGGAAGATGTTCTCCCGGATGGCGGCCACCTGGCGCCGCGCGTACTCCTCGGCCCAGCGCCGGGTGTCCTCCGGTAGCTCGCAGGGCGGATCCCGGAGCGAGAGCACCTCCAGTCCAAGCCGTGTCATGTCCTTCTGACAGTCGCGCGGCAAGGCCTCGGGTAGCGTCACCTCGTTCATGGCGGCCCAGGCTCCCGTCCAGGCGCGGGCCACATTGGGCAGGTCATAACCGCCGCCGCCCAGCGCGACCACGCGGGGCACCATCTGCAGCAGGCGCTTCACCACGGCAGTGAAACCCTGCACGGTGAGACTCAGATGAGTGAGCGGATCGGTGCGGTGGGAGTCGATCCCGAGCTGCAGCACGAGCACGTCCGGCTTGAAGGCCCGCAGGAGCGGCGGCACGACGGCCTCGAAGGCGGGCTGATACACCTCGTCGTCGGTGAAGGGCTGGAGCGGCAGGTTGACCGAGAAGCCCAGGCCCTCGCCTTCACCCATCTCGACGACGAAGCCCGTGCCGGGGAAGAGCCGGTCGCCGCGCTCGTGAGTGGAGATGGTGAGCACACTGGGATCGCGGTAGAAGGCGAACTGCACCCCATCGCCGTGATGGGCGTCGATGTCCACGTAGGCCACGCGCCAGCCTCGCTCGCGGAGCCTCATGATCGCCAGCACCGCGTCATTGACATAGCAGAAGCCGGAGGCGCGGTCGGGCATGGCATGGTGCAGGCCTCCCGCGAAGTGGAAGGCGCGGTCAGCCTCGCCCTCGGCGACCAGCCGCGCGGCGAGGAGCGAGCCGCCGGCCGCGAGCTGCGCCGCCTCCCAGAGGCCCGGGAAGATCGGGTTGTCTCCCGGCCCCAGGCCGTAGCGCGCGGCATGGGGCACCCAGTCCCCCGCGCTCACGGCTCTCAGGATGTCGAGGTACTCGGGCGTGTGGAAGCGCGCGATGGACTCCAGCTCGGCGGGCTCTGGCGCCAGCACCTTGCTGCGAGGCAGGGCCGTGAGGTCATAGCCCTCCATCAGCCTCCAGGTCAGCCCCAGCCGCTCCATCCGAAGCGGGTGCTCGGGGCCGTAGTCGAAGCGGCGCCACTCGTCCGAATGGATCAGCGCCGTCTTCATCCCTCAAGGCTCTCCACGCCGCCGTGGCGGCTCGCTCACGCTCGGATCTCGGGACTCGCTCGCCTCGCCCCTGGGCTGCGGCTCGATCTTCCGGATCGCTCGCCTCGGACGGCGGGGACCTCAGCCCCGCGACCTCCTGCGGCTCGCAGTACGGGACCTCAGTAGCTCACTGCTTCCGGCGCCAGTGGCCCGACTTGCCCCCCGACTTCTCCATCAGGCAGAGATCCGTGAGCACCACGCCCCGATCCACTGCCTTGACCATATCGTACACGGTGAGCCCAGCCACTGCCGCCGCCGTCAGCGCCTCCATCTCCACCCCGGTCTTGTCCACGGTGCGCACGCGCGCCTCGATGGTGACGACCGAACGCTTCGCGTCGAGGAGGAAGTCGATGTCGACGCCCGTGATGCGCAGCGGATGGCAGAGCGGGATCAGCTCGGGCGTACGCTTGGCGCCCATGATCCCGGCGGTTCGCGCCACTCCGAGCACGTCGCCCTTGGCGAGCTGGCCGGCGCGGATCGCGGCCAGGGTCGGAGCCTTCATCTTCAAGGTGGCGCGCGCCACCGCCTCGCGGACGGTCTCCGGCTTCACGGAGACGTCCACCATCCGAGCGTCCCCGGCCCGGGTGAAGTGGGTGAGGCCGCGGAAGCCCGGTGTTTCCCGGGTCGATGTCATGAGTCTAGGAGCCTGTCGGAGAAACGCTCTGGCTAGAGCGATGAGAAGGGTCCAGCTGCAAGGCGGCGCCCGACGACCGCACGCGAGGCGTACTCCCTGTACGTTGAGCGTGCGGCCGAGGGCGCCAACGCCGCAGATGGGCCCTTATCATCGCTCTAGCCGGCCGGTGAGAAAGCCCCACGGGCTTCGTCGGCTCGGTGGGCGCTGCCCTCAACGTACAACGTGCACGCCTCCGGCAGCGCTGCCACCGCCGCCTCGCATCTGGACCTCTTCGAGCAGCCTTCGGGAGTCTCTCTCGGCATTCTCCTGGGCTGCTGGGGGCGGACTCAGGCGTGCATCGTCGTGCGCGCGTGACGGATGATGACCTCCATCCGGTCCTTCGCGATGAGCTTGAGCTTCTTCAGCTCGCTCACGCGCCACTGCTGGTCAGTGGAAAGAAACCCCCGCCCGTTCAGGGCGGCCAACTCTTCGTCGTATTTTCTGTGCTCCTCGTGGAGCTTGCGGAACTCGTGGTTTTCCTGGGTGAGCCGATCGATCAAGGCCTCCGTATCAGGCATGCGCACCTCCTGGCAAACCGGTTCTTCCATCGAGAATTCTAGCCAGCGGGACGATAAACAGTGGGTTTCCGCTGCTGAGTTGCGACGCGGGTCCCATGGGGCCTCCCTCGGCTCCGGCATTACTGCTTCAGGCTGTCTCGGTATCACGCTTATACCCCTACGGTCCCGCGGCTGTCAAGGCTTGCCATGCTTGAGCAGATGGGGGGCGGTCGCCTTGAAATGGGCGGTGACAACCACGCCCTCACGCAGTGCCAGATCCTCTACCTCCCGCTGGGTGACGAAGGCCACCAAGGGGAAGCCGCAGTCAACGATGACGCGCCGATGGGCGCCGGCAGGAACGATCCGTTGCACGCGAGCCGGCAGGCGGTTGAAGGCGGTGGGCCCGGCCGGCTTGGGCGCCCCGGGAAAGAGCGTCACGTCCTCGGGCCGGAGGCAGAGCCGTACCCACTCCCCCGGCTCGGCGGGCTCGGCCACCTGGATCCGCTGCGGGCCGGCCTCGAGGACGGAAAGATCCCCCGCGGACTCGAGGACGCGGCAATCGAGGATGGTCTCGACTCCGACGAAGCGGGCGATCTCCTCGGAAGCCGGAGCGCGGAAGACCTGCGCCGCCTCGTCCACCTGGAGGAGACGCCCCTGCATCAAGACCCCGACGCGATCACCCAGCACCATGGCCTCGGCGCGATCATGGGTGACGAGGACGGTCGTGGTCCGCTCTTCGCCCAGGATCCGGCCCAGATCGTCGATGAGGGTCTCGCGTGTCGGGTGGTCCAGGGCGGAGAAGGGCTCGTCCAGCAGCAAGACCTCCGGCTCCACCACCAGGGCGCGCGCCAGCGCCGTTCGCTGAGCCTCGCCACCCGAGAGCGTTCTCGCCTGCCGCGATGCCAGCTGCGAGATCCCGAAGCGCTCGAGCCAGACCTGGACCCGGGGGCCGATGCGCCGCCCGTCCACGCCGCGGAACGTGAGCCCCAGCGCGACATTGTCGTGGACGGTCGCGTCGGCCAGCAGCGGCTCCTGGAAGACGCTCGCCATCCGCCGGCGCAGCGCGAGGCCGTCCCGCGCCGTCACCGGCGCGCCCCGGAATCGCAGCGTTCCCGCGGCCGGCGCCTCGAGCAGGCCGAGCACGCGGAGGAGCGTCGACTTGCCCGCTCCGTTCGGCCCGATGACGGCGAGGATCTCGCCCTGCCGGACGTCCAGGGCGGCCACCTCGAGCACCGTGCGCCCGCCGCGCGCCACCCGGACCCCGGCGACCTCCACGACCGGCAGCATCAGGAGGGCAGGACGTGGATCGAGCCGCGGTGAATAGAGAGCTGCCAGTGCCGGGCGCGCGCGATCTCCAGGATCTCGTAGACCATCCGCGGCACCTCGATCTCGAGATCGTGATCGCCCTGCGCGGCCGGCCCCGGCTCATCGAGTCGGAAGTAGAGCGTCCAGGTGGTCCCGAAGTCCGCCTCGCCGGTGACGCGCCCGGCCATCAGGTTCATGTGGTGCGCGGCGTCGGCCGGGGCGCGGTCCTTGCGGATCAGCCGCACGTACTCGGGACGGATGAAGAAGTGGAGCGGAGCGCCCGGCTCGGGCAGATAGGAGCGCGTCGGCGAGTTCACCGCCTCGAGCGTCTGGCCCCGCCAGCGGAGCTGGATGCGATCGGGTGTCGCCTTGAGCACCGTCCCGCTCAGGATGTTGCGCACGCCCATCAGGCGGGCCACCCGCTCGGAGGCCGGCGCCGAGAGCAGCTCGGTCTTGGGCGCCTGCTGCACCACCCGCCCACCCTCGTAGACCACCACGTGCTCGGCGAGCTGGAAGGCCTCGGCGAGATCGTGGGTGACGAGCACCGTCGCCTTGCCCCATTCGCGCACGATGGCCATCAGCTCCTGGCGGAGCTGGCGGCGCAGGGGGGCGTCCAGGGCCGAGAGCGGCTCGTCGAGCAGCAAGAGCTCGGGATCCACGGCGAGGGCGCGACCGAGCGCCACGCGCTGCTGCTGGCCGCCCGACAGCTCGCGGGGCCGGCGGGCGGCGAGGTCGCCGAGCCCGAGCCAATCCAGGACCTCGCCCGTGCGCCGGTGCCGCTCCTCGCGCGGCCGGTCGTGAAGGCCGTACCCCACGTTGTCCGCCACGGACAGATGGGGGAAGAGCGCGTGCCCCTGGAAGACATAGCCGAGCCGCCGCTTCTGCGTCGGCACGTCGACGCCGCCCGCGCGGTCGAAGAACACGGTGCCGTTGACGACGATGCGGCCCTCGTCGGGACGCACGAGGCCGGCCAGACACTGGAGCGTGAGCGTCTTCCCGGCGCCCGAGGGGCCGAAGAGCGCGACAACCCCTTCCCCGACCTCCCAGCTCGCGTCGAGGGCGAACCCCGGCAGCGCCTTCCTGACCGAGAGTGAGAGCACGGTGGTCAGAACCGGAGGCGGGCCAGACGACCCACGCCCATCAGCAACACGATCACCGACGCCGCCGCGATCAAGGCCATCGCGTTGGCGTCATGCATCTCGTTGGCCTGGACGTGATCGTAGATGGCCAGCGGCATGGTCTGGGTGAGACCGGGGATACTGCCCGCCACCATGAGGGTGATGCCGAAGTCACCGAGAGCGCGGCAGAAGGCGAGCACCGTGCCCGCGCAGACGGAGCGCCACGCGAGCGGCAGCGTGATGGACCAGAAGACGCTCCACTCCGAGCGCCCCAGGGTCCGCGCGGCCTGCTCCAGCCGACGGTCCACCGACTCGAACCCCGCCTGGGCCGCCTTGACCAGCAGCGCGATGGAGCCCACGCAGGCCGCCAGGACCGCGGCGCGCCAGGTGAACGCCAGCTCGATGCCGAGACTGCCCAGCGCGCGGCCGATCGGTCCCCGCCTGCCGATGATGAGCAGCAGGTAATAGCCGAGCACGGTGGGAGGCAAGACCAGCGGCAGGACGACCGCGCCATCGAGGAGATCGCGTCCCGGAAAGCGCCGGCGCGCCAGCGTCCAGGCCAGGGGCAGCCCCACCAGCAGCGTCAACGCCGTGGCGGAGACCGAGACCTGGACGGAGAGCCAGACCGGTCGCAGGTCCATGTCAGAATTCACCCGGGAGCAGGAACCCGAGACGCTTCATGACCGGGCGTCCCTCCGGGCCGTTCAGGAACTGGATGAACGCCACGCCCAGCTCCGGGCTCGCGCTCCGCTTGACGACCACCGCCATCTGGTTCAGCGGCCGGTGAAGCTTCGGATCGATGGGCACGTACCGCACCTCGGGGACATCGGCCACGGACAGCGCCACGATGCCGGCCTCCACCGCGCCCGTCTGGATGAACTGCAGGGTCTGACGGATGTTCTCCCCGTACACGAGCTTGGCGCGAAGCCGCTCCCAGAGACCCGTGGCTTCCAGCGCCTGCTGGGCGGCGCGCCCGTACGGGGCATGCGCCGGGTTCGCGATCGCGATGCGCCGCACCTCGGCTTTCCCGAGGTCGGCGAGGTCCCGGACGGCGACCCCGGCCGTCTTCGAGGTCGCCAGGACGATGCGCCCCTGCGCGTAGAGCGAGTCGGTTCCGGGCATGACGACGCCTCGCGCTCGCAGACCGTCCACGAAGGACTGATCGGCGGCAAAGAAGACGTCCGCGGGCGCCCCGTGCTCGATCTGGATGGCCAGGTTGCCGGTCGAGCCGAGGACCAGCGTCACCTTGACCCCGGTGCTGCGCTCGAACAGCGGGACGATCTCCCTGAACGCGAAGGCGAGGTCGGCGGCGGCGTAGACCGTCAGGGTCGGGGGACCCGGCTGGGCCGCGGCCGATCCGGCGAGCGCCCCGGCCAGGACGAGAGCGAGCAGGGCAAGGCGCATGGTGTCCTTCATTGTGACACAACGGGGTGGCCGGGCGGGATCAGGCGCGGGCGCGCTGCTGGATCCAGGTGAGCGCCCAGTTCACCAGGAAGGTGATGAGCAAGAGGATCGCGGACAGCGCGATGGCCACGTCGAAGCTGCCCTTGGAGGTTTCCAGAACTGTGGCAGTCGTGAGCACGCGTGTCGACCCTCGGATGTTCCCGCCCACCATCATGGAGGCGCCGACCTCGGAGATGACGCCGCCGAAGCCCGCCATCACTGCCGCGAGCAGGGGCAGCCGCGCCTCCTTGAGGAGCATCCGGACCATCTGGGCCCGCGAGGCGCCGAGGCCAAGCATCTGGAGGCGGAACTGCTCGGGGACTTGCTGGACGGCGGCCAGGGTGAGGCCGATCACGATGGGCGCAGCGATGACGAACTGGGCCAGGACCATGGCCACGGGGGTGTACAGGATCTCGAGGAACCCGAGCGCGCCGTTGCGCCAGAGGAGGATGGTCACGAAGAGGCCGACCACCACCGGCGGCAGCCCCATTCCGGTGTTCACCAGGCTGACCGCCAGCCCCCGGCCCGGAAAGCGCGCGAGCGCGAGCACCGTCCCCAGCGGGATGCCGACCAGCAGCGAGAGCAGGGTCGCGCTCCCGGAGACCTGGAGCGACAGGATCGTGATGCCCCAGACCTCGGGATCGCCAGTGAAGAGCAGCCGCAGAGCTTCGAGCAGCCCCTCGCCGATGAGACGCATGGCCGAATGCGCGCCTTCGCCTCCTTGTCGACCAGCTACTCGAAGTCCGTGTCGGCCTTGCCGGCGACGGGAACGAAGAGCGGCTGGCCGTACTTCTCGACGCCGAAGGTCTTGATCACCGCCTGAGTCTCCGGTGACAGCAGGAAGTCGGCGAAGGCCTTGCCCCCGGCGACGTTGACCCGGGGACCGCTGGCCGGGTTCACCTCACACACCGAGTAGAGGTTGAGCAGCGGGCGATCCTTCTCGACCAGGATCGGCAGGTCGAGGCGCTTCTGGAAGGCCAGATACGTGCCCCGGTCGGTCAGCGTGTATGCGCGGCGATCGTCCGCGATCCCGAGGGTCTGACCCATGCCTTGCCCCGACTCGATATACCAGGCGCCTGCGGGCTGGATGCCCGCCCGATTCCACAGCGCCAGCTCGAGGATATTGGTCCCCGACTTGTCGCCCCGCGACACGAAGCGTGACCGACTGCCGCCGATCCGCTTCATCGCGTCCACCGCGCTCGGGAGTGCCTTGATCTTCGCGGGGTCGTCGGGCGGGCCGACGATCACGAAATCGTTGTACATCACCAGCCGGCGGGCGAGCAGCTTGCCCTCCGCGACGTATTTCTTCTCGAGGGCCGGCGCGTGGACGAGCGCGACGTCGGCCTCCCCTTTCGCCGCCAGCGCCAGCGCCTGACCGGTCCCGACCGACAGCGTCTTGAGCGTGTAGCCGGTCCTCTTCTCGAACAGCGGCACGAGCACGTCCAGCAGCCCCGAGTCCTGGGTGCTGGTGGTCGTCGAGAGAATCACGGTGGCGGACCCGCCCGGGGCCGGCCCCGCCATGGAGAGCAGGACGCCGAGCGCGAGCAGCCATCGGGGGATCATCACGCTCCTCGTCAGCTTGCGCGGCGGGGCTCACGCTTCGGGCGTGAGCACGCGGCCGGCCGGCAGCGCGTTGAAGCGCGGGCCATCCACCACCAACCGGCCGTTCACCACCACATAGGGAATGCCGGTCGGATGGCGATGCGGATCGGCGAAGGTCGCCGCGTCCGCCACGGTGGCGGGGTCGAACAGGGCGAGATCCGCGGCGAAGCCGGCATGCACCAGGCCCCGGCTCTTCAGGCCCAGCTTGGTCGCCGGCATCCCGGTCATCTTGGCCACGGCGGTCTCCCAGGAGAAGAGCCGCTTCTCGCGGCAGTAGACCCCGAGGACGCGCGGGAACGTCCCGTAGCTCCGGGGATGGGGCTTGCCCGGGTGCGGCCCCGGCCCGCCGTGAAGCGAGAGCGAGTCCGAGCCGATCATCGAGTGGGCGTACCCGAGGGCCGTGGCCACGTTGTCCTCGCTCTGGGAGAACACGATCATGGAGACGCCGGCCCGCTCCTCGAGCACGAGGTCCATCATGGCCTCGGCCGGCGTCTTGCCCGCGCGCCGCGCCAGCTCGGCCAGGTGCAGCCCCGGCAGCTCGGGGTTCGCGCAGGTGGCGATCATGATCTCGTCCCAGCCCATCGCGCCGGAACCGGTCCGCCAGCGCTCGCCGTCCACCAGGCAGTCCTGGATGGCCCGCCGCCGCGCACCGGGATCGGCGAGCCGCTCGAGGAGCCGCGCGATCCCGCCATCGTGCATCCAGCCGGGCAGCAGGTTGTCCATCTTGGTGCTCCCGGCGGGGTAGGGATAGACGTCCCCCGTGACGTCCAGGCCGCGCGCCCGGGCGGCGTCGATCGTGCGCAGCACGCGGTCCATCTTCCCCCAGTTCTCGCGCCCGGCCGCCTTGACGTGGGAGATCTGCACGGGCACGCCCGTCTCCTCGCCGATCCCGATCGCCTCCTTGACGGCCTCCTCGAGCGTGGCCGCTTCGCCCCGGATATGGGAGAAGTAGAGCCCGCCGCGCGGGGCCATGCCGTGCGCCAGCCCGATCAGCTCCTCCGTCGAGCCGTAGGCGCTCGGCGCGTACACGAGCCCGGTCGAGAAGCCGAAGGCCCCGGCGTCCATGGCCTCGCCGAGCAGCCGTTCCATCGCCCCTTGCTCATCCCTCGTCGGCGCGCGGTTCTCGGGTCCGACGGTGGCCAGGCGGAGGGCGCCGTGGCCCACGAACTGGACGACGTTGACCGACGGTCCGAGGCGGCGCAGGTGCTCGAGGTACTCGGCGAAGGTCTCCCATGCGATGGGAATGCGCTGGCTGATCCCGCCCGCCCATTCCCGCACCACCTCCGCCCGGCCCGGGGCCACCGGCGCCGGGGAGAAGCTGCACATCCCGACCACTTCCGTCGTCACCCCCTGGCGTACCTTGGACTCGGCCGATGGGCACTTGTCGTACACCAGATCAGAGTGCGAGTGGATGTCGATGAAACCGGGAGCGACCATGAGGCCGCCTGCGTCGATCGTCCGGGCGGCCTCGCCGGAGAGCCCCCGCTCCACGGCGACGATGCGCTCGCCCTCCACCGCGACGTCCGCCACCGTCGCGGGGGCGCCGCTGCCATCGACCACCGTGCCGTTCTTGATCAGCAGGGACCAACCCATTGCGGCTATTGCGCGGCCTCGATGATCTTCACCGACTTCATCTTGTCGCCCTTCCGGACCTTGTCCACCACGTCCATCCCCGAGGTGACCTTGCCGAAGACCGTGTACTTTCCGTCCAGGAAGTTGGCGGGCGCCAGGGTGATGTAGAACTGGCTGCCGGCGGAGTCGGGGTCGTTGCTCCGCGCCATGGCCACGACGCCGCGGACATGCGGCTGCTTGTTGAACTCGGCCTTGATCTTGTACCCGGGCCCCCCGGTGCCGTCGCCCTTGGGATCGCCGCCCTGGATGACGAAGTTGGGCTCCACGCGGTGAAAGACGAGGCCGTCGTAGAAGCCCTTCTTGGCGAGGGTCACGAAGTTTTCCACCGTCTTGGGCGCGTCCTCGGAGAAGAACTCGATGGTGATCTCCCCGCCCTTGTCCATGGTGATGACCGCCGTCTGCTTCACTTTCTTGCCTCCTTGGGGTGCGGGTTGCTGGGCCTCGGCCGGGCTCACGACCGTCGGGCCGGCGAGCAAGGCGATCACCCACATCGCGACGAGCGGGG
>WNFZ01002085.1_pt1 | contig 20448 bp, 16 predicted proteins | sample 5400081 | NCBI WGS metagenome assembly WNFZ01 (sample SAMN13153365, study PRJNA577476) | soil metagenome | isolation source: 80 cm soil or saprolite under grassland replicate 1 | place: USA:California | collected 2016-06-15
GTCAAACCAAAGCAACCACCACTTCCGCAAGCAGCGTCGGTATTAACCGACCCGTCAAACAGTGTAGTCGCGTTAACAAAGGTCGGTGCGAAGAGCACCATAGCCAATGACACAACCAAAGATAACCGGAGAAATTTCTTCATATTGTAACTCCTTTATATATCGCAGGAAGCTGCGTTGCCCCTAAAGAGACAGCAACATAGATGCCACCCGGTAAGTAGTTGATTTTTAGCGATATTTTAAAAAACCGAGGGGGCGTATTTTATAAATCAAGTTTACAAAAATCCGGGAAGTTTGAAGTCAACAGATAACTATTGATTTCTACAAAGATTTTCAAACATACGAATTGTAAATTTTTATTACTGACTGACAAAAATCATATTTCTTACTCATTTGCCTAGCTGAATCTTACATATATTCCGGTTGAATTCATAAGTTCACCCGAAGGCTCCAAACTTTGCGTGAGTCCAACGCTCGTCGCGAGTCCTACATGATGGGAGCATTTACGGGTCGCCCATTGGATGTCCTTCTCCGCTAAGGGCATGGTTGGCACCTCATGGACTTCTCGGGGGTGTTAATGAGACCAGGTCTATGCGAAAGCCGTCTCATGTCCCCTCAAAGGCTGCGCTGGTAGTTAGAACTCAACCTGTAGGGGCTTCCACATTGCCTTGCGAGATTTGCGGACCTATGGTGGTCATCGGTAAAGAATGAAATGCCTGTTTGCGAATCGCAGCACTGGCGTCATTTTTGCCCGCCGGGTAGCAACCTTTCACCTCTGGAGTTTACCAAGCGAGCAAAAGTGCCGTTATGCGGATATTACGGAAAAAGGATTAGCCAAGTGAAAAGACGGGGAGAGTATTGCAGAAATATAAATTAGACAACGGACTGCTATTTCTGGTTGGTCATCATTGCGTCGACCTGTGACGAAACTGCTGCGGTCAACAGCCACCAATTAATTCGACGGATTAACATCTTGCCCCATCATCTATGAAGACTAGATGCCAAAGCTCAAAGTTTAGTAGCAGCCAAATTTGATTTTGATAGTCACGTTGCCCACTCTGATGCGACTTCAGAAGTTTTTCGATATACGACACGTTGAAATATCCTCGGTCCATTGTTCTCTTATCTAACAAGATCTCGCTGACCATTCCCGCCGAATCTTCTTTGAGCCAACTGCCGAAAGGAACTGGAAATCCCATTTTTTGTCGATGCACGATGTTGTGAGGTAGGAATTTTTCTGTGGCTTTTTTGACCAGCTGCTTTCCCGCTCGTCCTTGCAAGCGCAAATGGGGTGGAATAGTCCCGGCAAACTCTACCAACAAATGATCTAGAAATGGCACCCGACTCTCGATAGACGCGGCCATGCTCATTTGATCCTGCTTCATCAGGAGTTCTACTAAATCCATATTTACATCGGTATAAGAGCATCTGATGAAGAAAGTTCTGCGTGTTCGAGCGCTCAAATAGCGCGTTCGCGTTGGCATAAGGATCGACCGATGATAAGCCACGGTACGGTCCGCTATCAAATAGATGTTGTTGCATTTCACGAGTAAAGACACCATGAAAGTTGTCGAAAAATATCTCTTGCAGTTTCGGAGATAAATAAACGATGGTATCAGTAATCTTTTTCTTCAACGCTAACGGCAATGGGAATTTCCAGAGCATTTTTTGTACGAGGTGTTTGCGTAGTGCTTCAGGAACAAAATTACCCCGGCGAATCGATGATTTAGCCATGGTCGCTCTTTGTTGATTGATCGTTATGGAAGATGACACGGAATTAACCCGCCGCCAATTTGTTCGTGCGGTTGCGGCATTGGCTCTAACCAATGTATTCACGGAGACAGCCGATGGTGCCTCCGTAGTCCAAGACTATCCCGTCGGCGAGCTTCAGTCAGTGCCGGTAATCCGGCAACGCCCGGAATGGAAGCAATTCATTATTTTGGTCTGGCAGTTCCAAAATGACGTCCTCCGCGATGTGGCTCTGTACGATCAAGCGGGGCTGCATGGTTTTCACATAGACCGGGGAGCGGGCGAGGACGAGAAAGTGCGGTTGTCACTCGAACGCCGCTTCCCATACTACGTCGATCATGCCGCAGGCAAGGGGATTCTGTATCTAAGTTCCGATCTCCAAAAGAATCTCTCGGGCAAAGCGTCCCTTTCTGTTCGGCCGCATAGTCTCGCTGATCCCAAAACTATCGAGGCGCTGAAGTCATTGCTGCGCGAAAATATCGCCACGACAAAAAAAGGCTTTGTTTATGCCTACGCATTTGATGATGAGATCTCACTGGGGGCATTGAACAATCCTGTAGAAGTCGACACTCATCCTCTATCGGTGGCCTGGTATCGCAGATGGTTGGAAAGACGTTATGGCACGATCGGTAGTCTCAACTCTAGGTGGGGCACGGCACATCCCTCTTTCGATGCTATCCAGCCTATTGGGTTTGAACAGGCGCGCAGGTTAAATTCCACCCCTCCATTTAGTTCATGGAATCTTTCGTCCTGGATGGAGTGGCGCCATTTTATGGATTATCAGTTTGCCCAGGTTTTGGCCGATCTCACACGCTATACAAATAATCTCGATCCCACGATTCCGGCGGGATTCGTTGGTGGACAACAGCCATCAGCGTACGGCGGTTATGACTATGCTCTAATATCCAGGGCTGTCCAGTGGATGGAGGCTCTCGAGATGGGAGGCATTAGCGAGATTCTTCGCTCCTTCTGGAATCGACCGCGCCGGGTTCAGGTTCAAACATATCATACCGGTGGATCCTACAAAAAGAATGTTTGGACGCTATGGAACCGTCTGGCTCATGGTCAGCAGGCCGCCATTGCCTGGCCCAACGGATGGATACGAGAGTCCGCTTCCGGAAAGCGCGAGCTGTCTGCCGCGATTGAGCAGCTGGCGCCGACGTTGCGGGAGATTCAAGATCGTGCAGGCGAATTCATCATCAGTCCCGACTCTTATCTCGACACCGATCGCCTTGCGCTGTATTACTCCCATCCCAGCATTCGTGCGAGCTGGGCGATGGATAGCGTGACCCACGGAGCTACCTGGCCCAAGCGTCTGACTGGTGTTGATGACGATAATCTTTCCTCCGCCCGTTTGCGGCTATCATGGTGCAAGCTTCTCGAAGATCTCGGCTACCAATACGATTTCATCAGCTATCTGGATGTGCGTGAAGGACGGATTGATTTGGTAAGCCGGTTCAAAGTAATCATCCTCAACCAGACCATTTGCCTCTCCGACCGCGAAGCTGAGGCGTTGCGTAACTTTGTCCATGCAGGTGGCATGCTCATAGCGGACGCCCTATGTGGTCTGTTGACCGAAACCGGCCGCGGCCGCAGGGCGGGAGCATTAGACGATCTTTTCGGTATTGTTAGAGATGAGTCCAAAGGTTATTTCAACGGCAAAGGCATTACCGAAGTTGACGCTGAATACTACGAAAAGCCCTTTCCGCTACGGCTGCTCGCCTATGATGGAGCTCTGCGCTATCGTTCAATGATTATAGTCGAGCGCGGTACTCGTGGAGTGCCGCCGTCCAGCCGTGAAACATCTGAAATCGCAGATCTGCTCATCCGCAGAAAGGTAAAAGGAGGACAGACTTTTTATCTGAATCTAAGTCCACTGGCTTATGCGTACTTTCCGTTTAGAACCGGTACCACGGGGCAATCCTGGCGTGAAGTGGTCGGCCAAGCATTGCCTGGTGCCGGACTGCGACCGCGCGTCGAGATCTATGGTCCGAATGGCAAAGAACCTTGGATCGAGTCTTTGCTCTGGCGCAATGGCGATCGCTACTGCCTCGCGGTTTTGAAGAATCTTCCCGAGTCGGCCGACGCGCCGGAGTCCCTCAGCGTGATCGATCAAGACCCGAAAGAGATCACGATCCGGCTGACTTTCCGCGCAAAAAATCTGCGAAATGTTCGAACCGGCAAAAGCTTTGGTGATAACACATCATTCAAAGATACATTCAAGCCTTGGGAGGCGAATCTGTATGAGTTCACGATCGCCAAGGAGTTCCGTTAATTCGATGCCCGGAAAACATCAGTGATGTTATCCTTCGAAGAAATGTAATGGCGGAATGGATCATCACCGCTAAGCCAAAGCCGGTGCCACACGTTCAAAGAAAGCATGTTTGAGGACGTTAACAAGCGTCTCGCCACAGCCTTTTGCTCCAAGTCCGCTTCCTGACTCTGACTTAACCGAATTAACTGACATTCATTGGTGTCGAGGTGATAGGTTCGAACTCGTGCGTCCGAGCGTGCAGTCCAAACTCCGCCACATTGGCAGACCGGGAGTTCACCGCGTGTGAACAAGGACAAAATCGAAGCAACAAGAATGTTCGCACCATAGCAAAAGCTCACGGATCGTGGATCAAAAGTCTGTTGGATTACGAATCTTGACCATCATCGACTGGCATATGCCTTGCTGTCAAAAGCTGTAACTGATTTTTTGAATTGGTCTCCGATAAAGGCAAACCAACCGAAAGGTTGGGACGCAAAGTTTCTGGCCTAACTCCTGAACTGTTGGCTCCAGCCACGAACTTCAGGACAAGGTAGCAGGGCCGCCGGAAGGACACACACTGCCCGCTCAGTTGTGCACTTCCTTTTTTCCAGATTTCTCATAGCAGGGGGGAATGTGCATTACCGCTTATCTAAATCGTTACTTTTTGTCTTATTAGTAATTCTTTCAGCTGCGACCCTATCACTATTCTCCGACGATCAGGCAACAGCGGCAACTCTGCAACTCTCATGGGCCGACAATTCTTCCGATGAAACCGGCTTCCATGTCGAACGAAAACTTGGCGTCGCTGGCGAGTATAGCGTCATCGCAACGACTAGCGCCAATGTGACTTCGTATGATGACTCGGGCTTGGCGGACAACACGACTTACTGTTATCGCGTAAATGCGTTCAATAGCGCCGGCAACTCCGCTTACTCGCCCGAACTTTGCGGTACGACACTGGCAGCGCCGATCGCCACGCTCAATTTAACCGTTTCGTCTCAAGGCAGCGGCACGATCACCAGCACTCCTGCGGGAATTAATTGCGGCACGACGTGTACCGCTAGTTTTACTAACGGCGCAAGCGTCACTTTACAGGCTGTTGCCGCCAGCGGCTATACATTTTCCGGATGGAGCGGCCATGCTGACTGTGTAGACGGCTCGGTTACGATGAACACGAATAAGACTTGCACCGCTACTTTCACACCGATCACGGTCCAGACCCCCAAGGTAACAGTCAACATTTTAGCCACCGCAACCGCCGCCGGGACCGGTAAGGGAGTTGTAACGAGTAGCCCGGCAGGGATTAACTGCAAGACAAATTGTTCGGCAAATTTCGCCAGTGGAACTTCGGTCACTCTCATCGCGACTCCTAATCCCGGCTCCGTTTTTTCCGGCTGGAGTGGCGACCCTGATTGTTCCGATGGCGCCGTAACCATGGACAGTAACAAGTCGTGCGTTGCGATCTTCACCATCAATACCAGTCAGAACCCGAAGCTAATCGTCAACGTTGTTGGCGAAGTAACCACAGCAGGCACGGGCACAGGAATCGTAACCAGTAGTCCTGTGGGGATCAATTGTGGATCAACTTGTGCTGCTGATTTCTCGAAGGGAGCTACCGTAGCCCTCACACCGACTCCCGCCTCGGGCTCTGTCTTTTCCGGATGGAGCGGCGACCCGGATTGTTTTGATGGCGTCGTGATCATGAATCGCAATAAGACTTGTACCGCCATGTTTGCTGTTAAGGGCAATACACTGAACGTTAGCCTCAAGGGTAACGGAAAGGGACGCATAACCGGTAGCCCAGGATCTATTGATTGTGTAACAGATTGCTCGGCGAACTTCGCCGCTGCAACTCGAGTTGTTCTGCGGGCTGCCCCTGCCCTTGGCTCGGCCTTCACTGGATGGAGCGGCGATCGCAATTGCGCTGGCGGTGTCGTCGTCGCAAATGGCAACACGTCGTGCGTCGCCACGTTCGAGCAACGACCCTCGAGCATCGGCGTATTCAAAACCACCACGCACGAGTGGCAATTGAAGCGCAATATTACGGCCACAAACAATGGATGTAATACAGACTCGTGTATCAACCCGTGGAAAAAGAAAAGTATTCCAACTCTTGGCTCGGTTTTGGTTCCGATCGTTGGAGACTGGGACGGATCCGGCGTCGATGATCTCGGCCTGTATTCGTCTTCCGCTACCGGTAACAAAGGAAGCCGCTGGTATTTGGACCGCAACGGCAACGAAAAATGGAATGGCTGTGACGGCGATCGCTGCATTCGGTCCTTTGGAAAGCAGGGAGACATCCCCGTTGCCGGAGACTGGAACGGAGCGGGCAGAAGTAAGATCGGTGTGTTCCGACCGGCTACCGGCGAGTGGTTTCTTGACCTCGATGGCGACGGAAGATTGGATGGTTGCAGCATTGATCGGTGTATCGCTTCCTTTGGTCAGCAAGGTGACCTAGCCGTGGCCGGTGACTGGGACGCAGCCGGAACCAGCAAGATTGGTCTGTTCAGACCCAGCACTGGTGAATGGTTCCTGGATCGGAACGGAAATGGCATCTGGGATGGCTGCAACGTTGATCAATGCGTCACGGCGTTCGGTCAACCAGGCGATCTACCCGTAGCGGGCGACTGGGACGCTACGGGTTCGACCAAAATCGGTGTGTTTAGACCGAAAACCGGAGACTGGTTTCTGGATTTAAACGGCAATGGGCAATGGGATGGATGCAATGTTGATAAATGCCTAAGTGGATTCGGACAGGAAGGAGATTTGCCGGTCGCAGGAAGATGGTAGAAGAAGACTCTGACAGATGGGAACATGGGTAGTGCACCCATTCAAAGGTATCTTCAATCCTTCGGAGGCAATTCTGTATGAGTTTTGCGCCTACCAGGTAATTGCCTTTGCCGGGAATAAGACTTGTTTTTGTTTTTTGGGAATGAGCCGATATATTTATTGGCCCCTGGCGCCTTGAACATGATATCATAATACTACTGCAAGCTGTCGGGCATTGAGATTAGCATGAGCGTGGGTCAGCCCAAGTTTTGCTCCAAAGAAAATCATGACTCGCCTATCCGCATCTACGGAATGTCAGTACGGTCCCAGATCAAAAAATGGAACATGAACAGGGAGAATTTATAAAGTTGCTTAATCCCGATCCAGGAAATTGACACAAAAGTTCTTCTTTCTGTTTTCACCCAAATAGACAGAAACGGCTAAAAGGGTTATGTTTGATCAATACTTTGAAGCCTTTCTTGCCGACGATGCAGAAGGCAAGGAAATTAACCAACGCATCCGTTATCAGGTCTATTGTCTCGAGACCGGTTACGAGGAACCCTTGCGCTTCCCAGACAAAAGAGAAACTGACGAGTTCGACGCAGATTCCGCGCATTTTATCGTCAGAGCACGCGCAACTGGCGACTGGATCGCCGCACTAAGATTGGTGCTTGGCCCCTTGGAGAAGTTGCCGATAAGCAGGTTTGCCACCATAGATAAAGACTTACTCCTGCGGCTGGAGCGAGCAGAATCAATGGCAGACTTTACAACATCCGCCGAGATTTCGCGAATGTGCGTAGTTGCACAATATCGCCGCCGCCCGCTAGAGCGACACACGCCGTATCAAATTCCCTGGAACGCGGATGACGAAGCCAGCGACAGTGACATTACTGTGGCCGACGAGCGAAGAAAGGCTCCCTGGCTGATGTTGGCGTTGCTGTACGCCGCTCGCGACTACAGCGTACAAAATGGCATTAATCATTGGTTCTTTCTTGCCGTGCGGTCGTTGGCAAGAATTTTTAAAGGTTTGGGCATGCAACTCGAACAAACAGGGCCTGGGTGTGAGCATCGCGGTATTAGATTTCCTCATGTAATCAAAATCCCGAGCGGTTTTGACAATTTCGAATTGAAATATCCCAGGCTCGCCCAATCGATCCCCACGGGAATTCGATACAAGCGTTTCTCCGAGTTAAAAAAAGAAGATTATAAAATTCCCACAGCGATGTAAGTCGGTGTTAGACTTGTGGACGCTTTGCGGAAACATAGATCGAGCGAAGTTGCTGTCTTTTCGCAGGCCGAAGCCTTCGAACGAAATGCTGGTCTCATTTCCCTCGAAGAACAACAGATACTGGCCTCGTCTTTGGTCGTGATTGCCGGCTGCGGCGGCGTTGGGGGATTGCACGCGCACACATGTGCCCGCCTCGGCATCGGACGGTTCCGAATCGCTGACACCGACACGTTTTCAATCGCCAACATAAACCGACAAATTGGGGCTACGGTTCAAAGCGTCGGCAAGAACAAAGCGGAAGTCACCGCTGACATGATCCGTTCCATCAATCCCGAATGTAGAGTGGAAGTCGTCGATCGAAATATCTGTGCAGATAACGTCGGAGCCTTTGTAAGGGACGCCGATTTGGTTTTTGACGGCGTCGATTTCTTCGCGTTATCTGCGCGTCGGCAACTCTTCGCTGCCGCATGGCAAGCAGGTATTCCAGCTTTAACCGCTGCGCCATTGGGTTTTTCGGCAACCTTGCACGTGTTCGCGACTGGCGGCATGAGCTTTGACGATTATTTCGATTTGACGGATGATCAAGAGCCCTTTGAACAGTTGATGAGATTCATAGTCGGATTAGCACCGGGCGGCCTTCATCTACCCTACATGGATCTCAGCTCAGTCGATACTCAAACCGGTAGAGGGCCGTCAAGCATTTTAGGCTGTCAGTTGGCAGCATCCTTGGCAGGAGGAGAGACGTTGAAAATTTTGTTACAGCGTCGCCCCCCCATGTTCGCGCCCGAGTATCTCCAGTTCGATTGTTACCGCCAGCTGCTGCGCAAACGGCGACTGCGCCGCGGCAATCGAAATTGGTTGCAGCAATTTAAGCGAAAGATACTGGCGCGAAAGCTGCGTGCCTTGGGATTCGATCGAGCCTATGGCGGCTAGGAGCGTCAATTGCGAATCTCTAATCTATCTAAAATGACGCGCCTCGATACGGCACAGCATCTCCCATTGGAACAAGTCAGTCGAAAAAATTTGATCATCCGCCGTCACAGCGACTTTATTTTGCCATTCGAAGTGTTGTGAGCCTACCGGCCGACTTTTTTCACAGGCTATGCCGTGCCGGCGCGCAGGCGCCTTCCGGCGATAATCTGCAACCTTGGTCGTTTATTATCGATGGCGAAACGCTTCTTGTTCGTCATGATCCACATCGAGATCTTTCCCTGTTCAATGTTCGCCACCTTGCCTCATTCATTGCGTTGGGGAGCGCCATCGAGAACATTCTTATTGGCGCGACCGAGATGCGACGCCACGCAAACATCGATTATTTTCCCGATTCGAGGGACGTTCAATTGATAGCTCGAATCTCTTTCGATTCGGGAGCTGAAAGAGATCCTCTGGTCGATTTCATAGAGAGACGCTGCACAAACCGCAGGCTTTACGCTACCACTCCCCTCGATCCCCAAGCATCAAAAAACATGCAGTCGGTATTTGAAAACTTTACCAATGTTGAGCTTTCCTGGGTTCATGAGAAAACCAGCCTTGGTGAATTGGGGCGCCTCATTGCCCGCGCAGACCGATTGTTATTCGAAAATAAGCACATCCACGATCATTTCTTTTCGACGCTCCGATGGAACCAAGCCGAAGTGGAAAGCACAAGGGATGGTCTGCCCATTGACACTCTGGAACTGGGGCAAGCAGGATCACTGGCATTTCGCTGCTTGAAACGCTGGTCGGTTGTGAAGTTTCTTAACCGCTTCGGCTTCAGCAGGACCGCCGCCAATCACAGCGTGGCGCTCATGCGGCGCTGCAGCGCAGCCGGCCTACTCACCGTTCCGGAATCATCGCCGAGCGCGTTTTTGCAGGCCGGACGCGTATTCCAGCGCGTTTGGCTCCAGGCAACCAAAGAAAATCTCGCTCTCCAGCCCATGACAGCAGTGATTTTTCTTCAGCTGCGTTCTCGTCTATCCGAGAAGGAAGGTCTAACGCCGAATCAGATTCGAGTTATCGATGGTTTGCGCCGTGACCTCGAATCATTCTTTGCAATTCCACAAGATCGAGTTCCGGCGATGCTTTTTAGAGTAGGTTTGGGCGCGCCGCCATCCGGAAGAACTATACGGCGCCTGCACTGAGTTGCGAGAGATGGAAGGCAAAACAGAACCGACAACGAGTGGACAAGACAATTGTTTCCGAAATTGCTCTCAATCAGTCATGAGTGACGGTCCGCGAAAACGTGTCTTGTTTGTCGCCGAAGGGGTAACCTTAGCCCATGTCACCAGGCCCCTGGTGCTTGCTCGGTCTCTCGATTCAACTCTCTTCGAAATACACTTCGCCTGCGCTGCCGGTTACGACGAGATCCTGACGAATTTATCGGCCCATTTTTGGCCGATCAATAGTATTAGCAGCGAGCAATTTCTTAGATCTTTGTCCACGGGTCGTCCCGTATATAACCGTGCCACACTTCACTCTTATGTTGATGAAGACTTGCAGCTGTTAGAAAAAATTCACCCCGATTTGGTCATCGGTGATTTTAGACTCTCTCTTTCGGTTAGTGCCGCTCACTGTCGGGTGCCGTACGTGGCCATTACCAATGCGTATTGGAGTAAATATTTCACAACTGACCATTATCCTGTCCCGGATCTCCCTGTTACAAGAATTTTTGGAGTTTCGTTGACCTCGACGATATTTAAGCGCATTCAACCAATGGTATTTGCTTACCATGCGCGGCCTTTGAATGAAGTGAGACGAGACTACCGAATGCCGCCGTTGGCGAACTTATTGGAGACCTATACGGATGGCGACTATGTTCTTTACGCGGATATACCTGGATTGTTTCCCACCACTGGACGTCCAAATAATCATCATTACCTAGGCCCAGTAAGTTGGGCTCCTAATATTGGCTTGCCCGACTGGTGGTGCGATCTCAATGCTGAGAAACCGCTAGTATTTGTAAGCCTTGGTTCGTCCGGACCGGTTTATGTTTTGCCAACGGTGATCGAAACTCTAGCTCGCTTACCCGTTAACGTAGTGCTTGCCACCGCCGGTCGTTGGAAAACGAGCAATCACCCCTCAAACGTGTGGGCGGCTGATTTTCTGCCTGGCGATCAGGTCGCGAAGCGAGCCAGATTGGTCATATGTAACGGTGGTAGTCCAAGCGTGTATCAAGCGCTAAAAGAAGGAATTCCTGTAATCGGAATTCCATCGAATATGGATCAACATTTGATGATGGAAGCGATCGTTCGTGAAGGCGCGGGATTGCTCGTTAGATCCGAGCATGCGAGCAAGAGAAACCTGCAAAAGGCCATCGCGGAAATATTAAAAGGCGAGACCTATTTCGAACATGCCCAGAGACTGCAAAAGGAAATAACACGTCACTGCGCTGCAAAAACATTCGCTGCTCTCGTCGTGAACTTAACGCTAGGTCCGTCACAGGAGCCAATCGGTGCCCCCCGTTGATCCCGACAAGCAGTATTGGGACGCAATCATTATTGGGACAGGCATGGGCGGCGCTACTCTGGGCTATGCCTTAGCTCGAGCTAGCAAAAAGGTTCTGTTTTGTGAGCAAGGGATGGCGACTATGGGACCTTCTACGATTCGGGGGCGCTATGCAGAAAGCGCTTTCGACCTCCCAGAAGTCGCTCAATCGAAACATCGCGGTGTTTTGCTAAGAAGCGGTCGATCGATGGAAACTATCGAGGATGCGTCCCTTCCTCGACACCGTTGTTTTATCCCGTTTATAGGCGGCGGTGGCGGCGGGTCCAGCGCATTATATGGCATGGCCCTCGAGCGTTTTTTCCCGTGTGACTTTACGCCCAAGGTCAACTACCAAGACGACACCGAATCGACCTTACCCGAAAGTTGGCCGATCACTTACGAGCAGCTCGAACCCTATTACGCCAAGGTGGAAAAATTATTTAGAGTTAGGGGCACGGTCGACCCAATGCGGAGTGACGGTGAGTCTGCTTCATACCCGCAACCCCCAGCGCTCAGCCCATCGGGCGACGAGCTTTACCAATTTCTCACGGATCGAGGGCTTCATCCATACCGCTTACCACTTGCTTGCGAGTTTGTGCCCGGCTGCGAGTGTTGCCAGGGATATTTGTGCGCCAGAGATTGCAAGAACGACAGTTCTCGAATCTGCCTTGCGCCCGCGCTCGAACAGTTTGGAGCGCAATTGCTGGACGAATGCGAAGTGTTAAAACTTGAAGCCGATAAAAAGAGCGTGACGGGGGTAGTTTGCTCTTGGCGTGGCCAGGCAGTAACGCTCCGGGGAGCGCTGGTCGTCCTCGCCGCGGGCGCCCTGAGAAGCCCGGCTATTTTACTGAATTCGGCTTCGCCGATATGGCCCAACGGACTGGCTAATGACTCAGGATTGGTCGGCAAGAACTTGATGCGACACTTGATTGACCTTTACGTGGTCTTTCCCAAGACCGCGAGACAATACTCTCCGATGAAAGAACTAGCCTTTAACGATTTTTACCGAATCGATGGAGAAAAATTCGGATCGGTCCAAACCTTTGGCGCCATGCCGCCGGCCGAGATCATCACGGCGGCTCTTGAGCAACAGTTAGCAGAGAGCTCGGTGCCGTTTGCCGCATCGATTTTCCGTTGCCTCCGTCCCCTCGCCGACTCGGCTTTGAGCCGCCTTTTTGCCGGCAAGACAATTCTCGCAACAATCCTTGAAGACCTGCCCTATGACGATAACCAGGTGAACATAGTGAAATCGCGGGAGATGGGTCGCCCCCGCTTAATACTCAAGTATCGCATCACCGAGTACGATCGGCGGCGCATTGACCGGTTTCGCAAACGCGTCCGTGCCGCCCTGAAATCCTACCGGGTCTTGCCTATCAAACAAGCGGAAAACAATGAACGGATCGCCCATGCATGTGGCACTTGTCGTTTTGGCTCGGACCCCGCCACGAGCGTTCTCGATCCGATGAACCGGGCTCATGGCGTAACGAACCTCTATATCGTCGACGGTTCTTTTTTTCCCTCAAGTGGCGGAATAAACCCGGCGTTGACGATCGCCGCCAACGCGTTGCGTGTGGGAGATTATTTGACTCATGCGCTATAATAACAGCTGATCGCGGCTCTAAGTCATCCCTAATACGAGTGCTGATATGAGCGAATCATTGCGAGACCGAGTTCGAGCTACAGTCGATTCTCCCGGCGAATTGATCGAATCTAGATACCGGTGTCGCTTTTGCACTTATGAAACCGCCGATCCCAATCCGCGCGAGTTAGGCAGTGCTCGCGGAAACACGAAGCGATTTCTCTGTTCTCTGTTTCGTCTCTGGCAATGCCCTAAGTGCCAAACCATTCATGCGGTCGACCCGGTGGACTTTAGCGACATCTACAGCGATTACCCATTGAATCAGCGACGATTGGACGTTTTCGCTAAAGGAACTTTGCGAAACCTTCTGCGCCGACTGGAGAAAGCAGGCCTCAAAAGGGATCACTCCATTCTGGATTACGGCTGCGGGAACGGAATACTCATCCGATTCCTTACAAATCGAGGTTATTCGCAAATGAGCGGATATGATCCCTACGTGATGGAATTTTCAAATCCGCCTAAGTCCCCTTTCGATTGCGTCATCGCCAATGACGTCATCGAACACTGCCCGTCTCCTCGCGATATGATCATGGATTGCGCCAGTAGGCTAAAGCCTGGTGGGCTACTCTATATCGGCACCGCAGACGCTGAAGGGGTAGAAATGGACGCTCTAGAGCCCCATATAATGCGTCTCCATCTTCCTTTTCATCGTGTGATCCTTACTGAACAGAGCCTTCACAGATTAGCTGTCGATGCCGGGCTGGAAATTGTCGGCTCTTACCGCCGTTCTTATATGGACACATTAATGCCGTTCGCTAATTATCGTTTTCTCGACGAGTTCAACAAAGCCCTTGGACACAACATGGATTTGGCCTTGGATCCGTCCGCTTCAAAAGTAGTGCTGCGCAAGCCACAATTATTCTTCTATGCGCTCTTCGGTTATTTCTGGCCCTCGGCGTATGAACCAGCCGTAGTGCTCGTTAAACCACAACATTGAAATAGGTCGGCGTGACCCGAGTCTCGATCCACATCACTTGCGTAGGGCTCCCCTACAAAGTGAGTTGCATTACCTATAGGCACGGTTTGATGTAGACGCGAGGAGCGCACGGCATCGTGTTGCAGGGATCTCGAACCACAAGTGGATGTCGCAAAAGATAGGTTCGACCGTGCAATGACTGTTTGCGCCAGTTGTTTCACATGCTGATGCACAAATAAAAAAGGCACCCACGAAGGGTGCCTTTTTTAGAGCGTGACAGAATTCCTCTATCGGCTCAACGATTTTTACTTCTTTGTCCTGCGTCTCAGTAAAACAGCGACCCCAATCAAGCCGGAACCAAGGAGTAACAAGCTGCTCGGCTCAGGAACTCGAAGGGTAAAGGTTTGGCTGGCATCCGCCTGGAATTGGACGTCGGGTGAGCCAGGGGCTCCATTAACAAAGCCTATCGAAGTGGCAGGAGTGCCGGCCCCATCGGGTACGGGAATGGCGCCTCCTGGTGCCAGGACAAATCTTGCGGATGGATCGACCGTCGAGAACGGCAAGACATTAGTCGTCGTGAAAATTGTTAGCGCAAACGCATTCAATCCTTGAGGGAACCACAGAGGATTGACAAAGGTTATACCACCCGTCAGGCTTGTCGAGCCAGTTCCGCAAACTGAGTCGATACCGTTGGGAGGAAAAGCCCCGGGACCATAGTTATCCACTCCGCCGAACCCATCGAGGTTCGCGGTCGAGCCACCAGCGGGACAATTCGTTAGCGAGAAGTTCGTATTCGCGGTAGTTATGAACCCACTCATGATCAGAGTGCTGCCACCCGCTACGGCCGCCGGTATCGGCCCAGGACCGGGCAACGGTCCGGGTGCGGGACCTCCGTAAGGCGCTGGAAGGGGCGTAGTCGCAGACGCGGCCACGTCATTGAAGCCGACGCCGGCCAGGTCGCTGGCATCCACACTCGGATCGAAATAGATCTCAAAAAAGTTCGTAGCCGACGCCGTGCCGCAACCCGGGCCACAACTAATAAAGGTAGTGTTGCCGACCAACCCGGGGGTGCCGAATACTGCAGTAGTAACCTCTGGAAATCGTGCAACAAACGTGATCTCAAACCCAGTGTTTAGGGCGGCGGGAGTTATATCCGCGCCCGTAGGGCTAGTTATGGCCCCCAGCCTCGCTTGATAAAGGGTACTGAACGGTATTGTCGTCGTGCAAGCTCCGCCGGCTCCAGGATTACAGCCTACTAACGACGTTATTCCGCCTAAGGAAAGCGCATTTCCCGGTAACTGGTCGAATGTGTTCGTGGACTGCACCGCGAGCGCACCCGGGCCGTCGGGGTCAAACAGGAAAGGATCCGCTTGGACCGTAGCCGTTACGACGAGCGTAAAGACGATCGCGAGCAGACAGGCGCCTAGCCCGCCTTTCCCCATATTCACTTGACTAAAAATTTTCATGAACTTACCTCCTCTAAACTTTTGGCGTGTAACAGTTCCCACGACTCGGTTTAGAGCAATTAGCAGGCCATTTTTCTATAAAATCAAGTGCCTAAATTGTAGGACAACTACATATCATTGGTTTTTCGGCGTTTTGTAATTCTTATTAACAGGTAAAAGCCAACTTGTTGCGGCAAAAAAAGTTCGCAGCAGCGATTAAATCTGTAAAGAAAAATAACAGCCCAAAAATGATTGCGTTCATTAGTACAGAAAAGATCATAAAATTAGGTGCTTAGCATGACTCAGAAAGTGTATCCCTTATTTACAGTTTATTCGGTTTTACAGAAAATATTAAATAAGGCCCGCCTGTTTCGGCAAAGTAATCTTCTAATGAGTGCGTTCATTAATCAAAAAAGACGATAAAATGCTTAGCACTGATTCAGAAAGTGTATGCCTTATTTACAATTTATTCGGTTTTGCAGAAATATAAATTTGCTTTACAGAAGGCCACTGTTTCGGCAAAGTAATCTTCTGTTGCATGTTGAGATTCTCACTATTTCTTTTGACCCGACAGATTGGATCAAATTCTCGCTTGAATTTTCGGAAATAAGATAATCAGGTTGCGCAAAATAACCGCGCTGCTCTAGTATTTTTTATTGCCATGTCCACACTCCCCCTCGCCGCGCGAAATATCGTGCGTCAGCCAGTCAGATCAGCCATATCTCTTTCCGCCATAATCTTCGGTGTCATATCCCTATTGCTGAGCGGCGGTTTTATTGAGTGGATTTTTTTTGCTATGCGCGAGTCTACGGTCCAATCCCGTTTAGGGCATATCCAAGTCGCCAAATCCGGCTACTTTGCCCAAGGTCAAGCTGACCTTTCTTCATTTGTGCTGGCCGATCAAGCTCCAGAACTCTCCGTCATCGCCTCCAATCCGGAAGTACGTGTCATAACGCCGCGGCTTACCTTCGGCGGTCTGAGCACCCACGGCGAAACAACCGTTTCGTTCATCGGCGAAGGAGTCGATCCCGAAAAAGAGGAAAAAGTTAGCCGTTTTCTATTCATAGTTGAAGGCCAGGGCCTTTCGTCCACTGACCCCAAGGGCACGATTCTAGGCGAGGGCTTAGCGGCCAATCTTGGGGTAAAGGTAGGGGACCCCATTGTCTTGCTCATCACTACGCCCGCCGGAAGCATCAATGCTGTGGAAGCTCGAGTGCGCGGTCTTTTTTATACCCTTAGTAAGCAATTTGATGACGCCGCGATCCGTCTCCCCATCGGCCTTGCAAGAGAACTACTCCGCACTGCGGGAGCTAACCTATGGATTGTGCTTCTCGACCAGACTGAGATTACAGAAAAAGTCTTGGCACGACTGAAGAAGGAATTCCCCGAGGGCACAAGCGCGATTGAATTTCGACCGTGGAGCGATCTCGCTGACTTCTATAATAAAACGGTTGCGCTGTACTCTCGGCAAATGTTCGTTTTGAAAATTATCATTGGGTTAATTATTGTTCTCAGTATTGCGAACACGATGACGATGAACGTACTTGAGCGAACCGGCGAAATCGGAACCCTACTGGCCTTGGGAACCAAGGGAAAAGGGATTATGCGCCTTTTCATAACCGAAGGGTTCATCCTTGGTTTGATCGGTGGGCTGATCGGTCTTCTTGTGGGAGTTCTGCTCGCCCTTATTATTTCTTCTTATGGTATCCCCATGCCCCCAGCTCCCGGCATGAGTCGAGGGTTTTCAGGCGAGATCCGGCTCACGTGGGTTCTGTCCACCAATGCCTTCCTCATCGCCATCTCGACGTCGCTTCTTGCCAGCCTCTACCCTGCCTGGAAGGCATCACGGTTAAATATCGTCGACGCTTTGCGCCACAACCGTTAACATCGATGTGGAAGCTCGCTCTCCGTAACGTTTTTCGCCATAGATCGCGTACGGCCCTGACCCTTGCGGCGATCGTTTTCGGCGTGGTTTCATTGATCATGAGTGGCGGGTTCGTACAGGATTTTTTTATTCAGCTTCGCGAGGCTACCATTCACTCACAATTTGGCCACCTGCAAGTGTACAGAGCCGGCTACTATCAGTTGGGACGCCGGTCGCCGTATCAGTATATGATCGACGCTCCGGATAGAATCATCGCCGATCTCAGTCAACTGGATCAAGTCGTCGATATTACACCGCGCGTCAATTTTTCCGGCCTCCTGAGCAATGGGCGCACAACTTTCCCGATTGTTGGCGAGGGGATCGATCCGGAAAGGGAATTGCAGCTCTCCACTTATATCACGATTACGTCTGGAACTAATCTTCCAAAAAACGATGTTTACAACATCATCGTCGGTCAAGGTGTTGCCAATGCACTCAATCTAAAGGTCGGGAGTAACGTAATTCTACTTATCAGTACGCGCGACGGGGCGATAAATACATTCGATTTCAAGGTCGCCGGGGTGTTTCATACCTTCTCCAAAGAATACGACGATCGAGCGGTCCGCATCCCTCTCGCCGCAGCGCAGGAGTTGCTCGCGACCAAAGCGGTGCACAGTCTGGTATTCGCTCTCAGAGACACGGAGCATACTGATGCGGTGGCGCGGCAGGTTAGAAATGTTTTACCGAAGAAGGAATATGAGATTAAAACTTGGTACGAATTGGCCGACTTCTATCAAAAGGCTGTGGACCTTTATGAGCGGTACTTTTTAGTCCTACATCTAATCATTCTGGGTCTGGTTGCGCTTAGCGTGGCCAACAGCGTAAACATGACCCTATACGAACGTACGGGAGAGTTTGGCACCCTGATGGCGGTCGGCAATCGCGGCAAGGACGTGTTCAAACTAATACTAAGCGAAACGCTCATCCTCGGAATGATCGGCAGCGTAACCGGTGTATTACTCGGCGTCGTTCTTGCCCTCGTCATCTCGGCGGTGGGGATCCCTATGCCGCCTATGCCAAATACTAACTCAGGGTACACTGCTGTAATCCGGATTCTCCCATGGGAACTCGCGAAGGCGTTTTCGATCGGATTTTGCGCCACTCTAGGCGCCGCGCTGCTCCCTGCGCGACGAGCATCGAAATTAGAGGTCGTAGACGCCTTACGCGCCAACTAGCTCATTTTTAAATTGGTCGTCAGATAAATCAATCGGATCTTCGCAGGATGTCGGCGGAGATGGGAATTCAGACTTCCATTACCTGGTTTCCGGGTCGCGGTACCGCCAGCTTGCCCGGAATGAGTTTAGAAAAACCCGCGATACCCACAACTCGGCCTGTCACGCGATTTAAGCCGACTACTGCAATTTTCTCATGTAATCTTTGGCGAACATCCTGTCCGGCAAGTCTTTGATCTTGAGCTCCGAATATTCCAACGTGGACCTTGCTCCCTCAATCAACGCATCCTCCATGATCAAACGGGTCGGCCTGAGTCCGCCCGCGCCTTCTTTATAATTCTGATACCGGCAGGTTTTTAGAAGTCGACCGGACAGCGCGTAGAGTTCCGCCTTGTAAGGCCGATCATTACTCTTGTTCACCCAATATACGACTCTGTCGTATGTCACTGATCGGTCCACAGCTTTGAGCTCAAGCACATTGTAATTTTCACCGTCGATCGCCTCGGATCTGAGAATTGTCGGATTATAATCGCCGCTAAAATTGGCTCGAGCGAGATCCCCATTGGCGACTTGTCCGGTGAGCCGCTGCGCTGCCGACAACCTTATTGCTTGAGAGATATTGGGTAAAAAAAACCAAAGGTCACGATCCCGCATCAACAACACTTGCCCCTTATCTGGAGCCGGAGTCAGGGTCCGAATTATAGTCCGATCATTGCCCCTCGAAAGTATCTCATAATCCCGAACGTCGGGGTCGCGTCCGGGGGCCGTTGTGGTGATTTTGACATTCACTTGGTATCCCGCTTGCGGAAACCGAATTCGATCCGCCCTTTCTACAATTGCTTTTGCCAACTCTTCGTCTCCCTGACCTGACAAAGCATGCATTTTGCGACTCCTGATAGCCTTCGATTGTAGCCAAATACTCATATCGTCGCGGAAACTCACAAATTTAGCTTGCACAAAAAGACTGACCACGTGTAAAATGTTTTTCTATTGTGCGTCAGATTATAGATCAACATGGAGGTCGTTAGAATCGAAAATGTTAGCAAATATTACAACCTCGGCAATCAGCGGGTTGACGCTCTCAATGATATCGACTTGATTGTCGAAGAAGGAGAATTTTTGGCGATTGCCGGCCCGTCCGGTAGCGGAAAGAGCACCTTGCTCAACCTAATTGGCTGCATCGACACGCCCTCAAGCGGGAATATTTACATCGCCGGCAAACAAGTGGCAAATCACACGCCGGATCAACTGGCGGATCTTCGAGCTCGAACGATAGGATTTATTTTTCAGACTTTCAACCTATTGCCGGTCCTATCAGCGGAGGAAAACGTCGAATATCCACTACTGCAATTCAAGGACATACCGAAATTTGAACGCCGGGAGCGCGTGCGCCACTTCCTAAGTATTGTCGGCCTGGAGAAATTTACCAAGCATCGCCCGAACGAGATGAGCGGCGGGCAAAGACAAAGAGTAGCGATCGCCCGAGCATTGGTCACGCGACCGAAAATCGTCCTGGCCGACGAACCGACCGCCAATTTGGATCACAAGACCGGTGCGGCGATTCTCGAATTGATGCGTTTGGTGAATCGTATTCAAAAGACTACGTTTGTTTTCTCGACCCATGATGCCTCGGTCATGCGCATGGCCAACAAACTAATACATATTCAAGACGGTCGAATTGTCAGAGAACAAACTGGTGGCATTTGAAAAAATCGTTGCGCCATAGAAGTTTCCTGATCAGACCTACTAGTCTATTTTGTCTGGTGAGCGGGTTGTTTTTCTTCTTCTTGGCTTGGATCGCTCACGACAATTGCTTCGCCGGCTTTGCCGTTCAAGTAGGCGCGTTTCAATCAGGTATATTAGCGTCCCAGAGAGCAAACCATGTCAGCC
>WNFZ01001805.1_pt1 | contig 20442 bp, 21 predicted proteins | sample 5400081 | NCBI WGS metagenome assembly WNFZ01 (sample SAMN13153365, study PRJNA577476) | soil metagenome | isolation source: 80 cm soil or saprolite under grassland replicate 1 | place: USA:California | collected 2016-06-15
CACGCGAGCGTTCCGCCGGGAACTGACAGCGGAAACGGAAACGCCCCCGCGCCGCCAACGATGTCGCCGTCCCAGGCGGCATGCATGCGGTCGATCGGCAGCAGCCGGGCAAAGCGTTCGGCGCGCTCCTCGCTCGGCTCCATGCCGAAGTACTGGCCGATGGCCATCCACGCGGCGTCGTACTCGGCGAGATCGACGGCCGGCCGAATTTCGAACGTCATGCGTGGATCTTCTCCAACGGCGCGTAGTCGAGCATCAGGCGTCGTTCGCTTCCGTCCGCGAACTGCACAGTGATCACCCCGCCGGCGTCGATTCCCGTCACGATGCCCTCGCCGAACGTGTGGTGACGCACCGAGTCTCCGGTCGAGAGCGCCGGGTGTTCGCGCGCCTCGAACTCCGGGGCCGTCTTGCGTCCGTAGTCCCAGCTCGCCGGACTGAGCCGCTCTCGCACCACGCCGTGCTCAGGCAACTCGTCGAGGAAACGCGACGGCAGGTTGTACGCACGGTTCCCAAACAACATGCGGGACGACGCGTGCGTCAGGCAAAGCCGCTCCTTGGCCCGCGTCATGCCGACATAACAGAGACGCCGCTCCTCCTCGATGCCCTGCTCCTCGATCGAACGCGCATGCGGGAACAGCCCCTCCTCCATCCCGATCACGAAGACGGCGCGAAACTCGAGACCCTTCGCGTTGTGCAGCGTCATCAGCGTGACCAGCGAGGCTTCGCCGCGCAGCGCGTCCTGGTCGGAGTAGAGCGAGATCTCCTGCAGGAACGACGAGAGCGACGGCTCCTCGGCGGTTTCGAGATACTCGCGCCCGACGCTGACGAGCTCCTGCAGGTTCTCTGTCCGCCCCTGGGCCTCGATCGTCCGCTCGGCTTCGAGCGCTCCGAGGTACCCGCTCTGCTCCAGCACACGCTCGACCAGCTCCGGCACGCTGAGCTCCTGCGCCTGCGACATCAGCGACGCGAGCAGCGTGTGCAGCTGCTTCACGGCCTTCTGCGGCGCCGCGCCGACGCCCGCATCGTCGGGGCGAGGAAGCGTCTCCCAGAGGGAGATCGCTTGCGCGTCGGCGAACGTCACGAGTCTCGCGATCGACGTGTCGCCGATGCCGCGGCGCGGCCGGTTCGCGATTCGCATCAAGGAGACGGCGTCATTGGGATTGTCGATCACCTGCAAGTAGGCGATCACGTCCTTGACTTCCGCACGCTCGTAGAAGCGCGGCCCGCCGATCACCTGGTAGGCCACGCCTTGCCGCACGAGCACGTCCTCGAGCACGCGTGACTGCGCGTTCATACGGTAGAAGACCCCGACCTCGCTGCCGGAGAAGCCCTCCTCGATGAGCGAGGCTATGCGCGCAGCGACGAAGCGCGCTTCGGCGTGCTCGTCCTCGACCTCGATCGCTTCGACCGGCTCGCCCTGGCCGAGGTCTGAGAAGAGGTGCTTCGGCTTGCGCTCGCTGTTGTTCTCGATCACCGCGTTGGCGGCGCCGAGGATCGAGTTCGTCGAGCGGTAGTTCTGCTCGAGCGCGATCGTGCGCGTGCCCGGAAAGTCCCGCTCGAAGTCCAGGATGTTGCGGATGTCGGCGCCTCGGAAGGCGTAAATGGACTGGTCCGGATCGCCCACCGCGCAAACGTTCTTGTCCTTTCCGGCTACGAGCTGAAGCAGCCGGTACTGCGCGTGGTTCGTGTCCTGGTACTCGTCGACGAGGACGTAGCGGAACGCCTTGCGCCACTTCTCCTGCGCTTCCGGAAAACGCTCGAGCACGTCCACGGTCAGGTAGAGCAGATCGTCGAAGTCGACGGCGTTCGACGTGAACAGCTTGCGCTGGTAGAGCTCGTACACGTCGGCGACCGTCTGGTCGTAGAACGACGCGACGCGGTCGCGGAACTCGACCGGGCCGACGAGGTTGTTCTTCTCGCGCGAGATCACGGAGTGGATGCCGCGCGGCGTGAAGCGCTTCGGGTCGCGCTCGAGCTCCTCGAGGCACTGCTTGACGAGCCGGAGCTGATCGGCCTGGTCGTAGATGGTGAAGTTCGAGCGGTAGCCGAGCCGCTGCGCCTCGCGCCGGAAGATCCGCCCGCACGCGGAGTGGAACGTGAGGATCCAGATCGCGCGCGCGACGTGCCCGAGCATCCGCTCGAGGCGCTCGCGCATCTCCCCCGCCGCTTTGTTCGTGAACGTGATCGCAAGGATCTCGTTCGGCTTCACACCCTGCGTGGCGAGCAGGTGCGCCACCCGGTGCGTGAGCACGCGAGTCTTGCCTGAGCCGGCGCCGGCGATCACGAGCAGCGGCCCCTCGGTGGTGAGAACCGCTTCCCGCTGGGCGGGATTCAGGTCCGCGAGGTAACGCTCGGGCGAGGCGACGGACACGCGGGCATCGTAGTTAGCCGATCACCCTGTCCAATTCGGACTCCAACCACGCAGATGCAGCGGCGAGCTCGTCCGCGTCCTGCGACTTGGCGACGATCTCGACCTCGGGCCCCCTCTCGAAGCTCGGATAGGAGCCGACGAGCACGTGCGGGAACCTTTCACCTGCCTCGGCGAGGATGCCGACGATCTCCTGCTCCCTCGTCTCGTACCTGCGCCGCCACGACGTGATCGGCGGCGCCCCCGCGAACTCGTCGGCGATCGAGTCGAACATCGCCTCCATCTCGGCCGGCAGCCCGGGGAACACGTACACGTTTGCGATCACGAACCCGGGCGCGCCACCGAGCGGATTCTCGAGACCTCGGCTGCCGACGGGCAGCGCCGCCCAGCGCGCGGCGTAGTCCGGGTCGCGCGTGAAGCGCGCGCGCAGCGCGTCCGCGAGCGCGGGCACGGTCTCCTGGCCGACGCCGAACGCGGCCGCGAGCGCTTCCCGGGTCAGGTCGTCCGGCGTGCCGCCGAGCCCGCCGGTGACGAGGACGAAGTCGACCTCCGTCGCTTCGCGGCGGATAAAGCGCGCGACGGCGTCGATGTCGTCGGGGACGGCGGTGAGCATCGTGACTGTGACTCCGATCCGCTCCAGCCGCTTGGCCAGCCACACGCCGTTCGTGTTCACTACGTCACCCGCCGTCAGCTCGTTTCCGATCGTGAGGATTGCGGCCGTACGCATCGCGGGGCGAGTATTGCAGCGTGGAGACGCTCGAAGACCTGCACCAGCGTCGCGCGTACGAGTGTCGGTTGACGCCGGACCGCGCACTGCAAACGCTCGACGAGGCGGAACAGTTCCTGCGCGCGCGCGGACTGCTCACGCGCACTACCGACTCTGCTCTGCCGAGCCTCTACGAACCCTGCCACGAGGAGGCGTACAAGCCGGGCAGCGGTGGCTTCGGGGAGTGGCCGCGAACGAAGTGGCCTTGGTTCGGAGAGCTGGCGGAGCGCGGCTACCTCGTCGTTGCGGTGCACAAGGGCAAGAACTTGCTCGTGACCGACGAGGTAGCGGCGCTGCTCGACCCGATCTGCCGCGCCGAGATCGAGCGCATGCGCGCGGCCGATCCCGAGTGGGACCGGCTGCTCGACCACCTCGCGGCCGCAGGCCCTTCGAACGTCGAGGACCTGCAGGTGGAGCTGGATCTGAAGCCGAAGCAGCTGAAGTCGCTGCGCGCACCGCTCGAGCGCTGCGGCGCGATCGTCGCGCGCTCTCTGCAGGTGACGGCGGGCGAAGGCCATGCACATTCGAGCGAGCTCGCGCGCTGGGATCAGGTCTATTCGGGCGCACGGGCCCCGTAAGCCGTCCCTCGCTCGCCGATCTCGTCGTGGCCGGAGTCCGGGCGGCGATCACGGCCCCCGAGCAGGAGCTGAAACGGTGGTTCTCCTGGCGCTGGTACTGGGACGACGGGCTCGTCGACGAGCTCGTCCGCGAAGGCCGGTTGCGGCGCGTCGACGGTCACGTCACCGCAGAGGAAGCGGCTTCTTGAAGAGGGCCGGCAGAACCTGGGCAGTCACCCACACCGGCGTCGTCACGTACGCGCGGGAGTAGCGGTAGCTGCCGTCGGGCCGTCGCAGCTTCGCAAGGAAGGAGAACGCTTTCGCAGGCGGCTTCACGCCGGCGGCGACGAATGCCTGAACCGCGAGGGCCGTCGACTGCGCGTCCGGCGCGCGCCCCTTGACGAGGCGGAAGCCCCCGTCCGGTGCCTGGAGCGAACGCAGATACGTCAGCGCGCGCGCAATCGGCCTGCCGGTCACGCCGCTCGCGCGTAGTGCCTGGATTGCCCAGGACGTGATGTTGGAGTCCGCAGCAGTGCCGCGCGTCCAGGCGAACCCGCCGTTTCCGCCCTGCGCCGCGCGGAGGTAGGAGAGGAGCGTGCGCGGCACGGCGCGGCCGCTCTGGCGCAACGCGAAGATCTCCCAGATCGCGGCGTTGACGGCGGTCGGTTTCGCCGGCAGCCGCGCGAGGAGCGCCTGCGGATCACGGCCGAGCGCTGCCTCCGCCGTGGCGACGAGCGCAAGCTCCGTCGGTTGCCTCAACTCGGTCTCGTGCGCCGCGAGGTAGTCGCCGGCGCCGCCCGCGTCGGCGCCCGCCGCACGCAGGCCGAGGGCCGCCCACGCGGTGAGCTGCGGCGAGCCCCAGCCGCCGTCCGCCTGCTGCTGCGACTGTAGGTACGACGCCGGCGTCGCGAGCGTCGCCGCGGCAGCGAAAGCCGCGAGCAGCCTCACGCCCACACCACCTCCGCGTGGAGTCGGCGGCCGTACCGCTCGAGCAGGCGTCGCAACTCGGGCCCGACGGCGAGCGCCAGCGCGACGTTGCCGATCGCGTGGGCGACGTCGAACGGGAGGCCGCGCCCCAGCACGACCATGAACGTGCGCCAGTCGTGCGGCCAGAACGCGAACCACTCCCAGACGTCCATGAAGCCACTGAAGGCAAAGCCGAGGACGCACGCCGTCACGGCGAGCGCCAGGCGGCGCCGCAGCAGCGGGGCGAGCAACGCCCCCGCGGCCCCGCACGCTCCCCAGGCGAGCATCTGATACGGCGTCCACGGCCCCTGCGCCAGGAAGAAGTTGGAGGTGAAGGCGGCCAGCATCCCCACGGCGACGCCGGCTCGAAGACCGAGCGCAGCGCCGGCGACGATGGCGACGAGCGTCACCGGCTGCACGCCGGGGACAGCTGCGAACAGGACACGACCCGCGGCGGCGGCACCCGCCAGCGTGGCGACCAGCGCGATCTCCTTCGCCGAATCCGGGCCGCTCTCGAGCCAGACGATCGCGGCGGCGAGGAGAGACGCGGCGACGAGCCAGATGGACACGCGCGAGTCGCCGACGGCGGCAAGGCCCAGCGCTGCAGCGAAGGTGACCGCCGCGGCCGCCAGTGCAAGCCGTCGTTGCCTAGACAAGGACGGCCTCGCTTCCGAGCGCGACCGTCCGGTCCGCGACGGACACGGCAAACGCGCGGTCGTGCGTGACGACGAGCGTCGCGCGTTCGGAAGCCTGCGCGCGCAGCAGCGCGGCGAGCTCGCGCTTGCGCTCGGGATCGACGCCGCGGGTCGGTTCGTCCAGGACGAGCAAGTCCGGTTCGACTGCGACGACGGTGGCGATTGCGAGCCGCTCCCGCTCGCCGCTCGACAGGTCGCGCGGATGCCGCTGCGCGAACGCCGTCAGCTCGAGCTGCTCGAGCACCGTCCGCGCGCGCCGCTCGTCGACGGCAAGCGCGACCTCGCCGAGCACCGTTTCCGCGACCAGGAACCGTCCCGGATCCTGCGGCAGGTAGGCGGCGCTGCCGAAACGAACGACGCGACCTGCACTCGGCGCGAGCAGCCCGGCGGCGAGCTTCGCCAGCGTGGTCTTGCCGACGCCGTTCGGCCCGACGAGCGCCGCTACCTCGCCGCGCCGGAGCGCAAGCGACTCCTCGACGAGCACCGGCGGCCCACCCCGGTAGGCGAAGCTGACGCCGTCGAGCCGTACCACCTCCTCCCCCGCCTCGTGACACTTTGTCACTTGGAGAGGGGGCTCCGTCCACGCTGCGGGCAGCTCGGCGGCGACGCGCCCGTCGCGCAGGAAGACGATCCGGTCGGCGAACGCGAGCGGCAGCTCCGAGCGCTGCTCGGCGACGACGATTGCGCAGCCCTGTGCGCGCGCGTGCTCGAAGAGCGCCTCGGCCGCATCGCGGTCGAGCTGGGACGACGGTTCGTCGAGGAGCAGCAGCTTCGGCTCGAGCGCGAGCGCCGAAGCAAGGCAGACGCGCTGCAGCTCGCCGCCGGACAGCTCGGCCACCGGTCGCTCGGCGAGATGCTCGGCGCCGATCACCGCGAGCGCCGCGAGCGCGCGCGCCACGATCTCCGCCGGCGGCGTCCCGAGGTTCTCCAGTCCGAACGACACCTCGGCCAGCGCGCGCGTCAGCACGACCTGGTCCTCCGGTTCTTGGAAGAGGGTTGCGACCGTTCCCGCGAGCTCTGCCGGTCTTGTCGCGCGTGTGTCGCGTCCGCCGACGACGACCCGACCTGCGAAGCGGCCGCCGTGAAAGTGCGGCACGAGGCCCGAGAGCGCGCGCAGCAGCGTCGACTTGCCCGACCCGGACGAGCCGAGCAGCGCGACGAACTCGCCGCGCTCGATCGTGAGCGAGACGCCGTCCAGTGCCGGCAGCCCGGCGCCCGGATACGCGAACGACACGTTCTCGACGCGCGCTAGAGCCACAGCGCCCCCACCGCGATTGCGGGCGCCGCCGCCACCGCGAGCACGTCGAGGAGCGACCACGCGGACGGCGGGACCCGCGTGCGTCCAGGCCGGCCGAAGCCGCGCGCCTCCATCGCCTCCGCAAGGTTCAGCCCTCGCTCGAGCGAACCGGCCAGCAGCGGCGACAGGAGGCGCGCCCGAGCGCGCACGCCTGCGACGGCGACACCTCGGCCGCGCAGCGCCTCGACGAGCCCCACTGCATCGCGCTCCAGCGTGGGGACGAGCCGCGTCGCGAGCGCAACGGCAAGCGCCGAGCGGCGAGCCCACGACGCGGCGCTGAGCAGCCGGTCGTGGTCGAGCAGCAACGCGTACGCCGCGGACGCGAGGCCGACGGCGGCGAAGCGAAGAGCGTAGAGCGCCGCAAGGTGCAGCTCCTCGCGGGTGACCGTCAGCTCGCCGAGCACCGGGACGATCGGTCCGTGCCAGAAGGGATGCGAGCCGGTCGTCTGCAGCCACGGCGAGAGGACGAACACCATCCCCGCCGAGACCGCGACGCCCACCAGGTAGAGCCTGCGGCGTCCGCGCGGCGCGCGCAGGCAGGGCACGAGGAGCACGAGCGTGATCGCGGCGACCGCCCACAGCGAGTGCGCGATCAGCGCAGCAAGCGCGAGCGCGGCGAGGAGCGCCGCGGCGGGCACGGCGCTCACGGGGCCGCCTGCTGCGCGTTGGGATTCGTCCACTTGCGGTAGTCCCAGCGTTCGACATCGCCAGGCTGCAGTCGGACCTCTGCGGCGCTCCGGTCCCCCAGTTCGCCGTTGATCCAGTAGAACCAGTCGCGGTGCGGCGCGGTTGCCACCCCGTTGATCGCGACGACGAAACGACCGCCGTACGACGTCTCCACCTTCGCCTTCAATTGAAGCGCCTGCATCGCCGTCAGACCGGCAGGAACCTCGGCGACGAGCAGCACGTGCTGCCCGCGGTCGCGCGTCACCTTGAGCGTTGCGGTCCCGTCCTCACCCCCGCCGCAAGCGGCGAGGGTGAGGACGAAGAGCAGCGCGAGCCTTCTCACGCCAGCGCGTTCGAGCGGACGGCGCCGATCAGCGTCGCGACGACGAGCCCCCGATGCTTGCCGACGCAGCCGACGGCCGCCTGCGTCGAGCCCTGCGTCTGCACCGTTCGGCTGCGCCCCACGTGGAGGACGGCGCCGACCGCCGCCGCGCGGACGCCGTTGTCGTCCTCGGTGAAGACGCGATAGCAGCCCGTCCGCGACCCGGCACGTTCGAGGACGAGCGTCTTCGGGCCGCCGGCCGCGCCGAAGGTCGCGTAGTACCAGAGCACCGTGTCGCCGTCGCGCAACGTCACCGCATCTGCTCCGACCGGAGGCGACTTGCCGTTCACCTTGAACACCCAGCCGGCCTGACCTGCGCCGGCGTAGCGCGCGATCTGGTCGACGTACGGCCCGAACGAGGTCTGCTGGACGTGGTAGTAGAACTCGCCCGCGTTCGACGCTGCTTCGAGCGCGTCGAGCGCATTCGTCTTCACGTCGACGACCGGCGCCGTCGTGCCGAAGATCGTGTGCGTCTTTCCTTCCACGCGAACGTGCACGCGCACGGCCGAGGCGGTGGGAATGACCACGAGTGCCGCCACGAAGACGGCCAGGAACCTGCGTAGCACCGAATCCTCCTTCCGCGAGGGGTTCGAGTTGGCGGGCGAACGGCAGGTCTTCTGACTCGGGGCGCCCTCCCGTGCCGCCTTCCCGGCCCGCGGGCCAGTGGCGTCTCGGCGCGGGAGCGTCTCCCCTCACAGCGGCGGGACCGTCCCGGACTTGCACCGGCGTTCCCCAACCGCTCGCCTATGTATGAGCGGAACCTAGCATGGTCGACATGACGGCCTCGCGGACGCTCACGCTCTGGCTGCCCGTCGTGCTCTGGGCCGGCGTCATCTTCGCGCTGTCGTCGATCCCGAGCCTCGGCACCGGCCTCGGCACGTGGGACGTGATCCTGCGCAAGGGAGCGCACATGACCGAGTACGCCGTCCTCGCGGTGCTGCTCGCACGCGCGCTCGGACGCGAGGCTCCGGCGCTCGCGGCGGGGATCCTCTACGCGGCGAGCGACGAACTACACCAGGCGTTCGTGCGCGGGCGCCACGCCTCGCCGATCGACGTCGCGATCGATGCGGTGGGGCTGATGATCGGCCTCATCGTCTGGCGCCGAGGTAATCGAGGCGTCCAGCCGGACGCCTAGAATTCGCTGCGCATGGAGCATAGGGAACTCGGAGACCGCCAGCTCGACGCGCTGCTAGAGCGGCTCGACAAGCTGACCGCGGAGGTGGCGCGGATCAACCGGCGCCTCGAGGCCGGCGAGGGCACGCTGCGCATCGTGCACGAGCTGTCGCTGCTGAACGAGTCGCTGCAGACGCTCGCCTACGCCGCGCTCGGCCGCCAAGGCCCGGACGTGCGGCGCCGCGCCGGCTAGGCGTTCGCCGAAAAGTGCTTCGCACTTTTCGGCGGGAAGACCGGCAGGCGCACTCCGCGCGCGTGCCAAATGGTTGTGATTGGAAGCTTTGCTGCTTCGATCAAGGTGAATGAGCAGCGCGGCCAAGCCGCGCTGTCGGCGGATGGTTCATCTTTGACTCACACCTCGACGAAGGCGCGGCTTCGCCGCGCCGACGCACATGTCGGGCGAAGCCGCTCCCGACGACAACCGCCAAAATTGCACGCGCGCGAAGCGCGCCTGCAAGGTCTTCCCGCGCGAAATGCTTGCATTTCGCGCGACCGCGTCAGCCGGTTACGCGGTAGACGGTCCCTTCGAGCGAGACCGCGTACAGGTTGCCGCGCGCGTCGAGGCCCCAGGACGAGTTGCTCGGCACCTTGAACGACTCGGCGCGAACCCCTGTGGCCTTCCCGCCGGAGATGCCCAGCGACCACACGCGCCCCGAGCAGTAGTCGCCGTAGTAGTAGCGCCTCTTCCATATGTAGCCGCCCGTGACCGAGCAGCCGAGAGAGTGGCTGTACTGGGTGACCGGCATCACGAGATGGCCGGCGCTGTTCAGGCTCTTGCTCTCGTACGTGTGCGTGCCCTCGTAGACGTCCCAGCCGTAGTTCTCGAGGCCGGGGCTCGAGCGCGGCGTGTAGTCGATCTCCTCCCAGTCGCCCTGTCCGACGTCGCCGATGTAGAGGTCGCCGGTCGCGCGGTCGAACGAGAAGCGCCAGGGATTGCGTAGCCCGTAGCCGACGATCGCGACCGGCGCGCTCCGCGCGTTCACGTTGATCCGCAGGAGCTTGCCGAGGCGGCTCGAGAGATTCTGCGCGTTGTCCTCGGGGTCGCCGGCGGAGCCGCCGTCGCCCATGCCGACATACAGCCAGCCATCGGGACCGAACTCGACCTGCCCGCCGTTGTGGTTCGCGTACGGCTGGTCGACGAACAGCACCTGCCGCAGGCGTCGCGTGGCGACACCGCGGCTCGCCTGGTATTCGACGACCCGCGTATCGCCGTTCAGATCGGTGTAGTTGACATAGAACCTGTGGTTCTTGCGGTAGCGCGGATGAAATGCCATCGAGAGCAGCCCCTGCTCGCCACCCGAGCGCACGAGCCGGTGGATGTCCAGGAACGCGCGCGAGCGCAGCTTTCCGTTCACCGCGACGCGGATCACGCCCGGCTGCTCCACGACGTAGAGGTTGTTCGGCTCGCCCGGCGCGTAGGTCACGTACACGGGCGAGTCGAGGCCGCTGAGGAACGTGCGCAGGCCGACCGCGCTGCGTTCCGTACCGGCGCTTGCGCACGTTGCAGTCGCGAGCGCCGCCGTGATCGCCCAGAGCGCGCGCTTCAACGCTTGAGGAGTATCCGGCGCAGCTCGTCCTCCTTGCCGGGCTGGAGGATTGCCAGCACCTGGTCGCCCGGCCGCAGCTCGGTCGAGCCCACGGCGATCTCGGACTGTCCGTCGCGCGTCACCGAGATGAGGCGCGCACCGTCCGGCATCTCGAGGCGCTCGACGCGCTTGCCGGCAACCGGCGAGCCCTCGGCGATCTGCACCTCTACGATCTCGAGATTCTCGTTCCGCAGCTCGAGCAGATGCACGAGCTCGTGCTCGGGCACCTCGTGCTCGATCAGGCCCATGATGTTCGAGGTCGCGCAGATTGTCGGCGAGATGCCGAGCAGGTCGAAATGCGCCTGGTTACGGGGATCGTTGACGCGGGCGATCACCTTCGGCACGCCGTACCGCTCCCTCGCGAGTTGGCAGATGACGAGGTTGTCCTCGTCGTCGCCCGTCACGGCCAGGACGAGGTCGGGCGGGCGCTTGATCCCGGCGCGCTCGAGGACGAAGAGCTCGGTCGCGTCTCCGCGGTGGACGACGTGCTCGAACTCCTCCTCCAGCGCCTCGAAACGGTCGCCTCGCTGCTCGATCAACGTCACCTCGTGGCCGGCACGCAGCAGCAGGCGCACGAGATTCGCGCCCACCTTTCCGCCGCCCGCGACGAGGATGTACACCTAGTTCACGCCTCGGCCTTCTGCGGGATTTCGCAGGAGCGCACGGCCTCCGTGAGGACCCCGATGGCGATCTCTGTCGGGCAGACGACGCGGAGGCCGCGCTGCCGGTAGAACTCGGCGCGCGCGGGGTCGAGGAGCCGCACGACGACGCACTGGTTGTCGAATCGCTTCTGCGCGACCTGGCCGATGACGATGTTCGTGTTGTCTCCGTCGGTGGAGACGACGACAGCGTCGGCGTCCTCGATACCGGCGGTGCGCAGCACGTCGACGTCCATCCCGTGCCCGAGGACGAAGCCGCCGGACCAGTTCTCTCCGAGGCGCGCGAGCGCGTCCTCCTTCTCGTCGACGGCGGTGACTTCCCAGCCTTCGCCCAACAGTTGGTTCGCGATGGTCGAACCAACGCGGCCGCAGCCGATCACAATTGCCTTCACATTTGTCAGGGTACTTCAGGGCGCAAGCTCGTGTTTCCAGCGCCCGTTCTCCTGGACGACTTTCCCGTCGAGCTCGATCCGTCCCTGTCGCATGTCCTTGACGATGTCCCAGTGGATCGCGCTTTCGTTCGTGCCGCCGAGGTCCGGGAAGCCGCGCCCGATCGCGAGGTGCACCGTGCCGTTGATCTTTTCGTCGAAGAGAGTGTTTTTCATGTAGCGAGTGATCCCCGGATTGCAGCCGATGCCGAGCTCACCAAGCCGACGCGCTCCCTCGTCCGTGTCGAGCACCTCGAGCAGAAAGTCCTCGTTCGACGCCGCGCTTGCGTCGACGATGCGCCCGCCCTCGAAGCGGAATCGGATCCCGGTCAGCTCGCGCCCCAGGTACACCGCGGGAAATTCGGAGAAGACGACTTCGCCCTCTGCCGTGTCCTCGACCGGGCTGTAGAAGACCTCGCTTCCAGGAATATTCGCGCCGGCGGCGTCGATCTTGCCCTCACGGCCCGCGAGCCCGATCCGCAGATCCGTCTGCTCGCCGACGATCCGGACCTCGCCGGCCTGGTCGAACAGCTCCTTGATCGCTTGCATGCGCCGGCGCTCGGCCTCCCAGTCCAGCAGCACCGACCCGTAGAGGAACTCGGCGAACTGCTCGAGCGGCATGCCCGCATCCTGCGCAAGCGCGGGCGTCGGGTACTGGCAGCCGACCCACGGGATCTCGCCGCTGAGCACGCGATCCTGGATCTTGCGGCCGCCGATCTGCAGCAGCTGCATACGCCAAGGCTCGACATCGGACGCATCGCGGGTGTTCTCCGGCGCCACGATCGCCACAAGCGCATCGGCGTTCAGGAACACATGCTCCTCGAGCGGCGCGGGCTTCGAGAGAAGCTTTTCCGACGCTTTGTTCACCCACACGAGCGGCGGGCCGCCGAAGGAGCTCTGAAACGCGAGGCGCGGGAGAACGTAGGCCTCGCGTTCGGCGATGATCCGGCAGACCTCGTCGAACAGCGGCCGCCCGAGAACGCCGCTGTGCACGAGAACCTGCCAGCCGGGCTGAACGTCGATGCACGTCTCGACCAGCAACCGCGCGTACTGCTCGTCACGCGGATCCCTCACCCGATCTCCTCGAGTGCGCCCTGCGGGAAGGCGACGATCAATACCTCGGAAGGCGCCTTCTTCAGCACGTAGTCGACGGTCGGCGAGAAGAAGCGCGACTGCCGGCGCCACCGCGCGGCCGAGCCGAGCACGATCAGGTCGGAGCCGGTTGCGTCGGCAGCCTTGACGATCGCATCGCCGATTGCACGGGCGCGGACGATGTGGCCCCGAACCTCGACGCCGTGGTCGGCGCCGAGCGCCTTCGCCTCCTCGATCGATTCGACCGCGTGTGCCTCCTCCTCGGGGAGCGGCGCGTCGAGCGGGAGCTCGAGCGGCACCTTGATCACGTGCAGCGCGTCGACAGAAGAGTGACGCTCCTGCGCGAGCTTCACCGCAGTCGCCACCATCTCCTCGCCGATGTCGCCGAGCTTCATCGGCACGAGGATGCTGGTGAACGTGGCCTCGGGGACGACCTGCTCGTCCGTCGACGTCACGCGCTCGAACAAGCCCGCGCCTCGCTCGCGCCTTACGAGCAGGTACACCACGAGACCCGCCGCCAGCCACGCCGGGCCGGCGTAGCGCGCGGCAGGGTGCGTGCCCATGGCAACGATCCAGATGACGAAGGTGGCCACCGCGCCGAGCACAGAGGGGATCGGAATCTGCGCGCCGCGGACGCGCACGTTGAACGGCACTCTGAACGGCCTGCGACGGTCCGGCTCGGTCCGCCGCAGCTGGATTACGGCGAGCTGTGCGGCGGTGAACGCGAGCAGGACGCCGAAGCTGTACAGGCTCGCGAGAAAGGCGACGGGCTTGTCCAGCGGGGAGATGGCGAGGATGATCGCTCCGGAGATCACGACCGATGCGAGCACCGCCTGCGGCGAGACGAGCGTCCGCCGGTGCAGGCGTCCGAAGACCCGTGGCAGTTGCCCGTGCTCGCCGAGCGAGTACGCGAGACGCCCGAAGCCGGAGACCGACGTCGAGGCCGCGAGTAGCAGGATGAACGCACCGGAGAGGCCGACGTACACGCGCAGCGGTGTATGCAACCAGTCCGGCAGGTGCGCATCGAGCGCTGCGACGAATCCCATCAGCGGCGCGTGTGCCCACCGCGTCCCGAGCGCGGTCGTCCCGTCGCGGACGGGGAACGCCATCAGCGCGACGACTGCGATGCCGACGTACATCACCACGACCGCGCCGATGCCGGCGAAGAGGCTCTTGGGCAGCTGCACGCCGGGCCGCCTCGTCTCCTCGGCGAGATTCGCGACGGTCTCGAGCCCGGTGTACGCGAGCATCGCAAGCGGCAGCGCGAATGCGATCTCGTGCCATGAGGGCGAGCTGCCGATGGAAATGCCTTTCGTGAGCGCGCCCGGCGACCACAGGAACGCGAGCCCGAGGACGACGAGCAGCAGCTGCGTGAACAGGTCGATCGCCGTCACGCCGAGGCCCGCGGCGTACATCCGCCCCCTCCGGACGTACCGAGTCGCACCGACGAGGACGATCACGCCGAGACCGACGACCGTGTCCCACGGCCCCGACTCGAGCGCGTCCGCGCCGATCGCCCGCCCGAGGTAGTGCGGCAGGAAGAGTGCGGCCAGCGCCGTCACCACCAGGTAGTCGAGAAACAGCGCCCAGCCGGCGACGAAGCCGGCCAGGTCGTTGAACGCCCGCCGGACGAAGGTCGCGGCGCCGCCCGTCTCCCGCAGCTCAGTCGTCCCTTCGGCGTAGGAGAGGGCGACGACGAGGAACAGCAGGCCCGTGAAGAGCAGCACGAACGGCGTCAGGCCGAGCGCGTGCGCGGCGATGATCCCGAGCGCGAAGTAGATGGAGCTCGCGATCTCGCCGTACGCGACGCCGAACAGATCGGCTGCGCCGAGCCGGCGCTGCAGGCGTGGCAGCTTACGCGCCATGCGGCTTCGCGCGAAGTCCTGCGGACTTCGGGCGCGGTCTGCGTGGATCAGGTGCCACGGCTGAGAAGATAGAGCCGTCCGGCGCCTGCCGCTATGAAGAGCACTCCGAGCAGGAAGCCGACCGCGCCGCCGCCGTGGACTGCGGTTACGACGAGAAGCGCGATCCCCAGCGCCACGAACGTGAATCCGAACGCTGCGACGGCGACGCGGTAGAACAACTTCACGCGGCGGCGCGAGCCGCGACAACCATCACGCGGCAGGGCGCATGCTTGAGCACGTAGTCGGTGGTGCCGCCGAACACCGGCGCCTGCGCCCGCTTGCGGCGCGGAGCGCCCATGACGACGATCTCGCTGTTCCGCTGCTCGGCCTCACGCACGATCGCGCGGCCGGCCCGCCGGTCGCGGACGAGGCGGCTGACGACGTCGACGCCGTACGAGTCGCCAACGGTGCGCGCGTAGTCGAGCAGCTCGTGCGCCTCCTCCTCCGCGTCGGCCATCTCGGCGTCGAGCGGCAGCTCGAGGGGCACCTCGACCACCGCGACCACCGCGACGCGCGCACGCCGCTCCGTCGCAAGGCGGCAGGCGACATCGAGCGCCTCCTCTGTCTCGCGACCGGGTGCGACCGGCACGAGGATGTTGCGGTACTCGAGCGCCGCCCCAGGCCCGAGCACGATGGGTGCGCGTACCGTTGCCGTCACGCTCTCGCGGATGAACCGCCGCCGGTAGACGATGTACACCGCGAAGCCCGCGGCGAGCCAGCCGAGCCCTGCGTAGCGGGTCGACGGCGTCTGCACCACGACGACGATCCACGCCAGGCCGGTGGCGAGCGCGCCGACGAACGCGAACAGAGGCCAGTCGATGCCCCGGATGCGGAGATTCGGCCGGCCGCGGAAGACCAGCTCGTCGTGCGGCCGTTTCACGCGCAGCGCGATCAGCGAGACGTGGGCAATCGTGAAGGAGAGCATTGCGCCGAACGAGTACATCGTCCCGAGGAAGTCGACCTTCCCCGGCAGGAGCGTCAGGATCGAGATGATCCCGGCGAACACGATCAGCGAGATCCACGGCGTCTTGAAGCGTGGATGCACGCGCCGGAAGATCTCCGGCAGCTGCCGGTAGCTCGCCATCGCGTACGTGATGCGCGACGCGCCGATCACGCCTGCGTTTGTGGCGATGAGGAGGATCGTGGCGGCGAGCAGTCCGACGTAGACCTTGATGACGTCCAGCAGCACCCCGGACAGGCCGAGGTGCTCGACGACGCCGAGCACGGGATCATTCTTGAATCCGCCCCGGTCCGGCGGCAGCGCGAGCAGCGTCGTGTAGTCCCCGCCGACCAGCTTGACCGGCAGCGCCGAGAGCGCGATCGCGGGCAGCGTGAAATAGATGGCGAAGACCGCAATCGCGGTCATCAGGTACGCGCGTGGCACGTTTCGAGCGGGATCGCGTGCCTCTTCGGCGAGATTCGAGACCGTCTCGATCCCCGTGTAGGCGATCATCGCAACCGGGATCGCGAGCGCGAAGTTCGACCACGTCGGCGCCGTGCCCCAGTGGAGGTTGTCGACGAGGATATCCGGGTTGAAGACGAGGAAGAAACCGAGCAGCACGAGCAGCAACTGCGTGGCGAAGTCGAGAAACGCGAGCGCGATGTTCAGCCGGGCCGCCTCGCGGATGCCGACGATGTTCAGCAGCACAAGCACGGCAATCACGACCGCGCCGACGATGATGTCCCACGGGTTCGTCTTCAGCGGCTCCCAGAAGATCGACAGGTAGTGCGGGACGAAGAAAGCCGATATGGAGATCGTGATCACGTAATTGAGCATCTGCGCCCATGCCGCCCCGAACGAGACCAGCTCGTTGAAGGCGTGGCGCGCGAAGCTCGACGAGCCGCCGGCTTCCGGGTAGCGGACGGTCCCCTCGGCGTACGTCATCGTCGTCGCCGCGAAGATCACGCCGGCGATCAGAAAGACGAGCGGCGTCAGCCCGAGCGCGAAGACGGCGGTGACGCCGAGCGCGTAGTAGATCGACGAGCCGACGTTCCCGTAGACGGTGGCGAATAGCGCGGGCGCACCGAGAACCCGCTCGAGGCCCTGCTGACGCCGGCGCCGGGGCACCGGCGGAGTCTAGAGAGGTGAACCAGCCTATCGGGTGGCTCATCCCGCCTGAACGGTCCGTGTCGAGCGAGGCCCAGCCTCCTAGGATGCTGGGGAAGGGATGAGCCAGCAGACCTACGAGATTCGTTGTCCAAAATGCGGTTCGGTCGTTCCGGCCGCCGCGTCCGGCTGCCCAAGCTGCGCCTCGGCTCGGGAGAACCCAAAGCCGGTGGTCGAGACGGTCCGGGCGGCGACGCCGGAGATTGCGGCGATGGGAGTGAAGGATTACCACCGGCTCGTCAAGGCCAACTACCTGGCGGTCGAGGGCGTACGCGCTACCGGCGCGCCGGGCGCGGGCGTCCGCTTCCGCGCGTACCTGCCGTTCGTCCTCCTGCTGCTCGGTCTGCTCGTCGGCGCCGCAGTGGCGTCCGGCCGCTTCTAGACGGCTCGCGCCGTTCCGGCGCGGCGGATTCTTACCCGTGGATCGAGACGACCAGCGGGATGATCAGGATCGCGACGATGTTGGCGATCTTGATCATCGGGTTGATCGCGGGCCCGGCCGTGTCCTTGTAAGGGTCGCCCACCGTGTCGCCCGTGACCGCCGCCGCATGGGCCTCTGAGCCTTTCCCGCCGTAGGCGCCGTCCTCGATCAGCTTCTTCGCGTTGTCCCACGCGCCGCCGCCTGAGGTCATCGCGATCGCCAGGAAGAGCCCGGTGACAATCGTGCCTATCAGCAGGCCGCCGAGCATGCGCGCGTTGATGATCCCGACGACGATCGGGAAGCCGATCGGGATCAGCGCCGGAGCGAGCATGTTCTTGATCGCGGAGCCGGTGACGATGTCGATAGCGCGCCCGTACTCGGGTCGCGTCGTGCCCTCCATGATCCCCGGGTTCTCGCGGAACTGCCGCCGCACCTCCTGCACCACTTCGCCGCCGACGCGGCCGACGGCCTGCATCGCGAGCGAGGCGAAGAGGAACGGCATCAGGCCCCCGATGAAGAGCCCGGCGATCACCCAGGCGTCGCTCAGGTCGAAGCGCGTCAGCAGACCGTTGTCTTTCAGGCCTTGCGTGTAGCTGTCGAAGAGGACGAGCGCTGCGAGCGCTGCGGAGCCGATTGCGTAGCCCTTCGTCACCGCCTTGGTCGTGTTCCCCACAGCGTCGAGAGGATCGGTGATCGCACGCACCTCGGGCGGCAGGTCGGCCATCTCCGCGATCCCGCCGGCGTTGTCGGTCACCGGGCCGTATGCGTCGAGCGCGACGATCAAGCCGGTCATCGAGAGCTGGGCCATCACGGCGACGCCGATGCCGTACAGCCCCGCGAAGTGGTGCGCGACCAGGATGCCGGCGGCGAGCACGATCACCGGCGCGGCCGTCGCCTGCATGCCCACGGCGAGCCCTTCGATGATGTTCGTCGCGTGTCCAGTCTGGGACGAACGTGAGATCGACTTCACGGGGAACCAGCGCGTTCCCGTGTAGTACTCGGTGATGCCGACGAGCAGGAACGTGACGACCAATCCGACGATCGCGGAGATATAGAGGTCGCCGAACGAAAACGGCCCGTTGTCGAAGGCCGTCGTCACGGGGATGAAGCCGAGCGCCGACAGCACAGTCGCGACCAGCACCGCTCGGTAGAGCGCGTTCATGACCCCGCCGCCGCGCCCGACCCGGGCGAACCACGTGCCGATCACGGAAGCGAGGATCGAGATGCCGCCGAGCGCCAGCGGGTAGAGCGCGAGGTTCGAGGACTCGAAGTGCGAGCCGAGCAGCATGACTGCCACAGCGGTCACGGCATACGTCTCGAAGAGATCCGCCGCCATGCCGGCGCAGTCGCCGACATTGTCTCCCACGTTGTCGGCGATCACCGCGGGATTGCGTGGATCGTCTTCGGGGATGCCCGCCTCGATCTTCCCGACGAGGTCGGCGCCGACGTCGGCGGCCTTCGTGTAGATGCCGCCGCCGAGACGCGCGAACACGGAGATGAGCGAGCCGCCGAACGCGAGCCCGACGAGATCGTCGATCGCAGAATCCTGCGAGTGGTTGAGCCAGTCGGTGAGCGCCCAGTAGTAGCCGGCGACGCCGAGCAGGCCGAGACCCACGACGAGCAGGCCGGTCACGGAGCCGGCGCGAAATGCGACGTTGAGAGCCGGAGCGAGACCGCCACGTGCGGCCTCCGCAGTGCGGGCGTTGGACCGCACGGCGACGTTCATCCCGATGAAGCCGGCGGCCGCGGAGAGGGCAGCGCCGACGAGGAAGCCGACGGCGGTCCCCCACCCGAGCTTGTTGTACAAGCCGAGGACGAGGAACGGGACGACGGCCACGATCGCGACGGTGATGTACTGGCGGCGGAGGTACGCGGCCGCGCCTTCCTGAACCGCGCGAGAGATCTCGCGCATGCGCTCGTTGCCTTCCGGCTGCCGCAGCAGCCAGAAGGTCAGGCCGATGCCGTACGCGATCGCGACGCCGGCGCAGACGAGCGCAAACAAGACGGGGTGATCGGTGAAGAAGTCCATCGGTCTCCTGGTCTCACAAAGTTGGCGGCTCAGCGGCTTGCCTGAGCGCCTCCGGCTCGCACAAGGCCGCGGGGCGGGAGGCTACTAGATCCACGCGCGCCCCAGCGCGGTTGATCATCGCGCAGGACGCGCGCCGGTCTCAGCCTTCGGTGCTACCTGATTCTTGTTCCGTTTCGGCCTCGGTCTCGTCACGCTCCGCCGTCTCGCGTGGCGGTTCGGAGGCGCCGGGGCCGGTGCGCTCCCCGGCTTGTGCCTCTGCGCCACTTGCGGAGACGGCGTTCGCAAAAGACAAGCGCAGGTTCGCCAGGAGCTGATTGAAGTCCCGTCGCACCTGCTCGTCGAGATGGCCTTCGAGCGTCGGCAGCAGAGCCGCGATGGCGTCGATCGCGAGCCGCGCCTGGTCCAGTTCCTTCGCGTCGATCTTCACGTACGTGAGCTGGCCCAGCGTCGAGACCGTCGAAAGGACGATGTCTTCAATTTTCAGGAGCCGGATCTGCTCCGCAAGCTGTTCGGGAGTCGGCGTCTCAGCCACGGACCGGCTCTCCCGCCGCTACCTGCTCCGCAAAGATCTCCTGCAGGGTCGCGCCCTGCTCGTAGCGGGAACGCTGACGCTCCGCCGCGTTGGCGGACGGCACGGCCAGCAGGTGGGCCGTGCCCAGCTCCTCGGCAACCGACAGCACCCATTCGATCAGCCGCTCGAGGTGCGCTCGGGCAGGCCGGACATCGCCGCTCGTCAGGTCGATGAGCTCGCCCGAGAGGCCGTAGCGGATCGAGCGCCAGAGGTTCTCCTCGATCAAACGGTTCGGAAGCAGCTCGATCGGCTCCCCCTCGTCGAGCGCGCGCGCAAGCCGGACGGTGAGGGTGAAGATCAGCGCGGCGAGTGACTGAGCCTCGGCGAGGTCGGGCTCTGCGTCGCAGATGCGGATCTCGACCGTCGGGAACGCGAGGTGCGGGCGAACGCTCCACCACAGCTGCGTGTGCTCGTCGATCGAGCGCGTGTCGTAGAGGAAACGTACGTAGCGCTCGAACCCCGTCCAGCCGTCGTACACGTCCGGGACCCCGCAGCGCGGGAACATGCGCGTGAAGATCTCGGTCCGCGCGGAGTGGAGCCCGCTGTTCACGCCTTCGACGAACGGCGAGCTCGCCGACAGCGCGAGCAGCTCGGGGAGATAGTTGCGCAACAGATTGCAGATCGCGACGGCACGGTCGGCGCCGCGGATCCCGACGTGCACGTGCAAGCCGAACGTGTTGTTCCGCCAGACAACGTACTGGAGGATCTCGTCGTTCCGACGGTAGTGCGGAGTGTCGATGATTCGCTGGTCCTGCCAGCGGCTCCACGGATGCGT
>WNFZ01004372.1_pt1 | contig 20436 bp, 21 predicted proteins | sample 5400081 | NCBI WGS metagenome assembly WNFZ01 (sample SAMN13153365, study PRJNA577476) | soil metagenome | isolation source: 80 cm soil or saprolite under grassland replicate 1 | place: USA:California | collected 2016-06-15
TGGAATTCGGTCCTTACCACACCGGGACAAAGTACCTGCACCCGGACGCCTGTCCCCTCTAACTCGCTTGCCAGCAACTGAGAAAATGCATTGATATAAGCGTTCGCTCCGACGTAGGTAGCACGTTTCGGTAACGGCGATGATCCCATCGCCCCGCTATATGCCAGCCTCGACGAAACGTTGATGATCGCACCATGCCCACGTTGGATCATGCCAGGAAGTGCGGCGCGTGTCAGGCGTGTGATCGCCAGTACCTTTAGGTTGATCAGTTCTTCTGCTTGATCGGGATCAAGTTCGATAAATGGTTTATAACCGCCGAACCCTGCGTTATTCACAAGTAAATCTACATCGGAATTTTGAATTTGCTTTTCCGCTGTATGCAAATCATCGGACTTGCTTAAATCCGCTGCCAGCACATTCACATCCACGTGATGACTTGCTTGCAACTGTTGAGCAAGGATTTCCAACCGTTCACGACGACGAGCAACGAGGATCAGGTCATATCCATCTTTGGCAAGTCGCTCCGCAAATGCCGCTCCCAAACCAGAAGAAGCGCCCGTTATCAACGCAAGATTTCTTGCTGACATAAATTTTCTCCTCCGTACTGAATAAAGTTATGCTGATCTTAGTTTCTTCCAGGCAAATGCAAGGATAAAGAAAAACGTCGCGGTCAGAACAATCGCCGCGCCGGAAGCAATGCTCAGATAATACGAAAGATATAACCCGATAATTCCTGATAACGATGCGAAGACCGAAGCCAGCAGCATCATCGTGGACAAACGATGTGTCAGCAAGTATGCGCTCGCTGCGGGGGTGACAAGCATCGCGACCATCAGCGCCACGCCGACCGTTTGCAGCGAAACCGCGACGGTTATTGCGATGAGTACAAGCAGGAGATTGTTGAGGACGCCCACCGGGAGTCGCAATGTTGTGGCGAGAATGGGATCAAAGGACAAGGTCAGGAATTCTTTATAGAAAGCAAAGATGACGATGAGGACGAGTCCGCCAAAGAGCAGGATCAACCACAGGCTTTGCACGGAAACGCTGAGCACATCTCCAAACAGGAAGTGACTCAAATCCACCGCATAACTGCGAACGGTAGAGATCAACGCAATACCGAGGGCAAACATTCCAGCAAAGATAATGCCAATCGCAGTATCTTCCTTGATCTCCGCATTCTTACTGATCACTCCGATTCCCAACGCGGCGACGATCGCGGTTCCCAGCGCCCACCAAAAAAGCGGGTCGCGCGCCCCACCGTTGACAAGATAGCCAAGCGCTATACCAGGCAAGATTGTGTGCGCCAACGCGTCCCCAAAGAATGCCATACCGCGCAAGACGACATAGGTTCCGACCACAGCGCAAACAATTCCCACTAGAATCGCGGCGATCACACCGCGTTGCATGAATTCGTAAGAAAGTGGCTGCAATAAGAAACTAGTGAGTGTGTCCATCTTCCCCCGCGTCACAACAGTCGTCCACGCTAAGAACATTGTCGCCATTGGAGGAACGCAATCTGCCGCCATAAGCACTTAGCAGATTTTCTGTCTGCAAAACTTCATTGGGATTTCCAAACGCAACGATGCGATGATTGAGCAAAAGAATGCGATCAAAATGACGCGCAGCCTGATCGAGATCATGTGTCGCAACCATCACGGTCACTTTTTGGTTTCTTAGCGTATCCAGTAGATTGAGTAGACCTTCCTGGGAGGGAGTATCAAGCCCTGTCAGCGGTTCGTCCATCAGCATGAGTTCGGCTTCCTGGGCGAGGGCGCGGGCAATGAACATGCGTTGTTGTTGTCCGCCGGAAAGTTGACTGATCTGGCGATCGGCCAGATTGGAAAGCTCTACGATTTCCAAGGCGCGGTTGACATGCTCCCAATCTTTTTTATGTGGCCAATTCAGCGGACCCAGTTTCGCAGACCGTCCCATCATTACCACATCGGCAACGCTGACTGGGAAGTTCCAGTCCACCTGACTGCGCTGCGGAACATAAGCAATGCAAACATGTCCGCGCGGGCGCGAACCGAAGATATTCGCTTCGCCTGATGTTGGCGGCAGCACGCCGGAGATGACTTTGAACAAAGTGCTTTTGCCCGCGCCATTGGGTCCCACGACCGCGACGCGCTCGCCTTCATGAAGATGGAAGGTAATATCCTCCAATGCAAACTGTCCGTTGTAACGCACGGAAATATGCTGCACATCGAGGATAGGTTGTTGGTGTTCGTGATGATCGTGAGGATACATAAAATTATTTAAATGCAATCATGCAGCTGCTTTTTTGCAGTGGGGACAAAGACCGAATAGTTGAAGCCAGTGTTCCGTGACCTGGAAACCTGTTTTGCGAGCAATTGATTTGATCAAAGTCTCGAGATCGTCTCCTTCAAAGATTGCCGTTTCACCACATTGCTGGCACACCAGTAAATGCTGGTGACCGGCAGGCGCGGTAATAAATGCCTGGCATCCCTGCGGTTGATGGACACGCTGGATCAATCCTTGCTCTTCAAGCGCTTCGAGCGTACGATAAACAGTGACCAAGCCGAGTGCAGGATGGGCGTCGCGTGCTTCGTCGTAAATCTCAATGGGGGTGAGGGCCTGTGTGCTACGCACCATGATCTCCACAACGGCACGGCGCGCCTCGGTAAGGCGATAGCCTTGTTCGGTTAATTGGACCAGCCAGGGATGTTCACTCATATCTGTTCCTGAAATTGAAAATCGTTTTCATTTAAATTATATGAAAATCCCCCACTTTGTCAACCGAGTCACAGTAGTGCAAGACGCTATGTCAGTTTCGCCAGGTCAATGTGTGATAAACAATAGAGACTATGCCAAGTAACAGGATAGCAATCCCTGTGATCTTTGAGACAGGCTTGCGTTGTTCCTCAGGTTTGTGAAGTTGATCTGCATTTAGTTTTGCACCCACGGCTGCGGTCACGGGAACTGCTGCACAAAATACGCACATGTGGACCTCCATATGAGTTAACCTTGCGAAGGCTGCTCTCGCAAGGTTTCTACTTCTCTAATTCGTTTGTTTCACTCGGAAGGAATTCCTTCTTAAGCAAAAAGTACGCGCCCGTGAATGGACCTTCCACACCACCGACCAATCGTGCGCCGCGGCTCGGAATGATGTTGATGATTTCCCAACCCGTTAGCCCATGGGCTTCCAACGCGGGGACATCAAAGCCTTCGCTGAGCGGATCCTCTTCCATGAGCGCGGTGGATGGGATATAAACCATCTTGTAGCGGAACACCTTACCACCGCTCTGCAAGCGTTTCTTCGCGGTTTGAACATTGTCAGCACGTTTGCGTCGCTGTTCATTTTCTATCTCGGTGCGCATACGGATGAACTCGGGCGAGTCCATAATCTCTTGTGCCGTTTCGAGAATTTCCTCGTCATCGCTCATCACCGAGGTCATGACGAATTCATAGCCACGGCGATCGCCCAGTTTGATCAGTCCCTCGGCGGCGTCCATCTGAGTCAGCCACTCTTCATCTTCTGTCATTAGTTCATACAGCGATTCAATGTCGCGCATCTGAACAAGGTCATCAATTTGAGAACTCATTTTTCCTCCAGGAGTACTTCAACCTTGCGAAGATTTCACGCGCTTTCAGCGCAGCCTTTGCAAGGTTTTGTTGCTATTATGGTGTGGTTGGATAGCCAGCCGCTTGCCAATCGGTTAATCCGCCCTGCATACTGCTGACTTGCGTGAAGCCTGCGTTGAGCAGGATATCGCGTCCCTGTTGAGAGCAGTTGTCCGGGCGACAAACTACAATAATTTCTCTATCTTTCGGGATTTCATTGAGGCGTAAAGGCAGTTGATCCAGCGGAATCAACGTGAAATTCGGCGCATGGAATTGATCCCATTCCTCCTGGGTACGCACATCCAAAAAGAACGCACCGTTTTGATATTTAGTATATGCCTCGTTGACACTTATCTCCGCTGGCAGGCTAGTTGAATTATTATTTTTCTGATTGGCAGACTGCAAAATCAAGAAGATAATCAACCCGACGACAAGCAATATTCCAATTTGCGTGCTGGGGCGGCGCAATGTTGATCTCAAACGCCTGGTTGGATCGTTATAGTTACTGCTGCGGTGGCGATGATAACGACGTTCTCTATATCTACGATACATGTAACCTCTTGGGGGTTTAGAATGATGCGAGCGCCACGTCCAAGTCCTTGAAGATCTTGAAGAAAAGTTTCAATCCGGCCTTTTCAAGATTTTTCTCCACCTCCGGTTGAGGATTGAGAAGTTTGACATGCTTGCGCGCGTCGACGCTATGGGTGAAATCAGGATTGGCATTCTCTTTTACTTTTTGTGGAACGCCGCTGTATAACAGGGCGATATTGTGAATGGCTGCCAAGCCTGTGCTGCTGATGCTGGGAACCTCACTCAAATCGATGATCAGATTGCGGGCAGGATTCATATACAGTTCCTGCGCTTTGTCGGAAATTTCCACAAAATTTGAAGCGTTGATCTCTCCTTTTATTTGCATAATTGCGATCTGCTCTTTACTTTGATGATAGGTAACACCAATTTCCATGATTCCTCCGCGGCATCTTCCGCTTGTTGCACAGCAACTAAACTTTTCATTTGCTTCTGTAGGTTGAAATTCAAGCCATAAGCTTAGATAATTATGCGGCACTGTGTATTCTAACGGAAATTGAATTCTTCGTAGTGAATATTGTTCTGCGGAACACCGAGCGCTATAAATTTCTTCTCAAATGCTTGGATCATGGGCAGCGGTCCGCAAAGATAAATGTCGCGTTCACTTAAATTTCCTCCTGTATTTTTGACGATCTCTTCGACGGTTAGCGATCCTTCCGTCGCCGAACAGCGGATGCGTGCCTTCAAACGCGAATTCTTTTCCGCCGCTACTGTAATTTCATCCATGAACAAAGCCTCCTCGGGATGCCGAACGGTGTAGTAAAAATCAATATCGTGAGCGAGATTCCCATCCATGTCGCGGATGAACGAAAGAAACGGCGTTAGGCCAATTCCGCCTGCGATCCAAATCTGTTTTTGGGTGCCCGTTTTGTAGTTGAACATTCCATACGCGCCTTCGATGATCGCTTCGGTACCTTCTTTGAGTCTCGAGAAGAGATCGCGAGTGAAGTCTCCGGTTGCTTTAATGGTGACGCGTAAAACATCTTCCTGAGGCGCACTGGAAATCGTGAACGGATGAGCTTCATTCAAGAGCTTGTCGCTTGGGAAACGTACGAAGAGGAATTGTCCGGCGTGTTGTCGTTTGATCGGTGCTTTCTTTGCCTGCATCGTTACTTCGGTGGTAGATGCATTCGGATGTTTCACCGAAACAACTTGATAAGGCACATACTTCTTAAAGAAACGACCAAACACTTCCGTATATAGATAGGAAACCGCGCCGAAGATGAAAAAAAGCTGCACCCAGGTGATCGCGGTCAGTGCATGCAGCGGGTTGCCGATCGTCAACGAATGGAAAAAAGCAATGATGAAAAAGATGCCGATATATTTCTTGATATTCTTCCAACCTTCGTATGTGCCACCGGTCAACTTATTCAGGAAAGCAATTCGCGGCGCAAGGGTGATTAACACAGTCGAAACAATTCCCGTAAACGCAATCACGGCAAGATAATTGCCAAGCTTCCAGCCAGTCGTCGAGATCGGAACTGTAAGCACATGGACGAAGATCATCAGGAACGCAGCAGTGGCAATTTGGCGATGGGTAACATACATTTTATCCAAGCCGCCGAAATAAGGCTCTACCCATTTCGGGCGCGTCGATAAAAATAAAGCAAAGGACATCAACACGATATTGATCGAGCCAATGATCTCGCCTGCGTATTGTCGCTCGAAATTTGGGCGTCCATCCTGCTCTGGTGGAAAGAGGAACCAAACGGCTATAGTCGATACAACGGCTAAGAAGATTACGAAATTACCAATATAACGTTTCATAGCATTCTCTCTTTCGATGAACCTTGCGAAGGTTCTTAAAATCTTCGCAAGGTTATTCATGCAACCATTAAATCAAAAAGCGACGCGTCAGTGTGCCACGTCGCTCTTTATCTCAGAATGACTTCAATGCTTCTTCACGATCGGTAAAGATCTGAAACACATTTGTGAACCCTACCATATCCAGCACATTCTTCACTTCATCGCGCGGATTGAGCAACTTGACATGAGTTTGCATACCGGCGGTGCTGGTACGTCCCATAGATCGATACGCAGCCCAGCCATGCTCCGTGTCGGGCAACTCCTCACCTTTTGCTAGGAGCGCGATGCTGTGCAGCGCTACGAGCCCGGCACTGCTAATGTACGTGAGCTCTGAAAGATCAATGATGAAATCACGCCCGCCCGAGTTATATAATTCCTGGGCTTTGGTGATCAACTCCTGATAATTCTGACCATCCAGCTGACCGTCTACTTTCACGACGGAAACTGGAACCTTGCCCTGCGCTTGCGAAACGGAAATGTTCATGTCTCCTCCTCCAAGGTGAATAACTTATTATATGTCTTTTCGCTCCAGACGCGCAAGACGATGTGTGATTTCTTCCATCCAATACTTGCGCTCGTAAGCGGGCAGGTTGCCTTGCTTTACATGGTCCAGCGCAGAACGAGTCCACCGAAGGGCAGACTTGACGTCGCGGCGCTTATGTTCGTAATATTTTGCCATCTCGATATGGGCATAAATGTGACCTTCCGCGGCGGCTTTTTCCCACAGGCGGATCGCTTCCTCGAAGTCGCCGCGTCGTTTTTGGAGGATGGACAGGCGCTTCACTGCCCAGCCGAAATCGGATTCCGTTAAACCGATTTTGAGTCCATACTCGAACAGACGCGCCGCCTCACCCCAAAGCCCGAGGTCTTCAAATAACTTTCCAAGGGCGATGAAATCGATGCCATGTTCCACGGATCCCTCGTAGGGATTGGTGATCACCTCATTCATATGCGTAAGTAAGGCTGACATAGCCACTATGTCCATGGCGTTGTGATAGAACACACCTTCTACATGGTGCGCATCTCCGTCGCGGAGATAATCCATATACAACCAGGGGATCTCGTAGCCTTCTACTTCCGCAATGGCACGTGTCATACCTAACACATGTTCTTCCAGATATTTCAAAGCGCGCGATTCCAACCGATCGCGCCAAAGCCGGCGAGCAAGAGGTAATAAATCAAGGTGTGCATAATCTTTATAGGGAACGGGAATTCGATGCATCGTATACCGCGTGGTCAACAACGGAGCGTCAAAAGCCTTGCCGTTGAAAGTGACCAGCGCTTCTGCCGGCGCAAGGAAATTCGCTAACCCTTCGAGCAACGCGGGCTCTTCGGCGGGATCGCGCATGAAGAATTGTTTCAGTACAAATTGTCCTTCAATGAAACGTCCCACACCGACGAGGAATGCATATGTCCCCGTGCCGCCCGAAAGCCCGGATGTCTCTGTATCCAGAAATGCAAATGCGGAAAGTGGCAACTCCGCGATGCGCGGATCATTTGCCCATTGGGAAATCAAAGATAAAGGCAAAGAAGAGAGAATTGGCGCAGAGCCGTGAAGATAGTCAGACTGAAAACTCTGTTCTACCACGAAGACTTCCCCGAGCGGGGTGGGGACGAACGAGCCCGGCAGGACCATCTCGATCTCATTGCCTTGCTTAACTTCTGGCGGAGGGAGATCGCGGGCGGGTTTTACGACACCAAGCGATCTGAGTTTGTCTGTGAGTGAGCGTTTGGGAGAAGTATCCATCGAAAATTTGCCGCTTGGGACATGCATGGAGGATATGCGTAACTAAACTTTTCAAATGCTTTTGCAGCTTGAAATCCAAATCTTTAGTTTAGAGAATGATGCGGCACTCTGTAAAAATCATTATAACCAATGAAAATAAAGAAGCCCACCATTCTTATGGTGGGCTTATAAATTCACTGTTTCAACTATTGCTGGATTCTTCCAGTTAGAAAGCTGGGAATTCTAGCTTGTGTTTTTGGAACGGCAATTACAAATAATCGTCCCCAACTATTGTTTCCATGGGCATTGATACAAGTCTGGAACGTGACATGGCGGTCACCGAAATAAACGCGTTTGAACATTTGCTCGGCGCTCAGTGTTTCATCTTTGCTCAAGCTACGGAAGGAACTGTAGGGGCTGGTCGGCTGTAATGCCTGGTACTGAAGAATTTCACTGATGACGAAGACCTCTGTGCTGCCGTCACCATAAACAAGGCGAACTTCCTGTCCAACCGTAAGCTGCGAGAAAAACCTGCCTGATAAATGGTTATGTGCGAGCAAGCCAATATTTCCATATTGGGAGGCCATGCCGAATTGCGTGACGACACCGTCGGTGCTGGAAACATATCCGGGGCTACCGGCTGGTTGTTGTATGATCGGTTGGGCGAGCACGTCGGCTACATAGACACCGCGCAAGGCTTTTGCATCTCCATTCTGTATTGTTTTGGAAAAATCTGCAAACGTAGGTAGCGAAGTAACATTGCCTAACGCTTGCGTCTTGATTGGGCTGTAAAAAACCGAAAGAAAGATTGCAAGGAGGAGAGAGAGTCTGCGTGTAGTCCGGGTTGTAGTTGTGTTGAGCGTCATTCTTCCTCATTGACAAAGGCGCCCAAACAGGTACGCAGACCGAGATTGTTGTTTTCGGTAGCCTGGCTGTCGTAGTCGCTCGGAACTGAGTGACGGTAGATCCATGGCTTTGCGTCCCTGCTTTTCAGCAGGTTTGCCTTTATCGAACAATTAGTTTGAAAGGTGCAAATAAAACGAGCCTGGTCTTCCAGGCTCGCCAACACACGTTAATTTATTCCTGCGGCGGCCTGGCGGTCATAGTCGCACAATTGTGGGACAGTAGACCCATGGCTTTGCGCCCCCGCCTTTCGACGGGTTTGCCTTTTCGGTTTTATCTGAAAATATTATAGCAAGTGATTGCCGGTTTTCGCCTTTCATTTAAGCAATACCGGTTTACAGGGTTGAAAAGAAATTAAAATAAATCGGAGCGTTTTAGTGCATGAAACTAAGCGATGTTGCCTCTGGCAGCGCTACAACAAAGAGCCTGCCCCAGCTTGATTCGCCATATTTCGCGATGCAGGTCTGGAACGTAACATGTCGATGCCCTTCATACACGCGTTCAAACATTTGCTGGGCAGTCAGGATTTCATTTTTATTATTCATGTTCTGGAAGGTACTAAATGGATTTTCGGGATCTAAAGCCTGATATTGCAAAATTTCGGACACGACAAAATACTCGATGTCCCCATCCTCATATACTAGGCTAATCTCTTGTCCGACCGAAAGGTGTGAAAACGATTTTCCCGATAAATAATTGTGCGCCAGCAAGCCGATATTCCCATATCGAGATGCAGAAGAGAATAAAGTTAACTCACCATTATTTGTCGAAACATAATTGGGTTCCCCTTTCGGTTGCTGGACAATAGGAAAGACCGATGCATCATCGACAGCAACGCTGCGCGCGATGCTGTTTTCTTCGATCTTGTTAACTTTTGTAACTTTTACGGACGATTGGTTAACAGATTGCCTTGCACCAATATTGCCCGGTGTTGGCTGAATACTGAGATAAAAGAAGAGTGAAAGATCAAGTGCCAGAAAGCTTACAGTCAGGATCGTTCGGCTCATTCGACCTTTGAGCTTCATTGAAGCCTCCATGTTGATAAAGGTGCTCAAACAAGCCCGAGCACTCTATAATGATATTGTCGGCGCACCATCTAAAATGGAATTGCCGTTGCAATGTTTAATCGTCCGCGATTATAGTCATCTAAGATAATCTTTCCTTAAATTCTGGGGATACGTAGGGGAATCGTAGACGAATTGTGGGACAAATATAAGCCACATGGCGCCAGAACGATAATTATTTCAATGATTGTGTGAAAAGTGCGCGAGAATTCAAAGATTAATAGAACAACGAAGAGAACAGCTAGCAGACTCATTCATTATTGTCTCATTGTCCACCAAAGCAATGGGATCACTCCACAAAGTACGCAATCAAAAACAACCAACAGCAACCACATGATCCATAAGCCAGGTGCTTTTCTCTCCAGGACTGCTTCCGATGGATTCTGTGCATTGTAGAACACCATCACTTGCGCGCCAACGGGATATTTTGACACGACCTTTGCCGCGCCTGAGCCACCGACTTCCGGTCCCGGTGCAAGTTTCATTCCCTGCAAAGGTTGTCCGCTAACCTGATACGAGTAATGAACAACAGGATAATCTGTATATCCATCACTTGTGGACCTTTGCTCAACGCGTGACATTATCACAGTCCCCATAGTAGATGGCCACTGGCTTACGGTTGCCATCCTTCGGCGTATGAAAAAGATAATCGTGAGAAAGATAGCGTTCAAGATAAACAGAACGAAAATAATGATGCCGGTGGTCAGTAAGAATTCATTGTTCATAAGATCTCCGTAACCTCTCGTATAGGAGTAAATGTCGATTACTATTGTACTGTCACCTGAATAATTGCCGTATCCACTTTCTGATCATTTCTTATCACTTGCAACTGTATCGCATACAATCCGCTCAAGCCCTTTGTGTTCCACGTGGCGAGTAGACCATTAGTCACGGGTTGATCTCCTTGGGCGAGTTGAATCCAATCTTTGGGATTCAGTCCTTGCCCCACTAAAACTTGATAGGAAACAAAATCGTCACCAGCCGCGGTGCCTGTGATTTGCACCTCACCATTCACGTCTGAGAACAACTGGGGAGATGTGATATCCACATTCTGATCAAAACGCGGCGGCTGAATGACATCATAATTGGTTGGCGGGATTTGCAAGCCGGCGCCTTCTGCCCACGAGCGCGCATCTTCTGGGACGACAAGATAAACACGGTCTTCGATCAATTGTGGTTGCGTGAAGACGGTGGCAAGCAAACCTGTCTCGCGGTTCACCGAAAATTTCCGATACATGTTATCAGGCTGAACAGGTTCATTGCCATTTAGGAAAACTTCACTCACCAGATTTTGGCAATTTGCAGTCGGTAACATCCCTGAGGGATCACACACATTCATCACGGATATATCCGCGGGGAGTGCCCAATCCTCAGGTGTCACATTTTGCGAAGCGATTTGCATCAAGGCATTCCATAGCACGGCTGGAGCGCGCGGTGCTAAATCGCTTTCCCCACGTCCGCCGGCCCACACGGTTACCAGGCGCGCAGGCGAGTATCCAATTGTCCATGTATCAAGAGCATCGTCTGTTTGACCAAGCTTTACAGCTGCGGGGATCCCAACATCCAAAATATTCGAACTTCGGAACGTGCCCAATCGCGCCGAGTCATCACTCAACGCGTTGTTTACCAGGTATGCTAAACCAGGCGTGACCACCGGTCTCGCTTGTGGCGTGGACCAATCCAGCCACACACTCCCATCATTTCCTTCCACCCGTAATACAGCGGCGGGCTTCAATGCGTCGCCGAACTGCTGACCAAAATAAACACCTTCACGTGCAAACACGCCAAATGCGCCAGCGGCATCCAGCAATGACAACTCCGCGTTTGCGTCACGTGAAATACCGAATGACGATGAAATCTTATTCACGTTTTCCACGCCCATTTGAGCAAGCACTTGCGCTGCAGGAGCGGGATAGTCATTTGCTAGGGCGACGCGCAGACGCATAGGCCCGTGATATTCGCCATCGAAGTTTTTGACATTCGTCTTGCCGGGAATATCCCAGATCAATGAGCCAGGGCTTAAGCCACGCGTGAATCCTGTTAAATAGGTGAACGTATCCAGCACGGACCCTGGGTTGTGCGCCGCGATCAAAGGAGTTTCCTGCGCCTGAAACGTTTCACCGACAACCGCTAATATTTGCCCTGTTTTCGGATCGGTGATGATCGCACTTGCGGATGAATCAGGGACTTTCATTCCCGGCGGCAGTGCAGGGAGGAATCGCAACGCGTCACATTGAATGAGAGGATCAGGTAAACCTGCCAGTCGCGCCGTGTAAAATGCAGCGACACAAGAAGATTGCTTCTGCACCTCATAGTCAAGTGTGGAGGCAATTGTCAGCCCGCCGCGCTCGATTCGCGCGCGGGGGAAACGGGAGTCTAATTGAGAGAGGAGAAGATTTGTAAACGCAGCAGCCACTTGCGGCTGAGGAGGAGGCGGAATCTGGAAAACAGGGGATTCTCCCAGCGCGTTATCCTTGGCTTGGTCCGACAGAAATCCGAGTGCCGCCATCAAATGAATTGTGTCGTGTCCGCGTTCCAGTGCGGTCTCTGGAGCATCATATGGATTCAGACTCGGCGAGTCGCTCACCGCCGCGAGAATAGCGGACTCAGCCGTTGTCAGTTGTGTAGCAGATTTTCCGAAGTAAAGTTCGGCAGCAGCATCCACGCCATAGGCATGGCGACCGAAGTTAGCAGAATTGAGATACCACTCCAGAATTTGTGTGCGCCCATATTGAGCAGTGATCTGTGCGGCAAGGATTCGTTCACGCAAGGCGCGGCGGAGAGATGGATGTTCGTCGAAGAGGAGAAGATCGAAGACGAGGCGTTGCGCCAGGGTAGGATGTAATTCGTAATTGGTAATTGTGTTGAGGGTATAGCCGGGATGTTTCCAAAAACCCGAATCGGTTTTTGCAATGACCGCATCTGCTAAAGATTTGGGAAGATGTTGTGGATTTGCCTCGCTGAGAGGAATATAACGGCGCGGCGAATCGATTGGCGCGAAGGTAAAAATGACATTCTTGCCGGCGCGGTCGTAGATGCGCGTGGGTTGGAGGAGTAAACCATTGGGAGGATTAAGGAGGATGGGAAGAATTGTTGGCGATGGCAGATCGCGCGTTAGATTGACATAAGTAAACGCGGTTGTGATGATAAGCACCGCAATGACGATGGAAAGAATCATCCCCGCACTGAGAAGGGCATTGCTGGTTCGAGTTTCTCTCGCACGTTGACGGGCAAGCCGCCGGTCACGCCGCGCCCGCAGAATGGGAATGGTGGAGGGCATGAGGTAAGTATACAGGGAAACAGGTAGACAGGGAAAGCTAAAAGAAAAACGGTGGCTGAGATATAAGCTTCGAAACCACCATTACATATACATATCTGTTTTCGTGTTTTCTTGTCTACTTCTTTACTCTTCGATCAAATCTTTCAGCCATTCCATCCATCCAGCCGCATCTTTTTTCTTTTCTGGCAAATTTGCTGACTTGTAGAACTTCAAAAGGATCATAAAAATCTGGAGGGTTATCATCATCAATGATTTTTAGTTCATCATCGCTAAAATCATCATTCTCAACAGAAGTATTCTCTATGTTGGTATTCTCTTTTTCACGAAGAGCTATCTCGTCTTGCTTTGGTATCTCAACGCCACGCTGCTTCAAAATCTGACTAATTACGGAAAAAGCTTCATCGGACCATTCCACGCGGTTATTCTCCAGCCAGATATCTAACAAATCGTCCGTTTCTCTGAGATTAAGTTCGTTATATATTTGCTGGCGATAATTGTTGTTCATTGAGCTACTCCCTCTTTTCTTGCGTCTCTATAATTGATATCAGTTTCAACGATCATATTAAGACCAAGAGAGATTGCTTTCAATATCAGGAAGTAGATAATGCCTCTTATTAAAATACTGATAATCTGTACTACCAAACCAAGTGCATACATTGGATTTTTAGCTAACATGTCCATAAAAAATAAGGAATAGTTTGGGAGTCCATTATAAGCAAGCTGGTTTGTTTGCTCCATATAATACGTACCTATTCCATAAAGAACATAAACTACAAGTACAATCCGGGCAACATTTTTAGCTGTATAAGCAATATTCAACAATTGATTATGTTTATCTGAAAAGAAAGTATTTTGTTCATCCATGTTGTCTTTCTCCTGATTTGCTTCGGTGTCATATACAAATTCACTCTTCGATCAAATCTTTCAGCCATTCCATCCATCCAGCCACATCTTTTTTCTTTTCTGGCAAATCACTTGCGACCGTTCCATTCTGCCCATTGATCAACACTAAATGCTGACGCCCATCAAAAGGAAATTCTGTCATCCAAACGGGGAGCAGGTTGAGGCGAAAGGAGTCAACAGTCATTTTGGCGGAGGATGTGGAGATGAGCCGCACTGGCACTAGAAGATTTGGTAAGTCATTCTTGTAGTGATATAACGTCTGGGTACGCGCATCCAGCGAGGCTTCTGCCATAGGAATATCATAAAGTTCAGCAGGGAAACTCACAAGATAACGCGGGTCGTAGGGTTTGACCCCTCGCAATTCAAAGGCCGGAATCAACTTCAGAAAAACAGCGGAAAGTTTTCGAGAGGCGGGAATTGGCAGGTCGTTAACTTGCACAGGGTAACTATCGTTGACACGAATCATCTTCGGTTGTCTGCGCCCGAATTGAATATCGCTGTCATCTACAGCTTCGCCAACATAATCGAGCTCACCGCCGAGATCGAACGTCCATAATGGGAGATAAACGCCGCGTAGATCTGGGCGGGAGGAGTCCGCTCCTGCGTCGGGTTTAATTTGATTTGATTGCAACCACTCGCTTAAAAGATGTTCAGCATGGTTCTGATCAAACGCATGTGGAATGATTCCATCTGGTGCAAGTAATTCTTCTTCTGATTTCCAGTCCACGACATGCGGCGAGCCGCAATACAGACATGTGAATGAAATTTGATTGGGAGGCAAGATGAATTCGCAGCCACAGCCTTCGCAATGAAAGACCTGTTCGTTGAGCGGCTTGCCATGTCCGCGTGCGGTTGCCATGGCGATGATGAAGTCTTTTTCCTCAGCTGTTCCCGGCTGTGTGGTGAACCTCTGATTGCGGGAACAATAATTACAAACCAGCGACTGACCATCCGGCGCGAAGCTCATCCGCCCGCCGCATTTGGGACACATAAACCGTTCGGCATTCGCGGCGTGCAATCCTTCGGGTGCGAGCGGCAATTTATCGGGGTCGATGATTTCACCGGCTTTGAGTTTGCCATCCAGAACGGCGAGCGACCGCCGTGCTCGTGCGTGTTGTAAATCATTTGCTAAACAATTCTCCAGCGCCTTGCGTTTTTCCACCTTATCGTCCAGCACTTCACTCATCCAGAACCAGCCTTCCGCCAGTACATCATGGTCGTTGCTCATATAAATGGCACGATCCAAATAACGGCGCGCGCTTTCCTTATTGCCAGTCTTCGCTTCGATGATTCCGGTTTTAAGAAGATCTTTACCGTAGTCGCTGAACATACATTCTCCAGTATCGCGATATTTATATCGCACCATTGCAAAGCGACATAAATGTCGCATTACCTTACAATCGCATCTGTCATCTTTGCAACTCGTGCCATCTCCTTCACATCATGCACGCGGATGATGTCTGCGCCGCGGGCAATTCCGATGGCAATGGTTGCGGCTGTGCCTTCCACGCGTTGCTCGGGAGGCAGGTCAAGTGTAAAGCCGATAAACGACTTTCGGGATGGACCCAACAGTACCGGATAGCCCAACGAGCGGATTTCGTCGAGACGGTTGATCAGCTCAAGGTTGTGTTCCCGGGTCTTTCCAAAGCCGATACCGGGATCCAATATGATGTGCGATTCCTCGATTCCAGTTTTGACCGCCAACTCCACACTGAGGAGGAGTTCACGTTTCACATCTTCGATTAAATTCTCATACGCAGAACCGATGTAAGCGTTGCCTAATTGGTTGCGGACTTCCACGCTGGCGGGGTTGCTGCGGTTGTGCATCAAGATCACAGGCGCATTATATTTCGCGGCAACATTCGCTAATTCCGGATCGGCGCGCAAACCCCAGACGTCATTCAAAATATGCGCGCCCGCTTTGAACGCTGCCTCGGCAACTTTTGCTTTATATGTATCAATGGAAATTAAAGCGTCAGGAAAATCTCTGGCAGTCCCTTCAATGACCGGAAGCACACGCTCCATTTCCTCGTCTGCGTTGACCGGTTGTGAACCAGGTCGAGTGGATTCCCCTCCCACGTCAAGAATATCCGCACCATCCTTGAGAAAATCTCCAGCCTGTTCCAGTGCTCCTTTAATCCCTCCTCCCTTATCCCCTAATAAACCATCCCCACTAAAACTATCTGGCGTAACGTTAAGGATTCCCATCACATATGTTCGGGAACCCCAGTGGAAGATATGTTTTCCGATTTGCAGCAATAGGGATTTCATAAAAATAATATGTCATTGCGAGCGAATGTAATGTAATGAGCGAAGCAATCTCCCCTCAACTTGGAGATTGCTCACCTGCACTGCACCAAACGCAGTGCGGTGCAAGTGTCGTCGCAAAGAACGCTCCTCGCAACGACATGGTGATATTAGGATATTTGATCGAGCGGACGACTTAACCAGGCTTCGGCTTCATTGATATCGGTAAACAATTTCATGGCAGCCGCGGTTTCGGTCATTGCTAAGGCGGCGACGGAACGAATTGCATTTGCCACCTTTTCATCCGCAACGACTACCGCCACACGGATATGTCGTGCCGATGGATCGCTATTCGCTTCCACTGCCATACGGATTGCCTTTTCAGGAATTTCCTTCACAGCACGCAAGTCATACAAATTACGCGTTCGGCGGTCGACACCGAGTAAATGTTCCATCGCAAATTCGCGCCACTCTTTGAGGGTGGCGTCAGAAAGGTCTGTAAATGTTAACGTCATGCCACCGTCTCCGCGGCGGATAACCGTAAAACCAATACCAGGCTTGGGCGTCCAGTTCAAGGGCTTGATTTGATTCATCTTTCGCCTCCATCGAGTATGACGCGATTATACTCTTTGTATTTGCGGTAACCTTGCGACCCCATTCGCTTCAGTCGCTTTTTTTAATGCGGCGAACGGGGTCGCAAGGTTTTTAGTTTATGCAACTTGTTTGATGCCACCTAGGTCGCAAAAGGCGACCATCTCGCGCACGCTTTTCTTCGTCACAGGATGAACGAGGTCGGGCGCGATATCCATCATGGGTAATAACACAAATCCCCGTTCGTGCAGGCGCGGATGAGGAATCGTCAGCAGGGGCGTATCCAACACCAGATCGTCATAAAACAGGATATCAATATCGATCAGCCGCGGACCATTTCGGAAGGATGCCTTACGTCCCAGCGCGATCTCGAGGCGCTTGAGGTGCTTGAGCAATGGCTCCGGCTCAAGATAGGTTTGCGCCTCCAGCACCTGATTGAGGAACTTCGGCTGATCTTCATATCCCCAGGGCAGCGTTTCATAAATATGAGACTTTGCCTTCACAACCATTTGCGGAGATAACGAGGCAATCGCTTCTTTCAAGTTCTGCTCACGATCTCCGAGATTGGACCCCAGCGCAAGGTAGACAGTGTGTTTGTTCAATATTGTCATATGACCATCAACTTCATGATCTGCTCATCAAGCGAAAGAGATTTGCCCTCTGCACAGGCAGACTCGTAAGCAGACTTCCCTAGTTTCTTTTTCCCTTCGGTCAAAACTTCCTGCATCGCTTTTTGATCAGGTTCAAGCAAATGAATATTGTCTCTATTCAACAATATCTCAATCAGCGTGCACAGAGAAACAGCGCGTTGAAACTCTTTTTCTGCCAAAAAACATCTTGCAAATGCGACCACGCAGGCCAGTTGCCCAGGAATATCCTCCAGGCTGCGATTGCCGCGCAGGCTTTCCTGGATCAAAACGCGGGCACGCACAAAGTTCCCGGCATGGATCGCGGCATATCCCATTATGCGCAAAGGGAAGGGCTGCTGAACTTCATCGCCAATTGTTTGCAAGGCGGCAAACGCTTTCTCTGCGGCGTGATCTGCTTTGGTATAGTCATCCTGAAGAGTATAAAGAATCGCAAGGTTGGAATTGCTGATTCCCTCCGAATAGCGATCTCCGATTTTGAGAGTCATCTCCAGACTGCGTTCCAGATAGTCGATTGCCGCCTCATAATGATTGTTATAGCGGTTTACAGATCCCAGGCTGATGAGCGCATGACTCATTCCCCATAGATCGTTCACGCGACTGGCAATCGCTAATGCCTCCTCCAGAGTCGATTGCGCGCTGACATAATCGCCTTCTCGATTCAGCAGAACACCGAGATTAGTCAATGACACGCTCAATTGAGAAGTGTAATTTTCCTCCCAACATAAAGAGATTGATTCTTCCAGGGCTGCACGCGCTTCCTTCAATTGTCCCAGATTGAACAAAATTTCAGCCAAATAAAATAGTGCGTTGGCAAGACTGCGTTTATCGTTCAAAGAGCGCGAAAGCGTGATCGCTTCTTCGCACAATTTTCTTCCTGTCGCAAAGTCAAACATATAGCCCGCCATCGCACCGGCGCGGAAAAGCATCTTTGCTCTGAGTGGCTGATGCTCAGGCTGCGTTGCACAATTCAAATATTGCGTTAAGCGTTCGAAGCCTTCGTGGAAATAACTTCGTGCAATCCACAGCATACTGACCGAAGATGCGAGGCGCAGAGCGTCATCGAGATTCGCACCCTCATGTAATCCCCACTCCAACGCGGCACGGAGATTATTATGTTCCTGATCCCCGATCATTGTCCATTGAATTTGATCGAAGCCATCGACGTGTCGTTCCATTTCCTCGGCAAAATCAGCAAAGTAAGCAAGATGTCTATTTTGCATCGCTGTCTCTTCGCCGGAGCTTTTCAATTTCTCACGTGTGAAATCATGAATCGTTTCCAGGAAATGAAAGCGCGTCTCATTCTCACGTTTTTCTGTGATGACCAGAGATTTATCTGCCAGTTGGATGAGAAGGTCCAATACCTCGGCGCGTTTCAAAATGGGATTTGATTCGGTCTCGTCCGACCCACAAACTGCTTCCGCGGATTGGGGCGTCCAGCCGTCTGAAAAGACAGACAGTCGGCGCATCAGTGCGCGTTCCGCTTCGGACAAAATGTTGTAACTCCACTCGATTGCACCGCGCAATGTTTGGCGCGTCGCGTTGGAAGAGTCGCGCGTACCGTGTGCAACCCAATCGAGGCGGCGGTCGAACTGCGCAAGCATTGCCTGGGGTGTTAAAACCTTGCTGCGAGCGGCGGCAAGCTCAATGGCGAGCGGCAAACCATCCAGGCGGCGACAGATTTCGGCAATGGCGTTCAGATTATCGAGAGTGAGTTGAAATTCAAGATCAACTGCCTGGGCGCGCTGCGCAAACAATTGGATGGCGGCGTAATCCATCAATTGACTCGAGCCTAAAGGATCCTCTCCCTCTTTTTGCGGTAATGGCAGTGGAAGAACAGAAAACTCCCGTTCACCAGAAATGCGCAGTGCCTCGCGGCTTGTGATCAACGCTTTAACTTGTGCCGAATTCCCCAATAGTTGCAGGAGCTGAGGCGCGGCAGATAACAAGTGCTCGAAGTTATCGATTACAAGCAAGACATTCTTTTGCCTCAAGTTGCTGATCAAATGGGTCATCAGCGAAGTGCCAGACGTTTCCTGCATTCCAAGCACATTCGCCAGTGCAGCCAGCATTTCTTGCGGATCTTTGAGCGGGGCAAGGTCAATGAACACCGCGCCGTGGGCGAACATTCCGGCTATTTCGTTGGCAACATGAATAGCGAGACGTGTCTTGCCTACACCAGGGGGGCCAACCAATGTTACCAAGCGGACGTCGAAACGAGTGAGAAGTTTGGTGATAATCTCTACTTCCTTCTCGCGGCCGAGGAGTGGCGTGAGACTTAACGGAAGGGTGCTCAGCGCAGACGAAGTCTCGAATTTTGGTAAAGCGGAATCCGTTTTGGCGGGGTGTGAGGCGGAGCTTAATACCGATTTGCGCGGGGCGAGGGTTTTCTCCTCGCTCGCGGCTAATCGCAGCATTCGCTCGGTCCAGCGTGGCTCGTCCTCCAACCTCAATGCCGGGATGAAACGCGCCATCAAGGTAGCAGAATCTGGCATGCGCTCATTCTTTTCAATACGGCTCATATACGAGTAGTGATATCCCACCTGTAACGCCAGTTCCCGCTGAGAAAGTTCGGCGCGCTCACGCAGGTAGCGTAGCAATTCTCCAAAACTGTGGAAGGAATCAGGGGTAAGTGCGCCGACTAGCCCAGTCATAAGAGGATTGTACATCATCTACTCTCTCCCGTCCTCCCCCAAATTCCGCAATTCATAGTTTGAATAATTATCCTGAGTTTGCCTAGCAGGAAGAAGATCCCAGAAGGCGCTCGACAACGCCCGCAACGTTGTCAACAAAGGCTTGATGGGTGGCGTGACCAAGGCGTTCATGGGAAAGGGGTTCGTTGACAAAATGAACAACGCCATGGACCAGGGTCAGGCAGCGCTAGATGGGGTCAACCAGATGAACTGGGTTGCCCAGTATGGTCTGGATGCGACCGCCGAAGTGCTCTCTGTGGCTGACACCGGCGCGACGGTCAACATGAACCCGGTCGTGGAAATGAAGTTGAATGTGACCAGCGTGACCGGCACCTTCGAGACCACAGCTCGCGCGATGGTCTCACGGATCGCGGTGCCGCGCACAGGCGACAAGATCAACATCAAG
>WNFZ01002975.1_pt1 | contig 20433 bp, 9 predicted proteins | sample 5400081 | NCBI WGS metagenome assembly WNFZ01 (sample SAMN13153365, study PRJNA577476) | soil metagenome | isolation source: 80 cm soil or saprolite under grassland replicate 1 | place: USA:California | collected 2016-06-15
GAGCTCGAGGCTCTCGCCGGGCTGGATGACCAGGGCCGTCATATCGAGCGTGGTCGTAACGTAGAGCGTCGCGTTGCCCCGGACGTAGACCGTGCCGTTCAGATCGGCCACTTTATAGTTCCCGTCGTCCAGGATGTAGTCGTAGTAAGTCGTGGTGACGTTCGAACTGGTGGTGCTGACCGGGGAATAGCACGTGTACTGATTGTAGGTGTAGCCGGTGATCATGCCACCTCCATTGCGGTTCGTGGTGACCGACCCGACGGGAGCTCCAATCGGATACACGTTGGAAGTGAGCGTGTTGGTGCCAATGGTGCCGCCACAGGAGCTGGGATAGAGGTAGGTGGTGCTCGAGTTCGTGCTCGTCGTCACATTATAGGTCACGTTGGTCACCCAGCCGCCGGACGGAGTGAATCCGCCACCCGAGAAGGGCGGCAAAACTTCAGGGAAAGCCACGTTCATGTCGTCCGTGCTCCAACCTGATTCGATTCCTTTCCCACCAGCGTCATGGAAGGTGGTGTCACCGACCGCGCCCTGCGGGCCGATGGCCACCGTACCTCCAGGGCCGGTCGAAACGTGGCCATAGATGTCCGCGTTGCCGACCTGCAAGGAGTTGGTGAGCGAGGCGTTGACCGCGATGTCGCCGTTATCCCTGGTCATGCCGTAAACGTAGAGTCCATTGGTGCTGTAACGCGGGTCGGTTGAGTCGAAGCTATCGCTGTGCACGTTATTTCCGTTCAGATCAATGCTGTCCTTGGCGACCATGCCCTTCATGAAGATGAAGTCCTGGCGCGTGCGCACGCGGACGCCCCGCCCGAGAAAGCTCACGCTGGTGTTGGGCGAGGTCGACGAAGCCAGCAGGGGATACTGCGCCGCCGTCAGCACCAGGGGCATCGAGACGTAGCCCTTGGATTCGACGATGGGAGAGTTGCTGGGCGCTCCCACCACGTAGTTCTTAATCGTCACCGAGTAGAAACTGTCGCCGACCGAGCGAGTGACGGAGTAGGTCCCGCTGGACAGGTTCCAGCCGTCGACGTCCAGCGGGCCGTTGGTTAGCCCATGGGAGTTGAGATGGGCGAGGGCGTCCTCAATGCCCGCCTCGACGACGGGGATGGCGGAATTCCACGATTGCGATCGGACATTGGCCCCGTTCTGACTTTGCACCAGGGTCAAGTAGGCCGCCAGGAGAAAGCCGAGGAGGCCGGTGACAACGATGGTCAGCAAAAGCGTGTTGCCCTGCTGCCCCTTTGGAAAAGAACTGCGTGTTTTCATTAGCCTTGCTTGCGGATGACGATCCGCGCGGTTTGCACGTTTTCGGTGTTCGCTTTTCTGCCCAGAATCGTGCGCGAGCAGTTCCATGCGATATTGACTACTTTGGCGGTGGCGGGCGTGGCCGTGGGAAAAAGTTCGTAAGTACCGTCCTTGGGCGTGCGTTGCGCGATCGTAAACGTCAGCGCATCGCAGCCGGTCAGCAGCTTTTTGAAGACGTTACCCTTGGTGCGAGTCAACGTCGCGGCGACTTTGTCAAACTGGTAAGTGATGATGACGCCGTCGGAATCCTCGATGTCAAGACGGTTGCCGGTGCAGGCGGTGATGCGATTGCATTCCCGCAAGTCCCGGGTGAGGATATCCATCCCAATCCGGTTGTGGTCATCCAGATCGACGTAGTTGAAGAAGGCGACGAACGACCGTCCGCTAAACATGGAGATGGAGCCGAGCGCGAGCATGAGCAACCCGGTGATGCCGACGGCCATCAAGGTCTCAATCAAGGTTGCGCCCGAAACTTCCCGGGGCAGTCCTCTCCGCTTAGTAGATGTAATTCTGCAGACCATTGCGTGCGATGTAAGTGGTGAAGGAGCGGTTGCGGTTGACCTTTCCGGTCTTCCAATTCAGGGCCACGGTAACCATGCGCATGTCACTGCTATAGCTCGTTGGAACCGGGGCTGCGGAGATCACGACGGTGCCGTGGTAAATAATGCCCGTGTTGAGGTTGGTGGCGTTGGGATCGTAAGGCGCGGTAAAGGTCGTCGTAATGAAGCCCGGGTCGTTGACCTGGTCCCAGTTGTAGAGCCGCAACGTTTCGGTCTTCTCCAGCATGATCTGGGTGGCCCGCAAGTTCTCCCGCGCCATCTCCATGGTGAAGAAGCCGGAGGTGAACCCGGAAAACAAAGCGACCACGGCGGTGCCAATGACGGCCATGGCCACGCTGACTTCCACGAGCGAGAAGGCGGCGAGGCGCGGACAGGGCCCACCGCTCGAGCTGGTTGCCAAACATTTCATCTTCATCAAGAGTGCCGATTGCGGCGAGTTCGCTTTTAGCAGGAATTCTGCCAGGGACAGGGTCCGGGCCAACCCGTCAGAAAAGCCTCACCGCCAGCGCTCCGGCAGGGGTGAGCGGGCCTTTCGACTCCTTCGGCTCCAGCCCGCCGGCCGGCATCGCCTCGAAATGAGAAATGGCCTGTCCCGGTCCTGGGCAGATCGCGCGATCGTCTCCAGCGAGCGAAGGAACCCTCCTCTGTATGCCCTCACCGATATCTGTAGGGAGCCGACAAGGAAAAAGTATTCGGGAGGTGGCGGATTTCCCGAACTTCGTCCGCCTGGAGCAGCACTTCGACGATGTCGAAACGAAACTTGATCTCCGGGTTCCGGAGCAACTTGAGATAATCGAGCGCGGCCAGGGACAACCGGCGGCGTTTCCGGCGATCCACCGCCGCCGCCGGCCGCGTCCACTCTTCCGACGAACGAGTTTTCACCTCGACGAACACCAGGCAGTCGTGGTCCCGGCAGACCAGGTCGATTTCTCCCCGAGCCGACCGGAAGTTGGCGGCCAGAAACTTCAGGCCCAGACGGCGCAAGTGCCTTCGCGCCGCCCGTTCACCCAACCGGCCGCGGCGCAAATGCTCTGGCAACGTCTGGCCTTTGCGCCAGTTCTGAAGTCGCTCCCAGAGGTTCATGCCTCCGCCTCGCGTCATCCTGCGCCGGGTCAAAACAGCTCCGGCTGTCGCACCGGCGCAAAACTCCGGCGATGAATGGGGCACAGTCCATGCTTGGCCAGCGCGGCCCGATGCCGGGCGGTGCCGTAGCCTTTGTGCTCGGCGAAACCGTAGGCCGGCCAGCGCTCGTCATACTCGAGCATTAAACGGTCCCGTGTCACCTTGGCCAGCACGCTGGCGGCGGCAATCGAATAACTCCGCGCGTCACCCTGGACCAGCGCGGTCTGGGGAAACGCCAGGAACTTGACCCGCGCGCCGTCCACCAGGGCGTGTTGCGGCGACGGCACAAGTTGCGCCAGCGCCTCGTTCATCGCCCGGTGCGTTGCCTGCAGGATGTTGAACTCGTCCACCTGCTCCGCCTCCATTCGCGCGAGCGCAAATTTCACTTCGGCACACCCGATCAAGACTTCAAAAAAACGCTCGCGTTGGCGAGCGGTCAATTGCTTGGAGTCATTGAGCCCCTCCAAACCCGGCGGCAAACCCGAGCGCAGCCATCGCCCAGGCAACATCACCGCGCTCACGACCACCGGGCCGGCCCACGGGCCTCGTCCCGCTTCATCCACACCTGCGACCAACGTTATCCCGCGCTGCCAAAGTTCCCGTTCGAAAGCGAAACGGTCGATGGTGGAGGAGCCTTTCATGCGCCGACGCCCGCAACCGTAACGGCGCACTGGAACCAGGCAACTGAAAACATCGCCGCGCCGGTTGGCCGGGCGCATCACAAATTCGGGCGAGGAGCGCCAGGTTTCCTTGCTCATGGCATTCGATTGGGTCCTCGAGTTCTTCCCTGAAGTCGGCCTGCGCACTCGAGAGGCGCCTCCGTCGGCAAACTCGATACGTTTCGCGCAGACTACTCTTTTCCCGCCGGCACCGCCTCGAGCAGCATTTCGTTCGTCGGGCCGATGCTCAGCTTGCCTTGAATGCGAGGCAGCGACAGCAGGTTCGTGGCCGCGGCGGCGGACGTCATGCGCTGGCCGACCGAGCCGACCTGGTTGGGAACATTCCCCGCCGGGACCAGGCCGGGTGCGGCCACTGGAGCAGCCGGGCCATCGAGGCTCCGGGTTGTCCCACGCGACAGGGCCGACGGCGCGGTCTGTCCATCCGCAACCACGGCGCGGCCCGCCGACGCCATCGGGAGGCTTTGCTGCTCCGCCGGCGTGAACAGGACGCCCTCCAGCACGACGGGCAGTCGAAGTGTGCGGTTGGTGCCGCTGACTCGAAAACGGCGCGCGGAAGCAGAAGCGTTGGACCCCGCTACGCGCTCATCTTTTCCCGCCGACTGCATCTTCGAGTCCGGCTTCTTGGCTGCCTCGGAGCGTGCGGCCGTGGTCAAGCTGAGTTCCAACTCGCGGACCATGCCAGCTTCGGCGGGGGCGCCGACAAGCACTCGCCCGTCATAGATTGAACCGTCGCCATCCACCACGCGCAACTGCTCGCCTGTCTGTTCGAGGTCAAAGCTGACCAAAACCGTGGACTTAACGTCCGCGAACTTTTTCCGCGCGACAGAGGGGACACCCGGCCGCACTTGCACATACCGTTCACGCCAGAGTTTCCGGTGCGCGCCGCCGAGTCGCCCAACGAGGGTTCCGCGGCGAGGGGCAACGGTTGGTTGTGCGCCAACTCTTCGACCAGCTTGACTTCCTTGCCGGCGGTCGAAAGGGGAGTCGCGGCTGGGGTAGCGATCGTGAAATTGCGCCGAACATCGTCGCCCGATTCATTCTTGGCCGCCGGGGCGGCTTGCTGCTTGAGCTCCAATTCGTCGGCCGTGCGGCCTTCGGAAAAATCCAACGCCTTCGTCGGCGCTGGCGGGAGCGCCTGGCTCTTGTCGCGGCCGGTCTCGCTCAGCGCCGGCACCGGAGCCAGGTCAGTGCGCCGCTTGGCGAACTGCTCTCGCGATCGTGGTTTTTCCGCAGTTCGCAGGAGGAACCACGCGGCAACTCCCAGCATGAGGAAGAGCAGGAGCGCAAAGCCGGGCCTGGCCCAAAACATCCGCCAGGCCCAAAGCCACGACCGTGACGCGGCCGGGGGATTGGGCCGGAGCTTGGCGACTTCGGCCTGGAGGAGCCGGCGGGTGGCCGGATGCAGCTCCAGCGAATCGCCCGCGTCGGCCCGGCGCTTTTGCGCGTAGGCTTTCAGTTGATCCTCCATCTTATGGTTTGGTTCGGCCGACATATTCATCCATTAGACGGAACTCGGCGTGATTTTCTCCCGCGCCGCTTCGGGGGTGAGGGCCGTCCCGGCCCGCAGCGCGTCGCTCTGCCCGGGATTGCAAGCCGGGGCCGCATCTTTTCCCTGGTCGAGTGCTGCGGGCGGGGACCGCCCGCGCTCCGGCGCGCGGGCCGTCCCGGGCTCGCTTGTAGTCCCGCCTTTAGGCGGCTCGGGCCGGCTAAAGCCGGAACGACAAGCGAGTCCGTTGTCTGCTGGCGACTCGACCCGCGCCAGCAGCGCCCGCAGGACAATTTCCAGTTTGTCGAGACACTTGCTCAGGCGCGAGCTGACCGTTTTCGGATTCAGCTCCAAGGTGGCGGCGATTTCCTCGTAGCTCAAGTCGGCAAAATAGCGCAATTCGATGATCTCCTGGCAGGGCCCGCCCATTTGTTCGAGTGCCTCGCCGACAAACGAGATTGTTTCCGCGTTCAACAGGGCCAGGTCGGGTCCGGGCAATGGACTCGGCGGATCCAGCGGCGGACCGTCGTCGTCTTCCTCGAGGTGCAAGGAAAGCGTTACGGCGCCGCCGCCTCGCTTGGCTGCGCGCTGGCGCTGGCGGTAATCCCGCGCCTTGTTCGCCGCGACCCGGAAGAGCCACGTTTGAAACTGTGAGTTCCCCTGAAAGGTGTGCAGGCTCCGAATCACGGTCAGGAACACCTCCTGGCAAACCTCCTCGACATCCTCGCGCGTGAAGTCCGGCGCCAACTGGAAGATGAACCGCGCCGCCGGCCCGTAATGCCGGTCGAATAATTCGTCCCAGGCCGCCGCCTCCCCGGCGCGGCAGCGGGCGAGCAATTCGGTTTCGGCAGGAAACGTCATCGCGTGAATCCTAAGCTAAAGGACCTTCCTTGGCCAGCCCCACCATTGCGGATTGCGGATTGCGGATTGCGGATTCCTCGTTGGCCATTGCCGCCGCCCAAAATGAGCAATGAGCAATGTGCAATGAGCAATGAGCAATCCGGGAGCAATTCATGATGCCCCTCGTCTAACCTCGGAGTCATGAATCAGGCGCGCCTTGCCGTTCGTCGTCCCGCGTTCCAGCGACTGAGACACGCGCGACCGCCCGGAGGGCGGACCCGGATCTGCAGCGCCTGCTTCACGCACCGTGCGCCGGCCTCACGCGAAGATTTCCCCCATCCAACCGCGGCCGCGCTTCCGGGCGAATGGCCCGGCGCTACTTAGTTTCCAGGCATGAATTAGGCTAGAACTTTTTCTGAAGCCAGCCCCGGTCCTCGGTGTTCGAGCATCCTGGAACTGGCCTCTAACCGACCATCAATCGAATCGTTCACCATGAAAAACGCCCTCCCCGCCCTCCTCCGGTCATTACCTGCCCTCGTCCTCTCGGGTTTAACGCTGCACCCGCCGGCGCTGCACAGCCAAACGCTGCTCAACGTGGACTTTGGGGTCGGCCATCACAGTCCGAAGACCGGCTTCGCCGCCACCGGGCAGTCGACGAACGATTTCTGGAATCTCTACCGCCACTACGATCCGAAGTTCGTCCCGGGAACCCGCCTGGTCCACGACGGCGAACTCAAGAACCTCAAGCTCGCCGACGGCGCCGACACGAAAGTCTCCCTGACCGTGAGCAATGCTCCCGGCGTGTGGGGAAATGCCAGCGGCGACGCGATGTATGACACTTACATCTTCGCCAGTAACGGCAGCAACCTCACCGTCGTCCTCCGCGGCCTGGAGGCGGGTCGTTACCACTTTTACTTCTACGGACACGCCGATCCAGACACGACGGGCGAGCAGAACTCCATCTTCACCATCCGCAGTGGCACCAACCATTTTGGGCCGTTCACCACCGTCGGTTCCAACGGGTGGAAAGCCACCGCCCCCTGGCAGGAGCGTTATCAATTTACGGTCGCGCGCGACGTGCCGGTGCTGGACGGCACGCCGGTCTTCCTCGAGGTTGCGCCTGGCCCGAACGGCATCGCCGTCTTGAACGGCTTGCAGATCATCTCGCGCGGCACCAGCCCGCCGCGACTCGTCAGCGTGTCTCCCGCCGTCCCTTCGGCCGCCTCGACCAACCTCCTCATCCACCAGGTCCGCTATGACGGCAGCGTCAGCGACAACGCCGCCCGCTTCCAGGTCGGAGTCGAGGTGGAGTCGATGACCACCAATGAAGTCTCGAGCCTGCTCTTCGAAGGCGACCTCGCCCTGCTCGCGCCCGAACTGCCGCCCGGTCTGCGCCTGGTGAGTCACGCCAGGCAATACCGGCTCTATTGCACCTCCCCCGGACGCCACTCGCTCCGACTCGAACTCATCGCCAGGATCACCAAGGCTGAACCGTGGAACCAAATCAGCTTCACCGGCCCCGCCGCGGCCATCGCCAGCATCACTGCGGCCGCCGCTTCCCCTGGCGTCGAGATGCAACTGCTCGGCGGCACCCAGCTCGAGGCCGCGACCAAGACCGCCTCGCGGGTGCAGGGATTCCTCGGGGCGGAACGCATGGTTTCCCTGCGCTGGCAGGGGAAGACGGCGGAAGTGGCGCACAAATCCCTCGTCACCGTCGAGACGCTGGCCGCCGCCCAGATCACACCGACGGTCATCAAGTTCAGCACCCGGCTCCGCTACGTCATCCTCCAGGCGCCCGCACCCAAACTTAGCGTCCGCTTGCCCGCCACCCAAACGCTTACCAAGGTGCAGGGCCAACAAATCCGGGACTGGTCCGTCCAGCGGGACGGGGAAGGCCAGTTGCTCACGATCGAATTCGTGAAACCAGTCGACCGCTCCTATGACCTCACCCTCCTGACCGAGCAACCGGTCGACACAACCCCCTTCGCGGTCAGTCTCACCCCGCCGCAGCCGATCAACCTCGAACGCGAGTCCGGCAGCTTCAACCTCAGCGCGGACGACATGACTGTCGAGATCGACTCGGTGACGGGCCTGCACCAGGTCAACGCCCCCGCCGGCACGCTGGCGGCCTATCGCTTCTTCGGACGCCCCTTTGCGCTCGCCGCCAGGCTCACGCGCATTGAACCAATTCTCAACGTCGCCGACCGCGTCACCGTGCGCTTGGAAGAAACGCGTCTCCTCGTCAGCCACGCCCTCACCCTCAACGTCGAGAAATCCGGTGTCTACACGGTCGAGTTCACTCCCCAAGCCGGATTTGTCGTGACGGACGTTCGCGGCGAAGGCCTGGACGATTGGAAGATGGCTGGCGGCAAACTGCGCGTTAACTTCTCCGCGCGCCTCCTCGGCCTGCGCCGGCTCGACGTGCAACTCGAACAGCCGAACCGCGCGTTCCCCGACCAGGTCACGGTTACGCCGTTGCGGGCCACTGGCGCGACGAACGAGACCACGCAAATCGGCGCGGCGGCGGCGCTGGGCATCCGCCTCAAAACCGCCGGCGATCTGACCGGGCTGCGCGAAGTCCCGGTCACCGCCCTCCCGCAACGTTCCGACGAACTGCTGGCTTACACGGCGGACGCCGGGGACTGGCAACTGATGCTCGCGGCCGAGCGTCTGCCCGCGCGCGTCGTCGCCGATCTCTTCAACCTGGTCACGATCGGCGACGGGCTGGTCGGCGGCAGCGTGGTCCTCCGCTACGGCATCCTCAACCAAGGGGCGCAAAACTTCCGCCTGAAACTGCCGGTGCACTGGAAGAACGTCGAGTTCACCGGACCGAACATCCGCCACAAAGAGAGCCACGCCGCCCCGGCGGGCAGCCCCGACACGAATTTCGTGACTTGGAACGTCGTCCTGCAGGACAAAGCGTGGGGCGGCTACACGCTGGTGGTCACTTACGATTACTCGTTTGATCCCCAAAAGGCAGCGCTCGACCTGGCCGGCGCCCACGCCGTCAACGTCGAACGGGAGACCGGCAGCATCGCCCTGACCATCGCCACGAGCCTGCAACTCCAGGCACGCCCGGTCACCGAGCCGCTCCGGTTGATCGATCAAAGCGAGCTGAGCGAAGCCGATCGCGCGCTCATTACCCGGCCCGTGCTGCTCGCCTATCGCTATACCGGCGACCACTTCAGCCTCGGCGCGGACGTCGTCCGCAGCGCCGCGGTGCCGGACCTGCTCAACGCCGTGGCCGACCGCATCCAAATCACCTCCGTGCTGACCGAGGAGGGCCAGATGCTGTCGCAGGCCAGTTTCATGGTGAAAAACAACGACAAACAGTTTCAAAAATTCCGGCTTCCCAGCGCCGCCAGCCTCTGGGGTTGCTACGTCAACAACCAGCCGGTCAAGGCTGAGCAGGACGGGGAATGGCTGCTGGTCTCCCTGCCACGCGCCGCCAACCGCGACGCGGCGTTCGCCGTCGACATCGTCTACAAACAGACCCTCCCCGCATTGCAGTCCCGCGTCATCCCGAAGTCGCTCGAACTGATCGCGCCCCGGACCGACGTGCCCAACACCTATGCCGAATGGCAACTCTACGTCCCGACCTCGCAACGACTCTCCGGCTTCACCGGCAGCATGAGCGTCCAGCGCGGCACCACTTACGGCTGGCGCGAGGCCTGGAGCCGCTTCGGCGAATACTATGCCGGCCTGTTCCGCGAATACCGCGGCGCGATCCTTTTCTTCGGCGGCGGCGGCCTGCTGCTCGTCGCCCTCGTGGGCGCGGCCATCCACAAGGGCAGGATCGGCGTGGTGGCGGTTTTGGTGTTGTTCTGCATTGTCGTGGTGCTGGCCGGAATGCTGCTGCCCGCGCTCGCCAAAGCCAAGGCCAAGTCTCAACTCATGAGGAGTGCGGAGTTCGCCGAGGCTTTGCAACGCGACGCGGAATTGGCCCGACAGCCTGCGTCCGTGGCGCTCAACGGCGAGCAACAGGTCGCCAACGACCCCCTTGCATTCATCACGACTCCCGCCCTGGCGGGTAGCGACTCCCCGGGAGCGACCACCGCCGGCCTTGCGCCCAGCGCTCCGCCCGGTGCGGCCGGCCTGCGCTCCATTCGCATCGAGATTCCGCGCCAGGGACAGATGTTCACGTTCACCAAGGTGCTCAACGTAGGCGAGGAACCGCTCTCCGTCCGCCTGTCGGTGATGGGCCTCAAGCCGTTTCAGATCATTCGGTCGGGATGCCAGCTGGCCTTCTTTCTCGCCGGGTTGCTGCTGGCCTGGCGCGAGTGGGTGCGCTGGCCGCGACGCAGCTTGCGTCTGAGCCTCAGCCTGGCCTGTGTCATCGGCTCGGTTGGCGCACTCGGGTTGTCGCTCCGCGTACTTCACTTGTGGCTCATCGCCGCCGTGCCGATCTTGGCCGGCCTTCTCGTCATCTGGGGCTTGAGGCGCTTCTGGCCACGCCGCCCATCCACCACCGCGCCGGAGCCCGGGCCGGCCATGCCGTTGCCTGAGACTGGTCCCGCGCCCGGCACGCCCCCGGCCGTCGCGGGCATCGCCCTGCTTGCTTCGCTCTCCCTGGCGATCGGCGCAGCCCAGGCGCAGGACGCCGACCCATCGGCTCAGAGCCGCTTGCCCGCGAACCTGAACAACGCCGTGTCGTTGATCTCGGCCGTCTATACCGGCGTCGTCCACGACAAGGTCGCCCAATTCGACGTGACGCTGACGCTTTCCAGCATCGCCACCAATCAATCGGTCTTCCTCTTCTCCCCAGAGGTGGCGGTGGAGCAATTCTCCGCGGATGCCAAGGAAGCAAGGCTTGTGCGCCAGGATGGGGGCGTGGCGTTGCAACTCGGGGAAAAGGGGAACGCCGTGGTGAAAATGAAGCTCGTCGCGAAGTTGGAGGGCGACGTGACCCAAAGGAAATTGGTTTTTGCCATTCCCCCGGCCCTGGCCAGCCAGTTTGAGGTGAGCATCGAGGAAGCCGGGGCCGACGTGGAGTTTCCGTCCGCCGTCTCTTTTCAGCGCGTGACGAACCAGACGCAGACCCGCGTCGAGGCGATTCTCGGCGCGGGCAACCGGGTGGAGCTGCTCTGGACGCCGCGGATGAAACGCCTGACCGAAATGGCCGCGAGCATTTTCGCGCAGAACACGACGCTGGTGACGCTCGGGAGCGGCGCCGTCAACACCCGCTCGGTGGTCGATTACCAAATCACGCAGGGCGAGTTGCGCCAGGCGAAGGTGCAGTTGCCCACCGGCCAGCGGCTCTTGCGGGTGGAAGGCGAGTCGATTCGCACCTGGGAATTGAACGACGAACCGGGCGGACCGGTCTTGACCGTCGATTTGCTCAAAGGGATCTCCTCCGGCTACCGGCTGACGATCGAGACCGAGCGGGTTTTGGAGCAACTCCCGGCGGAGAGCAAAGTGGAGATCCCCCACGTGCAGGATGTCATGCGCGAGCACGGGCTGGTCGCCGTCCGCGGCAGTGAAGAATTGAGTTTGAGCATCGGGAACGCCGGGGATCTGCAGCGGGTGGATCTCGGCGAGTGGACCCAGGGCGGCGCTTTCCAGGCCGACGGCGTGATCAGCGCCTTTCGCTTTCTCAAGCCGGACTTCCGGCTGACGGTGCGCGCTGAGGCCGTTCAACCACAGATCGAAGCCGTGACGCGCCAGTCGTTTCGGGTCGGGTTCGAGCAGTTGAGCCTGGCGGCGCAGGTGGATTACCAGGTCAAACGGGCCGGTGTGTTCACGCTGCGCCTCGCCGTGCCGAACGGTTACAAGGTGGAGTCGGTCAGTGGCAAGGGCCTGGCGCGTTGGACGGAAAAGGCGGGGCCCCGTGTCGTGGAGGTGACCTTGCAGGAACGGACACTGGGCGCCTATCAGCTCGTGTTGAGCCTGGCGCAATCGCACAAGGAATTGCCCAAGACCCTCGCGCTCGCCGGCGTGACGCCGCTGGAGGTGGAGAAGCTCAACGGGTGGGTCTCGGTCTCGAGCGAGCCGGGGGTCGCGTTCAAGGCGGCCAACTTCGACGGGTTGATGGAGATCCCCGCGGCCGCCCTGGGCGATGGCAAGCCGGGCGGGAGCAGCGTGCTGGCCTACAAATTTCTCAGCACCGATCCCGCCACGGCGGCGACCTGGAAACTTTCGCTGGGGGTGGAGGCAGTTGAGTCCTGGGTGCGCGCCGAAGTGGTCAACGTCGTCTCGCTGTCGGATACCCTGATCACCGGCCGGTCGCTGCTGCGCTACGAGATTCAGAACGCGCCGATCAAGGAATTTCGCCTCAAGGTGCCGGCCGCCTGCACCAATGTGGAGATCTTCGGCGCGAACATCCGGCGACGCGACCAGACCAACGACCAGTGGCGCGTCGAGTTGCAAAACAAGGTTCGCGGCGTCTACCTCTTGACCGTGACCTGGGACCAGCCGCGCTCGAGCCGGACCAACGGCGCGGCGGCGGAGAAAATTTCCTTCACCGGGGTCGAAGCGCAGGGCGTGGAACGAGAAACCGGCGGCATCGTTTTGCTGGCCAAGCCGCCGCTGCAAGTGGTCGAAACGGCGGCGGCCGATCCGCTGGTGCGGATTGATCCGCGCGAACTGCCCGAGTGGGCGGGGATCTCGCCCGGCGGGAGCGTGGGCGGCGAAGCCGTGGTGCTGGCTTATCGCTACCTGCGTCCGGGCTACACCCTGGGCGTGGAAGCGAGGCGCTTTGCGGAGGCCACGGTGTTGCAGGCGCTGGTGGAGAGCGCGCGCTTGACCACGATCGTGGCGGACGACGGCCAGATAATGACCCAGATGATCCTGAGCGTGCGTCACAACGGTCTGCAACATCTCGAAGTGGAATTGCCAAAAGGCGCGAAGGTCTGGTCGGCCTTCGTCGCCGGCCAACCGGTGCGCCCGGCGACCCGCGCGGGAAAGTTGTTGTTGCCCTTGGAACCCTCCAGCAGGGACGACGCGCCGGCCTCCATTGAAGTGACCTTCGTCGGCAGCCAGCCCTTCCCCCGCGCCAAGGGCCAAGTCAGGCTGCTCTCGCCCAAGTTCGACGTGCCGCTGAAGAACGCGCGCTGGGATCTTTACCTGCCACCTGACTACGACTACACGAAGTTCGAAGGCAGCATGACGCATGCAGCCGAGACGGCGCCAGTCGTGCAGGTCTATTCGTCGCGCGAGTACTTCAAACAGGAGGAGGCGAACAAGCTGGCGAAGAAGACCGAGGTCATGAATTTCCTGAGCAATGCTCGCCGCCGCTTGTCGGAAGGCAAACTCAAAGGAGCGAGCGACGACTTCAGCCAGGCGCTGCGCTTGAACAAGGACGGCGCGGACGAGCAGGCGACGCGCGAATTGGACGCGCTCAAGGAGGAGTTGGGGCGCAGCCAGAGCAGCAACCTGATCGAGGCGCAACGCGAATACTCCGCCGCCAACGCCAAGAGCTACGTCGGCAAAGCCGCCGCCGCGGACCTCGCGGCGGCCCAGGACGGACGGCAGGTCGCCCAGCAGGTGCAATACGACGCCGACACCGCCCAACAACAGTGGAGCGCTCTGCAGCGGGCCCAGGAGGTGACCGTGGCCAAAGTGCAACCGCTCCGCGTTAACCTGCCAACCCGCGGAGAGCGCCACAGCTTTTCGCAGGTGTTGCAGACGGAGGTGAACCAGGCGATGACCATCACCTTCGCGGCGGCAAACCACAAGGCGGCCAACTGGTTCAAGACGGCGCTGACCATGGCCGGCGGGTTTCTCCTCTGGTGGATTTTCGTCAGCGTGGTCGTCAGCCGCCAGCCGCGTCCGACGCAGACGGCGAGCGTGTCCGCTTGACAGCGATGAGATTTTAGATTTGCGATTTGGGATTCGAGAAGCGTGCCCGGCAGGGGCACGAGCTGGTCAGTGCGTTTGCACGAGCAAGTGCATGACTCCACCGATGAGCGCTTAGCTCAACGATTCCATTCGGTGTTCCCGGTGTCCTCTGTGGCACACAGGCTGGGGAAGCCACAGAGGACACAGAGATCACAAAGAACTGGGACAGCAAGATCTCCTTTTGCGTTCTTTGCGTTCTCTCGCGGCTAAAAACCCGTGAGACATTTTTACGAGAATTTCAAACTGAGAATCTAAAATCGCAAATCGATCCCCGGGAGCATCCTCACGCGCATCCCGTCCAACCAGCCATGAAACACACCCTTTGCTGTCTGCTCGCCTGGCTGGCCCTGATACCGCCAGGCTTCACCTCAGGCTTGATCATCCTTCACGAAGAGGATTTCTGGCGACAACCACCCCCTCGCCTCGTCCCGCCCGACCTGATTCCTCCACCGTGGCCCCCGCCGCGGCCTCCGCACCCGCCCCACCCGCCGCACCCGCCGGTTTGGGCGCCCCTGGAAACCACCTATAGCAAGGCGGACATCCACATCAAAGACCAGCTGGCCACCACTGCGATCGACCAGGAATTCTACAACCCGAACTCGCGTCCGCTGGAGGGCACCTTCCTCTTCCCGGTGCCGAAGGGCTCGCAATTCAACAAATTCACCATGGAGATCAACGGCAAGCCGGTCGAAGCCGAATTGCTGGCCGCCGACAAAGCCAGAGGCATCTACGAGGACATCGTGCGCAAGATGAGAGATCCCGCGCTGCTCGAGTACGCCGGACGTGATCTCTTCAAGGTCCGCATCTTTCCCATCGAGCCGAACAGCCGGAAGCGCATCACGCTCGCCTACTCGCAACTGCTGAAGTCCGACAGCGGTTTGGTCAACTTCGTTCTCCCCTTCAACACCGAAAAGTTTTCCGCCAGGCCGTTGCAGAACGTCAGCGTGAAGATCGAGCTGGAAACGAAACGTCCGCTCAAGTCGATCTACTCGCCCAGCCACCCCCTGGAAATCCAGCGCCACGGCGCCACCCAGGCCACGATCGGCTATGAAGCCAAAGACGTGAAGCCCGACGCCGACTTCCAGCTCTTCTTCGCCCAGGAACAGGACGAGCTGGGACTGAACCTGCTCACCTACAGGAACCCGGGCGAGGACGGTTATTTCCTCCTGCTGGCGGCGCCCGGGATGAACGTCAGGAACACCAGGGTCATCCCGAAAGATGTGGCGTTCGTGCTCGACACTTCCGGTTCGATGGCCGGCGCCAAGCTGGAGCAGGCAAAAAAGGCGCTGGCTTTTTGCGTGGAGAATCTCAACGAGAGCGATCGATTCGAAGTGCTGCGCTTCGCCACCGAGGTTGAGCCGCTGTTCGATCATCTCGCCGATGCCTCCAAGGAGAATCGCGCCAGGGCCCGCCAGTTCATCGGCGACCTCAAGCCCATCGGCGGCACCGCCATCGACGACGCCCTCAAGAAGGCGCTCGCACTCCGGCCGGAACGCGGCGCCCGGCCTTACTTCATCATCTTTCTGACCGACGGCCGACCCACCGTCGGCCTGACCTCCGAAGACCAGATCGTGGCCAATGTCACGAGCGCGAGCAAAGGCAATGTGCGGGTCTTTTGCTTCGGCATCGGCACCGACGTCAATACCCATCTGCTCGACAAAATCACCGAGGAAACCCGGGCCTTCAGTCAATACGTCCTGCCGGAAGAGGACCTGGAAGTGAAGGTGTCAAATTTCTTCGCCAAGATCAAAGAACCCATGCTGGCCAGCCCGAAGATCACGTTTTTCGACGCGGTCCGCGTGACGAAGCTTTATCCTTCGCCCCTGCCGGATCTCTTCAAGGGTGAACAACTGGTGTTGGCCGGTCGTTACTCCGGTCACGGGGACGGCACGCTCGAGATCGAAGGAACGGTGGACGGCGAGACCCGGAGGTTTTCGGCCACTGCGAAGTTTCGCGAAGAAGCCCGGGATCACGAGTTTATCCCGCGACTGTGGGCAACGCGTCGCGTGGGCTACCTGCTCGATGAAATCCGTCTGCGGGGCGAGAGCAAGGAATTGAAGGACGAAGTCGCGGAATTGGCTCGCAAGTACAGCATCGTGACGCCCTACACCGCGTATCTGATCGTGGAGGAGGAAGGGCGGCGGGGGATCGCGCAGAACGCGCGGACCCTGCGCTTCGAGAGTCCCCTGGCGCAACGCGAAGCGGGCGACGCCTACGGCGTGTTCATGCGCGACAAGGAGGGCGAAAAGGCGGTGGCCAGCGCGCGATCCTATTCCCGGCTGAAGGCCGCGAACGCGCCGGGCGAAGCCATCCTGGCCGGCAGTGCCGAAGTGCTGCGCGCGACACCGCCGGCGGGGCCGCTCGCAAATTCAGCCCAACCGACCCAGTTGGCCATCCAGGCCAATGGCTCGAGTGCCCCTGCGCTCCAGTCCCCGGCGCCCGAAGCCGCCGCCAGGGAATATGCCCGGCAAAGCCGGTTCATCGGCGGCAAGACCTTCTTCCAAAACGAAAACCAATGGATGGACGCGGAAGTGCAAAGATTTTCCGAGGCGAAAAAAGTTCGGATCCAGTTCGGTTCACCGGAGTATTTCGACTTGCTCAGAAAACATTCGGCGACGTCGGCCTGGCTCTCACTGGGCTGCAACGTCCAGTTTGTCTGGCAAGGCACGGTTTACGAAGTTTACGAGTGAACCTAATCCAGTTGCACGACGCGGTAGAAGCGTTGCGGGTTTGTGCCGATGTTATCGGTGATGGGGAGGATGCTGGACGTCGCGACGTGCTCGGAGCCGAGCGGGGTCCAGGTCGGGGCGCTCAAGTCGGTCTTGAATTCCACCCGATAGGTCTTGCCGACAATGGTCGCGATGTTGAGGGTCAGGTCGCCGTTGGGGTGGCGCACCGTGCTGGTCACCCCGAAGCCGGCCGTGACCACCACCGTGAAAGCGCGCGCCGCGCTGAGCGGCGGCGTGCCGGTGTCCGTGACGCGCACGGTGATCCGGTTGGTCGTTGATCCCTGCGTGGGGCCGGGCGTCCAGGTAAACACGCCACTCGCCGGATCGATCCCCGCGCCGGTCGGCGCTGGCGCGTCGAGACTGAAGGTGAGGCGTTGGCCCGGCTGGTCGGGATCGGCGGCCCGGGCCGTGAAGGAGAGCGCCTGGCCGGTGAAGAGGCTCGCATCGGCGATTGGATCGAGCACGGGATAGCGATTGGCCCAAATCGTGTTCGGACCACGCGGAGTGGGCGTCGCCAGAAAATAATTCGTCCCGGGTCCATCGGGGAAACGGCCCTGGCTCCAATCGGTGAACTGCGGCTCGAAGATGACGGCGTCGATCTGGCGACCGTCACTGGCGAAGAGGCCGATCTCGTCGCCGCCCTGGTTCAGGCGGAAATTGACGTGCAAATCCGGATCATTGGAGCTGTTCAGGCTGGGCTTGCTATCGGCCCAGACCAAAAGGAAGCCGTGCGGCGCAATGACGTAGCCGGCGGGAATCGGGAATTGGAACTTGTCCGTCAAATTGTCGGTCAGGAAGTAACCGGCGAGATCGGCCGGGGTGCCGCCGGGGTTATACAATTCGAGCCAGTCATCGTAGTGATTGCTGTTATTCGTATTGAGGAGAGTGCCGGAATTGGCGGCCATCCATTCGTTGATGTAGACGACCAGGGGCGGCGCGAGATTGTCGTTGGTGCCGCGCGGGGAGGGGTGGAAGAAGCCCTGGCGATGGAAGGGTTGGCCATCAGGAAAATCGCCGTAGGAGAATCCAGGACCGACCCCCGAGTAGGTCAGGTAATCGGTGATCTGGGGTTTTCCGCCGAGCAACCGGACGAGGGCGACGGAGCCGGTGCTGCTGTTGAGCCGGAAGCTGGCGTGAAGGTCGGCGCCGGCGGACTGACCCGGTTGACCGTCCGCCCAGATGAGCTTGAATTCACCAGGAGGGATGGAACTGCCGGCCGGGAATTGCCACTGCGTCAAGTTGGTGTCGTAGTTGTTCGCCAGGAAGTAGCCCGACAGGTCGAGCGCGACGGGGCCGGCGTTGTAGAGTTCGATCCAGGGATCGTGCTGGCCGAAGTTGTCGACAGGGCCGCTGAGGTTATCGGCCTGAAGTTCGTTGAGCCAGAGCGGATCGTAAGCCGGCATGGGCGCCGCCACCGTGTTGGGCGCGCCCGGAGTGAAGAGGACCGGCCGGATGCCATTCGTGGTGAGGAAGGTGCTTCCCGGAGTCGTGCGCATCCACAAAACGCTCCCATTGGTGCTTGGCCGGAACCAGAAACTGAGTGTGCAGACCGTGTTGGTTTCCAGCGGTGGGATGGACTGCCGAATGGCCGCGGTCGCGCCGCCGCTACCAGTGGCGATGAGGTGGAGACTGCTGTTGCCGGAGTGGCTGAACTCGGTGCTCACCACGGAATTGCTGTGGTTGCCCAGAAGGGTCCAAGGTCCGGTCAGCGCGCTTTCAAAGTCGCCGTTGATGATCAGGTTCGGACCGACGCCCGCCTGCGTGCCGGTGACCAGGATGAGATCGTCGAGGTAAACATCCCCCGGAGTTTGCATGAAAATCAGGAAATTGGTTCCCAGGGTGGTTCCGCCGCTGATCGTGCCGGTGTAGTTGGCGAAGCGCCAATCTTCGTGGTCGGTCCAATTACTCACCCGGCTGTTGTCCTGGCTGGCATCGATCAGTTGCAAGGATGAACCGGAGCCGACGGCACCGGCACTCCAAGGGGCCCGGTTCTCGTAGCGGATTTTGTCGATGACCAGGTCGGGCGCATTGCTGTCGCCCGGCTTGAGCAAGGTGAGCGTTTCTCCATCGGGATCGAGATTGCCGTCGAACTGGGCGAAGGCCGTGACATTCCCGTAAGCCGCAGCGAACCCGGGCCGATTCCTGGCCAGGACGAGGAATTGCCTGTTGGTGATGATCGAGCCGGGCGGGAAGGTGAAGTCCAGCCCGTTGACGACGAAGCCGGACAAGTCGAACGAGACGTTGGCGGTGTTGAACAATTCGACATACGTCCCGTCGGGCGAGGTCGGATTGTAGAGGATTTCGTTAAACACGATCGCGCCCTGCGGATCCGGGCTCGGGCCGGTGTACTTCACGGTGACCGTGCGGATGAAGTTGGTGAGTTCATTGCCGCGCAAATCGTAACCGACGACGTTGAGCACGTTGGTGGGCGAACTGACCGGCAGCCGCAGCGTCCAGCCGCTGACGGAAGTCCAGGTCACCGGGTATTCAATTCCGTTGACCTGGATCGTTTTGACCTGCACCGGGGCGGTTCCGGTGAGGATGACCAGGTTGTTGCTCGTGGTGATGAAGTTTGTGCCGGAGATCGCGAAGGGAGAATTGCCGCCAGCGTTGTTGATGGTGGTGATGGCGAACGCAGCGCGCTGCTGAATATAGGAAAGCACCGCCGAATAATCCTGGCCGGGAACAAACTTTTGGTAATGGCTGACCCAATAGGCCATGTAGTTGGTGTTATAGCTCGAGGCGATGATGTCCAGGATGTGACCGTAGAAGCCGCGCAGGTTGCCCGGCAGATTGATCACCTTGCTCACGTTCTGGTCCCCGACCAGGGAAGCCGTCGCACTGCGGTTGAACGAAAAATCCATATCCACCGGGAAGGCCAGCATCTTCCGGTCGGTGGGGCGGAGATACATGAACAGGTTATGGTTATTGCCAAAGGTATAACTATCGCCCACGCCGCAGAGGGTGACCAGGGCCCATACCCGCATCCATTCGTCCACATCCATGACCTGGCGGGTCTGTTGATCGAGTTGCGCCCCGGAAAGACTCAACGGCTTGGCGAAGCCGATAAAGGGGCCGTAGTTGTCCTCGTCCCGATGGTTCTTGATGATGAAATTGTAGCGGTAAATCTCCGGGTCATTGGTCAGGTCGGCGAGGTCGGTGCCGACCACGCTGTCCGGCTGGGGGTTCTTGTAGCCAAACTGGTTGGTGGTGGTGGGGTAGTAAATCAACTCCAGCTCCCACATCGTGCCATCGCCCCCGTTATCAAATGCCGTCCGGACGAATTCATCTTCGTGCCGGGGCGAGAAGATGGCCGGGCCGATATGCAGAGCGCGCGGCGCGATCACGCGGCACAGGTCCGGCTGCGGGCTGGGAATATTGCCCGCCCGGAGCAGGATGTGCTTGATGAGGATTTCCTGCTGCTTGTTGGCCGTGGAATCACCCGCCCCGGAACGGTCGACGAGCATGACGGGATGGACGCCGCGGAAAAGGTCGTCGGGCGGGAACTCGAGGTGGTAGCTGACGCGCGTATCACTGTAGCGACCGCGTTCGCTGCCTTTGAGCCGGACACCCATGTCATAGTAAGCGCGGCTCTCGTCATAGACCACGGTGCAGGGAAGATTGTCGTTGCTCATGACGTTGGTAAAGGCGTGGAGCAGGTCGGTGTTGGCCGGGGTGAGAATGATGCGGACGTTATGCCCGAGGTTGAGGTTGGCCTGGCCGTCGGCCACGGTGTAGAGCGCGCCGGAATCCGGTCCTTTTGCCGGGTAGGTGGCCGCGGCGCCCAGCCCGTCGACGGCCCGCACATAGAATTGGACGATGGTCCCGGCGGCATGGCCCGGGATCGTTCCCAGGTAGAGTCCCCCCGCCTG
>WNFZ01001811.1_pt1 | contig 20409 bp, 22 predicted proteins | sample 5400081 | NCBI WGS metagenome assembly WNFZ01 (sample SAMN13153365, study PRJNA577476) | soil metagenome | isolation source: 80 cm soil or saprolite under grassland replicate 1 | place: USA:California | collected 2016-06-15
CAGGTGATCAACGGCCAGGCGGACTTCGACTTCCATCCGATTCCGGTCGACCGGCTCGCGAGCGTGCAGCAGCAGCACGGCGATCAGCTGAAGATTTTCACGCCGGCGAACACCTACTACTTCTTCATGAACGCGCGCGAGAAGCCGTTCGACGACGTGCGCGTGCGTCAGGCCGTCAACTACGCGATCGACCGCAACGCGCTCGTCCGCCTCTATGGCGGCCTTGCGACGCCGACGGAGAACATCTTGCCGCCGACGTACCCGCAGTACAAGAAGCACACGTTGTATCCGCTGAACGTCAGCAAGGCGAAGCAGCTGATCAACCAGGCGGGCGTCAAAGGCATGACCGTCACCGTCTGGGGATCCAACCGTGAGACATCGAAGAAGCCGGTCGAATACCTGCAGGACGTGCTCAAGAAGATCGGCCTCGACGCGAAGCTGAAGATCATCGACGCCGCGATCTACTGGACGACGATCGGCAACCAGAAGACGAAGGCGCAGATCGGCTTCGCCGACTGGTTCCAGGATTACCCGCATCCGCTCGACTGGTTCGACGTGCTCCTGAACGGCACGCGGATCACCGACACGCACAACAACAACTACTCGAACTTCAACGATGGGAACGTCAACCAGAAGATCGCTCAGCTGAAGCAGAAGGCGACGCTCAATGATCAGATCAACGGCCAGTGGGCGGCGCTCGACGCCCAGATCATGAAGAAGGCCGGCTGGGCGCCGTACGTGAACCGGCAGTTCACCGACTTCTTCGGCACGGACATCGACACAGGCTGCTACGTGAGCCACGTGCTCTACCAGCTTGACTTCAGCCGCGTCTGCAAGAAGTAGTTTCGGCGGCTTGCAGTGAGGTGATTGGACCGAGGGCGCCCTCCAGTGGGCGCCCTCGGATCTTTCGGGATGGCGACGAAACCGCAGCAGACGAGTCGACAGGAGAGCGCGGAGCTCTCGCTCGACACCGCTGCCGTCCTCGCCCGCGAGGAGCACGGCGTCTCAATTGCGGGGAGAAGCCCGTGGTATCTCGCTTGGCGCCGCCTGCGGCGCAACTACGTCGCGTTCGCCTTCCTCTTTCTCTTCTTCGTGATGGTCACTTCATGTGCTTTGGCACCCGTCTTCGCGAACCACGTAGCCCACACGGACGCGAACTCGAATCACGTCGGCGAGGACATCAAGGTCGGCGGCAAGATCGTGCCGGTCATCTCGGCGGGTGGGACGTACACCGATCCCAAGACGCATGAGCTGCGCGTCAGGCCGGTCACGATTCTCGGCCCGACGTGGTGGCACGCCGACGGCAAGTTTGTGCTCGGCGCCGACGGAAACGGGCGCGACGTGGCCGTTCGCCTGCTCTACGGCGGGATCAACTCACTCAAGGTAGGCATCGGCTCCGCGCTCATCTGCACGTTGCTTTCGGTGATTCTTGCGCTGCTGGCCGGCTTCTACGGAGGTTGGGTCGACTGGGTGATCACGCGCTTCTTCGATCTGATCTGGGCTTTCCCGGTGATCCTGCTCGCGATCGCCCTTGGCTCCGCGCTGTCGATCAACGGCTTCCACCACTTCGGAGTGAACATCGCGAGCGGAAGCCTCTGGATTCCGACGATCGTGATCTCGTACGTGCTGATCCCGTACATCGGTCGGCCGCTGCGCGGCCAGATCCTGTCGTTGCGCGAGAAGGAGTTCATCGAGGCCGCGATCGCGCAGGGCGCAACACCCGCGCGAATCATGTTTGCTGAGATTCTCCCGAACATCGCCTCGAGCGTCCTCGTGTTCTTCACGCTGATCATCGCGAACAACATCCTCACCGAGGCGGCGCTCTCGTTCCTGGGTGCAGGCGTGCAGCCGCCGAATCCGTCGTGGGGGACGCTGATCGCCGAGGGTCAGACGCGGCTGATCACAGCACCGTGGCTGACGCTCACGCCCGGCATCGCGATCGTTCTGACCGTTCTCTCCCTGAACATCTTCGGCGACGGGCTCCGCGACGCGCTCGATCCGCGCGCAAAGATCCGAGTGGAGCACTGATGGCTGCATTTGCGATCCGCCGGCTCGTGGGAATGATCCTCGTGCTGGTCGCCGTGAGCTTCATCGTCTTCGTGATCTTCATCGTCGTGCCCGGCGGCGATCCTGCGCAGCGGATTGCCGGCCGCACCGCGACGGAGCAACTGATCGAGAACGTGCGCCACACGTGGGGCTTCGACAAGCCGTTCTACGTGCAGTACTGGCGCATGATGCAGAAGGCATTCAACGGCGACCTCGTCTCGTACACGAACCAGACGAATGTCGTCGAGCAGATCAAGGCCGGAATTCCCGCCACGCTCTCGTTATCGATCGGCGCGGCGCTGATCTGGCTGTTCTTCGGGATTGCCGTCGGCGTGCTCTCGGCGGTGACGGCCGGGAAGTGGTCCGATCGAACGATCACGCTCATCGCGCTCGTAGGCATCTCCATGCCCGTTTTCTGGCTCGGCCTGATCGCTCGCTACTTCCTTGCCGAGGGAGGCATCACGACGGCGTTTCCGGACGGCGAGTACGTCCCCTTTACGGCGAGCCCGCTCCAATGGTTCTGGCACCTCTTGATTCCGTGGTTCGTCCTGGCGGTGCTCTTCATCGGTTTCTATGGGCGCGTGCTGCGCGGCAACATCCTCGACACGATCAACGAGGACTATGTGCGGACGGCACGCGCGAAGGGCCTCAATCCGCGCCGCGTGATGATGAAGCATGTGTTGCGAAACTCGCTCATTCCGATCGTGACGCTCTTCGGGCTCGATTTCGCATCGGTGCTCGGCGGCGGCGCGATCTTGACCGAGACCGTCTTCGACCTCCACGGCGTGGGGCAGTACGCAGCGCAGGCGATCTTCAACTTCGACCTGCCGCCGATCATGGGCGTGACGCTCTTCGGCGCGTTCTTCATCGTGTTTTTTAGCGCGCTGGTCGATCTCGCCTACGCGTTCCTCGACCCGCGCATCAGGCCGACGTAGGTGGCGGAAAAGCTTCTCGACGTCAAGGACCTGTCCGTCCACTTCGCGACGGAGGACGGTCTCGTGCGAGCGGTCGACGGTGTGTCGTTCGAGCTGGAGCGCGGGAAGGTGCTTGGCATCGTCGGCGAGTCGGGCTCGGGCAAGAGCGTGACGGCGATGACGCTGCTTGGGCTGACGCGCGGCGTGAACGCGATGTTCGAGGGATCGGTCGAGTACAAGGGCCAGAACCTGTTGAAGATGAGCGAGGCCGAGCTCCGCCGGTTCCGCGGCAACGAGCTCGCGATGATCTTTCAGGATCCGATGACGTCGCTTAATCCGGTTTACCGGGTCGGCGCGCAGATCTCCGAGGCTATTCGCACGCACGAGGACGTGAACAAACAGACGGCGAAGAACCGGGCGGTGCAGCTTCTTCGCCAAGTCGGGATTCCGCACCCTCACGAGCGCGTCGACGACTATCCGCACCAGTTCTCGGGCGGCATGCGGCAACGCGCGATGATCGCGATGGCCTTGGCGAACAACCCTGACGTCCTGATCGCCGATGAGCCGACGACGGCACTTGACGTGACGATCCAGGCGCAGATCATCGAGCTGATCGACCGGCTGAAGGATGACTTCAATTCGTCGGTGATCCTGATCACCCACGACCTTGGCGTCGTTGCGGACATCGCCGACGACATCGCAGTGATGTACGCAGGCCGAATCGTCGAATACGGGACGAAGCGGCAGGTCTTCTACGATCCGCAGCACCCGTACGCATGGGGACTGCTCGGCTCGATCCCGCGCCTCGACCGCGAGAAGCCCAAGAGGCTTGCGTCGATCGCCGGCGCGCCGCCGTCGCTGATCAACCTCCCGCAGGGTTGCAAGTTCCGCCCGCGTTGTCCGCATGCGTTCGCCAAGTGCACGGAGCACCCGCCGCTCGAGAACCGGGTCGGCGACTCGCCGCCGCATCTGGATCGCTGCTGGCTGACGGTCGAGCAGAAGCGCGAGCTCCGCGAGCTGACGATTCACGGAGAGGCGGCAGCTTGAGCACTAACGGGCCGCTGGTCGAGACGGTCCACCTGAAGAAGTACTTTCCGATTCGAAGCGGGCTGCTCCAGCGCGAGGTCGCGCGAGTCCACGCGGTCGACGACGTCACGCTGCAGGTGTACGAAGGCGAGACGGTCGGCCTTGTCGGCGAGTCCGGCTGCGGCAAGTCGACCCTCGGCCGGACGATCGTGCGATTGCTCGAGCCGACCGACGGTGACGTTTGCTTCGAGGGTCGCTCGATCGCGAAGCTCGGCGCGCGCGCCCTGCGCCCGTTGCGCCGCGAGATGCAGATGGTCTTTCAGGATCCGTACGCAAGCCTCAACCCGCGAAAGCGCGTCGGCTCGATCATCGGCGACCCGATGAAGATCCACGGGACCGCGAGCCGGACGGAGCGCCGGCAGCGCGTCCAGGAGCTGCTCGAGACCGTCGGCCTCTCGCCGGAGCACTACAACCGCTTCCCGCATGAGTTCTCCGGCGGCCAGCGCCAGCGGATCGGTGTCGCGCGCGCTCTTGCGCTCCGGCCGAAGCTGGTCGTTGCGGACGAGCCGGTGTCCGCGCTCGACGTCTCGATCCAGGCGCAGATGATCAACCTGCTCGAGGAGCTCCAAGACGACTTCAAGCTCACCTACCTCTTCATCGCGCACGACCTTGGCGTGGTGCGGCACGTCAGCGATCGCATCGCCGTCATGTACCTCGGCAAACTCGTCGAGCTGTCGCCGGCGGAGGAGCTCTACACCCGGCCGATCATGCCGTACACGGAGGCGTTGCTCTCAGCCGTGCCGATCCCCGATCCCGACTTGTCGGAGCAGCGCCAGCGCATCGTGCTCGAGGGCGACGTGCCCAGCCCGATCTCACCTCCGCCGGGCTGCCGCTTCCATCCGCGCTGCCGGTACGCCACCGACATCTGCAGTCGCGTGGAGCCGCCGCTGACCGACTACGGCAACGGTCACCTGGCCGCCTGCCACCACCCGCTGAACGTGGACAAAGAGACGCTTCAGCGGGTGCAGGCCGCCCCAGAGACGCCGCGAGCCGCCGACGAATCGGCACTGCCGGCCGATACGAGTGGCGAATCGCAGCCCGTGCCAGAGCAGGAGAATCCCTAGAACGGGTTAGGACCCTCAAGAACCCTCGTCGTAGCGCCGATAGATCGCTCGTGGATGCAGCTGAGCGCAAACAGATCCTGACCCGTTACATGGACCACACTCGCCGGTTCGACAAAGTGGCAGCGACGCGGCGCCGGAACGGCGGCACCGCTGAGGTGATCCCATTCACCGGCCCGCTCCAGCAGCTCGAGCAGGAGCCGACGATGCGGGAGATCGAGGTGCTTCAACTGATCTCGGACGGCCTCGTGAACCGGGAGATCGGCGAACGCCTGTTCCTGAGCGAAGAAACCGTGAAATCGCACGTTCGGCACCTGCTGGCAAAACTGCAGGCGCGTTCGCGTGCCCACGCCGTAGCCGTTGGCTTCAGGCGTGGGCTAATCGCGTAGCGAAACTCGGTTTTCGTTCTCGATCTAGGGGCTTCGAGCCTCTAGAACGCGACTTTCCTCAGTCTGTGGATATCCCTCAACAGGGGGAAGCCCACAGGCTGTCGAAAACTCAGACTGTGGGTTCTTACCAGTCGCGGAAACCGCCGGCGATGGCGGCCCGTGCCACAAACCGAATCAGTGACTTGCGCATGTTGAACTCCCTTACTGCGGGGACTAACGGCGATCCAAAGGCTATACCCCTTTTGGGTGATGTGTCAAATTTTCATAGATGAAGCTCACTAAATCTCTACTTTCCGAGGTCCGCGAGGAGGCGACGCCTCTCTTGGGGGCTTACGTCGGAGGTCTCGCGCTCGCTGCGCAGGCGATTGCGGTTGGGCTGGTTCTCGGCGGCTACGACCTTGGGGACGAATGGTCAGTCGCTGCGCTATGTGTGATCGCCGCGATATCCGAACGCGGCCTCGTCCGCCTTACAAGCACGACGTCTCAATCAATCTCGATACTGCCCACTCTATGCGCCGCGGTCCTTTTTGGACCGCTTGCCGCCATGCTGGTGGGAGCTGCTTCACTCATCGGCGAATTTGGCCAACCGCCACATCTGAAATGGGTCTCATACACGAGCAGCCGAGCGATCGGAGGTGCGGCGACCGGTCTCGCCGCTTCTTACTGCCTCTCGTTGTCGCAAAACGAGATCGTCGGTTTCGCGATCGCCACGCTTATTGGCGCGATTGTGGCGGAACTCCTCGACGTTTCCTTCGCAGCTGTCGCGGCACAGTTGCGCGGCAATAGGCGCCTATGGGAGCTAATACGGACGGAGGCGCCGATTATCGCGTCCGCCGTGCCGCTCTATACGCCGCTTGTAACGGTGCTTGCGATTGCGTACCAGGATTTCTCCCCCGTATCACTGCTGATGTTCTTCATTCCCGCGCTCGCTGCACAGAGGTTGTTCGCGCTCTACCAAGAGCAGCGACGACTCGCCGATGATTTGCTGAGCGTGAACGTACGCCTTGAGCGAGCGAACCTTTCGTTCGCCACGGCGCTCGTCGCTACGCTCGACGCACGAGATCGATACACCGCCGGTCACTCGGCAGCCGTCGCCATCTACTCGCGGGACATCGCGAAACGCATGGGCCTTTCAGAAGCACCACAGCAACTCGTCCACCTTTGCGGGCTCGTTCACGACATTGGGAAAATCGGCCTACCCGCCGGTCTGCTCGAAAAGCCGGGGGCACTCACGCTTGAGGAGCGTCGCCTCATGGAGACGCATAGCGAGATCGGCGAACGGATCCTTGCCAAGGTTGACGATTACGCTGAAATCGCCGCAATCGTTCGTCACCATCACGAGCGTTTCGACGGAAACGGCTACCCGGACCGTCTCGCCGGGGATGAGATCCCACTCCTCTCGCGTGTCATCGCCGTCGCCGACGCTTACAACGCGATGACATCGGATCGCCCATACCGCGAGGCCATGCCGAGCCGCGTCGCTCGTCTCCGCTTGGCGCAAGCCGTTGAGACGCAGTTCGATACGTCTGTCGTTGCGGCGTTTGAGGCAATACTGGCCGGTTCCGCGGAGGAGTACCGCGTCGCCAAGAGCGCCGATTTCATGTTTGAAGTGCGCGAGTATGAAGGCGAAGACGTGCCGGCAGCGCTAGCCCTAGCGCAATAGCCCAACTTCTTTTGCTTTGGTCGCAGCTTCGGTTCGCGATTTGACGCTCAGCTTCTCGTACACGTTTTGAAGATGCGTCTTCACGGTCTTTGGGCTGATGAACAGACGCCGACCAATTTCGTCGTTGCGAAATCCCTCAGCGGCAAGCTGTAGCACCTCAACCTCCCGTGCGGAAAGCGTCCCCGACTCGCGTTTGACTGCCGCGGGTCGGCCGATGGCAACGGCGAGAGCCCCGTCGCCGCTCCGAAGCGCAGCCATCTCGATCACCTCGCGCATTGGAGCGTTACGCGTCGACGCTTCGAGAAGTTTCGGAGAAGCACGCATTGCGCAGACGGCGCTATCAAAGCAACCCGTGCTCATCACGGTCGTCGCGAGCTCTTCGAGGGTCAGGTCGATAGCTTGTGTATCGCCTTCCAAAGCCAGAAGAGCTCTTGTGCAACGGAGAAGTACCTGAGCTCTAACGTCGCTTACGAGGTCTGCGGCACGCGCCAATGTCCGTTCCGCATCAGACGCGTCAGAACAACACGCCTCAGCGAACGCGCGGGTAGCAAGTGCCTCGCCGAGAATGTCGGACCGGACATCGTCCAGCGATGGCCCGTATAGCCCGCCAACTGCGGCCTGTGCTTCGCCACGCGAAAGTGCGATGCAAGCTCTGACAATTTGTCGCTCGACGCGAAGAAAGGAATCGTCAGTCGCATCGTCCTGCTCTGATCGCTCGATCAACGCGGTCGCCGCTGTGTATGAACCCCGGCCGAGCTTCGCCATAGCAAGGTTCACAAGAGCCGTGGTTTGGACGAAGTGCAAACGAAAGCGCGTTGCTTCTTCGACCTGACGGCTGGCGAATGCTTCTGCTTCCGCATATCTGGAGGCGGTGGCGAGTGCATAGGCGACGCTATTGAGAAAGCTCGTTCGCACGAGCGGATTTTCGATGTGCGACAGCAATGGTTCGGCTGCGAGAGCGCCATCTACTGCCGCTGAAACGTTGCCCTCTCGCAATGCCACGACGAGCCGCGCCTGGCGCAGCCTAAGTAAATGCTCTGGACTCGGATCGACGGCATGCTCGAGATCTGCGAGAGCTCGACGAGAGCGCGGACGCTTCGTCCAGTAGGACGAAACAAAGCGTCCCCAGAGCGCTCCCCGACGGACGTCGGCCGGGACGTCGTACGTGAGCGTTTCTCCGTAGTGCTCCCATGCACGGTCGACCTGATCCAAGAGGTGCGCAGCTACGCCTGCGCAGAGATGTGCCTCTGCCGCGAGTTCACTCGAATCAACCGTTCTCGCACAAGTCATCGCGAGGGACTCGCTCAGCTCCCACGAACCCCGTCGGAGGTAGATCTCCGCGCGAGCAAGAGCGAGTTCCGGAGCTTCGAGTTGGCGTACGTCCGCTAATTCAATCCACGTCTCGACGGCAGCAACACGTCCCTCAGCGAGAATTCTGCGCAGGCCGCGTTCGATCAACAGTTGCAGCCTTTCGTCGAGCGCGAACCGGCGTATTAGTTCGAACGCGTCATCCCATTGAGCCGCCTCGATCAAGCAGAGCGCGAGTGCGTCGATTCGCTCTCGGCCGACGCCAATGTCCCAGACCTTTTGCTCCAGAAACGCGCGGCAAAGCGGATGAATGTCGAGGTCCTGGCCCTCGCGTGCCGTCATCAGGCCCGCGCTGATTGCGGCGTGCAGCACGCGTTCGGCGGCATCTCCAAGTACCGCGTGGACAAGGTCAGCAGTGAGGGTCGATGGCATGGCCAGCAGCACCAGATGCCGCTGCACGTCGGCGTCCAACGCGTCGAACAGCTCTTGGGCGACGTAGTCGAAGAGGGCTGACTGCACGTCTGACGTCGGGTTGACTTCGCCCGGGAGCAACGCGGCAAGGCCAATAACCGCGGGCCAGCCGTCGGCGAGCGCGACCAGACCGGCTGGAGCATGTGTCCCACTCTCGAGTACGCGCGAACCTTCTTCGAGCGTCATCGATAAAGCTGCGGCCCGCAGTTCGAAGCCGTCGCCGTACAGCAAGTCGCGCGGCTTGACCCAGCTCGGCCGATCCCGGCTCGTGATCAACACGCGAGCGCCCGAAACGTGCACGAACCTCTCGATGAGCTTGACCGGAGCCTCGTGCGGCGCGACGAGCTCGTACTCGTCGATCACGAGCCACGTGCCGACAGGCCAACTCTCGAGTTCGTCCGCGAGCAGATCGGCGATCGCCTCTGGTTCGTCCTCCGGTGTCGTCAGCGCCGCCAGGAGCTCTCGAGTGCTGCGCTCAATGGTCGGAGAAAGAGGTGCGAGCGCGCGCGACAGTGCACGCGCGACGACCGCGACGTCCGAAGCACCCGCCCGGGCCCGATACCACAGTCCGACCCGCCCCCGCTGCGACGTCCACTCGCGGGCGAGGGTCGTTTTGCCGTAGCCGGCAGGCGCGATCAAGAGGATGATCCGCGCTTCCGCTTCGTCGAGAAGCTTCGTGAGCCGTGGGCGCTTGATGAGATGCCGCTGCGCCGGCGGGTTTTCGAGCTTCAGGTCCGCAAGATGCGTGCTTTGTGCCATCTCCTGCCGTCTTCCGCCTGCCGTCTTTCGCCGACGCGAGCGTACTCGCCAACCGCCGCGTCGGCATAACGAAATTCCTGCACCTGCGCAGCGTGTGCGCAGGTGCAGGTTGCCGTTAGCCCCCGAGCGCGAGAGAAGTCGGCTCGAGGCTTGGTGCGAGCGGGTCGTTACCGGTCGCCGCTCGATATGCCGCTGGAATCTGGCGTCGCCGCGGGACGCCGAGCTTCCGGCGCAGGACGTCCGCATGGGCCTTCGCCGTCCGGGCCGAGATGCCGAGCCTGAGCCCGACCTCCTCGTTCGAACACCCGGCGGCGATGAGCTCGACCACTTGCCGCTGGCGCTCCGTAATCGGCGGGGGCGTGGTGTTAGTGGTGTCGGGCATGCGCCGGACGCTAGTCGCCCGACGAGTCGCGTCCCATCGGCCGAAAGGAGTAATCCCGCGGCGTACGCCTGCCCTAGCTGCTGATCGTCTGGTCGAACGTGGAGGTCAGCCGGGCGAAGCTCTTCGTCGGGGTGTTGCCGTCGCGCACGACCACGGTGATCTGCTTCAGCTGGCGGCCGTTCGTCTGCGTCGCGTAGAGGATGTACGAGTCGATCCGGTATGGGTAGCCGTCAGGCGACGTTCCACCGCTCACCGTCCGCGTTGGCAGGCACTGGTTTGCGCTGCCGCAGGTCGAATAGTGCGGCACCATTCCATCGATGTGGCTGTCGTCGTCCGGCGTGACGGTGTTCGGGCACGACGGCCCGAGGACCGAGTCGCATTTATACGTGTTGTCGAAGCCGCTCATCCGGCTCGTGTCGAAGCCGATTTGGCTGTAGAGCAGCGCTCGGTAGGCCTCCATCTGCTGGTCGGCGAGCGCCGACGCGGTAGAGACGTGGCTGGCGCGCTTGAGCGCCACGGCACCTGAGTTGAAGGACGCGACGATGGCGAGGATGCCGATATTCAGCATCAGCATCGCCATCATCAGCTCGATCAGGCCGAAGCCCTCTTCGGAACGCACACGCACCCTCACGCCTCACCGAATCGGCATTCGGCACGAATCCCTCAAGCCGCCTCGTCCCCCGTCCGATAAGGGAGGTGCATGGCCGCCTTCGCCTACTCGGCGATCAACGCCCAAGGCCTCCAGCTGTCGGGCGAGATCCACGCACCAGACCCCGCCGCAGCGCGTGAGCAGCTGCGCATTCGCGGCTTGCTCGCACGGAAGCTCGACGAGCTGCCGGCAAGCGGGGAAGAAGGCGTCCGCAGCGTCTTCAAGGCGGTAAAGCCGAAATCGCTGCAGATCTTCTCGCGGCAGTTCGCGACGATGATCGAGGCCGGCCTGAACGTCGTCGGCGCGCTCGTCATCCTCGAGGAGCAGACGGACGACAAGTATCTGGCCGAAGTCGTCAGCGAGCTGCGGGCGGACGTCGAAGGAGGTCTCCTGCTGTCGCAGGCGATGGCGCGCCACCCGAAGGTGTTCAGCCGCCTGTACGTGTCGATGGTCGAGGCCGGCGAGGCCGCCGGAATTCTCGACATCGTGCTCGACCGCGTTGCCTTCCAGATCGAGAAGGAAACGCAGATCAAGCGCCGCGTGAAGGGCGCGATGATCTACCCGATCATGGTCTTCGTCTTCGCGACCCTCGTCCTGGTCGGGATGTTGCTCTTCCTCGTTCCTGTCTTCGAGAACATCTTCAAGCAGCTCGGGGGAGAGCTTCCAAAGCTGACGCAGATCGTCGTCGGCATGTCACACCTCGTGCAGAACTATTGGTTCATCATCTTCCCGGGCTTCTTCGCATCGTTGATCGGCTTCTTCAAATGGAAGAAGACCGAGAACGGCCGGAAGCATTGGGATCGCTTCAAGCTGCGCCTGCCGATGAAGATCGGCGACGTCGTCCTCAAGGTGACGATGGCGCGCTTCTCGCGAACGCTTTCAACGCTCGTCGCGTCGGGCGTGGACATCATCAAGTCGCTCGAGATCACCGCGACGACGTCCGGCAACTGGGTTGTCGAGCAGGCACTCGGCGACGTGCGCGCACGCGTGCACGAGGGCGTGACCATCGCGCAGCCGCTGATCGAGAACCCGATCTTCCCGCCGATGGTGAGCCAGATGGTGAAGATCGGCGAAGAAACCGGCGAGCTCGAGAAGATGCTCGGGAAGATCGCCGACTTTTACGAGGACGAGGTCGATTCGTCGATCCAGACGCTGACCTCGATCATCGAGCCGATCATGATGATCGGCGTGGGCATGATGGTCGGCGTGATCATCATCTCCATGTACCTGCCGATGTTCAAGCTGCTGACGCTGATCAAGTAGGCGGCGGCGGCGGCGTCAGGCGGGTCGCGGTTCCTGGTCGCGCACGAGCCGGACGCGCGCTGAGCGCAGCTTGAGCCACCAGCGCCACGACGTACGTTCCGACCGTCACCGCCGCGACCGATGCGCCGGCCGCGACGCTCGCGTAATAAGAAAGGTAGAGCCCTCCGACTGCCGCGCCGACGGCCAGAACGACCGCGAGCGCCATCAGCCTCACCATTCTCCGCACGAAGAGCCGCGCCGTTGCGGCAGGCCCCACGAGTAGCGCGAGCACGAGCAGATTTCCGAGCGCGCGCACGCCGATCACGATCGCGACGGCGATCAGCCCGAGCAGCGCGAGATCGACGAGCAGCGAGCGCGCGCCGAACGCGCCCGCCGTCGCTCGATCGAAGCCGACGAGCAGGAGCGGTCGGTGCAGCGCCACGAGCGCCCCTCCCGCGGCGACCGCGAGCACAGCGGACGCGAGCACGTCACCGCGCGTGACTCCGAGCGGGTCCCCGAACAGCAGGCCGTTGAGGCCGGGCGGCGTTGCCGGCGTCAGCGCCAACAGCACGCCGAGCCCGAACAAGCTGGTGATCACGACCGCCACAGCCGCGTCGCCGCCGAGCGTCGGGACGCGCCGCACGAGGGCGATGCCGACTGCCGCCGCGGCGACGCCCGCGGCGCCGCCGGCAAGCAGCGGCAGGCCGAGCAGCGCGGCGGCCACCAGCCCGGGGAAGAGCGCATGCGCCAGCGACTCCGCGCTGTAGGCCAGCTCGTAGAAGAGGATCCAGCAGCCGACGATCGCGCCGACGACACCGAGGAGAACGAGCTCGAGCAGCGCCAGCTGCATGAACGTCTCGCTCCACGGGTGCACGAGCGCGTGCATCAGTGCTCGTGGTGATGCGGAGGCAGGATGCCGGCTTCTCGTCCCGGCAGGGTCACGATCGCGCCTCCGTACGTCTGCTCGAGTACATCCAGCGTCAGCACGTCGCCCGGCGGGCCGAAGGCAACCGCACGCCGATTCAGGCAGAGCACGCGGTCCCAGCCGCTCGCCTGCTCGACGTCGTGCGTCGCGATCAGCAGCCCGCGACCGTCGCGCGCGAGCTCGTCGAGCAGATTGGAGAGTAGTTCCGCGCTCGGCACGTCGACGCCCCCGAACGGCTCGTCCAGCAACAGCACCGGCGCGTCCTGCACGAGCGCGCGCGCAGCCATGACGCGCTGGCGCTGACCGCCGGAGAGCTCGCCGAACTGCTCACCCGCGAGCTCGCTCAAGCCGACACGCCCGAGTGCCTCGAGTCCCTGATTGCGCTCGCGCCGTCCCAGGGGAAGCCACCACGACCGCGACGTCAGCGTGCCCATCAGCGCGACGTCGAGCGCGGTGACCGGGTAGTCGAGCCGGGAGCGCTCGGTCTGCGGCACGTAGCCGAAATGCCGGGGTGCGGTGATCAACCCGCCGTACGGCTCGAGCTCGCCGAGCAGCACGCGGAAGAGCGTCGACTTGCCGCCACCGTTCGGTCCGAGCACGCCGATTCGCTCGCCCGCGCGCAGGTCGAATGTCACGTCGGAGATCACGGGCCGTCCGCCGTAGCCGGCGCTCACTTGCTCAACCCTTAGCAACGTCACAACCCCACGTCTTCTTCGCTCCGGTGAAGCCGCGCACCATCGCGTCGGCATTCGCCGCCTCCATGGAGAGGTACGTCTGGTGCGGCCCCAGGGTGTCGCCGTACAGCGTGTACGCGGCCGATGCCCCAGTCGCGCGCGCGACCGTCTGCGCAAGCCGCGGGTTCAGCGAGCTTTCCGGAAAGATCGCGCGGACGTGCTCGCGCCGCACGAGTCGGATGAGACGGGACGTCTCGCCGGCCGACGGTTGCGCCTGGGTTGTGAGCGACGGGATGACCGCGCCGACGATCGTGATGCGGTAGCGACGGGCGAAGTAGCCGAAGGCGTCGTGATCGGTGACGAGCTTCCTCTCGCTCATGGGAACGCGCGCGAAGCAGGCGGCGATCCCTTCGTCGAGCGCATGCAGGCGCCTCACGTACGCGGCGGCGTTGTGCCGGAACGTGGCAGCCGAGCCCGGCGCGGCGCGAACGAGCGCATTGCGGATGGCGATCACGGCGGCCTCCGCGTTCCGCGGGTCGTGCCACCAATGCGGATCGTGCGCGAGCTTGATCGGTACTGCGGCGCCAAGGTCGACGACGCGAGGGTGCCCGCCGGCGGACGAGACGACCTTTGCGATCCAGTGGTCGAGGCCGTCTCCGTTCTCGAAGATGACCTTCGCGCCGCTGGCGGCCTGGACGTCCGTTGAGCGAGGTTCGTACTCGTGTGGGTCCGTGTTCGGCTGCAGGATCTGGTGGACCGACACGGCGTCGCCCGCCACGATGCGCGTCCAATCCCCGATCTGGGTCGTCGTCGCAACGACGGTCGCGTGATTGCCCGTCGAGCCGCAACCCGCGAGCAGCAGGGCGGCGACGGCGAAGACCGGCACGGTGCGCGGTAGGGCCGCAAGTGCGAAGACCGCGCCGGCGAGCACCGCGACCGCCGCCCCCGGCGGGACGTTTGCCTCGACCGACAGCCACAGGCCCGCAACGCCTTCGGCGGCCGCGAGCGCAACCGAGGCGAGCTGCCAGGAGCGCACCGTGCGCGTCCAGAGCCGTGCGGTGGCAGCGGGCACGACGAGCAGCGCCGACACGAGCAATGCGCCGAGCGCCGAGAGTGACGACACGACCGTGAACGCCACGAGAACGAGAAGCAGCGCATCCGGCAGCGCCGACCGCGCTCCGAGGGCTCTTGCGGTCGTCGGATCGAATCCCACGGCGAGCCAGCGGCGACCGAGCGCGATCGTCGCCGCGATCGTCAGCGCGCTCGCGACGGCGGCAACGGCGAGGTCGCGATTACCGATCAGCAAGAGGCTGCCAAACAGCAATGTCTCGACGCTCGAGCGGGAATGAAAGACGTCGCTCGCAAGAATCACTCCGAGCGCCAGCGCACCTACGAGTACGAGGGCGGTGAAGCTCGAATACTCATCGCGCCGGCGTCGCGCGAGCGCGGCCACCGCAATCGCAAAGACGGCAGCTGTTCCGAACGCGCCGAGGAGCGGCGCGAACCCGAGTCCGTCCGCGACCACGAGGCCGGGAAAGGCCGCCGTTCCAATCGCGTGCGCGTAGAAGGCGAGTCCGCGGAGGACGATCCAGGTTCCGATCACGCCTGCGGCGCCGGAGAGGAGCAGCACCTCCCAGAGACCGCGCTGGACAAATGCGTAGTGGAAAGGAGTGAGCATCGCCATACGATAACGAGAATCGTTATCATCAGCGGGATGAGCTGGGAGGAACGCACATATGACGCGCTGCGCGACGCGGGCTATCGAGTCGGGGCGGCGCGCCGGGTTGTCGTGTCGGTGCTCGCGCGGCGAGACTGTTGCCTCACCGTGCCCGAGATCGTCGACGCGGTGCGCGCGGAGGGCCGCGAGGTGGGCATCGCAAGTGTCTACCGCGTCGTCGACCTGCTCAGCGAGCGGCAGCTCGTCCAGAAGATCGACCTCGGCGACGGCCGTGCGCACTACGAGCGCGCGGAGGTTGCCGACGAGCATCACCATCATCTGGTCTGCAACGAATGCGGGCGCGTCGAGCCCTTCGCGGACGACAAGCTCGAGGCGGCGTTGCGCCGAGTCGAGCGCGATACCGGCTTTGCCGTCGCAAGCCACGATGTGCTGCTGCGCGGCGCGTGCGACGACTGCCGCTAGTCGAGCGGCCGGTCCCGGACGACGTCGTCCTGCCAGCGCGATTCCGGCCATTGGGGGCGGTGCGCGCGCACCGCATCGATTGCTTCGTCGGCCGAGCGGCCGAGGAGTCGCAACGAGCACGCGACGACGGTGCCCGTTCGACCTGTGCCCCCGACGCAGTGGACGACGACGCCTTCTCGCTGCCTGAGGTAAGCCGCGGTGAGCTCCGCGGCCTCCCACACGCGTTGCTCTTCCGCGGTCGCGTCGCGCGGCGTCAGCCCGCCGTGAAGATCTTCGAGCGCGACGTCGTGCGCCTCGAGTGGCGCGGGGTCGTAGGCGGCGGGATGGAGGCGGACGACATGGCGAAAGCCGCGCTCGTGCAGCGCACGCCAATCGGTCTGGGGAGTGGGGAACGCCATGCCGCCGAGCGGGGCGGGTATTTCGGTGACGACGAACAGCGATGACGTCATCGTGGCGGGAACACGGCTCCGCGTCCGACGAGAAAGGGAAGAGCTCGCGGTCGGCGGGCGACGGTCAGCCCTCTGCCGCTCCACCCGTTACGGGGCTTTCGCCCTGGCTCTGAATGTAACGCGGATCCTGGCCGGTGCATCGGACGTCCATGGATGACTAAATACCTGGCACGGCGCGATGAACGAGCCTATTTCCGCAGCACTCGAAGCTCTGTACCACGGCGATCGACAGCGGGCGCAGGCGTTGCTGGCATCCGACGAGGAGCTGCCGGCCTACGAGGCAGCCGCGTTCGGCCGCCTCGAAAGGCTCCGCCGGTTGCTCGACGACGATCCGGCCGCGGCGAACGCGAAGTCGCCGGACGGCTTCACGGCCCTCCACCTTGCGATCTTCGGCGGCAGCGAGGAGGCAGTGCGACTCCTGCTCGAGCGCGGTGCCGACCCGAACGCGCTCGCGACCAGCGAGATCGCCCGGGTGAGACCGCTTGGGACCGCTGCGTTCGTGGGTCGGTCCGATCTGGAGAAGCTGCTCCTGGAGGCCGGGGCGGATCCGTCTCTGCCGCGCGAAGAGCGCTGAAGGACTTCCTCACCGAGCATTGGCTACACTTTTGCGCGCGCCCGGCGGCGTAGCTCAGTTGGTTAGAGCAGCGGAATCATAATCCGCGTGTCGGAGGTTCGAGTCCTCCCGCCGCTACCTTTCCGCGCCCCGAGAAGTCGACCAAGAAGAAGCCATGGCCAAAACCGGAGTCAGAGTTGGAATCACGCTCGCCTGCACAGAGTGCCGGCGGCGCAACTACCAGACCCAGAAGTCGAAGCGGAACTCTCCGGACCGCATCGAGTTCAAGAAATACTGCCGCTGGTGCGGCTCGCACACGCTCCACCGGGAGACGCGCTAGTGGCCCGCCAGACGCGAGCTCAGCGGCGCGCCCGTCGCGAAGCACAGGCGCAGAGTCAGACGGTCACGCAGCGCGCCCGCCAGCGCCAGGCGCAGGTCCGCCCCGGCGCGCAGCCGACGAAGAGCCAGGCCGGCTCACAGCAGCGCCGCGAACGCCGCAGCTTCATCGCCGAGTCGTGGGCGGAGTTAAAGAAGGTCGAGTGGCCCGGGCAGTCGCAGGTCATTCAGGCGACGATCGTCGTACTGATCGCGTGCATCGTCGTCGGCATCTACCTCTACCTGAACGACCTGCTCTGGAAGCCGGTCGTCCAGAGGATCATCGGACAGTAGGGTCGAGAGATGTTTCGCTGGTATGTCATCAACACGTACTCCGGGCACGAGAACAAGGTGAAGGCCAATCTCGAGCACCGGATCATCTCGATGAACCAGGCGCCGCGCTTCCGCCGCGTCGTCGTGCCGACCGAGCAGGTGATCGAGACGAAGGACGGCCAGAAGGTGCAGACCGACAAGCGCGTGCTGCCGGGTTACGTGCTTGTGAACATGGATTTGAACGACGACGCCTGGGGCGTCGTGAAGAACACGCCGGGCGTCACGGGCTTCGTCGGCGCCGGCAACAAGCCCGTCCCGCTGTCGCAGCCGGAGGTCGACCGCATCATGCATACCGGCGCGGCCGAAGGCGCGCGTCCGCGGACGCAGATCGAGTTCCAGCTCGGCGAGTCCGTCAAGGTAACCTCGGGTCCGCTCAGCGACTTCGACGGCGAGATCGTCGACGTGAACGGAGACGCGCAGAAGCTCAAGGTGCTCGTCGACATCTTCGAGCGCCAGGTGCCCGTGGAGCTGGCCTTCGACCAGGTGAAGAAACTCGATTAGCCGATGGCGAAGAAAGTTCTGACACTCATCAAGCTGCAAATCCCCGGCGGTCAGGCGAACCCGGCCCCGCCGGTCGGACCTGCGCTCGGCCAGCACGGCGTGAACATCATGGAATTCTGCAAGGCGTTCAACGCGCAGACGGCGCAGGAGAACGGCCGCATCACCCCGGTCGAGATCACCGTCTACGAGGACCGCTCCTTCTCGTTCATCACGAAGACGCCGCCGGCGGCTGTGCTGATCAAGGAGGCGCTGCGTCTCGACAAGGGCTCGGCCGAGCCGAACCGCAACAAGGTCGGCAGGCTGACGAAGTCGCAGGTGCGCCAGATCGCCGAGACGAAGCTGCAGGATCTCAACGCGCGCGACGTCGAGCAGGCGATGCTCGTGATCGCCGGCACCGCGCGCTCGATGGGCGTCGAGGTGGAGCCGTGAGCCGGCACGGAAAGACGTATCGGAACGCCCGCGGCCAGATCGATCCCGAGCGCGTGTATTCGCCGGCGGAGGCCGTCCGGCTCCTGAGGGCCTCGCCCGGGCCGAAGTTCGACGAGACTGTCGAGGTGCACTTCAGCCTCGGCCTCAACGTCCGGCACGCCGAGCAGCAGCTGCGCGGGACGATCTCCCTTCCGCACGGAACGGGGCGCGAGCAGCGCATCGCCGTCTTCGCCGAGGGCGAGAAGGCGCGCGAGGCGGAGGAAGCGGGAGCCGACATCGTCGGCGCCGCCGATCTCGCCAAGCGTGTCGAGGAGGGCTTCACGGACTTCGACGTTGCGATCGCGACACCCGATCTGATGGGCCAGGTCGGCCGGCTCGGGCGCGTGCTCGGCCCGCGTGGCCTGATGCCGAACCCGAAGACGGGCACCGTCACGATGGACGTGGGCAAGGCCGTGCGCGAGGCGAAAGCCGGAAAACAGGAGTACCGCACCGACCGAGGCGCGAACGTCCACGTCTCCCTCGGGAAGAAGAGCTTCGAGGAGCGCGCGCTGCTCGAGAACTACGCAGCGCTCATCGACGAGATCGTCCGCGCGAAGCCGGCCGCGGCGAAGGGCCGCTACATCCGGCAGGTCACGCTCGCGACGACGATGGGACCGGGCATCAAGGTCGATCCGGCGCGGATTCGCGGCATCCTCGAGGAGGAGGGAAGCGCGGATTCCGCGGAGGCGGAATCCGCTACAGTGCCCGCCTGAACCCAGACTAGACCGCCGAAGACAGCTGGCAGCCGCGAGATAGACAACGGCAGAAGTCCAGCCGAGGTGGCGTCCGAGGATCGTGCACGTTCCTTTGGCCCGCCTCTGCGCGGGCTCGTCATTTCCGGAGGAAGTGCATGGACAAGAACCAAAAGGAACGCGTCGTCGCCGATCTGACCGAGCGGCTCCGCGCGAGCGAGACCTTGATCGTCGCCGACTACAGGGGCCTGACGATGCCGCAAGTCGACGATCTGCGCACCGAGCTCCTGAAGCATGGCGCGCGGTTCCAGATCGTCAAGAACACGCTCACGCGCCGCGCCGCAGAAGCGGCCGGGGCTGACAATCTGCTAGCGCTCCTCGACGGGCCGACGGCGATTGCATTCCTCGAGAGCGACGGCGACCCGGCGGCGGTCGCGAAGGCGCTGCGCGCAGCCACGCGCGACACGCAGGTGCTCGAGGTTCGCGGCGGGATCATCCAGGGCCGCCCGATCAGCGCCGAAGAGATCGCGACCCTGGCGACACTGCCCTCGCTCGACGTGCTTCGCGGGCAGGCAGTCGGCGCGATCGCCGCGCCGCTCTCGACCGTGGTCGGCCTGTTCAACGCGCCGCTTCGCGACCTGGTCGGCGTGCTCCAGGCTCGCATCGATCAACTACAAGCAGAAGGAGAGAGCTAGAGATGCCAACCGATACCGCGAAGCTCGTGGACGAGCTCGGCAAGATGACCGTGCTGGAACTCGTCGAGCTGAAGAACGCGCTCGAGGAGACCTGGGGTGTCACCGCCGCGGCTCCGGTCGCCGTGGCCGCGCCGGGCGCGGGCGACGGCGCGGCGCCGGCCGAGGAGAAGACCGCGTTCGACGTCGTGCTGACAGGCGCCGGCGACAAGAAGATCCAGGTGATCAAGGTCGTCCGCGCGATCACGGGGCTCGGCCTCAAGGAGGCGAAGGACCTCGTCGACGGCGCGCCGAACCCCGTCAAGGAGGGCGTGGCGCAGGACGAGGCCGACTCGATCAAGGCGCAACTCGAGGAGGCGGGCGCCACGGTCGAGGTCAAGTAGCTCTGCGCAAGGGAGGCCGCCTCTTGACGCGGCCTCCCTTGCTAGCTGGAGCCGCTAGCGAGGAGATGGGCAGCCTCGCGCCGCCCGTGCACGCCGAGCTTGGCATAGGCGTGCTCCAGATGCTTTGCCACCGTTCGGCCGCTGATGCAGAGTGCCCTACCGATCTCCGCGTTCGTTTCGCCGCGTGTCGCGCGATTAAGAGATTCCCGTTCGCGTTTCGTGAGCCCGTGAGCGGCGAACTCCTGCGGCTCTTT
>WNFZ01007819.1_pt1 | contig 20406 bp, 17 predicted proteins | sample 5400081 | NCBI WGS metagenome assembly WNFZ01 (sample SAMN13153365, study PRJNA577476) | soil metagenome | isolation source: 80 cm soil or saprolite under grassland replicate 1 | place: USA:California | collected 2016-06-15
CGGCCACCGCCGCGGCCCTCGGCACGTCGCCGAGCACCTGCATCAGCCCGGTCATGCTCGTCTCGGCGACGCCGAGCCCTCCCGGCAGCAACGAGAGCGCGCCCGCCAGGCTCCCGAGCGAGAAGACGACAATCGTGTCGCCGAGCGAGAGGTCGAGGCCAAGGCCGCTGACGCAGACGTAGGCGGCGAGGCATTCGAAGAACCAGGAGACGGCCGAGACCGCCGTCATCCCTACGAGCAGGGGTGTCTCGAGCAGCGCGCGCGCGGCGCCGGGGGCTTCGCCGAGCCCCGCAAAGCGCTCGAGCAGCGGGCTGCGCACGACGAGCACGATCGCGGCCACGCCGACCACCGCGAGCACGAGGACCGGCCAGCGGTTCGTGCCGGCCCCGCCGACGACCGCGAGCGCCACCACGCCCGTTGCGTCCGTCACCCGCTCGGCGAGCACGATCGGCACCGAGCGGCGCACCGGAACCCCGAAGGAGCGTTTCAACAGCGCGCACTTGAGCACCTCGCCGAGCTTCGCCGGGGTGATCGTCCCCGACAGGCCCGCGAGGAAGATCGCGAAGCTGCGGCCGGCCGGCACGTCGATCTCCAAGCGCGCCAGGTAGCGCTGCCAGCGCCAAAAGCGCAACAGGTAGTTCAGCGCCGTCAGCGCCAGCGCGAGCGGAAAGAGCTCCCAGCGGAAGCCTGCCAGCTCGTCGCCGAGACGCCCGAAGTCTGCGTAGAGCCCGAGCCCCAGGCCCACGGCCACCGCGAGGGCGGCGACGAGAACGAGGCTGCGCTTCAGGTCAGGGCCAGGATCGCAGCCGCCGTGACGACCCAACCGGCCACCGCGAGGATGATCGGCACGTCGGTCAGGAGCACCTGCTCCGGCTCCTCGCCGACGTCGTCGCGGTGCACGAGCAGCAGGTAGCGGAAAACACCGAAGAGCACGAATGGCACCGTCGCGAGAAGCGCCTTCGAGTCGCGCGCCGTGAGCGTGTAGACCGCGTAGGCGATCACCGTCGACGAGGCGACGATCGCGACCAGCTGGTCGACGAGCTCGAGCGAGTAACCCTCCAGCACCGGCCGGCCCGGCGTGCGCTGTGCGCCGACGAGGACGAGCTCGCCGCGCCGTTTCGCCAGCGCGAGGAAGAGCGCGAGCAGCGCGGTGCAGAGCAGGAGCCAAGGTGAGATGCGCACGTCCACGGCCTCCGCTCCGGCCGCGGCCCGGATCACAAAGAGCGCGCCGATCGCGAGCACGTCGAGCAGGACGACGTGCTTGAGCGCAAGCGTGTAGCCGGCCTGTAGCGCCGCGAAGGCCAGCAGGAGCGCAACCAAGGCCGGCCCGAGCACGACGGCGAGCCCGAGCGCCAGCGCAGCCAGGCCGGCCGCGAGCACCAAAGCGGCTCGCGGCGAGAGCTCTCCCCGCGCGATCGGCCGCGCCCGCTTGACCGGATGGCGCCGGTCGTCCCCGCGGTCACGCACGTCGTTTACGAGGTAGGCCGCGCTCGAGATAGCGCAATAGGCGGCGAAGACGGCCAGCGCCTCGAGCCAGCGCCCCGCGTCGCCGAGCTTCGCCGCGAACACGAGCCCCGCGAAGACGAGCAGATTCTTCGACCATTGCCGCGGCCGAAGCGCCACGAGCGCCGCGCGGGCCGGCGACCGCGGCGTCGGGAACTCGACGACCTCTGCCCGCTGTGGAGCCGCCATCGGGTCGGGATGCTACGACTAGTCCGGCCGCGACGGAAGGACGAGCTCGAAGCGGCTCCCCCGCTCCGGCGAGCTCCTCAGGTGAATCTCGCCACCCAGCGCCGCGGCCAGCTCGCGCGCGATCGCCAGGCCGAGGCCTGTGCCGCCGCCGTCGCGTGACCAGAACGGCCGGAAGATCCGCTCCTGCTCCCCGGGGGGGATCCCGGGCCCGTTGTCGTCCACCGCGACGGAGACGTTGCCGTTGGACGCCTTCAGCTCGAGCCCGATGCGGCCGCCGTCCGGGGTCCAGCGGAAGGCGTTCGAAAGCAGGTTCGAGATGATCTGGAGGACGCGATCGCCGTCGGTCATGATCACGGTCTTGGCGTCCACGGCGCAGCGGTAATCGATCCCGCGCCGCCGCGCCTCCTCGCCAAAGGCGGTGTAGGCGCGGTCGACCAGGCGCTCCATGTCCACCTCCTCCTGCAGGACGGTGAAGCGCCGCGCGTCGAGCTTCGCCAGGTCGAGCACGTCGCCGACGAGCCGCTCGAGCCGCTCCGCCTCGGCGGCGATCACGGTCAGCGAGGCGACGCGCGTCTCCTCGTCGGTGACAACGCCCTCGCGCAGCGCCTCGACGTGCCCGCGAATCGCAGTCAGCGGGGTGCGCAGCTCGTGCGAGACCGACATCAGGAAGTTGCGCTCGAGCTCCTCGGCCTCGGAAAGCCGCGCCGCCATCTCGCGGAAGCGGTCTGCGAGAACGCCGATCTCGCCGCCACCCGGCACCTCCGGCACGGCGACGTCGTAACGGCCGCTCGCGACCTCGTCGGCGGCGCGCGACAGCTCCAGCACCGGCGTGGTGATCCGGCGCGACAGGTACCAGGCGAACGCGCCGGCGACCGCGATTCCACCCGCGAAGGCGATCAGGAGCCGCTCGATGAGCGCCAGCCAGCGCTGGTCGAGCACCGTCTTCGGCTTCGCCACCACGATCACGCCGAACACCTCGCGCCCGACCTTCAGAGGGCGGGCGGCCGCCAGCAGCGTCTGACCACTCCCCGGCGGACGGAACTCGAAGAACACGCGCCCGCGCTGGCGGACGACGCGCGGGCTGACGATCCCCTTCGGCAGTGACGTGAAGGCCGGGCGCCCCTGGCCGGGGAAGGGATCCAAGCCGGTGTAGTAGATGCTGTCTCCGGTCGCGAGCTCGAGCCGCTTCGCCGAGAGAAGCTTCAGCCCGGCCTGGCGCGAGTAGAGCTCCGTCAGCCCCTTGGCCTCGCGCCCCAGCTCGGCGTACGCCTGGCCTCGAGCCCGGTCCTCCGCGTAGCTACGGAAGAGCCTCAGGGAGATCACCGTGGAGACAAGCCCGGCGACGACGACGCCGAGGAGGAAGAGCGCGGGGAGCTGGAAGCGAAGCGACCGCAGCATGGGCCGCCGTATCCCGGCTAGGCGTTCACCGCGGCCGGCGCGGGAGCGACCTTGTAGCCGACCCCCCAGACGGTCACGATGGGCGAGGCTTCGCCGAGCTTGCGGCGCAGCTGGCGCACGTGCACGTCCACGGTCCTCGTGTCTCCGGCGAAGGTGTAGCCCCAGACGCGCTCCAGGAGCTGGTCGCGCGTCAGCACCAGACCGCGGTGGTCGAGCAGCTCCCAGAGCAGGTCGAACTCCTTCGGCGCCAGCTGGATCTCGGTGCCGGACACCCGCACCTCGCGACGGCCGGCGTCGATCTCCAGGTCGCCGTGCTTGAGCTGCTTCGTCTGCAGCTCCCGGCGCTCAGGCACGGAGCGGCGCAGGATCGACTTCACGCGGGCGACGAGCTCGCGCGGGTTGAACGGCTTGGTCAGGTAGTCGTCGGCGCCGACCTCGAGCCCGATGATCTTGTCGACGTCCTCGTCGCGGGCGGTCAGCATCAGGATCGGCGTGTCCGCGCTCCGGCGGATCCGCCGGCAGACCTCGATCCCATCCACGTCCGGCAGCATCAGGTCGAGCACGATCAGGTCCGGCCGCTCGGCCTCGGCCTGGGCGAGCGCCTCCTGTCCCGTCCCGACGGCGCGAACGAGATACCCGGCGTTCTTCAGGTAGAGCGAGACGAACGAGGCGATCGACGCCTCGTCCTCGACCACCAGCACCGTCTGGACCTGGGCTGACATGCCCTCAGGATGCCAGAGACGCCCGTCAGCCCCCGGGAAGGGGCGTTCCGAGCGTGATCGTGGTCGCGAGGTCCGGCAGCGACTCGTAGGGCTGGTCGTCCACCGACATGACCCCGTCCGAGACACCCAGCTCGCCGTTCCCGTCGACGGTGACAGTGCCTCGGCCGACGGCGGAGATCGAGATTCCAGTGCCGCTGACGTTGACGTTGAAGCGGCCAGCGAGGACGCGGAAGCCGATGTTGCGGCCCTTGCAGACGGAGATGGCGACCGTGGGGTGGCGCAGCTTCGGCTTGCAGCCGGTGAACTGGGGCACGTTGGTGTCGAACGGCCGGAAGTCCTTCACCTGCACCTTGCCACTGGTCAGGCGGCCGATCACGGTGCCTTTCAGCTTGAGCACAATCGTGCCGCGGCCGCGCTTCACCGAGAGCGTGCCATCAGTCGGCGTATCGGCCGACAGCGCCGCGGGTACCGTGAACGCCGCGAGCAACACGACAGCAAGAAGAATGGTTCGCCCCATGTGCATCGACAGTATCGGCGCCTCTGGTGAGTTGAGCGTGAGCGGGTTGTAAGGAATGCGTAAACGAGCCCCAGAACAGGGAGAATTCTCCGGGGTGAAGGCCCTGGCGCTCGGCCTCCCGCTGGTGCTCGCGGCGGCGGCCGCGGGTGCCGCCCCTGCCCAGCCCGGACCGCCGCGCCTGCTCGGCCTGCGGATCTCGAACGGGGGCACGCCCTTCGCGGGGGACACCCCGCAGCTGGCCACGATCAGCCCGAACCGGGACGGCTTCCGCGACCGCGCCACGATCCGCTTCAAGCTCGACCGGGCCGGCACGGTCGAGCTGCAGGTCGTCGCGACGGACGAGGTCCGCCGGCCCGTGCAGACGATCTGGAGCACGCGGCGCAAGCTCGCCGCCGGGCCTCAGACGATCGTCTGGACGCCGGGGCGCGCCACCCCCGATCGCACCTATCTCGTCCGGCTCACGGTCAGGGGCGAGCCGGGGGGCCGGCGGGTTTACGGCTTCGAGCCGCCGCGTCGGGGCCGACTCACGAGCGGTCTCGTCGTGCGCGTCCAGGGGATCCAGACCGGGTTCCTCAACCGCAGCTACCCGGTCGGTGGCGAGGCGAGCCTGACCGTGGCGACCGACGCCCGGCGCGTGCGGCTGCAGCTGTTCTCGTTCGCGAACCTGCCGCACCCCACAGTACGCGACCTGCGGACGAACGGCCTCGCCGTCGCGCCGGCCGTGCGACTCGACTGGGCCCGTCGCCGCAGCACCTCCCACCTCGTCCAGATCAGCCATGCGGGGATCACTCAAAGTGGGCTGTATTTCCTGCGTGTGACCGCCGGCGACGGCCGAGTCGGCTACGCCCCGCTGATCCTGCGGCCGCGCACGCTCGGCGAGCACAAGGTCGCGGTCGTGCTCTCCACCAACACGTGGCAGGCGTACAACTTCCTCGACCGCAACGGCGACGGCTGGGGTGACAGCTGGTACGTCAGCGGCGCCACCACGGCGGTCGACCTGCGCCGGCCCTACCTCGACTTCGGCGTTCCCTTGCGCTTCCGGGACTGGGATCTGAGCTTCATCTCGTGGCTGGAGCGGACCGGCAAGGAGGTCGACTACCTCTCGGACGACGACCTCGAGCGGGTGGGCAGCGGCGATGCCTTGCGCAACGCCTACGACCTGGTCGTGTTCCCCGGGCACGAGGAATACGTGAGGGGGCACACCTATGACGTCGTCCGCCGCTACCGCGACCTCGGCGGGAGGCTGATGTTCCTCTCCGCCAACAACTTCTTCTGGAAGGTCGATCGCGACGGTCAGCTGCTCCGGCGCGTGCAGATGTGGCGCAAGCTCGGCCGGCCCGAGGCGTCGCTCGTCGGCTCGCAATGGTCGGCCGGCAATGGCGGCTCCCTCCAGAAGCCTTACCTGGTTCAGGGGGCGGCCACCCAGCCCTGGGCCTACGCCGGCACGGGCCTCCGCAACGGCTCCGCCTTCGGCCGCTACGGGATCGAGATCGACGCGCGCTCGCAGAGCTCACCCCCGGGCACGGCGGTGCTCGCGCGCATCCCCAACCTGATCGGCGCCCACGACGCCGAGATGACCTACTACGAGACCGCCGCAGGGGGGAGGGTCTTCTCGGCCGGCGTGGTCAACTTCGCCGCCTCGATCACCGACCCCGCCGTCTCGCGACTCGTCGAGAACGTCTGGGAGCGGCTCAGCACCGGGAAGAAAACCACTGGTCCCCTGAGGCCCGGCGGGCGGGGGCGGCAGGCCGTGATGAGCGGATGAGCAGCCTCCAGCTCAGAGGATCGCAAGCGGATTGAGCGGCGATCCGGTTCCGCCGACGATCCGCAGCGGCGCGCCAACGAACAAGAAGTCCCAGCGTCCATGCCGCTCGCAGGCCTCGACCAGGCCCTCGAGTTGCAGGTAGTCGAGAAGCCAAACGCCCATTGCGTTGAGCGTCAGCGTGTGGATCGGAAAGGCGATCCCTTCAGTCGAGCTCGGCGCAGTGTCGCTGTTGCCGTCCGAGCCGAGAGCCGCGACACGCCGCTCCGCCAAGAACGGCGCCGCCGTCGGATGCAGGCCCGCCTTGGCCTTGGCTGTCTCCCACGGACCCAGCTCGACGAGGCGCCGTGTGTGGCCGGTCCTGATGAGGAGGATGTCGCCCGGGGCAACCCGCACGCCCTGCTCGCGCTCGGCCGCCTCGAGGTCTGCAGGAAATACGTTCTCGCCCGGCTCGAGCCACGGCACTCCTCGCAGACGGGGCACGTCGAGCAGCACGCCGCGGCCAACGAGACCGTCCTTGACGGCCCCGATCGTGTTGACGGTGGCGCCTTGCGCGTCGAAGGAGGCGCTCGGTCTCCCGTTGTAGAGGGTGCCGTTGAAGGCGACGTGGCAGAGCGCGTCGATGTGGCTATGGGAGTCGTTGTGGTAGTCGACGCCGATGAAGTCCTTCGCCAGCCGGAGCGTCCCGGAGCCGATGTCGACGTCATGACTCAGCGTCATGCTGTGGATCGCAGGCTCGGGATTGTGGAGTCCGCCTTGCGTGTTCAACGGCAGGCTCAGCGAGACCGTTTCGCCGGTGTGGACGAGCCCGGCCGCGGCCATGATCCGATCGGTGGTGAGCTCATTGAGCGCGCCCCGCTCGTCCTCCTCCCCCCAACGGCCCCAGTTGCAGACGGCGTCGAAGAGAGCTCTGAACTCCGCTTCGCTCACACTGACACGGCGGTCGTCCTCGATCGTCGATCCCTCCTACTCTAGGACGGCTCGCCGTACTCGTAGAAACCGCGGCCGCTCTTGCGGCCGAGGTGCCCCGCCTGCTGCATCTGCCGCAGGCGCTCCGGCGGTGCCATCCGCTCCTCGCCGAGCGCCGCGTGCAGAGCCTCCGAGGCGTGGACGTGGACGTCGACGCCGATCAGGTCGATCAGGGCGCAGGGCCCGATCGGCCAATTCGCGCCGAAGCGCAGAGCGCGATCGACGTCGTCAGGGGCGACGCGCGCCTCGTCGAGCACGCGCACGCAATCGTTCAGGAGCGGGATCAGGATCCGGTTGACGATGAAGCCTGGTGTGTCGTTGCAGGCGACCGGCTCCTTGCCGAGCCGCAGTGCGAAGGCATACGCGGTGTCGAAGACCTCGTCGCTCGTGTGCACCGTCCGGATCACCTCGACCAGCGGTAGCACGGGCGCAGGGTTGAAGAAATGTATTCCGACCACACGCTCGGGAGTGGCGGTCGCAGCCGCGATCTCGCTCACGGACAGCGCCGACGTGTTCGTCGCGAGGATCGCGTCCGGCGCGGCGATCCGCTCCAGCTCGGCGAAAAGCTCGCGCTTGACGCCGAGGTCCTCGAAAGCGGCCTCGATCACGACCTGGAACGGGGCAAGGTCGGGGAGCTCGGTGACGAGTGTCAGGCGACCGAGGGCCTCGTCTTTCTCCTCCTGGGTCAGCCGGCCCTTCTCGACGCCGCGCGAGAGGTAGTGGTCGATCCGTCCGCGAGCTCGCTCGCCGAGCTCCGGGCTGACCTCCCGGCCGACCACCTCGAGCCCGGCCTGCAGGCAGACCTGCGCGATCCCGGCACCCATGGTGCCGAGCCCGACGACTCCGACGCGAGTGATCTCCACGGCGCGCGATCCTACGGGTTCACGCACCCGCGTGAACCTGTTCCCCCGGGGCCTACGGCCCCTTGCCCCCGGTTTTGAGGGTAGCGGCGAAAATCGCACGAGTGTGTGACGGGATGTGACGAAGCTGTGTCTTCTCTCCGCGCAGCCGGTGCTAGACGCGCTCGATCACCGCGGCGATTGCCTGGCCGAAGCCGACGCACATCGTGGCCACGCCGTAGCGCGCCTCGCGCCGCTCGAGCTCGTTCAGCAGCGTCGCGGTCACGCGCGCGCCGGTGGCGCCGAGCGGGTGGCCGAGCGAGATGCCGCCCCCGTTAGGGTTCACGTCGTTCCGCCGCTCCTTGAGTCCGGCGTCGCGCATGAACTGCAGCACGACCGACGCGAAGGCCTCGTTCGCCTCGACCACGGCGACGTCGTCCCAGCCAAGCCCTGCCTTCGCCAGCGCCCGCTCGCACGCCTGCGGGTTTCCGTGCAGCATCAGCCGTGGCTCCACCCCGGCGAGCCCGAACGAGACGAACCGCGCCCTAGGCTCCAGCCCGAGCCGCGAGCACGCGGCCTCGCTCGCGACGAGCACCGCGGCCGCGCCGTCGCAGATCTGGCTCGAGTTGCCCGCGGTCACCTTCCCCTCCGCGAGGAAGGCGGGCTTGAGTGTGGCAAGCGCCTCCGGCGAGGTGTCCGCCCGCGGCGTCTCGTCGACGCCGAAGACCACACCGACGTGGGGGTTGGAGACCTCGACCGGGACGACCTCGTCTTCGAACCGCCCGCCGTCGATCGCCGCCAGCGCGCGCAGGTGCGACTCGTAGGAGTACGCGTCCAGCTCCTCGCGGGAGAGGCCCCATTTCTCCGCGATGAGCTCCGCCGAGATGCCCTGAGGCACGATCTCCCACCGCTCCAGGAGCTTGTCCGCCAGGTCACCGCCGCTCGAGCCCATCTGCACGCGGGACATCGACTCGACGCCGGCCGAGACGACCACGTCCAGCTGCCCCGACCAGACCGCTGCGGCGGCGTTGAAGTTGCACTGCATCGAGGAGCCGCACTGCCGGTCGACCGTCGAGCCAGGGATCGACTCCGGCCAGCCGGCTACGAGGGGCGCCATCCGGCCGATGTTCCAGCCCTGCTCGCCGACCTGGGAGACGCAACCCATCTGCACGTCCTCGACCTCCGCGGGGTCGAGGACGTTCCGCTCGACCAGGCCGTTCAAGACCTGCCCCGCGAGCTCCTCGGCACGTAATCCGGCGAGCGTGCCGTTGCGCCTGCCGATCGGCGATCGCACGGCGTCGACGATGAAGGCTTCGGGCCGCGTCGTCACCGCTCTAGACTAGCCCGCGTGGCCGTGACGACCGCCGAGAAAAAGCTGCTCATGGGCGGCGACTGGATCGAGACCGGAGAATGGATCGAGGTTCGCTCGCCCTACTCCGGCGAGCTCGTCGGCCGGGTCGCCAGGGCGGGCGCCGCCGAGACGAAGAGGGCGATTGACGCCGCGGCCGAAGCGATGCGCGAGCCGCTGCCCGCGCACAAGCGCGCCGAGATCCTCGTCCGGGTCGCAATGAGCCTCGGACGCCGCCACCGTCGAGGCACGCAAGCTCGCAGGTGAGATGGTACCGATGGACGCGGCGCAGGCCGGCGTGGGCAAGCTCGGCTTCACGTTGCGCCGACCGATCGGGATCGTCGGGGCGATCTCGCCCTTCAACTTCCCGCTCAACCTCGTCGCACACAAGCTCGCCCCGGCGCTCGCCGCAGGCTGCGCGGTCGTGCTCAAGCCCGCCAGCGCGACGCCGCTCTCCGCGCTGCTCCTCGCCGAGCTCGAGGACGAGGCGGGCCTGCCGCCCGGATGGCTCAACGTCGTCGCCGGCCCTTCAGCCGAGATCGGCGATGTGCTCGTCGAGGACGAGCGCGTCAAGGCGATCACCTTCACCGGCTCCAGCGGGGTCGGCTGGGGCCTCAAGGAGCGGGCGGCCAAGAAGAAGGTGAGCCTCGAGCTCGGCAACGCGACGCCGGTGATCGTCGCCGCCGACGCTGACGTCGAAGCCGCAGCGAAGGCAATGGCCGCCAACGCCTTCGCCTTCGCCGGCCAGAGCTGCATCTCGGTCCAGCGCATCTACCTGGAACAACCCGTCTACGACGAGTTCCTCGAGCGTTTCCTGCCGCAGGTCGAGGCGCTGAAGCTCGGCGATCCCGCCGACGAGGAGACCGACGTCGGCCCCGTGATCGACGAGAGCGCGCGCGAGCGGATCCTCGAGTGGATCGAGGAGGCGCGCGCCGCAGGCGCCGAGATCCTCACCGGCGGCGAGGCCCAGGACGGCCTGATCCGGCCGACCGTGATCGCCAAGGCCGCGCCCGAACTGAAGGTCAACTGCAACGAGGTCTTCGGGCCCGTGGTGACGGTGAACCCGGTCGATTCGCTGGACGAGGCGATCGAGCTCGCGAACTCGACCCGCTTCGGGCTCCAGGCGGGAATCTTCACGGGCGGGCTTGCCAATGCACTGCGCGCTGCCCAGGAGCTCGACTTCGGCGGGGTCACCGTCAACGAGGCGCCCACCTTCCGCAGCGACCAGATGCCCTACGGCGGCGTCAAGGACTCCGGCAACACGCGCGAGGGCCCCGCATACGCCGTACGCGAGCTGACGGAAGAGCGCCTCGTCGTGATCGATCTCCAGTCTTGATCGGCCTGGCCATCGCATTGCTCGTGATCGGCCTCGTGTTCGGCTTCGTGATTCCGTGGGTCGGCATCGTGGTGGGCCTCCTGGGTCTCGGGCTCTTCGTCGTCCTCGTCGCCGGATTGGGCCGCCGCGCCGCCGGACCCGGGCCGTAGAAGGGTCCAGCGCCGGTGCTAAACTCGCGCCCCGCGTGGCCCGTTTTTCCCTGCTAAATCGCATTCGCCGGCGGCCCGGCGCCTCCGAGCAAGCAGCCCCGTCGCCGATGCTGCGGCGGGCCCCGTCGCCGGGGGCTCTGCGGCGCGAGCGGCGCGCGATCGTCAAAGCGCGCGAGGAGCGCGTCCGCCACCTCGGAGGCCTGACGCTGGAGATGTACCGGCGCTCGAGCTTCCGGGACGAGCTGCTCATCGAGCAGTGTCGCGAGATCGTTGCGCTCGAGCAGCGCTTGCACGAGCTCGACTCGATGCTGGACGCCGTCGCGACCGCGCGCCGCGCGCCTGCGACCTGCGACTGCGGCGCGCCTGTCCCTTGGGGCTCGCACTTCTGCGCCAACTGCGGGCGCCCTGTCGGCGGCGCGCCGGTGATCGCGTGCCGGGACTGCGGCCATCCGCTGCCCGCCGACGCCGCCTTCTGCGCGAGCTGCGGCCGTTCCGCGGAGGTCGTCGAGGAGGAGCCGAAGCCCGAGGCAGAGGCTGACGCCGAGCCCGCCGCAAACGAGACGATCGTCCACGCAGCGGCCGAGCGCAGCTCCGATCCCTGGGAGCGCTAGGCCTGGGCGCCCAACAGGAAGAACGGCGCTGCCCGCGCTGTGGCAGCCCATACAGCGACGGGCAGGAATTCGTCTCGGCGACCTGGCTCACCGACCGCTCGAGCTCGGCGAACGAAACCGTCGTCGCCACAACGGCGGCGTCCGGCATTCATGAGACCACCAGCGCACCCGAACCGACGACCACGACCGCGACCACCACCGCGACGACGAGCGCCAAGCCGCCGCCTCCCCCGCCCTCCGCCAAGATGCTGATCTCGTGGCCTCCGGCGAAAAACGGCTGGACGATCGTCCTCGACTCGGTGCCCAGCGTGAACGGCCGAGCGGCTGCGCTCGCGGAGGCTACGCAGGCTCTGCACGTAGGCATGGAGCAGGTCGGCGTGCTCGACTCCGCCCGATTTTCCAGCCTGCATCCCGGCTATTACGTCATCTTCTCGGGGATCTATGACACCGAGGCCGAGGCTCAGAGTCACGTCATCGACGCTCATCGGCACGGCTACCGCGGTCCCTACCCGCGGCCGATCACCCCTTAGCGGGTGTTTACCCTGCTGCCAACGGGGTAAGGGACTTTGTAACAGGGCCTCGGTTCGTTAGACTCGCGCCGCAGGCCCAGACCCCCGGAGTAGATTTACCGCCGGTTAACAAAGCTTTGCGGAAGATTAATAAGAGCCGGAGATACTGATTGATGGACGAGCGCACCCTCCAGATTCAGGCTTGCATGTATCAGTACTCACGTGCGATCTACCGGTCGATCAAGGACCTGATCGATCCGTATGTCGCCCCAGAGGTCCGGCTCCAGTACCGGCGAGAGGTCCTCGAGGCCTGCGAGCAGACAATGGAGCGGCTGGCCCAGGATCCGCTCTATTTCGCCAACCCAGACCGCGCCCTCTTCCAGGACCTCCGCCGCTACTTCCCGATCACCTGCCAGGCGCAGGTGGCCTGGGCGGTGCGCGAGGGGGTCGCAGCCGCGGTCGGATTCATCGAGAGCCAGATCGAGGCCGGCGCCTTCGACGGAGGAATTGCTCGTTGCCGGGCCACCACGCGCAAGGGGAAGCCGTGCCAGCGCACGCCGCTCCCCGATCGCGACTACTGCCCCTCGCATCAGCATCTCGAGCGCAGCAAGGTCGCTGCGTAGCCGACCCGCCCCGAAGCGGGTAGGCTCGCGGCCGGTTGTCTCACGACACTGACAAGCTGATCCGCCAACTCTCGCTGGTCGCGTTCCTGATGGCGGAGCGGCGAGCGGTGACCGCACGCGACATCAAGGGCAGCGTCGAGGGCTACCAGGAGATGTCCGACGAGGCGTTCGCGCGGCGGTTCTACTCCGACCGGGCGGAGCTGGTCGCCCTCGGGGTGCCGCTGCACTCGCAGCGCGACGAGTACACGGGCGAGGAGCTCTACAACATGCGCTCGGAGAGCTACTTCCTGCCGCCGCTCGAGCTGACCGACGACGAGCTCGCGGCGCTCCAGACCTGCCTCTACCTGCTCGAGGGCAAGTTCGCCTACGCCGAGCCGCTGCGGCTGGCGCTGCAGAACCTCGCGCTCGGCCGCCCGGGCTTCGCGGAGGCGCCAACGGACACCGCGATGCGTGTCGAGGTGCTCGACCCCGAGTACTCGGCCGAGATGCAGGGACGGCTCGGCAAGCTCGAGGGTGCGATCTCGAAGCAGCGCACGGTCAAGTTTCCGTACTGGTCGATCTCCCGCGACGAGGAGCGTGAGCGGACGGTCAACCCGTACGCGCTCTTCCAGGACGCGGGCGCCTGGTACGTGGTGGGCGAAGACCTGGACGCAAGCGCGGAGCGCACCTTCCGCGTCTCGCGCATCCGGGGAGAGATCCGTTTCGCCACGCGGCGCGAGCGCGACTTCCGCCTGCCGCCCGACTTCGACGTCGACCGCTACCGCGGACGCCCACCGTGGCAGATCGGCGAGCCCGTCGGCGAGGCCCGGATCGAGGTCGGCGGCGACACAGCCTGGTGGGTCGAGCGCACCTACGGCGACAGCGGCAAGGTCGAGGACGGCGTCTTCGTCACGGCGTACTCGAGTCTGCCGCTCCTCGCCTCATGGGTGCTGCGCCAGGACGGGCGCGCGGTGCCGCAGGCACCGGACGAGTTGCGCCGCGAGGTCGCGCGCAGCCTGCGCTTGGTGCGGGAGCGCCACGAGGGCGAGCCGGAGCACTTGGCCGGCGAGACCGACGCGCTCGTCGAGGAGGCGGTCGACCGCCCCGCCGCGCCGGTCCACCCCGAGCGCTTCGCCGTGCTGCAGGCCCTTCTGGCCTATCTGCTCGACCGCTGCGGCGAGGACTCGCAGGCCGAGTTCCCGGCACAGGAGCTCGTCAACCGCTTCAACATCCCGCCGGAGGCGCTCGAGGAGCACCTCTCGCTGCTCAACCTCGTCAACTTCGGCGGAGGCTGCTACGCCGTCTACGCCGAGCTCGACGGCGACACCATTCGCGTCGACAAGGAGCTCTTCGGCGACACCTTCCGGGCGCCGCCCCGATTGACGCCGCTCGAGGCGCGGGCGATCCGGCTCGCGCTCGAGTTCGTTGGGCCGATGATCGCCGCCGACGCGCGCTCGCCGCTCGACCGGGTGCGCTCGAAGCTCGAGGAGACCTTCGGCGAGTTCGAGCTCGCGCAGACACCGGAGCCCCAGGTGCAGCGCGCAGAGGAGGACCTCGTCGGCACCCTCAGCCGCGGCCTCCGCGAGCGCCGCCTGGTCGAGGTCGACTACCTCAAGGAGGGCGAGGAAGAGGTCTCGACGCACTTGGTCGAGCCGTACTCGCTCGAGCGGCGGCTGCCGTACTGGTACATCCACACGTGGGACCGAACTCGCGACGGCGAGCGCTCGTTCCGGCTCGACCGGATGCGCAGCGCCCGCCTGCAGCGCGGTCATTTCGAGCCGCGGGAGGGCTTCGACCCGCACGAGTTCCGCGATGCCCGCACCGCGCGTATCTGGTACTCGAAGCAGATCGCGCGCTGGGAGTTCGAGAAGGACGCGCGCCGGCTGAAGGACGGCTCGGCAGCCGCCGAGCGGCCGGTCGGCAGCCCGGAGTGGCTCGTCGGCGAGATCCTTTCCTACCGCGGCGAGGCGGTTGTGCTCGAGCCGCCGGAGCTGAGGCGGGAGATCGCGGCCCGAGCCCAGGCCGTCCAGCGCGAGCTCGGCCTCTCGCGCGTGCGCATCAGCTAGCCAGCACCTTCTGCAGAGCCGTCGAGCGGGAGCTCGAGCGTGAACGTCGAGCCCTGATCCGGCGCCGAGGCGACCTCGAGCGTGCCTCCGTGGGCTTCGGCGATCGAGCGGGCGATGAAGAGTCCGAGCCCCGTTCCCGGCCTCGTGACGCCGCCGCCGGTCACGCGGCCGAACTTCTCGAAGATCAGCCGCTGATCGGCGCTGGCGATCCCGGGGCCGCCGTCGCGGACGTCGATGTGCACCCGGCCGTCCTCGCCGTAGGCCCTGACCTGGACCTCACCGCCGGCCGGCGAGTACTTGATCGCGTTGTCGATCAGGTTCATCAGCACCTGGCGAAGCCGCTCGGAATCGGCGCGGATCTGCGGCAGCGGCTCGCGCACCTCGGCGAACAGGCGCACCTCGTCCTGCCCCAGCTGGGCCGTCGCCACGGAGTCGCGCACCAGCCGCCCGACATCGACCTCGGCGAAGCGGAAGCTGAACGTTCCGGCCTCGATGCGGGAGGTGTCGAGCACGTCGCCGACCAGCGTCGCGAGCCGACCCGTCTCGCCGGCGATCAGCTCGAGGAACGACTCGCGCTGATCGGCCGAGAGCTCCCGCCAGCGCTGCTGCAGCGTGCGGGCCGAACCGATCACCGCCGCCATCGGCGTGCGCAGCTCGTGTGAGACGAGCGAGACGAAGTCGGCGCGCAGTGCCGAGAGCCGTCGGAGCTCCTCGACGGTCTTGCGTTCGGCCTCGTAGGCGCGGATGTTCTGCACCGCGCTCGCGACGAGGCGGCCGAGCAGGCCGGCCAGCTCGATCTCCTCCTGCGTGAACGAGTCGGGCTCCCTGCGCACGAGTGCGAGCATCCCGATCGTCCGGGCGCCCTGGAGCAGCGGCGCGGCAAGCCGGCAGCGCAACCCGAGCCTGAGGAACTGCTCCTCCTCGGGGAAGTCCGCGCCCTCCATGTCCCGCCGGTAGACCGTCTGATTCGTCCGCAGGAGCTCCTCCAGCAGCGTGCCGTGGATCGGTTGCGCCGATCCCGGCGGCAACACCTCGTCCGCGCCCGCGCCGGCGACCGCCATCACCCGGGCCCTTCCCTCCTCGCTGAGCACGATCGCGAGCCGATCAAACGGCAAGAGGCCCCGTAACTCGCGGATGAAGGCGTCGAACGCCTGCTCGAGCTCGAGCGACGAGCTCAGCGCTCGCGCACAGCGGTTGGCAGCCTCGAGCGCGTCGGCGCGCCGCCCGAGCTGGTCGCGCAGCCGCTCCGCCTCCCGCGCCCTCGCCTCGGCGACCTCCGTCTGGCCGACCAGACGCAACACGAGCCAGCCGACGATCAGGCCCATCAGCACCTCGATCCCGAGCTGGAGCGTGACGTAGTCCAGGCGGTAGCCCCCGGCCATGGAGTGCCGTTCGCGCAGCCACTCGAAGACCGCCAACACGGGGGCGCTGGCGGCCGCCAGGACGAGGGCGCCCAGGATCCCGTAGCGCAGCGCCGCCTCGACCAGCGGCAGGAACATGATCTGGCGGACGGGAGACTCTCGCTCGAAGCTGTAGATCAGGACGTAGACCGAGACGATGACGAAGTCGAACGTAAGCGCGGCAAGGCCGAGCCGCCGCTGCGCCGCTCGTCCCCAGTCGCGGCGGCTGAGCCAGAAGAGAACGATCGCACCCACCGCGAGAACAGCGGTCGTGATCCAGGCCCGCAAACGGTAGTCGGGCGGGTAGGAGCTGGCGATCGCGACCTGGACGATCGCGAAGGGCACGGCCGCGAGCCGGATCCAGCCGATCCAGCGCTCGACGTCGCGAAGACGCTTGAGCTCGCCGTTCATGCCCGCCCCCGCAGGCGGCGGAGCGCCCACTCCGCATGCTCGCGCAGGAGCGGGTCGTCGCTCTCCGCGTAGCGCTCCGCCAGCGCCACGCCGTCCGCCGGGGGATCCTCCGCGTTGCCGAGCGCGACGAGGGCATTGCGGCGCAGGTAGCGGGGGTCGTTGCGCGGTACGAAGAGCCGGTCGTAGCGGCAGGCGAGCTCCTCGTCATCCGCCTCGAGCCAGTCGACGAGCGAGACATGGGGCTCCGCGCCCGCAGGTGGCTCCTCCGCGGCCCGTCGTCCTTCCACGCCACGATTCCAGGGGCACACGTCCTGGCAGATGTCGCAGCCGTAGACCTGGTCGTCGAGCCGCTCGCGGAACGGTTCGGGAATCGAGTCGGAGGACTGCGTCCAGTAGGAGAGACAGCGCGTGGCGTCGAGCACGCCGGGCTCGTCGAGCGCGCCCGTGGGACAAGCGTCGATGCAGAGCGTGCAGGAGCCGCAGTCGAGACCCAGGGGCGGCGTCGCCTCGAGTTGCACGGCCGTCACGAGCGTTCCCAGCACCACCCACGAACCGAAGCGGCGCGTGATCAGCATCGTGTTCTTGCCGTAGAAGCCGACCCCGGAGCGAGCGGCCGCCTCGCGATCGACGTGCTGGTTCGCGTCGACGAAGACGCGGTATTCGCCGCCGAGGGTCTGGCCTAGCTCGTCGAGGCGCTCACGCAGCGCCGAGTAGGCATCCCACCACGTGTAGCGCGGGAGGCGCCCGTGGCCGGGCGGAGGCGCCTCGCCGTCGGCCCAGTAGCAGAGCGCCGCCGAGACGACGGTGCGCGCGCCCTCCAGCAGCAGCTCCGGATGGCACGACTGCTCCGGCCGAGCCATCGTGAAGCGCATGTCCGCGAAGAGGCCGCGCTCGCGGCGCTCGAGAATGTGCCGCTCGGTCTCGACGTAGGCCGATGCTGGAGCCGCCCCGACCACGTCGAGGCCAAGCTCCTGCGCCAGTCGGTTCAGCTCTGCGGCCTGCATGCAGGAGATTGTGCCCGCGCTAGGGCGATTCGCATACACCGAGCGAAGTCGGGCTTCTCGCGACGAACGTCCGAGCATGGACGCGATCGTGAGCGTGATCCCGTTCCCGCCTTCAGCCATCGCTCGAAGGGCCAAGCCTCAATATCCAAATGCCTGGAAGCAGGGGGTTTACGGTGGTACGGTCAGTTGTGGGAATCGGCCGGAGGGAGCCGGCGTTGCAGTACCGCGTCCTGGGCCCGCTCGATGTCATCGACGGCAGCGGCCGGCGCCTTCCCGTGGGAGGGGCACAGCAGCAGTCGGTACTGGTCTCGCTCCTGCTCCGAGCCGGGCAGACGGTCACGCTCGAGCGGCTCGTGACGGAGCTCTGGGAGGAGCCACCCGAGACCGCCGTCAAAACCGTTCAGGTCTACGTTTCCCGTCTCCGGCACGAGCTTCCCGCGGGTGCGATCGTGACCCGCCCCGGCGGCTACACGCTCGTCCTCGACGGCGACGAGCTCGATCTGCAGACGTTCGAGGGTCGGGCCGACGAGGGGCGGGCCGCGCTTGCCGCCGGCGACTGCGAGCAGGCGGCGCAGCTGCTTCGAGAGTCCCTCGCGCTCTGGCGCGGCCCACCCTTGGCAGGTCTCACGTCGGAGGCGTTCCGGCGCGAAGCCGAGCGGCTCGAGGAGCTTCGCCTGCGCGCTCTCGAAGTCCGGATCGAGGCCGACCTTGGCTGCGGCAGGGAGCGCGAGATCGTGCCCGAGCTTCAGACGTTCGTGAAGGAGCACCCGTTCCGCGAGCGCCCCCGGGCACAGCTGATGCTGGCGCTCTACCGCTCGGGCAGGCCCGGCGATGCGCTCGCGCTGTACCGGGAGTTTCGCGGCCTGCTCGTGGAAGAGCTCGGCATGGAGCCGGGCCTGGAGCTTCGGGAGCTGGAGCAGGCGATCCTGCGCCAGGAACCTGCGCTCGAGAGCCCGGTGGTCGAGCTTCTGGCCAGGGGATCGGCGCAGCGGGAGCAGGAGCCCAAGATGCCGGTCTCGGAAGCTCCGCCTCGCGACGAGCGGAAGATCGTGACCGTTCTCTTCGCCGACCTCGTGGGCTCGACGCGACTTGGCCGCCAGCTCGATCCCGAAGCGCTGCGTCGTCTCATGTCCCGCTATTTCGAGGAGATGCGCGCGGTGCTCGAGCGGCATGGCGGCCGGGTGGAGAAGTACATCGGCGACGCCGTCATGGCTGCCTTCGGTGTCCCGGTACTGCACGAGGACGATGCCCTGCGCGCCGTCCGGGCCGCAGTCGAGATGCGCGAGCGGCTGGGTTCTCTGAACGACGAGATCGAGCGCGCGTGGGGCATCCGCCTCATGGCACGGATCGGGGTCAACACCGGCGAGGTGATCGCGGGTGACTCCTCGCAGGGACATCCCTTCGTCACCGGCGAAGCGGTCAACGCGGCCAAGCGTCTCGAGGAGGTGGCCGAATCCAACGAGGTCCTGATCGGCGACACAACCCATCGGTTGGTGAGAGACACCGTGAGGGTGGAGCCGGTCGGCCAGAGGACCACAAAGGGAAATGAGTCGATCGGCGCCTTTCGGGTCGTCGAGGTTCTCGCGGGTGCATCGGGACGTGCCCGGCGATTCGACTCCCCGCTCGTGGGCCGCGAACGCCAGCTCGGGTCGCTGGTGACCGCGTTCACGAGTGCGGCCACGGATCGGGGCTGCCACCTCTTCACCGTGCTCGGCTCCGCAGGCGTGGGCAAGTCGCGACTCGTCGAGGAGTTCGTCAAGGGACTCCAAGACAGCGTGACAGTGCTTCGAGGCCGTTGCCTGCCGTACGGCGAGGGCATTACCTACTGGCCGCTCGCCGAGGTCGCGAGAGAGGCGGCGGGCGTCGGAGCCCAGGAGACGCCGGAGGAGTGGGTTGCGATGATCGCGGCGCAACTCGAAGGCGAGCCGAAGGCGGAGCTGATCGCCGAGCGCGTGGCCGAGGCGATCGGGCTCGGCGACCCGGGAGGCAAGAGTGAAGAGACTTTTTGGGCCGTGCGGAAGCTCTTCGAGGCGCTCGCGCGACGGAAGCCGCTCGTCGTGGTGTTCGACGACCTCCAGTGGGCTGAACCGACGTTTCTCGACCTCGTCGAGCATGTCGCGGACTTCTCACGTGACGTCCCGCTTCTCCTCCTGTGCATCGCGCGGCCCGAGCTGGTGGACGAGCGTCCCGGCTGGGGAGGCGGCAAGCTGAACGCGAGCTCGATCCTGCTCGAGCCGCTCAGCGAAGAGGAGTGCCGTGAGTTGATCGCGAACCTCCTCGACCAGGCGCCGCTCCCGGGCGATGCCGAGGGCCAGATCGCTACAGCCGCGGAGGGCAACCCCCTCTTTGCGGAGGAGTTCCTGGCGATGTTGATCGACGACGAGCTGCTCCACCGTGCTGACGGGCACTGGAGCGCCTCGGACGATCTCTCCGAGTTGCCGGTTCCCCCGACGATTCACGCCCTGCTCGCCGCCCGCCTCGAGCGCTTGCCGGAAGACGAACGGAGTTTGGTGAAGCGAGCATCGGTCGAGGGAACCGTCTTCCACCGAAGCGCCCTGAGCGAGCTCTCGCCCGGCTTGCCGGAGTCTCCTCTCGAGGAGAGTTTGATGGCGCTGGTTCGCAAGGACGTGATTCGGCCTGACCGCGCGGATTTCACCGGCGACGAGGCATTCCGCTTCCGCCACGTGCTCATCCGCGATGCGGCCTACAGCTCACTGCCCAAGGAGACACGAGCGGACCTGCATCAGCTCTTTGCCGACTGGCTCGAGCGTGCAGCAGGCGCGAGGCTACCGGAGTTTGAGGAAATAGCCGGCTATCACCTCGAGCGAGCCTGCCGCTACCGGGCAGATCTCGGCTCGATCGATCCGGAGTCGGGTGCGCTCGCCTCGAGAGCGTCACAGCGACTCGAAGCGGCCGGGCGAAGGGCTCTCGCCCGGGGCGATCTTCCGGCGGCGGTCGGCCTGCTCGAGCGTTCGGCGGACTTGGTCGCCCCGGACGACCCAGCACGCCTCCCGCTCCTCCCGGAGCTGGGAGCCGCGCTGATGGAGTGCGGCAGATTGACGGAGGCCGAG
>WNFZ01002525.1_pt1 | contig 20398 bp, 20 predicted proteins | sample 5400081 | NCBI WGS metagenome assembly WNFZ01 (sample SAMN13153365, study PRJNA577476) | soil metagenome | isolation source: 80 cm soil or saprolite under grassland replicate 1 | place: USA:California | collected 2016-06-15
GGGAGGCGGCGGGTGAGCGCCAGGTTGTTGGCGGAAGCGATGTCGGCGGCCCGCACGCCGTTGACGGCCGCGATGCCCGCCAGGGTCTGGCCGCGAACGACCACGTGCGTGCGGAAGCGGACGCGCTTGTCGGCGGGCAGGCCCTGTAAGCAGGTCCCGAGGGCCTCGGCCCGCCCCCGCGGCACCCGGACGTCGAAGGTGCGGCCGGCCGGGGTGGCGAGGCGGCGAAGCTCGGGGTTCAAGGTCTGTATGTCCTCGACCGGGGTCGCCACGCACTCGGCGATCACGCGCAGGTCGACGGCCCCTTCCACCGGCACCCGCTCGTACGCGGGGGCCGGCTCGGGCGCGACCGCGAAGCCATACTTGTCGGGCGCCTTCGCGATCAGGACCGCGGCGTGAATCAGGGGGACGTAGTTCCGGGTCTCGCGCCGAAGCGCCCGCGTCCGGCGTAGCTGCCAGAAGTCCTGGGTCCGATACCGGTTGATCCCGCGCTGGACGTTCCACTCCCCGGCGTTGTACGCCGCCAGGGCGAGGTTCCAGTCCCCGAACATCCCGTAGAGCTCCTTGAGGTAGGCGGCGGCGGCGCGCGTGGCCTTCTCGGGGTCGCTCCGCTCGTCGACCCACCAGTCCTGCTGCAGGCCGTAACGCTTGCCGGTGGCGGAGATGAACTGCCATACGCCTTTCGCACGCGCCCGCGAGTACGCATTGGCCTTGAAGGCGCTCTCGACCAGGGCCACGTAGGCCAGGTCCTGGGGAATCCCCTCGGAGGCGAAGACCTCGCGGATGTGGGGGAGGTAGCGCTGGCCGCGCGAGAGCGCGGCCTCGAACCAGTCGCGCAGCCGGCCCTGGTAGAGGTCGATGCAGGAGAGGACGGCGTCGTTGACCGCGATCGGGAGGTCGAGGGTCTCCTGCTGGACGGACTCGGTCACCCGGGCCCGCGTCTCCTCGCTGGCGGGCGTCTCGCCCACGGGGAGCGCGCCCACCTCGTCGATGGAAGCCGGCTCGGAGCGGGTCTCGGTAAAGCCGTCGCCCGCGGCCAGGCTCTCCATCTCGCGGAGGTGGACGGCCTCCACCGTGCGGCGATAGGCCTCGGCCAGGCGCGCGTCGGCGTACGCGCCGCCGGGCGCGGTCAGGTAGGTATCGATCGCCCGGTCGAACTCGAGGCGGGCGGCGTCGAGGTGGCCTTCCTTCGCCTCCGCGAGGCCCGCGTTCAGGTGATGGTCGGCCTGGGTGACGAGGCGGGCGACCGGGTCCTCGGGGGGGCGGCGCGCTTCAGCGGCGGGAACGGGGGGGACGGCGGCCTTGCCGCCGTGCGCACAGGCGGAGAGACTCCCGGCGAGGGCGACACACCACCACGAGCGGCCCCATCGTCTCAACCCCAAACAGCACCCCCCGGGACCGGACAGGTCTTGAGATCGTAGCACGCCCGTCTCAGGATTGCTGTTTGTCGACCGCGAGGACGGAGGTGCCCGAGGCCAGGTCGCGGGCGGCCGGGGTGACAATGGCCCGGGCCGAGACCCGCAGGGTCCGGCCCTCCCGCAGGGCCCGCCGAACGTCGTCCTCGCAGACGAAGTCGAGGGCGGGGGGGGCGGTCCCGGGCGAGGCGGTGGGCGCAGGAGGGGTCCTGGACCCCCTGGGAGCAGTGGGGTCCGGCGCTCCCGGCCGGGGGAGCCGGCGGTCGAGGAAGGCCCGCACCTTGTCCTGCAGGCTGCCGGTCTCGGCCGCCGGTGCGTCCGCGGGCCGTGTCGCCCCCGCACGGGGCCGCTCGTAGGCCAGCCGCTTGATGTTGATCAGGTGCAGGGGCGTGATGTTGTCCGAGGTGATGTTGCCGGCGTAGGCGCCGCAGCCCAGGCTCATGGAGGGGGCGAGGCCGGTCGTATAGCCCGTGGCCCCCATCGAGGTCTGGGTGTTGGCCACGATGCGGAAGACCGGCTTCTTGAGGGCGAACTCCCGGATCACCGCGTCGTCCAGCTTCTCGATCGAGAGCGGGAAGTCCCGGCCCACGCCGGCGAGGGGCGCGACCAGGACCCGGGTCTCCGGTGGCACCTTGATCCCGGCCTTCTCGGCGATGTAGGGGGCGGGCTTGCCCACGATCTCGGGGTTGGCCAGGCGCTGGGGCGTGACCACCACCTTCGAGAGGGCCGCCGTCTCCGCCTCGCTCAGGAAATACCCGCCGTTCGCCTTCACCTCGGCGACGACCTGGTCGCGGATCGCCTCGTCGCAGATCAGCGATTGCTCGGAGGAGCAGAGCGTCCCGTAGTCGAAGGTCTTGCCGCTCATCACGTCCCGCACCGCCTTCTTCACGTCCGCGGTCTTCTCCACGTAGGCGGGGACGTTGCCCGGCCCCACGCCGTAGGCGGGCTTGCCCGAGGAGTAGGCGGCCCGCACGAGGCCGGTCCCCCCGGTGGCCAGGATCACCCCCGTGTCCCGGCACCGCATCAGCTCCTGGGTCCCCTCGAGGGTGACCTCGGCCATGCAGGCGAGCGCGTCCGGGGGCAGGCCCGCCCCCACCGCGGCCTTGCGCATGATCGCCGTGGCCTCCTGGATGCAGCGGCGCGCCGAGGGGTGCGGGCTCATCACGATCGCGTTGCGGGCCTTGATCGAGATCAGGGCGTTGTGGATCGCGGTGGAGGTGGGGTTGGTGGAGGGGATGACGGCGGCCACCACCCCCATGGGCTCGGCGATCTCGACCACTCCCGTGTCCTTGTCCTCCCGCAGGATGCCCACGGTGCGGAGGGGCCGGATGTAGGCGTGCACGTCCGTCGCGGAGAAGAGGTTCTTGGCCGTCTTGTCCTTGACGTTGCCGAAGCCCGTCTCCTCGTGGGCCAGGCGGGCCAGCCGCTCGGCTTCGCCGCGGGCGGCGGCCGCCATGGCATCGACGATCTGGTCGACCTGCTCCTGGGAGAAGCCCCTGAGCGTCTTCTGCTGCGCTTCGCGGGCCTTCCGGGCGAGGCTGCGCGCCTCCTCGATCGAGCGGAGGTCGGGGGACTCGATGGGGATGGCCACCTTCGGCGGGCCCGGGCGATCAGGCCTTCTTGGCCCCGCCGGCGCCCCCGCCGGGCAGGATCTTCTCGGCTTCCTGGTGCGGCCGCGGGATCACGTGGACCGACACCAGCTCGCCCACGCGCCGGGCCGCCGCCGCGCCCGCGTCGGTGGCGGCCTTGACCGCCCCCACGTCCCCGCGCACGAGGACGGTGACGTAGCCTGCCCCGATGTACTCCTTGCCGATCAGAACGACGTTGGCGGCCTTGACCATCGCGTCGGCGGCCTCGATGGCGCCCACCAGGCCACGGGTTTCGACCATTCCCAGTGCGTCCATGGACATCGGCCAACCTCCGCCCGCCAGCCGCGTGCTGAGCCGGTCTCGGGTCCGGCGCCGACTATACAGCCGCGCCTCCGAAGCGGTCAACGTTCGCGCGCGGGGCAGAGCGGGCAGAGGGGTGCACGACAAGAAAGTGACTCCATTATGGTCGTCAGGCGGCCTCTTAGACGGCGGCAGCGGAGAGCCAGGATGGCGTTGGCATCTCGAACGGTCCAATGCATGCCCGAGCGCTTGAAGCGGGTGCACACGGTCAGCTTGCATCCCGGCTCGACGACGACGGTCGAGGTAGGCAGTACGTCCGCTTCGAACCGCGGATAACTATCGGCCGCAGTGCAGCAGCACAAGCGCCCGCGTCGAATCGGTCGTCGGCAGGCAACCAGCTGGCACACAACGGCGGGGCGCACCATCGCTTTGCAAGAACCACTCGCGCTCTTCTCCGTGTGCCGCGTCCAAGCTCGCCGCGAAGCGGCGCGCAACCCACGCGTGAAGGCCCCAGTCGGCGTTGACCTCGGGACAGATGCCGATGACACCACCGCGCGGCAGCATCGATGCCACGGCATCGAGATCGGCCAAACGGCGCCGATCGCGGTCCAGCGTCGGCGTGAGCGCCATCACGACTGCTGCCACGGCCAGAACCGAGGCGACCGCTCCGACGATCCTCGTTTGGCCTAGGGCCGCTATGCGCTCGGTGGCCGCCATCGCCGTTGGCACCAGCGCCATCGCGACCGCCATTGCGTACAGTGGCACCGCGGGCACGAGGTAATATCCCGCCTGCTTTGGGCTTGCAAGGATCGGGAGTGTGCCGCTCAGACCGATCAGACTGAAGGCAATTGCCGCGTTGCGCTGAGCGATCGTCGGTGCGATCACACGGCGTGCTACCGCGCCAATCAGTCCAGCCGCGAGTGTGAGCGGCAGGATTACCCCCTGAAATAGCGCCGTCAGGATAGTGACGGAGCTGCCACTCACCTCCCTGCGGCCGCCGAGCGCCTGGACGACCTGCTGATCGATGTACTGCGAGAGGCTGCTGCGGGCGGCATCCGCACTTAGCACCACGCCGAGGCACACGAGGAAAGTGGCCCACTGCGCCATCAGGCCGATCCACGCCTGCCGCTTCGACGGGGTAATTGGCACGAGCAACAGCGGTGCTGCCAGTGGAAAGAGTCCCACAGGGCCCTTGATCAGGGTCGCCGCCACTACCGAGAGTCCTGCAATGACTCCTCCGACAACCGCCGCCAACTCCCCGCCACCCAGCCCGCCCCAGACAACTGCAGTGAGAGCCGCCGTCGTGAACAACGACACGGTGGTTTCGAGGAGGTTCCCGACGATCGCCCATGACACGACCGGCACCGCGGTCCAGAGCAGGACCGGGAGCCATTCGAAGCGCTGGGCGGCAGACGCAGCGTTCAGCCGACGCCAAACGAGTGCGATCAGCGCCGCTGTGGAGAACGCGACCGCGACCGAATACAGCCGTTCGACGTACCAGTGATCGCCGAGCACCCGAAACCAAAGCGACTGAAGCCAGAAGCCAAGCGGCGGGTGCTCATGGAACCGCGGATAGATCGTGGCCGTGTAGAACGGCTCCCAGAAACTGCCGTGGGCAGCGGCAAGATTGCGCGCGATGGTCGCGTATGTCACGCCGTCGACGAACATCCCCCGTTGCGCCAGGCGGGGAACCGTGGCCACAGTGAAGGCGGTGACGACGAGCAGCCGGTAGTGCGTCATGCTGTGGGTGCTGTATCCTAACCGTGCCTGGGCTAGGAGAGGACGTTCGCTTATAATGACTCGGTTTTGGCTTTGTTCTGAGAGCCGGCACGGATTGCCGCAAGGAGAGTGAGATGAGGCTTGGGCGTACCTGGCAAGCTGGGGCTTTGGGGGCGCTGGCAGGGGTCGGCCTACTGACGGGCTGTGGTCCCAGGCGTAGCGTCGAGGTGAACCCGATCAGGCCTTCCGTGACGTTCAACAGAACCCGAATCCCCCTTGGCAGCGCTGTGGAAATCACCTACACGTGGACCGTCGAGGCGACGGCCAAGAAGCTCCCCCCGAACTACCGTGTATTCGTGGGCTTCGTTGACTCACACGATGTCCTGCTTTTCGAGGACGACCACAACCCAATCCCGCCGCCCGACGAGTGGGAGCCAGGCAAGACCTACACCTACACCCGGACGAAGTTCATCCCGATCTACCCCTATGTGGGAGAAGTCCAGGTACGAATGGGCCTCTATCCCCGCTCGGGGCGCGGCGAGCGGATTGCTCTCAAGGGTGAAGATGCCGGCCTGCGGGCCTACCGGGTCGGCAACATCGAGCTGCTCCCCCAGACGGAGAACATCTTCCTGGTCTACAAGGAGGGCTGGCACAACCCGGAAGCCCACCCCGAGAACCCCTCCGTGGAGCGCACCTGGACCAAGAAGGAAGGGCTCGTCTCCTTCAAGAACCCCAAGAAGGACGTGATCGTGTACCTGGAAGCCGACACCTGCGTGAAGTGCTTCACGCAACCGCCGGTCCTCACGGTCTCCGTGGGGAACCGGGTGGGCCTCAAGGTGCCGATCGAGGACGCGCAGGTCTTCCTGAAGAAGATCAAGGTGAAGGCGGAGGACCTGGGGACCGAGGAGTGGGTGGATCTGCGGCTGGCCATGAACGAGTCGTTCGTCCCCAAGCTGCTGAAGCCGCCCCTCAACACCGACGACCGGGAGCTGGGCCTCCTGGTCTACCATCTCTACGTGGGCGAAGCGGACAAGGTCGGATCGCCGGAGGGCGTGGTCGCCGCCACCCCGCTCCCGGCTCCGGCCACCGCGGCCGCTCCGGCGAAGGGAACGGGCAAGAAGTCGTAAAGGCCGCCGGGCGGCCTCCCTCAGGGAGACGGGACACCGCCCGTCTCCCTTTTTCTTTTGGCGACGGGATACGGCGGGGGCGATCAAAGCGCGGGGCCGTGCTTGCAACAGCGTTTCCCTCCCCCTACGTGGGGAGGGTTAGGGAGGGGGGTCGATGAACAATAAGGCCGACCTCGATTTCGTCAAGGACGGCCGGATCGACGTGGCCCTGGTCATGGCCCGCATCCGGGAGAAGGTCCGGGGCCGGCGCGATCAGGGGCTCTACACCGACGAAGAGGTGGAGGAGCTGACCGCGCTCAAGCTCCAGGCTTTTGCCGACGAGGCGGAGATCGACCCCGAGCTGCTGGCCCGGCTCATGGCAGTCGATCACAACTGGAACATCTCGGTCGACTACCGGATCGAGACCCATCGGGCCGGGCTGAGCGGCCCCCTGATCGTCTTCTTCAAGAAGCTGGTGCGGCCCTTCGTGCGGCTCTACACCGACAACCTCCTCTCCCGCCAGGCCCAGATCAACCTCTACCTGCGCTACCTCTGCCACCACCTCGTGCGCGAGGTGGTGCGGCAGCAGCTCGAGCAGGCCGCGCTGCGCAACCGGGTCGAGCGGCTGGAGAGGGAGCTGGCCCGGCCGCCGCGCGACGGCGGAGCGTGAAGCTCGGCCTCGTCGTCCAGCGCTACGGGCCGGAGGTCGTGGGCGGGGCGGAGCTGCACTGCCGCTGGGTGGCCGAGCACCTCGCCCTTCGCCACCAGGTCGAGGTTCTCACCACCACCGCCACCGACTACCTGACCTGGCAGAACGTCCTCGAGCCGGGGGTGTCGCAGGTGAACGGCGTCACCGTGCGCCGCTTCCCGGTGGCCGCCCCGCGCGCGGCGGAGCGCTTCGACCCCATCGCCAACCAGGTCTGCTTCTTCGAGCACACGGACGACGAGGAGCGGCGCTGGATGGAGGAGCACGGGCCCGTCACCCCCGCGCTCCTCGCGCACCTCCGCGCCCACCAGGACGAGTTCGGCGCCCTGATCTTCTTCTCCTACCGGTACTGGACGACGTACCACGGCCTGCAGGTGGCGCCGGGGAAGAGCCTGCTCGTCCCCACCGCCGAGCACGACCGCGTCCTCTACTTGCGCCTCTTCCGGCCCTTCTTCCGGTTGCCCGCCGCCATCGTCTACAACTCGCCCGAGGAGCGGGAGCTCATCCAGCGGATCACGGGAAACCAGGCGGTCGCCGGGGACGTGGTGGGAACCGGAATCCACCGGCCGGACGCGATCCCGGTGGACGAGGTGGCCGCCCGCCTCGACCTGCTCGGCGACTACCTCGTCTACGTGGGCCGCCTCGAGCCCGAGAAGGGCTGCGCGGTCATGCTCGACCATTTCCTGCGCTGGCAGCGGGAGACCCGGGCCAACGTCACCCTGGCCCTGTTCGGCCGGGGGACCATGGAGATCACCGAGAACGTGCACGTCCGGCTCATGGGCGTGGTGCCGGATGGCGAGAAGCTGGCCGGGGTCGCGCGCGCGCGGGCGCTCCTCATGCCCTCGCGCTACGAGAGCCTGTCCATGGTCGTGCTCGAGGCCTGGATGATGGGGCGGCCGGTGCTCGTCAACGGCGACTGCGAGGTGCTCCGCGGCCAGATCCTCCGCTCCGGGGGAGGGCTCTACTACCGGCGGTACGACGAGTTCGCGGCCGCCCTCGACCTGCTCCTGACCGAGAGCGCGCTGGCCGACGCCCTGGGCCGCCAGGGCCAGGCCTACTTCCTCGAGAACTACTCCTGGGAGCGGGTGATGGAGAAGTACGAGCGGCTGCTGGCGCGGGTCACCGGGACGGGCGCGTGAGGCTCGCCTTCGTCATCCAGCGCTACGGGACGGAGGTCAGCGGAGGGGCGGAGCTGCACTGCCGCTGGCTCGCCGAGCGCCTGGCCCGCCGCCATGAGGTCGAGGTCTTCGCCACCCGGGCCCTCGACTACCTGGAGTGGCGCAACCACTACCCGGCCGGCACCGCGGCGGTGAACGGCGTCCCCGTCCACCGCTTCACCGTGAAGCGCGGGCGCAACGCCCGCGCGTTCGCTTCCCTCTGCAACGTGTGCTTCCACGAGCCGCACACCCGCGAGGACGAGGAGGCCTGGGTGCGGGAGAACGGCCCCTTCTCCCCGGCCCTGGTCCGGGCGGTGGCGGGGGCCGGCGAGCGCTTCGACCGCCTCTTCTTCTACTGTTACCGCTACTACCAGAGCTACTACGGCCTGCCCGCCGTGCGCGACCGGGCGATCCTGGTGCCCACCGCCGAGGAGGACCCGGCGATCGGCCTCTCGATCTTCAAGCCGTTCTTCCGCTCGCCCCGCGGAATCGTCTACCTCACCCCCGAGGAGCAGACCCTGGTCGAGGACACGAGCGGGAACCGGGAGTTGCCGAGCGTCGTAATCGGGAGCGGACTGAACCTGCCCGATCCCGATCCCACCCTCGACTTTCGCCTCAAGCACGGCCTCGAACGGCCCTTCCTCCTGTACGTGGGGCGCATCGACAAGAACAAGGGGTGCGTCACCCTCTTCGCGTATTTCCAGAAGTTCCTGGAGGAGACGAAGGCCGAGGTGGACCTGGTCCTGGCCGGCGCCCCCGCGCTGCCCATCCCGAGGCACCCCCAGATCCGGCACGTCGGCTTCATCAGCGAGCCGGAGAAGGTGGCGGCGCTCCGGCAGAGCCGGCTGCTCGTGATGCCCTCGCCCTACGAGAGCCTGTCCATCGTCACCCTCGAGGCCTGGAAGATGGCCGTGCCCGTCCTGGCGAACGCCCGCTGCCGGGTCCTCATGGGCCAGTGCCTGAGGAGCAACGGGGGGCTCTTCTACCACGGCTACGCGGAGTTCGCGGAGGCGCTCCGCCTGCTCCTCGACCGCCCCGAGGCGCGCGACCTCCTGGGCCGGCAGGGCCGGCGCTACGTCGACGACGAATACTCCTGGGAGCGCGTCGAGCAGAAGGTCGAGGATCTGCTGGCGCGGACGGGCGGGTGACGGACGGGGTGAGGTACGATTCGCGCGGGCGCGCGGGCGTTTCGACTTCGGGAGGCGGACGGTGATCAAGCAGACGGTGGGACTCGTGGTGATGGCGCTCGGGCCGGGCCTGGCGGCGGCGGGAGTCGACGCCCCCCCGGTGAAGACGACCGCCGGTCTGGTGGCGGGAACGACCACCGCCGACGGCGGAATCCGGATCTACAGAGGCATCCCCTACGCGGCCCCGCCGGTGGGCGAGCGGCGGTGGCAGGCGCCCCGCCCCGCGGAGCCCTGGCCGGGCGTCCGCGACGCCACCCGGTTCGGACCGCGCTGCCTCCAGGGAAAAATCTTTCCCGACATCGTGTTCACCGACCTTAGCGAGGACTGCCTGACCCTCAACGTTTGGACGCCGGCCAGGAAGCCCGGCGACCGACTACCCGCGATGGTGTGGATCCACGGGGGCGGGTTCCAGGCGGGCGCCGGGGCCGAGCCCCGGCACGACGGGGAGGCGTTCGCGCGGAAGAACGTGGTCGTGGTCACGATCAACTACCGGTTGGGCGTGTTCGGGTTCCTCTCGCATCCGGAGCTGACCCACGAGTCCGGCCGCAACGCGTCCGGCAACTACGGCCTGCTCGACCAGGTGGCGGCCCTGCGATGGGTGCAGGACAACATCGGCGCGTTCGGCGGCGATGCGAGGAACGTCACCATCTTCGGGGAGTCGGCGGGCTCGTTCGCGGTGAGCGCGCTCATGGCCTCGCCCCTGGCGCGGGGGCTCTTCCAGCGGGCGATCGGGGAGAGCGGCGCCTACTTCATGAAGGAGGGGCCCTTGCCCATGAGGCCCCTGGCGGAATCCGAGCAGGCGGGGGTGGCGTTCGCGAAGGGCCTCGGCGCCGATTCCCTGGATGCCCTCCGCGGCAAGACGGGCGACGAGGTGCTGCAGGCGGCGCTCAAGACGCAGCCGTGGTTCGCCCCGAACCGGGACGGCTACTTCCTGACGGAGGACGTCGCCTCCGTCTTCGCCGCCGGCCGGCAGGCGCGCGTGCCGCTGCTCGCGGGATGGAACGCGGACGAGATCCGCGCGGGGGTCGTCCTCCGCACCCCGAAGCCCACCGCGGCCAGCTTCGTGGAGGATACGCGCAAGCGCTTCGGCGACCAGGCGGAGGCCGTGCTCCTGGCCTATCCAGCGCACGCCGACGAGGAGGCGCTCGAGTCCGCGGCCGCGCTGGCCAGCGACCTCTTCATTGGCTACGGCACCTGGAAGTGGATCGAGGCGCACCGGAAGACGGGGGGCGCTCCCGTGTACCGCTACTCGTTCGACCGCAAGATCCCCGTGCCCCCCGGCAACACGGTGAACGGCGCTCCCGCGACCGCGCGGGACGTGGGTGCCCGGCACGCCGGAGAGATCGAGTACGTGTTCGGAGCCCTGGAGCAGTCGCTCCCCAAGGTGCCGTGGGAGGCGAGCGACCGTAAGCTCTCGGACGCGATGACCACGTACTGGGCGAACTTCGCGCGGAGGGGCGACCCGAACGGCGGCGGCCTTCCGCGCTGGCCGCGCCATGACCGGGGCGGCCGCGTCCTGCACCTCAACGAGAGCATCGCGGAGGCACCCGACGCGCTGCGCCCCCGGTACGAGGCGCTGGACGCGTACGTGCAGAAGCCGGCCGCTCGCTAGGCGGGCCGGGCGCCTCGAGTCGTCCTCAGCCCTTGCTCTTCAGCTCTAGGTCCAGGTGGAGCATGAGGCGCTCCAGGCGCTTGTTGGTCCCCACGAGCTTCACGGTCACCGCGTCCTCCACGACCTCCTGCTTGCCTTCGTGGTTGAAGGCGAGGTGGATGCGGACGTCGGAGAGGCCCTTCAGCAGCCGAGCCGGGACCTCGACCACCGCCTTGCGCTTCACGTCCTGGCGGGAATCCCGGTCGGACAGCATGAGGTCCTGGAAGAGCTTGTCCACCTCGCGGTCGCGGACCGCGGTGGCGGGCTTGCCGGCCCCGCTGGTGGTGATGGTGCGGAGCTTCTCCAGCTCCTTGACGATGTCGACGTTGCCCTTCGTGCGGACCGGGCGCACCGCGTGCTTGTCGGTGTCCTCCTCGGCGAACTCGACCTGGAGCGGGGGCTCCGGGCCTCCCGGGACGAGGCTCTCCAGCACGCTTCCGGCGCGGGAGGGGCTGGCGGAGGCGGCGGCCGCGGGCGGCGCCTTCGCGGGTCCGGCCGGAGGAGGAGACGTTGCGGACGGGTTCGTGGCCGGCGGCGTCGGGTAGAAGAGCGGGTCGGTGCGGGTGGGGGCCGCCGCGTCACGCTGCTTGCGGTTCTCCTCCGCGATCTTGGCGCGGATCGCGCTCAAGGCGTGCCGCGAGATGTCCTTGAGGGTCTCGAAGACGCCCAGGCCGTGGACAGCCGCCGCTTCGAAGAAGGCCGCCCCGCCGGGATTCAGGGCCTTCTGCAGCCGGTCCACCGACAGGATGTTCCGGAGGTCCCGCTTGTTGTACTGGAAGACGATCGGCACCACGTCGGCCGACGTGCCCAGCTCCTCCAGGTTCGTCTTGAGGTTTGCCAGGGACTCCTCGTTCGGCTCCAGGGCGGCGGTCTGGCTGTCCGCGACGAACACCACCCCGTCCACCCCCTTCAGCACCAGCCGCCGGGTGGCGTTATAGAAGACCTGGCCAGGGACGGTGTAGAGCTGGAGGCGCACCTTCATCCCCCCGATCACGCCCACGTCGAGGGGGAGCAGGTCGAAGAAGAGGGTGCGGTCGGTCTCGGTCTCCAGGCTCACCATCTCGCCCCGGGAGCGGGGGGCGGTCTTGAGGTGGATCCATTGGAGGTTCGTCGTCTTCCCGCAGAGGCCGGGACCGTAGTACACGATCTTGGCCGTCATCTGCATCGTGGTGTAGTTCAGGAACACCATGGGGACGGGAAGTGTAGCTCAGAACGAGACGCCGATGCCCGCGGAGAGGCGCTTGTCCATGTCCAGGAGGGGTTCGCCCGAGATGGCGATGGCGCGGTATTCGCCGCGGATCACGATCAGGTCCCCGAGCTTCAGCTTCACCCCCAGGACGAACGCCTTGAGGGTGCCGTTGTCCCGCAACGCTCCGCGGCTCTGTCGGAAGATGCCGACCCCGAAGCCGCCGTAGGGGGTGAGGGCGCGAACCGGGGGAGCCAGGAAGGCGCCGGCGGTGAAGCTCGTCATGCTCGAGCTGAGGGGCTGGCCGGGCTGGCGGGCCAGTTCCCCCTCGATGCTGAGGATCTTGAACCAGGTGGAGGAGAGAGTGCCGCCGATGCCCGTCCCCCAGACCGATGGGTGGGCGTCGGAGAGGAAGACGATCGCCTCCAATGCCTGGGCCGGGTGGGCGAGGGGAGGGGCCAGGACGAAAAGGGCAGCCCCCAGAGCAACCGCGAGGGCCCGGCGGTGGCGCACGCTCATGGCCGTAACCCTATAATATATATGGCCTTATTTCAACAGTGGCCGGGCCCGTTGACAGCGCTCCGGGCGCTGCCTAGAATCGATTCGTCGGCAGCATCACCGCGCTGGACCCCTCACCTCGACCAGCAGGGCAAACGACCATGACAGCCTACGTCTCCCAAAACGCGTTCTGGGGGCTCCTCATCTCGGCGGTCGAGGTCTACAAGCGGGAGTGCTTCGGCCTGCTCATCGGCTACCGCGTCCGCCGCGGCCGCCAGGAGATGTACATCGTCGAGCACGCCCTCCCGTACCAGACCGCGGGCCGGCGCCACAAGGGCGTGGTCAGCAACCCCCGCGCCCACAAGCGGATCGAGCGCTTCCTCTCCAACATCCCGCAGCTCTCGGTCATCGGCGACTTCCACTCCCACACCATGTGGGGGTACAGCCGGGCGGCCAGCCATCCCAGCGACACCGACCTCGAGGGCATGATCCCGCACAACGTCTACGTCATCGTGAGCGTGAACGACCGGCTGCGCGAGGTCCCCTGGAACTACAACGACGACGGCTCTCTCTCCGGGACCACCGACGAGCACCACTTCCGCCTCACCGCTTATGCGGTGACCGCGGAGGGGGAGCCCCGCCGCATGCCGATCCTGTGTCCCTACGCGATCGGCTTCGACGCCGTCCCTCCGTTGCGGGCGGTAGCGGGACGTAGCCGAACCCGCTGAAGAGACGGGCAAGCCGACGTCCCCTTGACACCGACCCCGGGCCGCCTTATACTCAACCTAATGGTTGAATATTCCGAGGCCCGGCTGAGCGAGACGTTCACGGCCTTGGCCGATCCCACGCGCCGGGCCATCCTGGCGCGGCTGAAGGAGGGGTCTCTCAGGGTGACCGAGATCGCGGCTCCCTTCGACCTCTCCTTGAACGCGGTATCCAAGCACCTCAAGCTCCTCGAGAGAGCGCGGCTCGTCCGCCGCGAGGTGCGGGGCCGCGAGCACCATTGCTCCCTCGATGCCGGTCCCCTGTGCGAAGCCGCGGCGTGGACGGCCGGTTACCGCGATTTCTGGGAGAGGCGCCTCGACGCCCTCGAGCGGCTCCTCGCCGCGCGGCGCCGGGCCCGTCCCGGGAGCAGGAGACCGCGTTGACCCCGCCACCCCTCCGCATCGTCCGCGTGCTCCCCGCGTCCCCCGAAGAGGTCTTCGACGCATGGACCGACCCGGACAGCCTGGCCGTCTGGATGGCCCCCGGCTCCGTCCGGCGCTCCGTCGTCGAGGCAGATGCGCGCGTGGGTGGGCGCTTCCGGATCGTCATGAAGGGGCCCGACTGCGACCACGAGCACACGGGCGAGTACCTCGTCGTGGACCGCCCGCGCCGGCTGGTCTTCACCTGGACCTCCCAGGCGACCCAGGGCCGTCCCACGACGGTCACGGTGGAGCTCCGTCCTCGCGGTCGGGGCGAGACCGAGCTGACCTTGACCCACGAGGGCCTGCCGGATGACGTTGCCGCGGCCAGCCATCGCTCCGGCTGGGGAGACATCGTGGAGAAGCTGGGGGCTGAGCTTTCACGCCGGACCCATGATCGCAAAGGAGGCGTATGAAACGTGACCGTGGCAGCCTCGAGGGTCACCCCGTGGTCTCGCGCGAGGCGTGGCTCTCCGCGCGAACCGCGCTCCTCGCCAAGGAAAAGGAGTTCACGCGGCTTCGCGACGACCTGAGCCGGCAGCGGCGCGAGCTGCCGTGGGTGAAGGTCGACAAGGCGTACGTGTTCGACGGGCCGTCCGGCAAGGAGCCGCTGGCCGCGCTCTTCGCCAGCCGCAGCCAGCTCGTCGTCTATCACTTCATGTTCAATCCCGCCTGGGACGAGGGATGCCGGCACTGCTCGTTCTGGGCCGACAACTTCAACCCCATCGGCGTCCACCTGAATCACCGCGACGTGACCCTGGTTGCCATCTCCCGGGCCCCCCTGGCCAAGATCGAGTCGTTCAAGAAGCGGATGGGATGGAGCTTTAAGTGGGTCTCCTCGTCCCAGAACGACTTCAACTACGACTACCACGTGTCGTTCACGCCGGAACAGATCCAGGGCGGGGCGGTCTTCTACAACTACGCCCGGACGAAGATGGACTTCGCCGACCGCGAGGGGGTCAGCGTCTTCTACAAGGACAGGGGCGGCACGGTGTTTCACACCTACTCGTGCTACGCGCGGGGAATCGACCTCCTGAACACCGCCTACAACTACCTCGACCTGGTTCCCAAGGGGCGGGACGAGGACGGTTTGGAGTTCACGCAGTCCTGGGTCCGTCACCACGACCGGTACGAGGACTGAGCAGCGAGCGCGCGTTCCTCGGAACCAGCGCGCTCCTGTTCCTGGCCAGCGCCGGGACCACCATCTACGCCTGCGGGTCGATGGCGGGCGGCATGCCCATGCCCGGCGGCTGGAACATGTCCATGGCCTGGATGCGGATGCCCGAGCAGACCTGGACCTCTGCGGCCGCCTCGTTCATGGTCATGTGGATCGTGATGATGATGGCCATGATGCTGCCATCCCTGGCGTCGATGCTCTCGCACTACCGCCGTTGCCTTGGAGGGCCGGACGTGAGCGGTCTGGGCGGGCTGACCGCGCTCGCCGGCGCCGGCTACTTCTTCGTCTGGGCCGTCTTCGGGGCGGCGGCCTACCCGCTCGGCGTCGCCCTGGCGGCGGCCGCGATGCGGTGGCCGGCTCTCGCGCGGTCCGTGCCCCTCGTGACCGGCTCCGTGCTGCTGCTCGCGGGATGCGTGCAGCTCACCGCCTGGAAGGCGCGGCACCTCGGTCGCTGCCGGGACGCGCGCGCGTGCGGGGCGGCGCCGTCTCCCGACGCCCGGAGCGCCTGGCGGCACGGCCTGCGCCTGGGACTGCATTGCAGCCTGTGCTGCTCGGGGCTCATCGTGGCCCTGCTCGTGACCGGCGTCATGGACCTGCGCGCCATGGCCCTGGTGACCGCGGCCATCACCGCCGAACGGCTGGTGCCGAAGCCCGACCGCGTTGCCCGCGCGACCGGCCTCCTCCTCGTCGCCACGGGGGGCCTCGAGATCGTCCGGTCCCTGGGTGCGGCCTGAGAGCCGAGGAAAGGTTCATAGCTTCCAGGACGCTCAAGGCACGACGATCGTGAAGCCGAAGAAGCTGGGGGACTTGGAGCTGTCGGTCACCACTTCGAACTCGCCAGGAGCGCAGTCAGGCGAGGTCGCGTCGACGTAGGCCCACCGCTGCTCGTTGATCAATTGCTGCCCGGCCAGATCGACCGAAGCGACCGCCGCGACGTCCCGCGAGTCGATCCCCGGCGCGACCAGGCAGTAGGTCGAGCTGGGCTGGGGAGGACCCGGGCTGTAGACGGAGGAGAATCCCTTGGTTCGAGCGGTATCGAAGGATGGTACCCCGCCAAGCGGAGCGGGCATGACGCGGGCGTAGGCTCGGGCGGTGCCGGCGGGTCCCTGCGGACCCTGCGGACCGACGTCGCCCTGGTCACCTTTCGGCCCAGACGGTCCCGCAGGGCCCGGGTCGCCCTTGTCTCCCTTGGGACCGCGTGGACCTTCAGGACCAGCCGGACCTGCCGCCCCAACGGTTACTACGAACGTGTCGGAGCCCCCGTTGCCCTGGGAGATCGCCAACTCATAGTCCCCGGGGAGGTTCTGGATGCCGGCCACCGCCTGAAGCGACGCCACGATCTCGGTCGAGCTGTTGCTGAGGACATCGAGAACGGTTCCTCCCAGCTTCACGTTGGGCGCGGAGGGAAGATTTTCACCGACGATGGTGAGCTGGCCATAGCCGACCGTGAAGTCGGCCGTCGTGCTCAACACCTTCGGCTTGTTGGCGGCGGAGGCCAGTCCCGTGGCGCCACAGAAGGCGAGCAGGACCAGCGCGGACGCGAGGGGCAGCCATCTCATCAGACGCTTCGGGTTCATATCGCGGCTCCTTTCACATGTGAAGTCCTTCCGGATCGCTTACAAAACCGTGACGAAGTCCTCTCGTGTGCGGATCTCCAGAAGAGCTAGACGGGAGTGTTCCTGCGCCGGCGGGGCCGCTCGGGGCCGAGCTTGTTGTAGAGCGTCTTGGGATCGATGCCGAGGTCGCGGGCGGTGCGCCCGCGGTGCCCGTCGTTGCGGCGTAGCATGGCCACGATGTACTCGCGCTCCATCTCCTCCAGGGTGAGCCCCGGCCGGAGGGCGGCGCAGCCCGGCTCGCGCACCTCCAAGGGAAGGTCGTCGGGCTCGAGGACCTCGCCGGCCCCCAGCATCGCGGCCCGCTCCACCACCATGCGCAGCTCGTGCACGTTGCCCGGCCAGGAGTAGGCCTGGAGCGCGCAGAGGGCTTCCGGGGAGAGGGTTTGCCTTCCGTGCCCCGCGAGCCGCTCCAGGAAGGCGAGGACGAGGAGCGGGATGTCGCCCTTGCGCTCGCGAAGCGGGGGCAGCTCGAGGGTGACGGTGGAGAGCCGGTAGCAGAGGTCCTCGCGAAAGCGTCCCTCCCGCACCTGGGCCCGGAGGTCCTCGCTGGTGCCGGCCACGATCCGCACGTCGCAGGGGGCAGGGCGGATCGCGCCCACCCGGAGCATCTCCCTTGCCTCGATCACGCGCAGCAGCTTGGCCTGGACCCTGGGCGAGGCCCGCTCGACCTCCTGGAGGAAGGCGACCCCGCTCTCGGCTAGCTCCAGCAGGCCGGGCTTGCGGGCGTGCGCTCCCGCGAAGGCCCCCTTCTCGTGGCCGAAGAGCTCGTCCTCGAGCTGGTCGGTGGGGACGAGGCGACAGTTGACGGGGACGAACGGCGCCGAGGCCCGCGGGCTGCTGCGGTGGAGGGCCCGGGCCACGAGGCGGCGGCCCGTGCCCATCTCCCCCCGGACGAGCACCGGGCTCTCCGCGGACGCCGCCCGCTCGAGGGTCGAGAGCAGCTCCCGCATCGACGCGTCGCGGGTGACCAGCGGCTCCACCGCCTCCTGCCACCGGAGGCGCATCTGCAGCGAGAGGTTCTCCCGCCGCAGGTGGGACTTCTCCGCGGCCCGGGTGAGAAGGACGTCCAGCTCCTCCACGCGCGGGGGGCGGGTGACGCAGCCGTACGCGCCCATCCGCATCGCCTCCAGGGGGCACGCGTCCGGCTCCCGGACCACCACCGATTCCGTGGACAGGTCCTCGTCGGCCAGGCGCCGGATGAGATCGACCCCGCCCGGCAAGGCGAGGTCGACCAGGGCGACCTCGTAGTCCGCCTCCTCGACCTGCTCCAGGCCCTCCTCGAGGCTTGCCGCGGGCACCGCCGCGTAGCCGCGCACCGCGATGCCGTCGCAGAGGACGTCCGAGAGGCCGCGGTTTTCGGTCACCACCAGGACGCGGATGGGGCTCGGCCGTCTCATTCGATCGTGACCTTCCGGGCCTTGCGGCCGCTCGCGGGGCTGGCGGGCGGCTCCATGCGCTCGAGCTGCCACCGGCAGAGCAGGATCACGCCCTCGAGCAGCTGACGGCGCAGGGCCCGCGCGCGCTCCCGGTCCAGGCCGGCCTCCTCGAGGATCTCCGAGATCATGCAGCAGGCCTTCTTCGAACCCGCCTCGGCTCGGCTCACCGGACCTCCTTCTCACCAAAGGACACCCGCAGCCGATGTTCCAGGAACGCCGCGGAGGCGACCGCGCGCCCGGCCAGGGTGCGGGGGAGCATGAGGTGCCGGCGCTGATTGTCCACCTGGACGACCAGCTCGTCACCCCGCGTCCAGACCTGGATGCGGTCCTTCTCGGCGAAGGGGAGGCGGATGTAGAGGGCGTAGGAGCCCTTCTCCTTCTTCACCTCGATCGGCTTGCCCTGGTACAGCACGGCCGTGGGGTCCTGGTCCGCGAAGACCCGCCGGCCGAACTCGTCGAGCATCTCGGTCCCCACCATCTCGCGGTCGAAGAGGGGGGCCTTGAAGAAGGGGAGGGGCTCGAAGGCCTCGCGGGCCGTCTCGAGGTGGCCCGCCTGGATCTTGAACCAGCGGTCGAAGTAGGCGGAGCGCGCCTCCTCGGGCAGGACGCGGTTCGCCACCACCGCGTCCACCGGGAAGCCGAAGAGGCTCAGGTAGGTGTAGAGCCGCTGCGACTCCGCGATCACCATCTTCTCGGGGTTGAGGACGATCCGGATCGAGCTGCGCTTGGGGTCCTGGAGCAGGGGCCCCATGCCCTCCATCTGCTCGTAGAGGGCCTTGACCGCCGCGAACACTTTGTCGGAGGGGATCGGCATGTCGGTCATGCGCTCGGCCACCGGCCTCACCGTGCGCAGGACCGTGCGCTGGATGGGGAAGATGCGCGAGAAGTAGAAGTTCAGGATCTCGGGGACGCCCAGCATGCGCACGGTATCCCCGGTGGGGGCGCAGTCGATCACGATCACGTCGTAGCGGCCGCTCTCCGCGAAGGTCTTGACCTTGAGCAGGCTGAACAGCTCTTCCATGCCGGGGAGGATGGCCATCTCCTCGGCCACCGTGTCCGCCACCCCGCGGAACGTCATGAAGCGGGTGAGGTACTCCTGGATCACCCCCCAGTGGCTGCCCAGCTCCTTGTTCACGTCCACCTCCACCGCGTCGAGCTTGGGCAGGATCTCGGTGGGGTCGGGCCCCACGCGCCGGTCGAGGGCGTCGGCCAGGCTGTGGGCGGAGTCGGTGGACATGACGAGCGTGCGCTTGCCCACCGCCGGGCCCGGGGGTTGGCGGTGGTCCCCGCGAAGATGGCCTCCGCCACCACGACCAGGCCCCGCAGGTCGTGGACGTCCTGCTCGAATTCGGGGACCAGGATGGGCCGCTCGCGGGCGTCCACCTCGAGCCGGTCGATCCTCCGCCGCTCCACGCGGGCGAGGGTCTGCTGGTCGAGGAACACCTCGGCCAGGCGCTCCCCCAGGTCGCGGTCGACGCGCGTCTCGCGCGGGGCGCGGCCCGGCCGGCGCCCGTTTTCGTCCTGGGCGGGATCCGGATGGACGCGGTTCACGACCTGGGCCACGAAGGGCATCGCCTTCTCGCGGAGCCTCCGGTGGAAGTAGAGCGCTTCCCCGAGGGCCTGCGAGGACGGCCCCGCCACGAGGACGAACCCCGAGGAGGGGTCACGCAGGAGCGCGTGCACGCGCGCGGCCCGCTCCTTGAAGCCATCGTACATCCCTTCGAAGGCCAGGAAGAACTCGGAGAGGTCCTGCAGGAACTGGAGGCCTAGGAAGCGGTCGATCAGCCGGAAGGCCATGGCCCCGGTGCGGGTGGCGACCTTGAGGGTCAGGCGGCCGGCCTCGAAGTACGGCCGGAGGAAGAACCGCAGGACGCTCGTGTCGAGGAAGCTCATCAGACGGTCCGGGGCTTCCAGGAAGTCGAGGGCGTGGCGGGTGGGCGGGGTGTCGAGGACGATCAGGTCGAAGCGCTCGTCGGCCGCGAGCTCCAGCAGCTTCTCCATCGCCATGTACTCGTGGCTCCCCGCCAGCGCGGCCGAGACGTGCTGGTAGAAGCGGTTCCCGAGGATGCGCTTCCGCGCGGCCTCGTCGGGCGCGAACCGCATCACGATCGCGTCGAACGTGCTCTTCGTGTCGAGGACCATGGCCGCCAGGGAGCCGCCCTGCGCGGGCGCGAAGCGCCGCAGGTCGAGGGTCCGCGGCTTGCCGGAGAGCTGGCTCAGGCCGAGACTGGTGGCCAGCCGCCGCGAAGGGTCGATCGTGCACACGAGCACGCGCCGCCCCTTGATCGCGGCCTGCAGGCCGAGGGCGGCCGCGGTGGTGGTCTTGCCCACCCCGCCCGACCCGCACACCACGATCACCCGCCGCTCCAGGAGCGCGGCCTCCATGGCATCCGCCGGGTTGCGGCGCCTGGCCATCCCTTACGCGGCCGCGAGGCGCTCCGCCAGCTCGCGCACGTCCTCGGGCCCGATCT